>Ga0299906_10002265_pt1 | contig 16052 bp, 21 predicted proteins | sample RVTome_14_FD_200259 | JGI IMG/M metagenome (GOLD analysis project Ga0299906, IMG submission 200259) | Soil microbial communities from uranium-contaminated site in the Upper Colorado River Basin, Wyoming, United States - RVT145D125 (version 2) ... | reverse complement strand
CGGCCGAGCCGTTCCTTCAAGGTCTGTCTTGTAAATTTAGTGGCTACATAATGAGGCCCCGAACACTCGCTAAGCTCCGCTGCTGCAACGAGTTAGGCTGGATCGGCCCTCGGAACTTCCGGCTAGTGCCAACTCCGGAACCGGTCAGCCCCCGAGCTCCGCGATCGAGCGGATCTCCGCGACCGCCCGGTCGACGTCGTCGTTCACGACCACGTGGGCGTACTTGTCCCGCTCCTCGAGCTCCTCCCGCGCCTTGCGCAGGCGCCGCTCCACGACCTCGGGCGACTCGGTCCCGCGCCCTTGCAGCCGCCTGCGCAGCTCCGCGAAGCTCGGCGGCGCGACGAACACGTAGATACCCTCGACCCCCAGGCCCATGAGCTGCAGCGCTCCCTGGACGTCGATCTCGACCAGGTACACCCTGCCGGCGGCGAGCGCCTCCTCCATCGGCCCGCGCAGCGTGCCGTAGAGGTTGCCGTGGACCTCGGCGTACTCGATGAACTCGCCGGCCTCCGCCTTGCGCCGGAACTCCTCCTTGGAGAGGAAGTGGTACTCGCGCCCCTCGACCTCGCCCTCGCGCCTCTTGCGCGTGGTGGCGGAGACGGAGAAGACGACGCGCGGGTCCTCGAGGAGCCGCTTGCACAGGGTGCTCTTCCCGCAGCCGGAGGGCCCCGAGAGCAGCAGCATCCTCCCGCGCTTCTCGTCCCCCACCACCCGCTCACTCCACGTTCTGGACCTGCTCGCGCAAGCGCTCGATCTGCGTCTTGAGCTCGACGACCGAGTGCGCGACGCGCGCGTCGTTGCACTTCGAGCCGATCGTGTTCGCCTCGCGGAAGAACTCCTGCGAGAGGAACTCGAGCTGGCGCCCGACGGCTCCGCCCTTCTCCAGGAGCGCCCGCAGCTGCCCGAGGTGGCTCGCGAGGCGGCTCAGCTCCTCGTCCACGTCCAGCCGGTCGGCGAGCAACGCGAGCTCGCGCGCGAGGTCCGCCTCGGCGACCGCCGTGCGGCCGTCGAGCAGGTCCTCGACGCGCCGCTTCAGGTTCTTGTGGTGCTCGCGCACGACGCCCGGCATGCGCTGCGCGATGCGCGCCCGCAGCCGCTCGATGGCCTGCGCGCAGCGCGCGAGGTCGCGGCCGATGCTCGCCCCCTCGCTCTCGCGCGTGGCGATCAGGGCGTCGAGCGCCTCCTGCACGGCGCGCAGGATCAGGCGCACCTCGGCGTCCGCGAGCGTCAGGTCGCTGGCAGCTCCCAGGACTCCGGGAAGCTGGACGAGCCCCTCGAGCCGCAGCTCGCGGGCGATGCCCAGCCGGCCCGCGAGCTTCGTAAGGAGCTCCTGGTAGCGCTCGGCGAGGTCCGCGTCGAGGCTCACGGTGCCGCTCGTCGCGACCCGCTTCACACCGACGTAGACCGTCGTGGAGCCGCGGTGCAGGCGCTTCTTGACGGCCGCCTCGACCTGCGACTCGAGGAAGGCGAGCTCGCCCGGCAGGCGCGTCTTCGTCTGCAGGTGCCTGTGGTTCACCGACCGGATCTCGACCCGCACGGACAGTCCCTTGTGCTCCAGGGCGGCGGAGCCGAAGCCGGTCATCGAGCGGATCAAGCTCGCGCGCTCCGCTTCACCTGGTCGGGCATGGCATCGGGCATCGCACCGGGCCGGCTGCCGGGCTTGCGGGCGACGCCGCCGGCCGCGCACAGCGGGCAGTCCGCCGGCGGCCAGGCCTTGGCCTCGACCCGCGCCAGGGCGCTGAGCGGAACGCCGTCGTCCGCGAAGGGATCGCGCGCGGAGCGGTCGACGATCGCCCCGACCCGCACGACCTCGGCGCCGAGGGCGCGCACGACGGCGAACACCTCGCGCACCGAGCCGCCGGTCGTCAGCACGTCCTCCACGACGAGCACGCGCTCGCCGCGCTCCAGCCGGAAGCCGCGCCGCAGCTCCATCGCCCCGCCTTTCGCGCCGGCCTGGCGCTCGGTGAAGATCGAGCGCACGCCGAGCGCGCGGGCCAACTCGTGCGCCCAGGTCACGGCGCCCAGCGCGGGCCCGACGACGACGTCCACGGGCTCGTGGATCGCCGCCGCGAGCGCGCGGGCCAGCCGCTCGGCGCGGGCGGGGTCGGAGAGAGCCAGCGCGCACTGGAAGTAGCGGTCGCTGTGCAGCCCCGAGGAGAGCTGGAAGTGGCCTTCGAGCAGCGCGCCGCTGTCCGCGAGCTCGCGCAGGACTTCGGCCTGCTCCATCGTCAGAACGGGAGCTCGCGCGTCGCGTCCGCGACGTCGACGATCGGCGCGCGGCCCCCTTCCTCGGCCACGGAGCCGGCGCTGCGGCTCCTGTTGAGCAGGTGGATGAAGACCGCGCAGAGCAGGAACAGGATCGCGACCGCCGCGGTGAACCGCTGGATGCCGCTGGCCTTGACGCCGAACGTCTGCTGCCCCGCGGTGCCGAGCGCGTCCGTCAGGCCGCCGCCCTTCCCCTCCTGCAAGAGGATGACGACGACGAGGACCATCGCCGACAGCACGAACACGATGTAGAGCAGCGTGATGAGGAGATCGACCATGTCACTTTCCGCACTCGATGATCGGGATGAAGGTCTCCGCCTTGAGCGAGGCGCCCCCGACCAGGGCGCCGTCGACGTCCGGCACGGCGACCAGCTCGGCCGCATTGTCGGGGTTTACGCTGCCGCCGTACAGGATTCGCGTCCTGTCCGCCAGGGGATCGCTGTAGAGGCCCGCGAGCACGCCGCGCAGGTAGGTGTGGACCTCGCCGGCCTGCTCGGGCGTGGCCACGCGGCCGGTTCCGATGGCCCACACGGGCTCGTAGGCGAGGGTCACGCGCGCGAGGCCGGCCTCGGCGACCCCCTCGAGCCCGCGCGCCAGCTGGCGCGACACGATATCCTCGGTCGCGCCGGCCACGCGCTCCTCGAGCGTCTCCCCGACGCAGAGCACGACCTCGAGGCCGTGGGCCAGGGCGATCCCGACCTTGCGGTTCACGAGCTCGTCCGACTCGCCGTAGACGTGGCGTCGCTCGGAGTGCCCCAGGAGCACCATCTGGACGCCGACGTCGCGCAGCATCGCCGCGCTGACCTCGCCGGTGAACGCCCCGGACTCCTCGTCGCAGGCGTTCTGCGCGCCCAGGCGCAGCGGCGAGCCGGCGACGGTCCGCGCCAGCTCCTCCAGGTAGACGAAGGGCGGGAAGATCGCCACGTCCACGGAGTCGCCCGCGCCGACGTGCTCGCGCAGCGCGACGGCGAGCTCGCGCGCCCCGCGCCGGTCGAGGTTCATCTTCCAGTTCCCGGCGATGAGCTTCTTCCTCACGCGCTCACATCGGGCTGGAGCTCGGGCTGCACGAGGCGCCGGCCGTCGATCTCGACCAGGCGCCGCACGTCGCGCGCGATCTCCGCGAACGCCTCCAGCGAGACCGCCTGCTGCCCGTCCGAATGCACCTCGGCGGGCGCGGGGTGGACCTCGATCATGAGACCGTCGGCGCCCGCCGCGATCCCCGCGCGGGCCAGCGGCCGCACCAGGTCGGCGCGGCCAGCGGCGTGCGAGGGATCGACGATCACCGGCAGGTGCGACACGCGCTTGAGGTAGGCCACGGCGCCGACGTCGAGCAGGTTGCGGGTGACCGAGTCGAAGCCGCGCACCCCCCGCTCGCAGAGGACCAGCGCATCGTTGCCCTCCGCGAGGACGTACTCGGCGGCGAGCAGGAGCTCGCGCACGCGCGCGCCGAAGCCGCGCTTGAGCAGGACGGGCGTGCGCGTCCGCCCCACCTCGGAGAGCAGCGCGAAGTTGCTCATGCTGCGCGCGCCGATCTGGAACATGTCCGCCACGGCCCCGACGGCCTCGACGTCGCGCGGATCGAGCACCTCGGTGACGACCGCCAGGCCCGTTTCCGCCTTGACGCGCGCCAGGCTCTCGAGCCCGCGCTGCCCGCTGCCGCGGAAGGAGTAGGGCGAGGTGCGCGGCTTGAAAGCGCCGCCGCGCAGGAGCGTCGCTCCCGCGGCGCGGACGCCGCGCGCGATCTCGACCAGGCGCTCCTCGTCCTCGATGGCGCACGGCCCGGCGACGAGCGAGACCGCGCCGGCGCCGAAGGCCGCGTCCCCGACGCGCACCTGGCTCGGCGCGCCGCGCGCCGCGAGCTCGTGCAGCTCGCGCGCCTCGCCCGGGTCGAGCACCTGCGCCACGCCCGAGAGATCCTCGAAGCGCGAGCGGTCGCCGGGCGAGCCCGGGCCGAAGAGCTCGAGCAGGTCGGCGCGCCCGCCGGGATGCCGCGCCCGGTACCCCAGTTCCTTGCAGAGCAGGAAGATAGAGTCCAGGGCCGACTGGGGGACGTTCCTCTGCAGGCGCAGCAGCATGGACGGATCGGGGACGCGCGGCGAAAAGGAGCGCAGAAGTATAGAAACGGGGCCGAAGGTGGGCAATCCGCGCCGCCTTCCGGCCTATCGTCTCCCCTCTGTAGCCCCGCGCATGTCCCAGCTCACGGCCCTGCTCGCGCTGCTCGTGCTCGACGACCTGCCCCGGACCGGGTGGATCCTGCGCGGCGTGCCCCGGCCCGAGTCGGTCGCCGGTCACGTGCTGGGCACCGCGTTCGTGGCCCTGGCCCTCGGCCCGCGCGTCGAGCCGCCGCTCGACATGCGGGGCGTCCTGACGATGGCCCTCGTCCACGACGTCCCCGAGGCGGCGACCGGGGACCTCCCGCGCCGCGCGGGCGCTTGGCTGCCGGGCGGGGCGAAGCGCGAGATGGAAGCCGCCGCGGCGCGCGAGGTGCTCGAGCACCTCTCGCTCGACGCGCACGCGGCCTTCGAGAGCTACGCGGCGTCGGCCACGCGCGAGGCGCGTTTCGTCCGGCTCTGCGACAAGCTGCAGCTGGGCGTGCGGCTGCTCGGCTACCAGCGTGCGGGCCAGCGCGGGCTCGAGGAGTTCGCGGCGAACCTGCGCCGGCTCGACTGCCGGGAGTTCCAGGTGGCGGACGAGCTGCGGCGCGAGATCCTCGCCGCCCTCTGAGAGTCCCGGATGCGCGTCCGACACGTCCTCCCGATCGCCTCCCTCCTGACCCTCGGCTTCGTCGTCTGGCGCGCCACCTCGGAGCCGCTCCCGCCCCAGAGCCCGTTCGACAGCGCCGTCGAGCCCTTTCCGGCCGACGAGCTCACGCTCCCCGTCGGGACCGAGGACGTCACCGGGAGGGTGCTGGCGGACGGCGTCGGAGCCGTCGCCGAGGCGCTCGTCTGGGTCGAGGTCCGCGGGCGCCTGGTGTGGTCGTTCACCCGGCCCGACGGCACGTTCGAGCTGCGCGAGCTCGACGCGGGTCCCGCACGCGTGCACGTGCTCGCGCGCGGCTTCGCCCCGTGGACCTTCCAGGTCGTCGTCGGCGACGACGCGCTCGACCTCGAGCTCCCCCCGCCCCGGGACGACCCGCCCGAGCCTCCCGCCGCCGCGCGCAGCGACTGGACGGGCAGCGTCGGCCCGACCGGCGGCGTGCCGCAGCCCGCGGGGCTGGTCGTCGAGCTCTCGCCCCTCGCCCCGCCGCACGAGTTCGGGAGCGCCCTCCCGCGCCGCGCCACGGTCCGCGCTGACGGCAGCTTCGAGGTGCAGGACCTCGTCCACGCGGACTACCGCGTCCTCTTGCTCCCCGAGTGGGCGGTCGGTGGAAGCTGGCCCGACCTGCTCTCGCCCTCGCACGGCGGCGTGCCCACGACCCTCCGGCACCCCGAGCCGCGGCCACGGCGGCTCGAGCCGCTCGCCGGGAGGATCGAAGGGCGCATCTACCGCTCGGGCCCCCGCAACCCGGCGGAGCCGGAGGGGATCGCCGCGGCGCTGGTCTTCGTCGCGCCGGTCGAGCCGCAGGGCACGGACCGACCGGCGCGCCACTGGCCCCCGGCGGTCAGCGACGCCACCGGCCGCTTCCGGATCGAGGCCCTTCCCCCGGGCGACTACGAGGTGCGCGTGCGGGTGGGCGACTTCCATCCCACCCAGAGGGTGAGCGTGCCGGCGCGGGAGCGGATCGACCTGCGCTTTCCGGTGGCCGGCGACTAGCCCGCAGGAGCGCGCAGAACAGAAGCCGGTTCGGCTCGTTCGATCCGACGGAGGCGAACGGGTCCGGGTGGCTCCGCGTCGCGATCAGGTAGTCGCTCTCGAGGATCATCCGCACCTTCACGCCGCGCTTCTTCGCCGCGATCAGCGCGCGCGCGATCGGTTCCGACTCGAGCTCCTGGACCGCGACTTCGAGGGTCTTCCGGGCGCCGTCGATGAACTCGACGATCGCCGCCTCGAGGTCGTCCGGCGCGCCCAGGTCGGCCGGCCCCATGAACAGCTCGACGCTCCCCAGGTCGATCGGCATCGATCTCCTCCGGGCGCAGTGTATCCTCCCGCGCGAGGAACCCGGCAATGCTCTTCGCCAGCACGGCCCTCGGCGCGCGCATCGAGCGCGCCGAGGGCAGCCTGATCTCCGACAGCGCGCGCGCGATCGCGCGCAACCGCGGGGCCGAGGTCTTCGTCCAGCCGATCGCGGGCGGCGTCGCGGTGTTGACCGAAGAGGAGTCGCCGCTGAACAAGCTCGTGGGGCTCGGATTCGACGGTCCGGTCGACGAGGCCGAGCTCGAGCTCGTCGAGCGGACCTTCGCCGCGCGTGGAGCGGCGTTGCGGGCCGAGGTCGCGTGCCTCGCCGAGCCCTCGGTGTGCGAGCTGCTCACGCGGCGCGGGTACGCGCTGATCGGCTTCGAGAACGTGCTCGGCCGCGCGCTGCCTGCCGAGCACCTGCCCGCGATCCCGGCCGGGATCGAGATCACGCCGGGCGGGCCGGACGACTTCGCCGCCTGGCTCGACGTCGTGGTGACCGGCTTCGCCACGCCTGACACGCAGGGGGTGCCCTCGCACGAGTCCTACCCGCGCGAGGTGATCGAGCGCGTTGTCGGCGACATGGCCACGGCCGAGGGGTTCGTGCGCTACCTCGCGCGGCGCGCGGGGTCGCCCGTCGGCGGCGCGAGCATGCGCCTGCACGCGGGCGTGGCGCAGCTCTGCGGCGCGGCGACGCTCCCCGCGCACCGCCGGCGCGGGGTACAGGGCGCGTTCCTGGCGCGGCGCCTCGCGGAGGCGAGCGCCGCCGGGTGCGACGTGGCCGTGATGACCACGCAGCCCGGCTCGAAGTCGCAGGAGAACGGGCAGCGCAAGGGCTTCGAGCTGCTCTACGCGCGCGCGATCCTCGAGCGGGCGTGAGGCGCCGCCGCCGGCCCTCGTCACCCGTCTCCCGGGACCTCGATCCACCAAGCGCGCTCGGACTCGAGCACGCCATGCTCGTCCAGCAGCACCCACGGGAACTCGTCGCCGCGCCCGCGCGTCGTGTCGACGGCGCGGCAGATCACCCGGTAGCGTCCGGGCTCGAGCTCGCTCGCCTTCACGGTCAGCTCGTGCACGCCGTCCTTGCCACCCTCGGTCCTGCGCGGCGCGCCCGCGATGCGCGACAGGGGGCCGCGGCCGCGGCGGTCGCCGTGGCGGCTCGCGTAGCTCGCTTCGCGGCCGCGCGGGACGGGCGGAGTCTGGGCCTCGGGGAGCACCCACCAGGAGACTTCGAGCTCGTGCTTCTCGGGCTGCATGACCCGCACCGTGAAGTCGAGCGATCCGTCGACGACCAGGCTCTCGTCGCTCGAGCGCTCGGACGGCTCGGGCGCGCACGCGTCGATCGGGTCGACGAGCGCGTAGATGCGCAGCACGATCGCCTCGCGGCAGGGCCTGCAGAAGAACTCGCCGCTGTCCATCACGCAGCCGCCGGAGCTCGGCTTCCAGGCGCCGCGCACCTGGCCGCTAGCGCCCTCGTACACCCCGACGCCCGGAACCCCGGCCTCGATCCAGTGCGCCCACGGGACCTGCTCCGGGTCGTCGGTGTTCGAGACGTTGACGCGGTTCGACACGCTGCCGCGGTCGTGGGTCTCGCTCGAGTACTCGTCCCCCAGGTGCGCGAAGGCGTGGCCCCACTCGTGGATCGTTGTCTTGGCGCTGCGACCGCCGATCGTCGCGACGCCGCCCCCGCCCGTGCCGAGCACGCCGACGCGCACGTAGACGATCGCCATCCCGTCGTGACCGGGGGCCTCGCCCAGCATCTGGTGCACGAGCTCCGTGTCCACCGCGACGTGGCCCTGGATCGTCCCGATCGTGTGGCCGCCGAGAGCCGTGTCCTCCTCGCGCCCGAACCCGTCCACGTTGTCGTCGTGGCTGACCAGGTTGAAGCGCCGGAAGTTCAGGTAGCGGAAGTACTCGCGGAACGTCGCCTGACGCTCGAAGAAGGGCGGCACGTCCTCGGCCAGCTTGTCGAAGGCCTCCTGGTGATCGAGCGTGTACCCGTCCCCCATCAAGGCGACGTCGACGCGGTTCTCCGAGGGCCCGTTGTCGACGATCAGCTTCGAGCCCAGGTAGGCGCTGGGCTGCGAGCGCTTCGCCGCCAGGCGCCCGGCGTCGGTGTCGGGGTACTTGCGCGCGAGGCGCTCGTAGAGCGTCGCGGCCTCCTTGTACTTGCCCTGCTCGTAGCGCAGCTCGGCCTTCTCGAGCTGCGCCTGCGCCTTCTCGGCGTCCCCATTCCCGGCAGCCGGAAACGCCGCGAGACCGAGGGCGAGGAGCGCCGGAGCCGTGCCCATCGCGACCAGTATGCCCTTCGCCGCCGCGGACGGCGAGGGGTCGCTCGCGCGTCACCGGCAGGCGGGAGCGCACGGCTCGTCGCACCGCTCGTCGCGGCCCGGGCACTCGCCGCGATCCAGGACGACACACTCGTCGCCGTCGCAGCCGAGCTCGATCTCGCACCAGCCGCCGTCGTCCCGCGTGCAGGTGATGACGCAGGTTCCCTCGCCGGTGCACTCGACGGACACGTCGCACTCGTCGGTCGCGGAGGCGCCACGCATCGAGGCGTAGCCAGCGACACCGAGCGCGGTCGCGAGCAGGGAGGCCAGGAAGAGCTTCATGGGATCTCCATTTCCAGGGGTCGAAACGTCGCACGCGGCGCGCCGCCGCGCTTCGCGGAGTTCGACCCGCGGCAACGGGCGGGTCATCCGCCTCAGTCGGTTTTCTCGCAGCTCGATCCGCAAGCAGCGAGCAGCGCCTCGAGCTGCTCGCGGTCCAGGAGCGCGCGCACCTGCAGCACGGAGTCGACGCACGCCTCGAGCGAGCGCGTGCGCGTGGCGCCCACCTCGCCCGCGAGTGCGCGTAGCTCGCCAGCGTCGGCGTCGGGCTCGGCGAGGCGCCGGCGCAGCTCGGCGAGGAGCTCGGCGCCGCGCGCCGCCAGGCGCTCGGCCTCGGCGCACTGGCTCGAGCACGCGGCGCGCAGCTCGCGCTCCTGCCCGAGCGTCAAGCCCAGCGCGGCGCAGTCGACCTCGCACGGAGCGTCCTCGGGCGTGCATTCCGCGGGGCGCGCCGTGCCCCACGACAGCCGGGCGTTGAGGGACAGGCTCGCGGCGAGCGCGCCGGCGAGCAGCCAGTTCGTGGGCAACGCTTTCATCGGTCGGTCTCCTCACGGGCAGCGATGGCGCGCAGGAGGTGATCCTCCGGAACGCCGCGGAGCGGCGCGCCGCCCGCGGGCTCGGCGAGCGCCGACAGGAACGCGAGCGGGTGCGGGCGAACGCCGCCGGCGGGAGCCCGCGGCGGCAGCAGCGCGGAACCGGCGCCGCTGACGCCGAGGAAGCCGACGAGGGCGGCCGCGGCGCGCGCGACGCCGCTCGAGACCCCATGCGCGACCGGACGGCCACTGGACCCGGCCGGCGCGGGAACCGCGCGCGCCTCGATGCGGCTCCAGAGATCGGCCGGCGGCCCGGCGGCGCGCGCCCCGCGAGCGTGGGCGGCGAGCGCCGGGAGGCTGCCCGCGAACTCGCGGCACGCCGGGCACGCGCCCAGGTGCTCGAGGTCGAGCCCGCCCGCGGCGACCTCGCCATCGAAGCGCGCCGAGAGGCGCTCGCGCACTCGCGTGCAGGGTTCGAAGAAGTCGGCTGTCATGACACGGACCTCGACAAGCATCCCGGCCGCAGCAGCCGGGACAGACCTTCGCGCGCGCGGGAGATGCGCGACATCACGGTGCCCACGGGGACCTCGAGCGCGTCCGCGATCTCGCGGTACGCGAGCCCCTCGACCTCGCGCAGGTGCAGCGCGAGGCGCTGGTCGACGGGCAGGCGTGCGAGCAGCCTGAGCGCGCGCGCCGCGTCGTCGCGCCGCGCGGCGAGCTCGAGGGGCGACGGCCCGCCGTCCATCGGGTCCTCGCTCGCGGGCGGCAGCGGGAGGGCGCGGCGCGTGCGGGAACGCTCGACGCGGTGCAGGCACAGGTTGACCGTCAAGCGGTAGAGCCACGTCGAGAAGCTCGAGCGGCCGTCGAACTGGCGCGCGCGGTCCAGGATCCTCAGGAAGACCTCCTGGGTCGCGTCCTCGGCGTCGGCCGCCTGCGCGAGCACTTGCAGGCACAGCCGGTACACGCGCGCGCCGTGCTCGCGGTAACAGTCCTCGAGCGCGCGCACGTCGCCGGCGCACAGGCGGGAGAGTCGCTCCTCGGAGTCCATCCTCGCGGTCTACGGCCGCAGACCGACCGGGTTGGGACCCGCGGCGTCGCGCGGCGATTCCTTCAAAATCGCAAGAAACACGGATTCCGCGCGGGATGGGGCCGGGGCTTCCGCGGTCGCCCTGACCGCCTCGGACCGGTTCGCGGCTCCCTTCGCGCGCATGGAAACGCGCCGCGGGGATTCCCAGTAGAATCGGCGCGCATGAACGCCGCCGGTTGCCTCCTGCTCGCGTGCACCGCCCAGGGGCCGCAGGTCACCGACCTGTACGAGCCCGGCGAAGAAGCGCACTGGAGGATCGAGGCCGGGAACCAGCTCATCGGCCGCCACTGGTCGCGCTACGACGGGGAAGTCGAGCTGCTCGGAGTGCGCGCGCACTACTTCGAGGCGCAGGTCTGGTTGAAGACGAAGACGGCGCTGGGCGAGGTCGAGCAACGCTACGCGGGCGAGCTCTGGACCGATGCGCACGGGCTCCCGCTGCGCTTCGTCCTGAGGGCCGCCCTGGGAGAGAGCTACTCCGACGTCGAGCTCGTCTTCGCGAGCGGCGAGGCTGCGGCCGTGATCCACCAGGGCTCGACGACGCGCTCGATGAAGGTCGAGGTCCCGGAGGGGGCGCGCGTGCTCGCGAACAACTTCATCTCGCACTTCGAGCTCGTGCTCGGCCTCGAGCCGCCCCCGGAAGGCGAGAAGACGAAGAGGCTGTTCTTCTCGGCGAGCGCCCTGAAGCCGGTTCCGGTGACGTTTGCGCACGTGGGCACGTTCGAGACGGACGCAGCCGCGGGCGTGGTGCTCCGAGACTCCCTGGGCGAGGAGATCGAGCTCGCGGACACGGGCCGCGTCCTGTCGCTCGCGGCGAACGGAGCCACGTTCCGCCGCACCGACGAGCCGTACGAGCGCTTCACGCTCGAGCCTCCGGCGCAGCGCGAGGAGGACCGCGGCGACCTCGTCGAGGTCGACGTCACGATCGCGCAGGGCGACGTTCGGCTCGCGGGGACTCTGAGCCGCAGGAAGGAGCTCGAGGGCCGCTTGCCGGCGGTCTTCTTCGTCTCCGGCTCGGGGCCCCAGGACCGGAACGGGTTCGCGAGCGGGATCGATCTCGGCACGCACGAGGTCCTCGATCGTCTGGCGCGCGAGGGCTTCCTCGTCCTGCGCGTCGACGACCGCGGAACCGGCGGGAGCACCGGCAGCATGACCGGGACGTCGTTCGACGAGCTGGTCGCGGACGCCGCGGCCTGCGTCGATTTCCTCCTCGAGCACGACGGTGCCGACGCCGAGCACGTCTTCGTCATCGGGCACAGCGAGGGCGGCGAGACGGCCCCGCTCCTCGCGGCCCGGCGCCCGCAGCTCGCCGGCATCGTCCTGATGGCGCCTCCCGGGCGCCCGGTGATCGACGTGATCTACGAGCAGAACGAGGCCGTGCTGCGCAAGGCCGGCGAGCTCGACGAGGCGGCCCTCGCCAAGACGATGAAGGCGCTGCGGCTCGAGATGGAGCGCTTCTGCAGCGACGCCGAGCTCGATCCCGACGAGCTGGACGAGAACTTCCGCGCGATGTTGCCGCACCGCGCCTGGTTCCAGAGCCACGCGCGGCACGATCCGGTCGCGGACATCCGCAAGGTGGAGTGCCCGGTGCTCATCGTGCACGGCGAGCTCGACTTCCAGGTCTCGCCCGAGCGCGACTCGCAGCCGCTCGCGGACGCCCTCGCCGAGGAGGGCCACCCCGACTTCGAGCTGCGCGTGCTCCCCGGGCTCGATCACCTGTTCAAGCCGGTCCCGGGCGAGGTGTCCGAGGCGACCCACTACTTCCAGAATCGGCGCGTGGACGCGGCGTTCCTCGAGCTGCTGGCGAGCTGGCTAGAGGAACGCGCGCGGAAGTAGGCGATCGGATCGCCGAGCGGGCGCGGTCAGAAGGGATTCGTCGCGAAGACCGAGAGCTCGGGAACGAATCCGCGCTCGTCCATGCGCAGGACGCCGAGCACGGCGTCGGCGATCTCCTGCGGCCGCAGCTTCTTGTCCGAGCGCTTCTGCTCGTAGCCTGCGTGCGCGCTGAAATCGGTCAGGACCTCGCTCGGGTTGATCAGGATGACGCGCACGTCGTAGCGGCGCAGCTCCTCGCGCCAGCACTCGGTCATGCCGCGCAGGGCGAACTTCGAGCCGGAGTAGGCGCTGCTCCCGGCTCCGCCCTTCAGGCCCGACGTCGAGGAGATGTTGACGAGGTTCCCCGAGCGCTGGCGCACGAAGTGCTTGGCCGCCTCGCGCGCCATCAGCATGGCGCCGGTGACGTTCGTCGCGAACACGGCGTCGAATCGCTCGCGCTCCATCTCGACCAGCGGCGCGAAGTGGCCGAACCCCGCGTTGTTGACCAGCACGTCGATGCGGCCGTGGCGCGCGACGAACGCCTCCACGGTGGCGACGACGTCAGCCTCGACGCTGACGTCGCCCGGGATGGCCCAGACGCCGAGCTCGGCGGCCGTTCGCTCGAGCACGTCGCGTCGCCGGCCGGTGATCGCCACGTCCGCGCCGGCGGCGCGGAGCGCGCCAGCGATCGCCCGCCCGATGCCTTCGCCGCCGCCGGTGACCAGGGCCTTCTTGTCCTTCAACTCCATGCCGAGCCTCCGTTCGGCCTAGAATCTACCGCGCAGGGCCGGAAGCCCCGGGGAGAGAAAGGAGATCCCTTGGACAAGGTGGACCTCGCAGGCAAGCTCGCCTCCTTCGACGAGCCCTGGGTGCCGAAGATCGTCGCCGAGCTCAACGGCCAGTACGTCAAGGTCGCGCACTTCGAGGGCGAGTACGTGTGGCACAGCCACGCGCACGAGGACGAGGCGTTCCTGGTCCTCGAGGGGCGCGTCGACATCCACCTGCGCGGGAGCGTCGTCTCGCTCGCGCCCGGCGAGCTCCTGGTCGTGCCGCGCGGGGTCGAGCACAAGCCGGTGGCGCACGAGCGCGCCCAGGTGCTGCTGTTCGAGCCGGCTTCGACGCGCAACACGGGCGGGATCGACCACGAGTACACGATCGAGCCCGAGGACCTGCAGCGGATCTGAGCTGAAACGTGGGCGGGCGCGTTCCGAACAAGTCCGTGCGCTTCCTCGTCCGGGGGGGGGGGGGCGGGGGGGGCGCCGCCCCCCCCCGCGGCGCCCCCCCGCCCCCGCCCCCCGCCCCCCCCCCCCGCCCCCCCCCCCCCCCCCCCCCCCCCCCGCCCCGCCCCCCCCCCCGGAAACCTCTCGATGCCTGCCGCCATCAGCGCCCTCGTCCGCGCCGCCGCCCTCGCCGCCTTCGCCCCCGTCGCCCCGTTCGCGGGCCAGGCGGACGCGCCCGCGCGCCCCTGGACGCTGCTCGTCTACGGCGCCGCCGACAACAACGCCGACGGCCCGATCCTCGAGTTCCTCGACCGCGTGCGCAAGGCGCTGGACGACGACCCCGGCATGGAGCTCGTGCTCTTCCTCGACCGCAGCGAGGGCTTCTCGGACGACGCGAGCCTGCTCGGCGAGGACTTCACGGGCGCGCGCGTGTACCGGTTGCGCAAGGACTCGGCCGAGCTCCTCGACGCGAGCGAGCATTTCCCGGAGATGGTCGCGGGCGAGGAGTGGGAAGCCGACTCGGCCCACCCCGAGAACGTCGCGCGCTTCATCCGCTTCGGCAAGCAGCGCTTCCCGGCGCAGCGCTACGGGCTCTTGATCTACAGCCACGCCGACGGCTGCACGATGTGCCCCGACGAGCAGAGCGGGCGCGACATGCGCATCCCCGAGCTGACCGACTGGGTGGAGGAGGGCGAGTCGGTCGACTTCATGGCGCTCGAGCTGTGCAACATGGGCGGGGTAGAGATCGCCTACCAGTGGCGGCCGGGCAACGGCGGATTCGCGGCGGACGTGCTCGTCGCGATCCCGAACGCGGGCCCGCCGCTCGACTGGGACCGCGCGTTCGCGCGCATCCGCACGCCGGGCCACGCGCCGGCGGAGGACGCGACGCCCGACGCGCCCGCGCTGGACCCCGCGCGGATGACCGCCGTCGACTTCGGCGAGCTCGTGATCGAGGAGGGCTACCTCGGCCGCAAGGCGCTGGCCGCGCGCCATCCGCAGGAGTCCCAGCGCATCGCGCACGAGGCCGCCGCGTGCTACGACCTCGACGCGGCCGAGGACGTGAAGGTGAAGGTCGATCGCCTCGCCGTCGCGCTCGCGCGCACGGACGCCAAGGAGGCGTTCGAGGGGCTGCGCGGGCCGGGCGACGCGGCGACGGTGATGAACTACGTCCACGGCCGGCTCGGCGATCGGCCCTACGTCGATCTCTACGACCTGCTCGACCGCGCCGCGCGCTGCAAGGAGCTCGCGCAGGACGTCCGCGCCGCGGCCGAGGAGGCGAAGAGAGCGGTCGACCGGCTCGTCGTCGCCTCGTTCGGCATGGACGGCTACACGGCCTTCGAGCCCGGCAGGAGCGGGATCTTCATCGTGTTCCCCGACGGCGACGCCGGGGACGGGAGCGCGCACGGCGGGCGCGCGTGGGCGCGCCTCTCGTGGTACACGCCCCTCGAGGCGAGCGACGGGGTCGGTCCATACGGCCGCTGGGCCTTCCTGCGGGACGGCGCGACGCCGGAGAACGGCGAGGTCGAGAACTGGTTCGAGCTGCTCGACTGCTGGTTCGACGACGCCTCCCAGGGCCCCGGGGGCTTCAACCGCTACGCGTGGTAGACTGCCGGCGTTTCGCGTTTCGAGACGGGAAGGCACGCTCGTCTCCTACATGAGCGGGAGCGAGGAGCCCGTCGCCGCGAAGGAGACCGTCGAGGCCATCGGCTCGCTCTGGACCCAGTCGAGGTTCGAGTGCGAGTTCATGGGCATGCCCTACGTCGGCACCGGCTGCGTCGGCTACGACACGACCAAGAAGAAGTTCGTCGGCACCTGGATCGACAACATGAGCACCTACATCGCCCTGATGGAGGGCGACATGGACCCCGCGACGGGGACGCTCGTCATGCGCTGGAAGGCCCCCGACCCCTCGGGCACGATCGTCGCGCACCGCTCCGAGACCGTGTCGAAGGGGGACAGCTACACGAGCACCTTCTACATGGGCGAGGGCGAGGGCACGAAGTCGATGGTCATCGCCATGAAGCGCACCGGCAAGAAGCCGGTCGAGGCGGGCACGGGGAAGAAGTAGCTCCCGGCGCGGGAGGCGACCTCGCGTCGCTTCGGCGCGAGCACGAAGAGGCCGACTGACCCGAATCGGTCGAGCATCGCGGGCAGGGCCGGGCGCGCGGACGTCACGCGAGGGGCTCGAGGTCGTCGAAAAACCGACCGCAGGCCAGCGCGTCGACACCCCCGGTGAGCGGGAAGCTCTCCTCACCGGCATGGACGACGGTGAGCCGCTCCAGCCCGAGCGTCTCGAGCGCGTCGTGCATCGAGCGCGTCGTGGCGGGAGCGGTCGTGCGCTCGATCTCGAGGCCGATCGCAGGCGGCGTGGGATTCTTGCTCACGCTCTGATATGGAGGCCTAGTTGTCAACCCCCAGGAGACGACCGTCCTGGGGGCGACGAGAGGCGTGTTGGGCACTAGCGAGCAAGGGT
>Ga0299906_10002263_pt1 | contig 16057 bp, 17 predicted proteins | sample RVTome_14_FD_200259 | JGI IMG/M metagenome (GOLD analysis project Ga0299906, IMG submission 200259) | Soil microbial communities from uranium-contaminated site in the Upper Colorado River Basin, Wyoming, United States - RVT145D125 (version 2) ... | reverse complement strand
GTCTGCGCACTGAGTCTCAGCGGGCGACTGTCAAGCCCGAGGCAGAGCAACGTGCCGCCCTCGACGCGGTCGAGGGCGACCTCCATCGATGACGGCGACCCCACCGTGTCGACGACGAGATGGAAGCGCCGAGCGTCATGGGTCGCTGCCGGAACAGCGCCCAGCTCGACCGCAAAGGCAACGCGGTCCGGATTGACGTCTTGGGCATATACCTCGACCCCGCGCTCCATGAGAGCGAGCGACATCACGAGGCCTTGGGCGCCGACGCCCACGACGAGGGCGGAGTCGGGCAGCGGCGCCCCCAAGCGGCGGAGCGCCGCCATGGCCACGGTGGTCGGCTCGACGCACACGAGATCCGTGACGGGCACTCTCGGCATCGACCATGCGAACCGGTCGGGGACAACGACTCGCTCAGCGAGAGCGCCAACGCGGTTCATACCGACCGACAGCCGTTCGACGCAGGCTGAGGTCCAACCGCGACTGCATTGATCGCAGGCTAAACACGGCAAGTTCGGCTCGACCACCACGGTCTGACCGAGGCGCTCGGGCGAGACTCCCGGGCCTAGCGCCTCGATGACGCCAAAGGCCTCGTGCCCCATGATCCAGGGATAGGTCGGTGCTTTCCATTTGCCACTGAAAACGCTCAGGTCCGAGCCGCACAGGCCGACGCCACCCACCGAAATCAACACCTCACCCGGTCCAGGCTCCGGATCGGGGACCTCGTCGATTGCCAACCTGCCCGGCTCGAGAAGTAGCGCCGCTTTCAAGAGGTGCCTTCCAGCAATCGTCGCGGGTTGGTGACCAGCATCTGCGTGATGAGGTCCGAGGACACACCGGCATCCCGGAGCATTGGCATGACCTTCTGTGGGATCGTCTCCATCCGCCAGCTCGGCGCCCATTCGGCACGCCACGAGGGCGGTGTGACGTGGCTGTAGAAAGCGGCGTCGTGAGAGAGGACCATCCGGTCGGCGTAACCAAGCTCGAGAAGTGCGACGACGGTCCCGACTCGCCGCTCGTCCGACAGAACGTGCTCCATCCCGAAACGATCCATGCCGATCGTCGATCCGTTGTCCATCAGTTCGCGCAGGTAGTCGAGATCCTCGCAGTCGCCCGAGTGACCAATGATGATGAACTCCGAACTCACACCTCGCTCGCACAGGAAGGCCTGTTGTTCCAGTCCGTTGCGTGATGCGGGATGGGAGTGGGTTGTGATCGTCACCCCCGTCTCCTGATGGGCGATAGCAGCGGCCGACATGACACGAGCGATGTCCGGGGTGAAGCCCTCCTCGTCGGTCATCACCTTGAGCATGCCGGCTCGCACCTCCCCGCCTGCGATGCCGTCGCGGATGTCGCGGACGAACAGGTCGACGAGAGGGTCGGCACGGTCGATCATCCGCCCAGGCCCGTGGAATCGGAAGTAGGCGGGAAGCGCGTTCGGCGTGTACCAGCCGGTGGCGGCGACGAGGTTGACCGGAACCCTCTCAGCGACCCTGGCCACTAGGCGCACATCACGGCCTAGTCCCGGCACGGTGAGGTCGACCACCGTTCGGACGCCTCGCTCGTAGAGATCGGTCAGGCCCTGGACCGCCGTCTCGACCGCATCAGAGGGATCCCATTCGCCATCCGGGAGATTCAGCTCCAACTCCGGGTTGCGGACGAAGATGTGCTCGTGGACCAGTGTGACCCCGAGTCGGTCGGGATCGATCGGCCCGCGGAATGTCTCAACGAACCCCACGCTGACCGACCTGGCGCTCTCGCTCTGCCGCGCCCTCCATACGGCTCCGCACCGCTTCGGTGGCCGCCCCCAGCTCCTGCGCGAGCGATGGCACCGCGCCCGGCGTGCGCGACAGCCGCGGCACCACCCCCGGTACCAGAAGCGGTCGCTCCAGCCGGTCGTCCTCGACTTCGACGATGGCGTCACGCGCGCGGAACTGCGGGTCGGAGACGATGTCCGCGATGCTGTTTATCCGGCTGACTGGCACCTGCTGGTCGCGGAGGATCGCGACGATCTCATCGGCAGCCCGGGTCTTCGTCCAGGCAGCAATTGCCTCGTCGAGCTCTTCACTTCGTGCTACCCGTCCCTCGTTGGTCGCCAGTGAAGGGTCTTGGGCATAGTCGTCTCTACCCAGGATGCGGCACAGCGTCCGGAAAAGGCCGGTGGTGTTCGCGGCGATGCACACCATTGGTCCGTCAGCTGAGGGGTACGCGTTGGTGGGGGCCGAGTTATGCGCGATGTTCCCGGTTCTCTGACGGACGGCGCCGTGGTAGGCATACTCGGGCAGGATCCCCTCCAGCATCGCGAATGTCGACTCAGTCAGAGCGACGTCCACCATCTGGCCGCGGCCTGACGCCTGGCGCTCGTGGAGGGCCACGAATGCGCCGATGACCGCATGCAACGAAGCGATGGAGTCGCCGAGGCTGAGACCTACCCTGCCGGGTGGCCGATCCGGCTCTCCGGTTATGAACCGTAGGCCGCTGGCGGCTTCGGCGATGGTGCCGAACGCCGGTTGGTCGCGCATCGGACCCGTCTGGCCGAAACCGGAGATGCGAACCACGATGAGCCTCGGATTGGCCTCCATCAGGTCCTGGGGATCCAGATTCCACTTCTCCAGCCGGCCGGGCCGGAAGTTCTCGATGAGAACGTCGCTCTCTCTCGCCAGCTGCCGAACGAAATCCTGGTCCAGCTGGTCGTGGAGGTCGGCTGTGACGGAGAGCTTGCCGCGCGACTGGATGAGGTGCCACAGAGAATCGTTGCCGTCCCAGCTCATCCCCCAGCTGCGGAGTGGGTCGCCGCGGTCCGGATGCTCGACCTTGATGACCTCGGCGCCGAAGTCAGCAAACAGACGACCGGCAAAGGGCCCCGCTATCAGTGTTCCCAGCTCGAGGACCCGCAAGTCCGACAGGGGCCCGCTCTGCATCTCGTCTAATTGGCGTTCCGCATTGTTGGACATGGGTCCAGCATATTGGACACGACTCGATTCGGTCAAGATTCCGCTGCTACTCCAGGGTTACTGGGATTTATGGCGTCTCTCCGCCGGGATGCCAGCGGCGCAGTTTCTCGCCGACTAGGTCGATACAAGGTCATCCGCTCTGCCCGACCTCTCCACAGAGTGCCCGTATCGGCCGGGGGCCGGGTTGCAAGCGGTCACCGATCCCGGCGAATCCGCAATAGATAGTGTGCAGCCTTCGAAAGGAGCGCAATGCCACAGTCGCTGGATGAATGGATCGAGGAGTATCGGCTGGCGTGGGAGAACATGGACGCCGACGCGGCCGCCGCCCTATTCACCTCCGACGCCACCTATCGAGACAACATCTTCGAAGATCCCCATCGTGGCCAGGAGGGGGTTCGTTTCTACTGGGAGTCGGTGACCGCGCCCCAAAGCGATGTCAGGGTTCTGATGGGACGCCCGTTCGTCGACGGGTCGAGAGTGGCGGTGGAGTTCTGGACGACGATGAAGTACGACGGGGCGGAGACCACCCTGCCCGGGTGTCTCCTGTTGGACTTCGATGACAACTGGCAATGCCGTGCCCTCCGCGAGTACTGGCTCACCTCAGAAGGCCTGGTGGAACCGCCGACGGTGTGGGGTCAGTGACGTCACAACCGGATGCGAGACCTCACCGGTGTGAGCTGACCGTCCCCAAAGCCGGCGCAGGATCGAGCCCCTCAGCCGAGGCTTTTGCGGAGTGAAGGCCGTCGTCTATGACCGATACGGCCCACCTGACGTGCTGCGGGTCGAGGAGGTCCCTGCCCCATCGCCGGGTGCCAACCAGGTGCTGGTCGAGGTCGCAGCGACGTCGGTCAACCTCGCCGATTGGGAGTGCCTGCGCGGGACACCCATGTATGCCCGGATCGGGGGGCTGCGCACTCCGGCGCGTCGGACTCTCGGCTCGGACATCGCTGGGCGGGTGAAAGCCGTTGGCTCCGGTGTCACCCGCTTCCGTCCTGGCGATGACGTGTACGGCGAGATCCGAATGGGCGGCTTCGCCGAGTACGCGGTGGCGTCAGAGACGGCGCTCGCCCCCAAGCCGGGGGAGTTGACTTTCGTCGAGGCCTCGACAATCCCCCAGGCGGGTGCGATCGCCCTGCAGGGGACAGCCCGCGCAGGGCCGGGGCGGCGGATGTTGATCAACGGTGCCGGCGGCGGTTCTGGGTCGTTCGCGATCCAGCTAGCCAAGAGCGCCGGGGCGCATGTGATCGGCGTCGACAACGCCGGCAAACTCGATTTCATGCGGTTGGTGGGCGCCGACGAGGTGATCGACTACCACCGTCAGGACTTCACCAAAGTCGAACCGTCCGACCTCGTCCTGGATCTCGTCGCCCACCGTTCGGTGTTCGCCTATCGAAGGTCATTGGCTCGTGGTGGTCGTTACCTCTGCGTGGGCGGGTCGGTGTCCGCCCTCCTCCGGGTGGCGACAATCGGGGCTGTCGCAGGAAGGCTCACCGGGCGTCGGGTCGGAGTGCTCGTTGTCAAGCCGGGCCCGACGTACTTCGGGCCCCTTGCCGAGCGGTGTATTTCGGGCGACGTTCGCATTCATATCGACCGTGTCTTCACGCTCGACGAGGTGCCTCAGGCGCTGGCCCACGTCGGTGAGGGTCGCGCCCTCGGCAAGGTCGTCGTCGAAGTCGCCTGAAGCGGAGACGTTGAAGGCCCTTGCCAACCCTGTCCTGGTATGCGACGGGTCTTCATGCGGGTCGGGGTCGCGTTGCTGAATCAACAGCACCGCTGAGGTGGTCAGAGCGGCCTGCGACCTCTGACGCTTCGAGCGGTTGCTGACAGTGCGAAGGGTCCGGAGGGCTCACCGATCCGGCGGAACAACTCGTGTCGTACGGCGGTGCGATGTTCGTCGTCGAGGGAGAGGCAATAGGAACCGGCTGGGCCGACTCCCGCGAGGAACCCGGACCAGAGCTCGTCGAACCCGGTGTAGGCGACGGTGACCTCGAGCGTGGTCTCGGTCGCGTGCTCGAACCCGGCGCCGTCGAACAGGTCGACAATCTCGCCAGGTCGGCCAAAGCGCATCACCCGAGCCTCATCGGGTGCTTCCGGATCGACGGTCAACGCAGCATCCCAGAAGTGTCGGAGCATCTGCATCCCGCCGTCGAAGTCCCACACACAGGCCGCGGCAGAGCCGCCCGGGCGAACGACACGCCGTAGCTCGCTGGCGGCCGTCGCAGGGTCCGAGACGAAATGCAGCACGAGTTGGGCGAGTGCCACGTCGAATCGGGCCTCGTCAAACGGCATTGCTTCAGCGCGTCCGAGACGGACATCGACACCCGGGCAGTTGGCGGCGCAGTCCGCAACGAACTGTGGCGAGGGATCGAACGCTGACACGGCGTCGGGACCGAGCCGTGCGACGATGGCCCTGGTTAGCGCACCTGGTCCGCATCCTACGTCGAGAGCGAACTGCCCAGTCCCTGGCGATACGCCGGCGAAGTCGGCGAACAGGTCGCCGAGTCGGTTGGAGTAGCGGCCCATGAACGAGTCGTATGCAGCCCCCGATGTATGGAAAGTACTGGCACCGGGTGCCTGACCCATAGACCACCTCCGAGCGAGTGACGATAGCGACACAGTCGACCGGGATTCTGCTGCACTCCCCGGCTCCGGCTGGGGCTAATCCTCGGACGCGAGCCGGGTGACCACCCGGGCGAGGGCCTTCGCCCTGGTCTCCGGGGTGCGGGCCTTGAGCAGGGGGAGGATCACGGCATAGCGATCGGATCGACCGAGGCGCTCGAAAGCGGCGCTGGCACGGTCGTCGGCGGCGAGCGCGGCCGCGAGATCGGGTGGGACTTCGGCGTTGCGCTGCGGCTCGTACGCCGCCTCCCAGCGTCCGTCCGCTTTGGCCGCAGCCACCTCCGCCAGCCCGGCCGGTTGCATCCGCCCGGACGCGATCAACGCCTCGACCTTTGCCACGTTTACCTTCGAGCACGAGCTCCTCGGCCGGCGGGGCGAGTACCGCTGAAGAAACGATCTGTCGTCGTTGGCTTTGCGCTGACCGTCGATCCAGCCGTAGCAAAGGGCCACATCGAGCGCATCTTCAATGGTGATGGAGCCGATCTCCGAGTGCCGCTTGGCGATCACCAGCCAGGCCTCGGTCTGTCCCTCGTGATTCGTCTCCAGCCATGACATCCACCCAGCGGAGTCGGGAAAGACGAGCGCGTCCACGCTAGGCCGACCTGTCCGACCGCGGTTGTCTCTGTTGATGCATCATGAGAAATCGATCCGCATCACGACTCGCCTCAGGGTGGGGTGGGTGACCTCGGTGAAGCCGGCGTCGGCGAAGACGCTGCGGCTGCCGACGTGGAGCTCGCCAACGAGGCTGATCTCTCGCCCGGGCTGGGTGATCATGGGGTAACCCTCGAGGGCGCGGGCACCGCGTTCTCGGACAAAGTCGACGGTGGCTCTGGCCAGGGCCCGGCTTACCCCCCGGTGTCTGAAGCCTGCCCGGGTGACGTCAGTGTTCACATCTTCCTTGCAGGATTAGCTTCCGATGGGTGCGGAGCGTATTCAATCTGCTGGGGCTCTCTCCTCGATCCAGATCGAAGTGAGGACTGCCTATCGACAGGTCTGAGTCCATCAAACATTCCAGAACCGTCATATTTGTTGTTCACGTCCTTCTCTGTTCGGTGGGCGCCATGAGTTCCCCCCTTCCCGGCTACGCCGGTACTCCCCCAAGACCCCCCACCCCCCTTCGGGGTACTCCCCCCAACATCACTTCGTTCGCTGGGGGAGAAACGGCGCCACGTACCGCAGGTGAGCGGTTTTGTCCTAGAGGCCGGCGATCTCCAGGCCGAGCCAGGCGGAAAGCTCTTCGACCTCGGCGTGGACGGCGTTTCTGATCGCCCGGTCGAATGGCAGGTCCTCGTGGATGGCGTGCACCTGGAGGATCCCGCCCTTGCGGTCGGCCTTGGCGTCGAGTTTCCCCACCAGTCGATCGTCGTGAAGCACCGGTAGGGCAAAGTACCCCCAGCGACGCTGGGCCTGCGGCTTGTACATCTCCAGCACGTATTCGAACTCGAACAACTCCTGCGCCCGGACCCGATCGTGAATCAGCCGGTCGAACGGCGACAGCAGCGCGGTCCGACCCGTGAACGGCTGGCCTAAACCCTCGGGGTCGACACGCCATTCTCCGGGTACACCTTCGACGATGGCCGGCTCACCGGTATCCCCGACGTCGTACGGCTCGATGGGCGTCACAGCTGTCTTCTCACGAGCGATTCCCAGGGCTTTCAGCCGTCTCTCGTCACGTATTCGACGTGCCTCTTCCAGTGGAACCGTGGGTATGTCCGCCGGATAGACGCGCTCGGCCAGATCCCACAGTCGCTGCTTTCCCTGGCGGCCGGCGATGGCGACTTCACCGCCCAGCATCAGGGACTCCAGCATCTGGGTGACGTTGCGGTTGTTGGTCCACCCCGTTGACTGCCATGGCACCACACAGGTGTCCGGGACGTCGCGCGAGAGCAGGGGACCGGATGCGCCGAGGAGCTCGAGAATGTCGCGGCGGAAGCGGTCGTTCACCCGAAGCCACTCTCGTGACGACTCCCTGTTGGGAAAAGCAGCCATGGCCGCATGGTGAAGTGCCAGATCGCTCATCGGCCGCACCAGAGCGTCGTGCTCATACAGGGTGCGATCCTGTTCCAGGGCCGCGCGAAGGTGCTCCGGCCGGTACGCCGAGCCGAGTCGGCTCCAGGCGACCAGGTCTGCGCTGGGCGCGATAGCGGCGGTCGGGTCTATTTGCAGGAGGGTCAACCGTTCGACCAGAGCCACCAGGTCGGTTGGGCGCTCCGCGTCCAGCATCTGCGCCCTCACCGCCAAGCGGCGCGCCTGGGCGCGGTCCAGGTGGTGGACGTTCACGTCACGAGCGTAGAGCGCGAAAGGCTCCCCTAGCCACCGACCGACCGTGTCGGGCTGGGCCACAATCACAGACACCTGTCGCAAGGCCGAAAGTGCCGTACGGCTCTAGCCAACCGCCACTTCTCGGGCTAACGATGGCGCGGTGGACGTCGGTGGACGTTCACAGGAATGGAGGTGGATGCCATGCAGTGGGATCTGGGATTGCAGGGATTGGGTGTGCTGGCAGCGATGTCACTCGGCTTTGGTGTCATCGCCCAGGTCTTCTTCGGAAGGACGACGACACGTTGGCTGTTGGCCATCGTCTCGACTGTGCACTTCCTCGGCGGCCTTTTCATCAGCGAGGTCTGGTTTGGCTGGGCCACCGAGGAAGATCTGCAACCGAATATCGACGGTCTTTCGTTCGACGAGGTTCTCCTCATCGGGCTTGTCCCGGTGGTAGCGGCCGTTCTGGTTTCCATGTACGTGGCCCAGAGAGGTCGCCGAGTGACATCGGTGAGTGGCCGGGATGGTGGCGAGTTGTCGACCATGTCCCGGGAACCGACCTTCCTCGAGCATGACCGCCGTGAGACCATAGCCAAGAAGTAGGCAGCGCACGGATGGTCTCGGCTACCTCCCTGCCTATTCGCTCCGGTAGCCTCCGACGGTGCCCACTGAGTTCTGGTCGTTTGTGGCGGTGGCAACCGTCGTCGTGATGGTGCCCGGGACTGACATGGCTCTGGTGGCCCGTAACACCCTCTCCGGTGGACGATCCGCCGGTCTCCGCACCGCCACCGGCACTCTCTTGGGCCTAGGGGTTCATGCGGGCGCGGCGTTGATAGGGCTCTCGGTTGTGATCGCCGCCTCGGCCACGGCGTTCAACGTGGTCAGGCTCGTTGGTGCCTCTTACCTGGTGTGGCTGGGATTGCAGACACTTTGGGCCACCCGCAACCGGGGCCAGGACGTTGCCCGAATTCATGGCTCTCCCAAGGGCTCGTTGCCCCGGGTGGCCGACGCACCTCTGGTCCAAGGCATGCTCACCAACGTCCTGAACCCGAAGCTGGCGGTGTTCTTCCTGTCCTTTCTTCCTCAGTTCGTCGACGCTTCCAGACCGGCCACACCTCAGATCCTGGTGCTGACGAGCACCTTCATCGTTATGGGGGGAGTCTGGCTCGGCACCTATGTCTTCGCTGTCGATCAGCTCTCCGGAGTTCTCACCCGTCTTGTCGTGAAACGATGGCTGGACCGCCTCTTCGGCACCACCCTCGTTGCCCTTGGCATCCGTCTGGCGATCGCCGAGACCGACTGAAACTGAGCTCGCCATCAGGTTGCGCTGAAGCTCTCTGGCGAGTCAGGACCCCGGCCATGGTTCGAGTACCACGACTGCGGTCTCGCTGGACCGGAGCGCTGCGAATGCATCCAAGTCGTCGTCTATTTCCCGCCAGCGGTCCCACAGCCGCGACCGTTCCTCTCCTGCGGCGGCCCGTCCCCGGACCTGGTGTCGGCCTTTGGCCAGGTCGACTGTGGCGACTGGATTCGTCTGGAGATTCAGCCACCACGAAGGGTCGCCGTCGGCCCAGCCGTTCATCGCCATGGTGACCAGGTTCGGCCCATCCTCGTAGTAGCCGAGGATCACGCTCCTTTGCTCTCCAGTGCGACGCCCGGTGGTCGTGAGACGCATGGCACCCCAGCGGTTGGGTTTGGGTCGCCACAGCCCCACCCTGCCGCCGGTGATGCGGTACAAGCCGCGGTGCGTGTACCAGGCGGAGCGAACGAACCACCGAGGGGGGACTTTCGCCTTCTTTGTTTGCGGGTCTGCCAACTAACCGCCCCACTGAGCTGCCCCGTTGACGCTAGCGGGGGGCCTTCGCTGCTTTGACTGTCCTCAACCCAACCGGAGTCGTTCCAGACCGTCGAGAATGAGGTCGAGGCCAATCTCGAACTCGTTTCCGTAGTCGTATCCAGGTTGGAGGACGCGCTCGACCGCAAACTCGGCGAGATAGGGATACTCGTCGGCCGGGAAGCGGGCCATGATCGCTTCGACTACCTCCGGGGCCGACTGTCTGTCGAATGGCAGCCCGGCTTCCCCGAGAGCGAATCCGTATACATAGCTGTCGAGAATCGAATTGGCGTGCCCCGTCTTCAGGATCGAGAAGCCGGCGCGACGGTACGTGGCCAAGACTTCGTCATGATGCCGCAGGGTGGCAGGGCCGGGGTTCGCTCGCGACTCCATGAGCGCGGTAGCCCAGGGATGCCGCGCCAGGACCCGGCGGCCTGAGATAGCGCGTTGACGCATCGCGGTCCGCCAATCTGATGTGGGAGAGGGCAATCCGATCTCACCGAAGACGATGTCGATCATCCCGTCGATGATCTCCTCTTTGTTGGCGACGTGGTGATAGAGCGACATGGGTTTGACGCCGAGCTCCTGAGCCAGGGATCGCATGGTCAGCGCCCCGATGCCGCCCGAGTCGGCGATGGCGATGGCGCCGCGTAGGAGCCGTTCCCGGTTGAGCGGGACGCGCTGATCCTTCTTGCCGTCGGTCTTTGCCGTCATCTCACACCCTCGCCATCTCACATCGGTCCCGGAACCCGGAAGGAGGGTTCTTCTTGCCAACACCGAGCCTAGCGCCTACCGTACAAAGTAAGCGTACTAAGTACGGTCATGCCAGATGGTCGGGAGCAGATGCCCTCACCGTCTCCCACCACAGATAGGACAAGACCATGGAACCAGCTGCGACCTCGACCTCCCACGGCAGCGTAGAAGGCTCGACCAGCCATTCGGCTGAGCTGAGAGGTGACCTGATGCGCGCGATCGTCCAGGACTCGTACGGCTCGACGGAGGTGCTCCAACTGGACAACATCGAAAAGCCACAGATCGAGTTCAACGAAGTGTTGGTCAAGGTCGTGGCCGCAGGGCTGGATCGTGGCACCTGGCACCTCATGGCTGGCAAGCCCTACTTGTTGCGTCTCATCGGGTTCGGCTTCCGTCGGCCCAAGAACCGTGTGCCTGGACTGGATGTGGCCGGCACGGTCGTGGCGGTCGGAGCCGAAGTGACCAGGTTCGTTCCCGGCGACGAGGTGTTCGGGATGAGCCGGGGCGCCTTCGCCGAGTACGCCGCGGTTCTCGAAGACAAGCTGGCCCACAAGCCGGCCAGGCTCTCGTATGAGCAGGCGGCCGTCGTCCCCATCTCCGGAGGGACTGCCCTTCAGGGTTTGCGCGACTCGGGCCAAATACAGGCGGGACAGAAGGTCCTCATCATCGGTGCCTCCGGTGGCGTCGGGACCTATTCCGTGCAGCTGGCCAAAGCCTTCGGGGCAGAGGTCACCGGTGTATCAAGCACGGCAAAGGTCGATTTTGTCCGTTCGATCGGCGCCGACCACGTCATTGACTACACGCGAGAGGATTTCGCCGTTGGTGCACAGCGTTACGACCTGATCCTCGACATCGGCGGGAACAGCCGCCTTTCCCGGTTGCGACGAGCACTCACCGCCGATGGGACACTGGTCATCGTCGGTGGGGAAGAGGGAGGCAGCGTCACAGGAGGCTTCGGACGACAGCTACGGGCCGTCATCCTGTCCCTGTTTGTGGGCCAACGATTGACCATGCTTGCTTCCAAGGAGCGTCACACCGACCTCGAAGCCCTCAGCCCGCTCCTCGAGGACGGCCGGGTCATTCCGGTCATCGATAGGACATACTCGCTTGCCGAGGTGCCCGAGGCGATGGGACACCTCGAGGCCGGGCAAGCTCGGGGAAAGTTAGCCATCACCATCTGACCACGCGCACCTCGCACCTGGCCGGGTACCAACAAAGAACGGTGGACATATGAATTCGATCCGAACCATTGGATTGACCAAAGACTTCGGCGATCTGAGAGCAGTGGACAATCTCGATATCGACCTGCCCCAAGGCGGGGTGACAGGCTTCGTCGGGCCCAACGGCGCCGGCAAAAGCACCACGATACGCATGCTGCTGGGCTTGATCGAGCCAACCAGCGGTGAAGGTGAGGTGCTCGGACACTCGATCAACGATCCCTCGTCCTACCTGCACCGGGTCGGTGCGTTGATTGAGGCGCCGGCCTTCTATCCGTCTTTGAGCGGCGAGGAGAATTTGCGGGTGTTCGCCACATTGGGGGGCCACGACCCGACCCGCATCCCCGAAATGGTGAGGATCGTGGGTTTGAGTGACCGGGGCGGTGACAGGTACAAGAACTATTCGTTGGGGATGAAACAGCGGCTCGGCATCGCCCTAGCCCTGCTCCCCGACCCCGACTTGTTGGTGCTCGACGAGCCGACCAACGGGCTCGACCCGGTGGGAATCGTCGAAATTCGCAATCTGCTGATAGAGCTCGGCGCCGGCGGCAGGACGGTGTTCGTCTCAAGCCACCTGCTGGCTGAGATCCAGGCTGCCTGCGACTCGATCGTGATGATCGACCATGGCGGTGTGGTGTTCAGCGGGACGATGGTCGACCTTCTTGCTCGGAACTCGCCAACGATCCGGGCCACGGCCGAGAACGAGGCCGATACCAATGACCTGATTCAGGTTGCTACCAACGCGGGCTATCACTCCACGAGGGTCAACGGAGGCGTCGAGATCGATGCTCCTGCCGACTGGGCCCCCGATCTCAATCGTCTGGCCTGGCAGGCCGGCATCACGCTGCGAGAGCTGCGGGCAACCTCCGCTGACTTGGAGCAGGCCTTCTTCGCTATGACCGGCAACGACAAGACAGGAACCGAATAATGCGCGCCTTTCGCTCCGAGTGGATCAAGCTGAGCAGACGTAACACCTTGATCGGGTTCGGTGGGGCCATGGTCGGTTTCACCGTGCTGTTCACCTTTTTGGGGTTCATCAGCGTCGGGGGAGGAAACGTCGACCTCGACGGCGGAGGATCCGAAGCCTTCGTCACCGAGGCGGTGCTCGCGTTACCCGACGGCTCGATGTTCGCCATGACCCAGGTGGCATCCCTGCTCGGGGTCATCGCCCTGGGTCTGTTCGCCTCCAACATGGCAGGCGAATTCAACAAGGGCACCATCCGGATGTTGTTCGTGACCGAACCAAACCGGATCAAGGTGCTGGCCGGCAAACTCGCGGCCTTGGCGTCGTTTGTGGCGCTCGGAATCGCGGCCACCCTGGCTGCCAGCGTGGGCATCGGTGCCTTGCTGGCTCCCGGGATGGGCGTGGATACGTCGGCCTGGTGGACGACTGAGGGGCTGGCGGCCATTGGAACTGGATACGTGAACATCACAGGAGCGGTGCTGGTGGTTGCTCTCATCGGCGGCACCATTGCCGTGCTAACCCGGTCTGCTGCGATTGCCATATCCATCGGTGCGGCGTACTTCATCATCGGTGAGGCGCTGGTCACCGCTTTCTGGGATGCGTTGGGCAGGTGGGGCCCGTCGGCGGCGGCAAATACCCTGGCCGTGGGTGGGGCCGGTGGCGCCGGCATGCTGGGAGGAGCCGCACCGGCGATCACCTATGCAACGGCAGCGGTCCTCGTCGTTGGATACGGCGTAGTGAGCGTGGCGGTCTCGTCGGCGGTTCTGGCGAGACGGGATGTGACAAGTTGATGGCTGCCACCACTTTGATGGCCGGCAAGACCGTGTTGATCACCGGTGGCACAAGCGGGATCGGTATGGCCACTGCCCTGGGCCTGGCCATGATGGGAGCCACCCTCATCATCACCGGCCGGGACCGGGACCGCACCGAGATGGCCGCGCGTCAGATCCGCGCCGCCGGCGCCGGGGGTGGTCAGGTGGAGGTGTTCGTCGGGGACTTGGCCTCCCAGGCGGAGGTTCGGCGACTCGCCAACGATGTGCTCTCGAGCTTCCCCCGCGTCGACGTTCTGATCAACAACGTCGGGGGCTCCTGGAACACCCGGCACCTCACCACAGACGGGCTGGAGCACACTCTTGCCCTCAACCACCTCGCACCCTTCTTGCTGACCAACTTGCTCCTCGACCGGCTGATGGAGAGCTCGCCGGCCCGGGTGGTCACCGTGGCGTCAGGTGCGCATGCCCACGGGCGGATCGCCTTCGACGACCTTCAGGGCGAACGGTCTTATTCACAGCGGGCCTACGGCCAATCCAAGTTGGCGAATGTCCTGTTCACCTATGAGTTGGCCCGGAGATTGCAAGCCGGCAAGGTCACTGCCAACGCTCTTCATCCTGGCGTGGTGAATACGTCGTTCGGAGCCGATGACCCCGGCATGCTCCAGCGACTGTTGGTCCCGGTCATAAAGCCGTTCATGAAGACCCCAGCCCAGGGGGCCGCGACGTCGGTTTACCTAGCTTCCTCCTCGGATCTCGAGGGGGTCACCGGTCGGTACTTCGCGAACGGCAAGCCCAAGAAGTCCTCGAAGGGCAGCTACGACCAAGCGGCGGCGGCGCGGCTCTGGCAAGTGAGCGCGGACCTTGTCGGTCTGACAGTGACCGTTTAGTGGAGCTCCGGCAGGGTGCAGGATCGTCAGCAGGTTGCCACCATATGGCTTCGCCCCGCTCGGGATGAGCGGGGCGAAACCATCAACCGGGTCTGCGACACCTGGCCGCACACGCTCTATTTCCCGCGCCGGGTGCTGAAGGCGTAGATGGTCGTTGTCTCGTACACCTCGCCAGGGGCGAGCACCGTCGAGGGGAAATCGGGCTGATTGGGTGAGTCCGGGTAGTGCTGGGTTTCGAGGGCGAAACCGTAACTCTGCCGGTAGGTCTTCCCGCTGGTCCCGATCAGGGTCCCGTCGAGGAAGTTGCCCGCGTAAAACTGGATTCCGGGCTCGGTGGTCAGCACTCTCAGCGTCCTTCCGCTTTCCGGGTCCCGCACCTGAGCCGCCAACTCCAGCCGATCGTCGGTCTTGCGATCGAGCACCCAGTTGTGGTCGTAACCAAGGCCGAGCACAAGCTGTTCGAACGTGCCGTCATTGATCCGATCACCGATAGCCGTGGGTTTGCGGAAGTCCATGGGGGTTCCCTCCACCGGATCGATCACCCCGGTGGGGATCAGGGTCGCATCGACCGGTGTGTAATGATCCGCGTTGATCTGGAGGACGTGGTCGTAGATGTCACCGTTGCCCTCACCGGCCAGGTTGAAGTAGGCATGGTTGGTGAGGTTGACGATGGTCGACAAGGTCTCGGCCTCATCCAGTTCTGCCCGGTAGTCCATTCTCATCTCGTTCTTGTCAGTCAGTAGATAGGTGACGGTGACGTGCAAGGTCCCCGGGTAACCCTCTTCGTCATCCGGGCTGGTGTAGGTGAGCCGGAGACCGACATTCTTCCCGTCGTTGATCTCCTCGGCTGCCCATATCCGTTTGTCGAAGCCGAAGTCTCCTCCATGAAGATGGTTCGGGTCGTTGTTGGTGGCGAGTTGGTAGGTCGTGTCGTTCAGGTCGAACTGCCCCAAGGCAATCCTGTTGGCGTAGCGACCGGTGATGTTCCCGAAGTAAGGGCTCTCGTTGACGTACTGGTCGAGGTTGTTGAAGCCCAGAGTGACGTTGGTGAGCTTGCCTTTGCGCCCTGGGACCTCGATCGACTGTAGAATCCCTCCGTAGGTGAGGATGTTCACCTTCATCCCCCTGCGGTTGGTGAGGGTGTAGATGTCGACCTCGTTGCCGTCCTCGGGATGACCGTCGGAGTCGACGACTCCGAATGATTGACTGGTGATACTCGCCTCGTGCTTTCCGGTCGCGCCCTGTTCGGTGGCCACGGCCGGCGCCACCAACACGGCTGTGAGCACTACAACGAGGGTGGTGCTGGCGAAGATACCTCTTCGCTCGATGACTCTCCGCATTTCGACCTTCTCCTTCGGTCGCGGAAGCGCGGCATACCCGGGTGGCCGAGGGTTCAAACCCTCAGACGAAAGCGGTTGTCGGGCTCAGTCAGACCGGAGCAACCGATCCAGTCCGTCGAGGAGCAGATCGAGCCCGAACTCGAACTCGGTTTGATCGTCGCACCAGCCCAGCGTGGAGTCGGGGTCGTCGTGGCCGATCTCCATCAGCATCCCGGCCAGGTAGGGGAGTTGGTCGGCGAATTGCTCGAGCATCTCATCGGTGACCTCGTTTCCCTGATCGCTGTCCGGCTTGAACAACTCCTGGCTGAAGCCGAGGGCCTTGCTGCCCAGGGCATGCATGGCGTGATGCGCCAGGTCGTTGGAGAACCCCCCCTGACGGAAGATCCCCAGAAGACCTTCGAAGTAGAGGAGGATCGCCGGGCTCATATTGGTGCGCTTCTCGATCACGTCGGGCGCC
>Ga0299906_10002262_pt1 | contig 16059 bp, 12 predicted proteins | sample RVTome_14_FD_200259 | JGI IMG/M metagenome (GOLD analysis project Ga0299906, IMG submission 200259) | Soil microbial communities from uranium-contaminated site in the Upper Colorado River Basin, Wyoming, United States - RVT145D125 (version 2) ... | reverse complement strand
AACCACCGGCGGGGACGCCATGATGATTGTGCAACGATTCGGCAAACCCACGGTACGCGCCGTCGTAGTATTGGTGAGCCTGCTCGCCGGTTCGTTCGTCGGTTGCGGCTACTCCACCCAGCGCCCGTTTCCGACCACCGTGCCCGAGGCCAGTGTCGGGGTCGAAGCGGCGGACGACGAAACCACGTCGCGTGGCGGGAGTGCCAAGATTCGCACCGTCTTCGTCGAGCCGCTGCGGTCGAAGGCGTTCCGTCGCGAGTTGGAGATGCGGTTGACCGAGGCGGTCTCCAAGCGGATCGAAACCGTCACCCCGTATCGCATCGCCGCGAAGGAACGGGCGGATACGTCACTCACCGGAGAGATATTGGAGGTACGTCAGGCGGTATTCGGGACCGATTTTGTCATCGACCGGCCTCGGGAGACGGCGGTTTCGTTCCTGGTGCGGCTCCGTTGGTCCCATCACCGAACGGGCAAGGTCCTGATGGATCGCAAAGTCCTCATTCAGACCGAAACCTGGGTGCCGACGGTGGGGGAGACGTTCTACAAGGGTTCGGATCGCGGTATCGACGAATTGGCCGAACGGGTCGTCCAGCAGATGGAAACTGTCTGGTAATGGGACTAAGATGAGTAGCCGATCATGGTAGGGGGTGCACTCCTATCCGTTATGGTCGGCCTATGCGTTGTGGCCATTCCGAAGGGGGCGCTTCGAAAACGTCGATGACTGAATCCAATCCTCATTCCGACGGGCAACCGAACCCGCCCAAGGGACAAGGCTCCGGGCCCGGGCTCCAGGTCCCGCGCGGCATGGTGGGCTGGATCGTGTTTGTCGGGTTCGCGCTCATCCTGGTCATGATGCTCACCCAGCATTGGACCCAAAACCAGCAGATGAGCATCGATCAGTTCGAGACCCATATCGCGAACCGGGAGATCGCAGAGGTCGTCATCAAGACCGGCGGAACCGACTCCTGTACGCTCGATGTCACCTTGCGCGACGATCTCGAAGGCGCGAGCCCCAACCGTGTCTACGAGGTTTCCTATCCGTTGCTTTTCGTCGACGGTGAATTGCGCAAGGACCTCCGCGCCTCGGGCGCCAAGACCAGGAACGAGCCGGACAGCGGTTTGTTCGTGCAACTGCTCATCGGCCTGATTCCCTGGATCCTGCTCTTCCTGTTCGTCTGGTTCTTCATCTTCCGGCAACTGCGGGGTGCGGCCGGGGGCGGGGGCATGCTCGGCAACTTCGGACGCTCCAAGCATCGGGTCACCAGCAAAGAGCACACCAACGTCACCTTCAGCGATGTCGCCGGGATCGAGGAGGCCAAGGACGAGGTCACCGAGATCATCGAGTTCCTCAAGAACCCCAAGCGATTCCAACGACTCGGCGGACGCATTCCGCGGGGCGTGCTGCTCGTGGGCGAGCCGGGGTGCGGCAAGACGCTGCTCGCCAAAGCGATCGCCGGCGAGGCCGACGCGCCGTTCTTCTCGATCTCCGGGTCGGACTTCGTCGAGATGTTCGTCGGCGTGGGGGCGTCCCGCGTTCGTGACCTGTTCAAGCAGGCCAAGGAGAACTCGCCCTGCATCATCTTCCTCGACGAGATCGACGCCGTCGGTCGGCGACGCGGGGCGGGCTTCAACGGCGGCGGACACGATGAGCGCGAGCAGACCCTCAACGCCATTCTCGTCGAGATGGACGGCTTCGAGAGTTCCGATCAGGTCATCGTCCTGGCCGCGACAAACCGCAGCGACGTGCTCGATCCAGCCCTGATTCGTCCCGGGCGGTTCGACCGGCAGGTGTTCGTTCCCTTGCCCGACGTCAAGGGTCGTCTCGAGATCCTCAAAGTTCATGCCAAGAAGATCAAGATCGGCGCCGACGCCGATCTCGGGCGGCTGGCCCGCGGCACGCCGATGTTCTCGGGAGCCGATCTGGCCGCCATCGTCAACGAAGCGGCTCTGTTGGCGACCTTGGGCAACAAGGACTTCGTCGAGATGGAAGACCTCGAGGAGTCGCGCGACAAGGTGCGCTGGGGTCGCGCCAGGAAGAGCCGGGTGATCGACGAGCAGGAGAAAGAGCTTACCGCCTATCACGAGGCCGGCCACGCCTTGCTCCAGGTCCTGCTGCCCGATACCGAGCCGTTGCACAAGGTCTCGATCATTCCCCGCGGCCCGTACGGCGGAGCGACGTTCAGCCTGCCCGAGAAGGACCGCACCGTCTATACCACCAAGTGGCTCGAAGCCGCGATCAAGGTCACCTTCGGCGGACGCATCGCCGAGGACATGTTCTGCGGCGACGTCAGCAGCGGCGCATCGGCCGACATCCGGCAAAGCACGTCGATGGCCCGACAGATGGTCACCAATTGGGGCATGAACGACCGGCTCGGGTTCGTTTTTTACGGCGATGATGACGGCCGCTCACGCCCGTTTGATTTCGGCGGTCCACGCGAATACAGCGAAGAGACGGCCAAGATCATCGACGAGGAAGTCAAGAAGCTCATCGACCGGACCTATTCCGAGTCGCAGGAGCTGCTCGAACAGAACCGCGAGAAGCTCAAAGCCATTGCCATGGCCCTGCTCAAGTACGAGACGCTGGACGGCGAGGAAGTACACCGCATCGTCCGCGGCGAGACGCTGGATCGCCCGACGGTAGGCGACCTGCTCGACGCCGCCGACGCCAAGCCCCAGGCGCCCTCCGTTCCCGATACGTCGTCGGCCTCGCCGGACATCCCGCCCGCGACCGACCTGGGCGGCGGACCTCTGCCGCAGCTGGGATAGAGAAGCCGGTTCGTCCCCCATCATGAGTTAGCCGCCGAGCTTGCTCGGCGCTGAAAGCGTTCTGACGACCGACATGCAACCCATCAAAACCACCCATGGTGAACTCGACTTCACCGCCCGACCGCTGGTCATGGGCATACTCAACGTAACGCCCGATTCGTTCAGCGACGGCAATCAATACCTCGACCCCGCAACCGCGGCCCGACACGCACTGACGCTACAGAACGAAGGTGCCGACCTCATCGACGTGGGGGCCGAATCGTCGCGACCCGGCAGCGATCCGGTCGCGGTCGACGAGCAGATCCGCAGGCTCGTACCCGCGATCCGGCAAACCCGGGACGCCGGCGTGACCGTGCCGATCTCGGTCGACACCCGCTTGGCGGGTGTCGCCGCCGCCGCCCTCGACGCCGGCGCGGATTTCGTCAACGACATCGCGGCCCTGCGCGACGACCCGGACCTCAAGACGTTGGTGGCCGAGCGCGGTGTGGCGGTCGTGCTCATGCACATGGCCGGCACGCCGACCGACATGCAGGACGACCCACGCTACGACGATGTGGTGGCCGAAATTGTCGCGTTCCTTGAACAGCGTATCGCCGCCGCGGTCGACGCCGGCATCACTCGCGAACGCATCATCATCGACCCCGGCATTGGTTTCGGCAAACGCAACGCCCACAACCTCGAGATCCTGCGCCGACTCGGCGAGTTGCAGACCCTGAAACGACCGATCCTCGTGGGCACCTCGCGCAAGATGTTCATCGGCGCCGCCACCGACACCCCCGAACCCGCCGACCGCTTGATGGGCACCGCCGCCACCGTCAGCGCCGCCGTGCTCGCCGGCGCGAACATCCTGCGCGTCCACGACGTGGCCGCCATGCGCCAGGTCGTCGCCATGAGTCATGCCATCAACGCATCCGCCAACAAGTAACATGCTCATCTCCCTCGACCAATCCGAACCGCGCTGCTACCATCCCTCTCCGTCACGGGCGCAACCGCGACCAACCCACGACACAGGGAGCTGACACCATGCCCGAAAAAGTCGTCATCATCGGTTCCGGCCCGGCCGGCTGGACCGCCGCGATCTATGCCGCCCGCGCCAACCTCGAACCGCTGGTCATCGAAGGGGCGATCAGCGAAGAGAACCGCCAGAAGGGAACGCTGCCCGGCGGCCAGCTTACTCTCACCACCGATGTCGAGAATTACCCCGGGTTCCCCGAGGGTCTCGACGGGCCGGAGATGATGGTCAAGTTCAAACAGCAGGCCGAGCGTTTCGGCACCCACGTCACCACCGACGACGTGACCGAGGTCGATTTGTCCGGCCCACCTCACAAGCTCACGCTCGCCGGCGGTAACACCGTCGAAGCCCACGCCGTCATCATCGCCACCGGCGCACGGGCCAACTGGCTGGGGCTCGAGAACGAGCAACGGCTCGCTCGCTCGGGCGGCGGCGTCAGCGCGTGCGCGGTCTGCGACGGCGCCCTGCCGATCTTCCGCGACAAGGTGCTCGTCGTGATCGGCGGCGGAGACTCGGCCATGGAGGAAGCTTCCTACCTCGCGAAGTTCGGCAGCAAGGTCTGCATCGTGCATCGCCGCGACGCCCTGCGGGCGAGCAAGATCATGCAGCAACGCGTGCTCGACAATCCCAAGATCGAGGTGGTGTGGAACTCGGTGGTTCTCGACGTTCTGGGCGACGACATGATCACCGGCGTGCGTCTCAAGAACGTCAAGACCGACGAAGAAAGCACGCTCGAATGCGCCGGCTATTTCGCCGCGATCGGCCACACCCCCAACACCGACTTTCTGGCCGGCAAGATCGACCTCGACGAGAAGGGGTATATCGTACCCGCCCAGCCGTTTCGCACCCACACGAACGTCGAGGGCGTGTTCGCCGCCGGCGACGTCATGGACGCCTACTACCGTCAGGCGGTCACCGCCGCCGGCACCGGCTGCATGTCGGCGCTCGACGCCGAACGCTGGCTCGCCGCGCAAGGAATCGAATAGAAGTGAGAAGTTAGAGGTTTGCGTCATGACTCGATCTTGAAAAACGCGCTCGCGTTTTCGTTGAGGATCTTGCGGGCGACGCGTTTGGCTGCTTCGGCCGGGAAGTAGCCGCTCTGCACCTTTTCGTCCAACACTTCGCCGATGAGCCTGCGGAACAGGGTGATCGTGCCGTAGGTTTCCTCGATGTGCCAGTTGTCGCCCCCGAACATCATGCGGGACTCGTTGGGCAGCACCTCGATCGCCTCGTGCAGGGCCCGCTTGAAGTGCGACGGACTCAGCAACGGCGCCCAGGTCAGGTCGAGCCACACGTTGCGATACACGAAAGCCAGCCCGAACAGGTCGGCGCTCCACGGGTAAGCCAAGTGCATGAGTAAGAACCGCGTCCTGGGATGTCGCTCGACCAGACCGGCCACGTTCATCGGATGCGACCCGCGAATCAGGGCCGAGCCGAGGTGCATCTGGACGGGAATGTCGCGCTCGCCGGCGAGTCGGCACAGCCGGTCCACGACCACGTCGCCGAACGCCTTGCGCTGAGCCGGGGTGGGGTCGGCGTTGCCCCAGGCCGCGCGGGCGAGCGTCTCGTCGATGTCGTCGAAGTTGATCTCGCGGTCGTAGGCCAGGGCGTTCTTGACCGCGAGCTGATGTCGCGCCGGCATCCCATCGACGAGAACTTCGAGCATGGCTAGGTAGTCGTCGAAGCTGTAGAGCTTACAGCCAAGGCGTTCGGCGATCTTATGCGCGCTGTTGCCGTTGTGATCGCGCGATCCCGGATGCCATCCGGCCGCCAACGCGTTGATGCGCGCGACCGACGAGTAGCGCGGTCCGAAAGCTTCGCGCGCGTTGAGCAGCGGGTCGGTATAGGCGTCGGTGATGACGTGCCGAACCCCGGCACGGTCGAGCACGTCGCCGGTCCAGCCCGGGTCGGCGTGTCGGCGACGAATCGCCGCATCGAGCGCTGCCCAGTTGTCGGGCGTGATTTCACCGCCGCTCAGGTCGTACAGCGTCGTCAACGATTCCACGAGGTTACGCACGAACATGCTCGAGCCGCTGTCTTCGACGAACCGCGCGATGTCACGCCAACTCGACTTACCCGACGCCGCCAACATGGGGTCTTCGCCGCGCGATTCACTCGGCAGCGGGTACGGGCGGTTCTGCGTCCAGCCGGCGTAACTCTGCTGGAGTATGTCGAGCAACCCCACGTCCGGGTTGTCGAGCATCTCGGGGATGTGATGCTCGTGGACGTCGATCACCTCCAGATCGGCGATGTAGGCGTGTAAATCGTTACTCATGCGGCGGGCTCCCGGGTTGAGAATTCGTGTACCGGCCGATCTTCTTGAGGGGGATGCGTTGGAAGCCATGCACGAACGCGGGCGAGTCGTCGCTTAAACGAAAATCCCCGAGCTGAAAGTCGCCGTCCGCGCGGTCGACGAAACGCGGGTCACGATCGATCAGATTGTCCTCGACCCGCACGACCTTGTCGGTCAGCCCGTTGTTCAAATCGAGCCATCGTCCACCGACCGAAATGTTGCGCCGAATGACGTTCCCCTTGGCCACCGCGGGTTCGTCGTCGTAGAGCGTGAGCAACTCGGGATACCGTGTGCTGTAGGGTGGCTCTCGGTAGTTCATGGCCGCGAGTCGGTCGGTCAGGGTCGTCGTGGATCCGTCGAAATAGGTTTTCGCCCAGCCCAGTCCGCGTGAGTCGACGTGGATCGCCGGCGTGCAGTCGACGAAGACGTTGTTCTCGACCGTGTTGTCGCGCCCGCCGCCGATGAGCACCGCCCGCCCGGCCTTGTAGCACACGTTGCCGTAGACGGTCGTGCCGCTGCTCCAGTCGTCGAGATAGACCGCCATCACCCCCACGCCGCCCCCGTGCCGACCGAGGTGATGAAAGTAGTTGTAACGCACCACGTTGCCGCGCTGCGTCCAATCCCGGCCCATGTAGAACGCGCCGACGTCGTCGGTCTCGAGGCACACGTGATGCAGTTCGTTGAACTCGATGAGGTGTTCGTTGCCGCTGAGTTGGATGCCGTTGTGCGGCGCGTCGTGGATGAGATTGTGTCGGATGCGGTTGCCGACGCCGCTCACTCCGACGGCGGGGCTGTAGGTCCGGCTCCAGCGCGAGTAGTGATGAATGTGGTTGTTCTCGGCAAGATTGCGACCCGGCGTCAGCGTCTTGCGATCCCCACCACCCAACGAGATGCCGCCCGAGGCGGTGTTGTACATCACGCAACCGACGACGGCGTTGTCGGCGCCGCCGGTCAAGCTGACCGCTTGGCTTCCGGTGTTCCGCACCACGCCGTCGGTCACGCGCGTGTGGGTCCCGCCGCGAATGGTGACCGCCGTGCCCCGCGTCGCCTCAAAGGTCAACCCGCGCAATGTCACGTAGGACGCATCTTGCATCTCGACGAGCGTCTTGAGTACGGAAACCACGGCCCGCCCCGGCGCCATCGGTCCCGGCGGCCAGAAGTAGAGCACGCCGGTGTCTCGATTGAGCTGCCACTCGCCCGGCTCGTCCAACTCGGCAAGCACGTTGAGCGCGTAGTAGCGCTGTCCCTTGCGATACCCGTAACCGTGATAGGGCTTGGCCAGCGAAATCAGTCGATGCTTCGGGTCGATCGACGCGACCCGCTGATACGCATCGCGCCAATCCCAAAACCAGTAGCCGTGCAGCCAGATGCCGGTTTCGCCGGCCCAGCGGTTCGGGCGGTCGCCGTCGTAGTACAACTTGCCGACCTTGCTGCCGGTTCGGCCGTGAACGGTGGTGGTCTGCTCGTCGGTGATTTCGTGTATGGTGGTGAAGTCACGATTGGGCCAGCGGGCGAGCGTCATCGGCTCATCGTCGAAGAACAACTCGAGTCCGCCGCCGGAAACTTGTCCGTAGTCGTTGATGTCGAGGGCGCGAAGATCGGCCCGCAGCACGTAACCGCGCGCTGCCGGGTCGAGACGCTCGAGGACGGCCGGGTCCGTCTCCGGTTTCCAGTCGGCGACCCGCCGACCGCCGACCAGCCGCACCGTTTCGTTCCGGTACGCGCGATAGATGATCGGCGCATCGGCGTTACCGGCGTCTTTCGCCGTCAACGAGAAGGTCGCATCGCGATAGTAAGTGCCGCCGCGGACGTGGACGGTGATCGTTTGACCCATGTGGTCACGGGCGACATCCCGGGCGCGCTCCAGGCTCGCAAAGGGACCGTCCGTTCCGTCGGGTCGGGGTGCGGTCAAGGTGCCCGACCACGCGTCGTCGCCGTCGGTGGCCACGAACAGGTCGATCGTCGCCGGAGAAGGCGCAACCGACCCGATAGCTAGACACAGCACGGCGGGCAGCAGGTCCATCGAAGATCTCCTCGGTTGATTCCGGTGGTTCGATCGAGCAGCGACTAAGCGTCGACGTCATCACCTGTTTCGGAGCCGGACGCGTCGTGGTCGATTGAATCGTCTTCTGCCGGTGCGGCGAACTCCGTAACCGTCGGTGGCGGCGGTGGGGGCGCCGCGAGGTCCACGTCTTCCTCGTCGATGTACACGTCTTCATAGTCGGTGCCGTCGGCGTCATGACGGAGCAGGTAGTAGATCGTCGTCACGCCGGACAACGCCAGGGAACCTACGAACGCGTACAGCAAGCCGACCACCACCCACACCCACAGCGCGATGAGCCAGCTCGCGAAGTACTCGGTGCCGGCAGTCTCGGCGCCGGCGCGGGGGACGAGCGAACTGAACGTCGGCATCTGCCACATGAGGTCGAGCTTCCCCAGTCCGTTCTCGTGCTGGTTCCACGTGCCGAAACCGGTCATGCCGGCTCCGACGAACAGGTGCGTGGCCGCGAGCAGCAGATACACAACGATTCGCGCGAACAGGTAGCAGATCGCGCCGTAGACGATCGACACCGCGGCATAGAGCAGCGTGTGCCACGGGCGGGTGAGCACGTAGGAGAAGCTGCGCGAAATCGCGTCGAACGCGTCGGATCCTTCGACCGCGATCGTCGGGTACATCAAACTGCTGCCCACGACGGCGCCGATGACCAACAGCGCGATGAGAAACCCGCCGATCAGAGCAAGAAAGAAAAACAAACCGGCGAAGATCTCGCCGACGTACGGGATCGCCCCGATCAACCCGCCGAGGACCAGGCAAATGCCGATGACCAGAACGAGTAGATAGGGGATCAGCGGGGCGACGAGGAAGCCGATGAACTTCTCCCGGGCAAAGCCGATCGCCTCGCGGAGGGAGATTTTTTCGTCGAGGGCGGCGTCGACGGCGATGATGCGACAGACGGCCCCGCCCAGCAAGGACCAGATGACGAGCATGATCAGCCCGAAGATCCCCGCGTAGAGCGGGTGTTCCCGGGCCAGACCGATCTTGGTTACGGCGATACCGAACAGCGACTCGAAGACGCCGTACCCGGCAGGATCAATGGGCGGAGACGGCACGACTTCGTCGCCTACCGAACCCTGGCCGATCAGATGCCCGCGCATGGCCGCGGCCGCGGCGCGGGCACCCAAGTACTGCATGCGTTCGGACGTCTCCGCGAAGATGCCGACGTCCGATTCGTATCCGCCCCAGCGCCAGATCCGGTCCATCGCCGTGCCGACCAGGTAGGTCAGCGTGAACGCCAACAACAGCAGCAGCAGGTTGCGGTGGTTGGCAGCCAGGCGAAAGATGCGAAACAGACGCGTAAACGGGAAGCACGCGCCCCAGTCGATGCGACGCAACGCTTGCGGGTCGTCAGCCATAACGTCCTCCTGATGACGGGAAACGAACTCTGTTCAGTGTGCCACTACTTTGTCACCGTGTTCGGAGCCGGGCCGAGGGCTTTTTAGCCAAGCCCTGCTCACAGCCAAGCCCTGCTCCTATCGCGGCCTTGCGGCCGCAACCCAACGCGGCGCGACCCCCGTAAATCGCGCACGGCCCCGGCGGGGCCGACGGTTGTAGCCAGGGGCGCAGCAAAGCGGAGCCCCTGGTTGGCGGGGCGACTAGGTTTTCCCGCCCCGAAAGGGGCGGAGGAACGATCCTCACCACCGTGTACGTCGAGCATGCGTCCGCCCCGTCCGGGGCGGGGATCATCGGGTCCCTCGCTCACCAGGGGTTCCGCTGCGGTTCACCCTTGGCTACATTCAGTATCTCCTTCGTTGAATAAGCCGGGCATGTCGATGTGGTATTTCAAGAACCCGATACCGACTTTCTGACCGCGGCCGAATATTATCTGCTCGTCGCAACAAGATTCTGCAGTTTAACAGTGCAGTGGCACACGAGCGGCCCGCCAAAACTGTCACGGACCCGCTCGATCGCACGGGCATCATCCCGGCCCGCGACCGACGCCATTATAAAGAGCGACCCCGACCCGGCAACGCCGATTTCACATTTTGGGCGCGGTCACGATCCCGGTGGATCGGGATCTTCCGGTGCCGACCCGTTCGCGATCTCGTCGAGCGCATCGGGGTCGAGCGGGCTTGCGATCCGGTAGTGCTCGTCGAACCAGCCTTGCAGGTCGACCATCTGACATCGCTCGCTACAGAACGGGCGATGCCGCGATTCGTCGGGGCTCGTGTAGCGGACGTTTCGTCCACAGGATCGGCACGTGAAAGTGGGCACGGTGATGATTTGGATACTCGACGTTCGGCGCGTTCAGTCGTTCGACTTCTTCTTCGAGCTTTTCGACGAGGGCTTCTTGGCGTCGGTCTTGCCAGTGTTACTCGTGCTACCGTCACTCTTGTTACCGTCGGTCTTGTTACCGTCGGTCTTGTTACCGTCGGTCTTAACCGCGTCGCTCTTACCGGCATCACCCTTGCCGCTGTCCGATTTGTCTTTGGACTCGCCGCCGGCGGAGTCGGCCTTGGCGTCTTTCTTGTAGCCCTCGCTGCGGTAGTCGGTCTCGTAAAATCCCGACCCTTTGAAGATCACGCCCGCGCCGGCACCGATCAAGCGCGTCACCGGGGCCTTGTTGTTGCACTGCTCGCAGTCGGTGGCGATCACCCGCTTCGGCCGGGATTTGATCGACTCGAATCGCTCGAAGACGCGAGAGCACTCTTTGCACTCGTATTCATACGTCGGCATCGTCGTCGGATCCTCCTTCACCTGCGTCGTCGTTGACGGCGGACTTACGCTCATCCGGCGGGGCGACCGAGACCGCCACTTTGGCCGGCCGGAGCACGCGATCGTGCAGCATGTAGCCGGCTTCGAGCACCTGGACGACCGTCCCCGGATCGTGATCCGCCGTGGGGAGTTGAATCAGCGCCTGGTGCCGGGCCGGGTCGAAGGGCTGCTGATCGGCGTCGATCGGCGTGATCTGATGGTCGTTCAGGATCTTGCGAAAATGATCGTTGAGGATCTCGACCGATTTCAGCAGTGTCGCCCGATCAGTGTCCTGTTCGCCGGCGTCGAGGGTGCGGCCGATGTCGTCGAGAATCACCAGCAGGTCGCGGGCGAAGTCGGCATTGGCAAAGCGGATCGCCTGCTGCCGTTCGGTGGCACTGCGTCGCTGAAGATTCTTGAACTCCGCCTTGGCCCGCAACGCCTGATCGCGCAGGGCGGCACACTCGGCCTTGAGGTCATCCACCGTCGGTTCGACGTCAGGTGCCGGCTCGGACGCGACGTCGGTGGACGCCGGCTCGACCTCTTCCGGCGTCGCGACCGAGACCTCCTGATCCTTCTTGTCCTTGTTCCTTTTCATCGTTGAACGTCATTCATCTTCGTCGCCGAGGAAGTGCTCTTTGAGGCGGTCAAAGAACCCCTTGGATTCCGGGCTGACGGTATGATCTTCGGTGGCTGCGAATTCCCGCAGCAACTGTTCCTGCTTCTTGCTGAGTTTCTTCGGGGTTTCAACGCGGATCTCGATGAGCTCATCGCCGCGCCGGCCGGAACGTACGTCGGGCAGGCCCGCTCCGGCGAGTTGGATCACGTGACCATGCTGCGTGCCGCGGGGGATCTTGACTTCCACCTTGCCGCCCAGGGTCGGTACGTCGATCGTCGCCCCCAACGACGCCTGCGTGAAGCTGATCGGAATGCGGCAGATTAAATCGTTATTCTGGCGCTCGAAGAACGGGTGATCCTTGACCCGGACATAGCAGTGCAGGTTGCCCCGCGGCAGCCCTTCGTCGCCGGGCTCACCCTCGCCCTGCAACTGAATCGCCATGCCGTCATGGATGCCGGCGGGAATTTGCACCGTGAGGACGCGGTGCTGGTTCCGCCGTCCCGATCCCCGACACGTGTTGCACGCCGAGGCGATCACCTTGCCCTTGCCGTTGCACTTCGGGCAGGTCGTCACCACCCGGCCGAACAACATCCCCAATCCGCCCGATGCCTGCTCGACCCGCCCGTAACCGCCGCAAGTCACGCAGGGCTTCTTCGGCGAACCGGGCTCGCCGCCGCTGCCTGAACAGGTGTCGCAGTAATCCTGTCGGTCAAATTCGAGCGTGTGCGACACGCCGGTGTCGACCTCGGCCAGGCTGATTTCGACATCGGTGCGCAGATCCGCGCCCCGTCGGCCCCCGGCCCGGCCGCGACCGCCGCCGCCGAACATCTCGCCGAAGAACATCGAGAAGATGTCCTCGGCCCCCATGTTCGAGAAGTCGTGCATGCCCGCGCCGGACAGGCCGTCGTGACCGAAGCGATCGTACCGCTGGCGCTTCTCCGGATCGGAGAGCACCTCGTACGCCTCGGCCACCGCTTTGAACTTGGTTTCCGCGTCGGGGTCTTCGCGGTTGCGATCGGGATGGTATTTCAAGGCGGACTTCTTGTACGCCTTGCGAATGGCTTCGGCCCCCGCATCGCGCGAGACGCCGAGTACGTCGTAATAGTCCGCCTTGTCGGCCACGGTTGCCATCGTTCAATACATGACACAGGGGTGGACAGACCGTCCACCCCTGTGATCGTGAGATCATTACCATCCCAATGGCTTGATGCCACTAGACTGTCTATCGGACGGCGCCGTCGATTGCTTGCTCGTCATCTTTCAGATCGGTGACAAGCACGTCGGTGGTCAGAATCAGCCCGGCTACACTGGCCGCGTTCTGCAGTGCCGTTCGTACCACCTTGGCCGGGTCGACGATGCCCGCCTTGACCATGTCGACGTATTCGCCGGTGACGGCGTTGTAGCCGTATGCGCCGGACCCGTTGCGGACTTCATCGGCCACCACGCCCGGATCACCGTCGGCATTGGTGACGATCTGCCGGAGCGGAGCCTCCATCGCCTTGATGATGATGTCGTGGCCGATCTTCTCGTCGCCGCGCGCCTTGCTGCGCGAGCTTTCGACGGCCGGGATGGCTCGCATCAATGCGACGCCACCACCCGGGACGATGCCTTCCTCGACCGCGGCACGGGTCGCGTGAAACGCGTCGTCGACCAGGTCCTTGCGCTCCTTGACATCGATCTCGGTCGCGCCGCCGACGCGAATGACCGCCACCCCGCCGGTCAGCTTGGCCAGACGTTCCTGCAGCTTCTCGCGGTCATAGTCACTCGTCGTCTGGTCGAGCTGGGTGCGAATCTGCTCGCACCGGCCTTTAATGTCGCCCTTCTTGCCCGCCCCTTCGATGATCGTCGTCGAGTCCTTGTTGATCACGATCTTCTTGGCCTGGCCGAGATCTTCGAGCTGGATGTTCTCGAGCTTCACCCCGAGGTCCTCGGAGATCAGCTTGCCGCCGGTCAGCACCGCCAGGTCGCCGAGCAGCAACTTGCGCCGATCACCGAACCCGGGCGCCTTGACCGCCGCGACCTTGAACACGCCGCGGAGCTTGTTGACCACCAACGCCGCCAGCGCCTCGCCCTCGACGTCTTCGGCGATGATCAGCAGCGGCTTGCCCGCGCTGACCACGCGTTCGAGCAACGGGATCACGTCGCGAACGGACGAGATCTTCTTTTCGTGGATGAGAATGTAAGCGTCCTCGAGCACGCATTCCTGGTTGCCGGGGTTGGTCATGAAGTAGGGCGAGATGAAGCCCTTGTCGAACTGCATCCCCTCGACGACCTCTTTGACGGTCTCGAGGCTCTTGCCTTCTTCGATCTCGACCACGCCCTCGGCGCCGACTTCGGCGATGGCTTCGGCGAGCATTTCGCCGATCGCCCGGTCGCCGTTGGCCGAGATGGTCCCGACCTTGGCGATGTCTTCGGTGCCCTTGACCTTGACCGACTGCGAACCGATCGCCTTGACCGCCGCGCTCACCGCCGCGTCGATGCCGCGCTTCAGCGCCATCGGGCTCGCCCCGGCCACGACGTGGCGCAGGCCCTCGGAAAAGATCGCTTCGGCGAGCACCGTCGCCGCGGTGGTGCCGTCGCCGACCGAGTCGGACGTCTTGTTCGCCACTTCGTTGACGAGCTTCGCCCCCATGTTCTCGAACGGGTGGGGCAGCTCGATTTCCTTGGACACGGTCACGCCGTCCTTGGTGATGCGCGGCGCGCCGTAGGACTTCTGCAAGATGACGTTGCGGCCGGTGGGCCCCATCGTGATCTTGACCGCGCCGGCGAGCTTGCTCAGCCCTTCGAGCACGCTGCGACGGGCCGCCTCGCTGAACATCAGTTGCTTAGCCATGTTACTTCTCCACTATCGCGAGGACATCGCTCTCTTTGAGGATGATGAAGGTCTCGCCGTTCACCTCCACCTCGGTCCCGGAATACTTGCCGTAGAGCACCACGTCGTCGACCTTGACCGAGGGGGTGCCGCGTTCGCCGGAGTCGAGCAGCTTGCCCGGCCCGACCGCGCGCACGGTTCCCTTTTGCGGCTTCTCCCGGGCCGCGTCGGGCAGCACGATGCCGCCGGCGGTGGTTTCTTCGGCCTCAAAGGCCTCGATGAGAAGGCGATCGTCCAGCGGTCGAACCGACGTTTTGGTTTTGTTCTTGGTGGCCGTGGCCATCGTCTAAAACCTCCTGGCTGTTTGAACAGTCCTGGCCGGCCAATCGCCGGCGGAATCGTGTTGATTCGTTACCTTCGAGTTCACCACTGCGCTGTGAGCAGTGTTCCCTCGAAGCGTCTTGGTCCATCTCTCCACTGCTGACACAACAGTGGCACACGTACACGTTATCCAGTCAAGCGGCAACGCATGGTGGCATACGGCTAGAAGCCCATGCCGCCACCCATGCCACCCATGCCGCCACCCATGCCGCCCATGTCGCCGCCGCCATGGTGGGGATCACCATGATCGTCGCCGCCGGCGTCGGCGGGTTGCGGCTTGTCGGTGATGATGCAGTCGGTACTGAGCAGGATGCGGGCAACCGAGCTGCCGTTCTCGAGGGCGATCCGGACCACCTTGGTCGGGTCGATGACGCCGTCCTTGACCATGTCGGTGTACTCGCCCGTGGCGGCGTTGAACCCGAACGCGCCGCTTTGGGCCGCCACCTTGTGGAGCACGACGCTGCCGTCGAGTCCGGCGTTGGTGGCGATCTGCTTGATCGGCGCGGTCAGCGATTGGCGGATGATGTTCACGCCGGTCTTTTCGTCACCCTTGGCTTTGATGCCGTCGAGTGCTTTGAGGCATCGCACCAGCGCGACACCGCCGCCGGGCACGACACCTTCTTCAATCGCGGCCCGGGTGGCGTGCAGGGCGTCTTCGATCCTCGCCTTGCGCTCCTTCATTTCCGTTTCAGTCGCCGCCCCGACGTTGATCTGAGCGACACCGTTGGACAGCTTGGCCAGACGTTCCTGGAGTTTCTCGACGTCGTATTCCGACGTGGTCACCTCGATCTCGCGCCGAATCTGGTCGATGCGGCCCTGGATCTCGGCACTGGTGCCGGTACCTTCGAGAATCGTCGTGTGGTCGTTGTCGACGTGGACCTTCTTGCACCGACCGAGATCGGCGACAGTCAGCGAGTCGAGCTCGACGCCGAGGTCCTTCATGATCGCCTTGCCGCCGGTCAGGATCGCAAGGTCCTGCAACATCGCTTTGCGACGGTCACCGTACCCCGGCGCCTTGACCGCACAGACGTTGAGAATGCCGCGAAGCTTGTTGACCACCAGGGTGGCCAGCGCTTCGCCTTCGACGTCTTCGGCGATGATCAGCAGCGGTGCTTTGGCCTTGGCCACCTTCTCGAGCAGCGGCACGATCTTCTGCACGTTGCTGATCTTCTCTTCGTAGATCAGGATGTAGGGCTTGTCGAGATTGACCTCCATCGCGTCTTCGTCGGTGATGAAGTGCGGTGAGAGATAGCCGCGATCGAACTGCATGCCTTCGACGACTTCGACGTAGGTCTCGAGGCTCTTGCCCTCTTCGACGGTGATGACGCCGTCCTTGCCCACCTTTTCGAAGCAGTCGGCCATGATCTCGCCGATCGACGTATCGTTGTTGGCCGAGATCGACGCGATATTGACGATGTCGTCG
>Ga0299906_10002261_pt1 | contig 16066 bp, 14 predicted proteins | sample RVTome_14_FD_200259 | JGI IMG/M metagenome (GOLD analysis project Ga0299906, IMG submission 200259) | Soil microbial communities from uranium-contaminated site in the Upper Colorado River Basin, Wyoming, United States - RVT145D125 (version 2) ... | reverse complement strand
GCTGGGCGCGCTGCCCCTGGCCCGCTTCGGCAGCGAGGCCCAGAAGCGCCGCTGGCTGCCGGCGGCCGCCGACGGCAGCGCGATCCTGACCGCCGCGCTCCAGGAAGAGGGCAGCGACGACCCCGCCCAGCCGGCGTCGGCCGCCCGCCGCGACGGCGACGGCTGGCGGCTCAGCGGCGCGAAGATCTGCGTGCCGGCGGCCCACCTGGCCGAGCGCATCCTGGTGCCCGCCCGCGTCGAGCGCGGCGCCGTCGGCGTCTTCCTGGTGGACCCGCGCGCGCCGGGGGTCGAGCTCGTGCCCCAACGCGCGACGAACCGGGAGCGGGTGGCCCGCCTGACCCTCGGCGACACGCCGGTGGCGGCCGACCAGGCCCTCGGCGGCAGCGCGGACGGCGCGGCCATCACCCGCTGGATGGCGGACCGCGCCAGCGCGGCGCTCTGCGCCCTGCAGCTCGGCGTGTCCGAACGGGCCCTGCGCATGACCGCCGACTACGCCGCCGAGCGCCGCCAGTTCGGGCGCCCCATCGGCAGCTTCCAGGCCGTCCACCAGCGGGCGGCCGACGCCTTCATCGACCTGGAGGCCATGCGCCTCACGGCCTGGCAGGCCATCTGGCGCCTCGACCGCGAGCAGCCCGCCGACGACGCCGTCGCGGTGGCGAAGTTCTGGGCCGCCGACGGCGGGCAGCGGGTGGGCTATGCGGCGCAGCACCTGCACGGGGGCATCGGCATCGACGTGGACTACCCGCTGCACCGCTACTACCTGTGGGCGAAGCAGATCGAGCTGACGCTCGGCTCGGCCCCGGTGCAGCTCGCCCGCATCGGCGAGCGCCTGGCCCGCGAGCCCGCGCAGCAGGCGGCCACGCCCGATGTGCCCCGCAAGCGGACACAGCGGTAGCAAGTCCGCGCGCAGCGAGCCGAAGGCGAGCGGAGTTCGAGCTACGGCCGGAGCAGCAGCTCGGCGGCGCTGCGCGTCTGCTCCACCACCGCCGCCTGGCCGTGGAGCCCTCCGGCCCACCCCACCAGCGAGGCGAACCACACCTGGCTCAGCACCTGCGCGATGCGCTGCTCCTGGTCCCCGGGCGCGGGGCCGCGAACCGCGCCGCCGAGGGCCGCCGCGACCAGGGCGGCCAGCCGCCCGTGGAAGGCGGCCACCTTCTGGGTGAGCTCCGGCTCGCCGCTGGCCACGGCGCGCAGCATGGCGCGGCTCAGGTTCGGGCGGCGGCACATGGCCCGGGTGGTCATCTGGAAGAACGCGCCGACGCGGGCCTCGGCGGTCTCGCCCCGGGGCGGGCGCGAGGCCAGCCGCGCCTCCACGTCCTCGAGCTCCTGCTCCAGCGCCGCCACCAGCAGGTCCTCCTTGCTGCGGAAGCGCCGGTAGAGCGTGCCCAGGGCCACGCCGGCGTTCGAGGCCACGTCGCGCAGGCGCACGGCGTCGAAGCCGCCCTCCTCCGCCAGCTCCACGGCCGTCTCGACGATGCGCCGGGCCCGCTCCTCCACCCGCAAATTGAAACACGTTTCAGTGCGGCGGGCCAGCGCGCCCGCGCGCCCCGCGGCGCGCGGGCGCGCAGTCCCGATCATACGCCGCGCTGCGTCGCGCAGCGCGCCGGCAACTCGGGCGCCCGGATTGCCCATTCTGGGCATCCCGGCGCCGAACCGCGTCGCGCGGCGCCCGGGGACGCGCCAGGTGTCCAGAGACGCGGCACGGCTCTTGCAATTCTTCAGCCGCGGAGGGAACCCGAGGTCGACGCCGTGCACCATCGAAGCCGAGATCGCGCACGCCGCATCGCGCTCGCCCTGCCAGTCGCCCTCTGTCTCGCCGCGCCCGCCAGCGCGGGCGGACGCCAGCCGGAGGAGTCGCAGCGCAAGGTGCTGCTCCACGACGACCAGGCCTTCCTCGCCCGCCGCGCCGCCCTGGCCCACTTCGAGCTGGCCGAGAGCCACGGCGTGGCCTACCGCCGCGAGCTGCGGCTGGGCGGCCACCCGGTGACGCTCAAGGTCCACGGCCCGGTGCAGCGCAAGGCCTTCGGGATCGGCTTCAAGATCAAGTTCTAGGCAGGGCCCGAGGGAGCTACGCTCGCCGGGTGGCGGAGCTGAGCCTGCGGGAGGCGATCTACAGCCTGCGCGCCATGCGCCGGCTGCGTCCCGACCCGGTGCCGGAGGCGGACCTGCGCTTCGCGGTGGATGCCGCCACCCGGGCGCCGAGCGCCCGCAACCGGCAGCCCTGGGCCTTCGTGGTGGTGACCGACCCCGAGCCCCGCCGCCGCCTGGCCGAGATCTACCTCGAGCTGGCGCAGCGCTTCATCCGGGACGGCTCGCTAGCCGACCCGCGGCTGCCCGAGCCGGCCAAAGAGATCGACCGCCGCGCCCTGGCCCTGGCCGAGCGCCTGGGCGAGGCGCCCGCCCTGGTGCTGGCCGTGATGCGCGGGGCGCCGCCCCGGGATCCGGCCGCCGCCAGCGCCTGGTACGGATCCATCTACCCCGCCGTCCAGAACCTGATGCTGGCCGCCCGCAGCCGCGGTCTCGGCACCACCCTCACCACGCTGCACAAGGCCCGGGAGCGCGACGTGAAGGCGCTCCTCGGCATCCCCGACGGCTGGGAGACGATCGCGCTGATCCCCATCGGCTATCCGGCCGGCGGCTTCGCCCCGCCGCGGCGCGAGCCGTCCTGGCGCGCCACCCACTGGCAGCGCTGGGGCCACCACGTCCCCCCCGACGGAGAGCCGCTCCCCTAGACCTCGGCCTCGACCAGGTCGGGCCGGTACTCCGGGTGGCTCGACAGCCACGCGCCGAGCCGGCGCATGGAGAGCTCGTTCTGCCGGTTGATGAAGCGGTAGATCGGGCCCTCGAGCCAGCGCCAGGGCGCCCGGGTCAGGTGGTAGCGCTCCTCGAAGCGGAGCCGGGTCCGGTTCGGCCCGACGGGCTCGAGCCGCAGCCGCCCCGTCTGGTCGTTGCCCGGCTCGCGGCCGATCATGGTGTAGGTATAGCCGCGGGCCGCCTCGACCCCGGTCACCAGCTCCAGGGCCGACCCGCGCCGCCCGAGGGGCAGGCGGTAGATCACCCGGCGCAGCAGGCCGTCGCCGCGGGCGTCGCCGGGATGGAGCACGTCCACCCGGATCACCATGGGCGCGTACTCGCTCCAGCGCCCGTAGTCCTGCATCAGGGCCCAGACCCGGGCCGCCGAGTGCGGCAGCTCGATGGAGAAGTGGTGCTCGCGCACGGGACTATCATAGGCCCGCATGCCGTCTCCCCGCGCCGTCGCCTTCCGGATGGGCGCGGCCCTGCTGGGCCGCCTGCCCCTCCGCGTGTCCTACGCCCTGGCGGACGCGGCCTCGCCCTGCATCGCGGCCGGCGTCTGGCTCCACGAGCGGCGCGCCGCCCGGCGCGGCCGGGGCCTGGTCCGCAACCAGCGCATCGCCTACCGCGAGGCCTGGAGCCCGGCCCTCTCCCGGCGGCTCGTCCGGGGCTTCGCGCGCCACGCGGCGCGGCTGGCGGTGGACGTGGCGCGCCTGCCGCGACTCGACGCGGCCGAGGCACGGCGCCGGGTGGAGCTCCGCGACCTGGAGTCGCTGCGGCCGCTCCAGGCCGAGGGGCGCGGGCTGGTGTGCGTGTCCGGGCACCTGGGGGTCTGGGAGCTGTGCGGCCACGTGCCGAGCCTGCTCGGCGTGCCGGTGACGGTCGTGGCGCGCCCGAGCGGCGATCCGGACCTGGACCGGGCCCTCGAGGCGCTGCGCGGCAGCGGCGGGCAGCGCGTGCGGGTCAAGCGGGGCGCGCTCTGGCCCCTGGTCCGCGCCCTGCGGCGCGGCGAGGTCGTGGGGCTGCTGGCGGACGAGAACGCGGCGGAGCGCGCGATCTTCGCCCCGTTCCTGGGCACGCTGGCCGCCACCAGCCCGACCGCCGCCTTCCTGCAGCGCGCCAGCGGCGCGCCCATTGCCGTGGTCTCGTGTCCGCGGACCGGACGCGGTCGCTACGCGCTGCGCTGCTGGCGGGTGATCCGCGCGCCGGCCGACCGCCGGCGGGTAGACCTCGAGGCGGTGACCGGCGAGATCAACGCGGCGCTCTCGGAGGCCATCCGGGCCCACCCGGAGCAGTGGCTGTGGGGCTCGCGGCGCTACGCCACCCGGCCTCCCGGAGAGTCCCCGGGCGCCGACGGCCTGCCGCCGCCGGCGCCGCAGGCCGACGCGCGCGCCCGATGATGCCTCGCGAGGGCCTGCGGCTGCGGGTGGCGACGCTCAACGTCTGGGGTCTCCCCTGGGACCTGGCGCGCCACACGCTGCCTCGCATGCGGGCGATCCGCGAGGGGCTCGCCGCGCTCGACGCCGACCTGGTGGCCCTGCAGGAGGTCTGGTCCGCCGAGGCGCGCCAGGTGCTGCTCGAGGGCGCCGAGCGCGCGGGCTGGGGCTGGCGCTGGCACAACCGGGCCGATCTCGGCGGCAGCGGGCTCCTGGTGCTGTCGCGCCTGCCGATCGCCGAGGCCCGCTTCGATCCCTACCGCCTGCGCGGGCGACCCGAGCGCCTGCGACACGGCGACTACTGGGGGGGCAAGGGCTTCGCCCTGCTGGGGATCGAGACGCCCGGCGGCCCCGTCGCGGTGGTCGACACGCACCTGCACGCCCAGTACGGCGCCGACGCGGCCGACGAGTACCTGGGGGAGCGCGCCGGACAGGTGGTCGAGCTGGCCGCGGGCCTCTCCGGTGTGGCCGCGCCACTCGTCGCCGCCGGCGACTTCAACCTGCGCGAGGACCAGCCGCTCTACCGGGTGCTGACCGGCCTCGCCGGCCTGCGCGACGCCGCGGCCGAGCGCGACGCCCGCCAGCCCACGGTGCTCGGATCCAACCCCTACCGGTCCGAGCGCCCGCGCGGGAACGCCCGCATCGACTACCTCTTCGTCCGCGACGGCGCCCTGCGCGGCATCCGTGTGCGCTCCGTCGAGCGCATCTTCGACGAGTCCCTGCGGCTCGGCGGCGAGCCCGCCGCGGCCTCCGACCACGCCGGCCTGCTGGCGGAGCTGGAGATCGGAGCCCCGGCCGGCGCGCGGCGGCCTTCGACGCCGCACTCCGGAGTCTCGAGGCTATGCTCTCGCGCGGGGGGATCGCCTAGCATGCCCGCTCGCCGCCTCGCCGTCCTGATCGCGCTGCTGGCCGGCTGCACCTGGGTGCCGCTCACGCCCGAGGGCGAGCAGGTGCGGAGCGTCACACCCGAGCACGCCGAGAGCTGCCAGCGCCTGGGCCGCACCACCAGCCGGGTGGCCGACCGCGTCTGGATCTTCGCGCGCAACGAGCGCGCCATCCGCGAGGAGCTCGCCTCGCTGGCGCGCAACGAGGCCGCGCTGATGGGCGGCGACGCGGTCGCGCCCGAGACGCGGCCCGAAGGCGGACGCCAGACCTTCGGCGTGTATCGCTGCCGCGGCGCCTGAGGCCCGCCCCCCATTCGAGGCACGTCCCACCCGGCGCGGCGGGCTATCTTCTGGGTGTGCAGCCGGACTCCGAAGCAGCTCGCACGTCCCTCGCGGGGCGCATCGCGCTCGTCACCGGCGCCAGCCGGGGAATCGGGCGCGCCATCGCCCTCGGCCTGGCCCGGGACGGGGCCGACGTCGCCGTCAACTTCCGCCGCGACGCCGGAGCCGCCGAGGAGACGGCGAAGGCCATCGAGGCCCTGGGGCGCAGGGCGCTCCCGGTCCAGGCCTCGGTGGACGACTTCGAGGCGGACCGGGCGATGGTCGAGGCGGTCCAGAGGCGGCTCGGCCCGATCGACATCCTGGTCAACAACGCCGGCCTCGCCAGCCGCGGCCAGAGCGTCGCCGACACGGACCCCGCCGAGCTCGAGCGGGTGGTGCGCACCCACGCCTTCGGATCCCACTACCTCTGCAAGCTCGTGCTGCCCGGCATGCGGGAGCGCGAGCGGGGCGACATCGTGATGATCTCCAGCGTCGCGACGGCCCACTGCGCCGCTCACGGCGCGCCCTACAACATGGCCAAGGCCGCCCAGGAGGCCCTCGCCTTCACGCTGGCCAGGGAGGAGAGCCGGCACGGGATCCACGTGAACGTGGTGGCGCCGGGCCTCGTCGAGACCGAGATGGGCAGGCGCCTGATGAAGGCCACCGCGGGCGTCGAGGACCTGCGAAGCCTCGACGCCCGCATGCCCTTCGGCCACGTGTGCCAGCCCGAGGAGGTCGCCGACGTGGTGCGCTGGCTCGTCTCCGCGCGGGCCAGCTACGTGACCGGACAGCGCATCTACGTGGAGGGAGGCAACACGTGACGCCGGCGGCGGAAACCTGCTTCCCCCAGCGGGGAACCCGCCTTCCCACCCGGTGCGCGGGGCGCGCGCTCGCCGGCGCGCAGGGGAGCGGCAGCGGCGCCCGGGAGGCCCACGCCGGCCCGGGGCATTCGGCCGGCGGGCCGGCGCCGCGAGCCGTCGGCAAGCGGCTTGCACGAGCTCCGGGGGATGCGGTGGGGCCGCCGCTCCGCCGCGATCGGGTACGAGAGGCATGAGGGTCCGCGTCGCCACGCTGAACGTCTGGGCGCTGCCCGGGCCGTTCTCCAAGAAGGTCGACAAGCGCATGGCGGCCATCGGCGATCGCCTGCACGCCCTCGACGTGGACGCGATCGCCTTCCAGGAGGTCTGGACCGCCGAGGCCCGCGGCCTGCTGCTGGAGGCCGGGCGGCGGGTGGGGCTGGAGCACGTCTGGCACAAGGATGCCGCCATCGGCGGCAGCGGCCTGCTGGTGCTCTCGCGCCTGCCGATCGAGCGCAAACGCTTCGACCGGTTCGCCCTGCGCGGCTACCCGGAGCGCCTGGACCACGCGGACTACTACGGTGGCAAGGGCTTCGTGAAGATGGAGCTCCGCACCGGCGCGGGACCCATCACGCTGATGGATACCCACCTGCACGCCCGCTACGCGAAGGACATGCCCAACGAGTACCGCCCCCAGCGGGCGGCCCAGGTGGTGGAGCTGGCCTTCGCTGCCCGGGAGAGCCGGAACCCGGTGGTGACCCTGGGCGACTTCAACTTCGAGGAGCCCCAGGCCGAGTACCGGGTGCTGACGGGGCTCGCCGGCTTCCGCGACGTGGCCGCCGAGCTCGATCGGCGCGACGACACGGTGTGGGGCGGCAACGCCTACCGGGGCACCGGGCACCCGGGCAAGCGCATCGACTTCGTCTTCGTCCGCAACGGCTCCCGGACGGCCGTGGTGGCGCGGCGGGTCGAGCGGATCTTCGACCAGACGCTCCGCTTCAAGGGCCGCAAGGGCAGCTACTCGGACCACGCGGGCCTGCTGGCCGAGCTGGAGCTGGAGCCCCGGGCCAGCGCCCCGGCGGCCCCGGATCCGCAGGCCATCGAGCTGGCGCGCCGCATGCTGCGGGAAGGCCGCTCCTACGCCGAGAGCCGGCGCAGCGGGCTGCGCGCCTGCGCGGGCGCCGGATTCGGGCTGGCCCTGCTCGCCGCCGCGAGCGTGCGCTCGGGCCCGGTCACCCGGCGGCGCCTGCTGCGGGCCGGGATCCAGGGCCTGGGGCTGGCGGCGCTCACGCCGGGCCTTGGCTTCTCGCTGCTCTCGGAGGTGGTGGCCGCGGACGAGATCCGCGCCTACGAGGCGCTCCACGCCCGCCTGGAGCAGCTCGAGTCCGCGGCCTAGCCGGGGGCCGCCGCCCGGATCGCCTACGCCTGCGGCCGGACCTCCGCGGCGGCGGTCCCCGCGAACTGCATCAGCAGCTCCACCAGCTCCTGGGGCGGCGTGACCCCGGGCTCCTCGACACTGTCCTTCAGGTGCTCGAAGCGCAGCAGGTCGAGCTTCGCGTAGGCCTCGCGCACCCGCGGCGTCAGCAGGCCCAGGCGCTTCAGGTTGGGCACGATCTTCGAGAAGAGCATCTGCCGGAAGCCCCTCATGAAGGGCGTCTCCTTCATCCACGGCACCCACACGTCGACGTCCCAGCCCAGGCGCTCGAAGACCTGGTGCATCAACAGCCGGTCGCGCATCAGGTGCGTGGCCTCGAGGACGAAGTCCTCCCGCTCGCGCAGCTCGGCCGCGGAGAGCTCGTTCCGGTACAGCCCCTCCAGCGAGAGCACGCCGAAGGCCACGTGCCGCGACTCGTCGCTCATGATGCGGGAGGTGATGTCCTGGATCAGGGGCTCGTCGGGCATCATCACCTTCTGCAGCCCGAAGGCCGCCAGGGCCAGGCCCTCCACCATGATCTGCATGCCCAGGTAGGTCACGTCCCAGCGCGAGTCGCTGACGATGTCCTCCAGCAGGGCGCCGAGGCTGGGATGGACCGGGTAGGACAGCGCGAGCTTCTCCGTCAGGTAGCGGTGGTAGACCTCCACGTGCCGGGCCTCGTCGGCCACCTGGTTCGCCGCGTAGAACTTGGCCTCCTCGCTGGGGACCTGCTGCACGATCTTGGCGCTGGCCAGGAGCGCCCCCTGCTCGCCGTGCAGGAACTGCGAGAGCATGAAGGCGTTCATGTTCAGGTTGAGCTGGACCACCTCGGCGGGCTCCAGGGGGCGGGGCGGGGCGAGCAGCTGGTTCATCAGCCCGCCGCCGGTGGCCTGCTGCCGCTCCAGGGCCAGCCGCTCGACGTCGACGTCGGTGTCCCAGGGCAGCTCGGTGGCGTTCCAGGTGGCCGCCTTGCCCTTCTCGTAGAGCCTGAGGAGATCGCGGCGCCGGAGCTCGTAGTGCCAGTCGAAGACCGAGTCCATGGTGGCTCGCACCGACTGGACGGCGCCGCATGCGGGAAGGGGGACCGGATTGCGCTGCTCGTAGTTCACGCTTCGCTCCTTGGGTCGGGCACGCCGAGATAGGCCAGCACGTTGCGGCAGAGCTCGCGCTCGAGGTCCGCCTGGACCAGGTGGCGCCGGCCCGCGCGGATCTCCCCGAAGATCACGAGCTCGTGCATGAGCCCGAAGGCGAGCTGCACCACCAGGTCGATGGCGAGCTCGGGGTCCGGGTGGCGGATCTCCCCGCGGCGCGCGAGCAGCAGCGCCACCAGCCGGCTGGAGACGCTGCGTCGGAAGCGCAGGCCGTGCTCGACGAACTCCGGGTCCCAGACCGCCCGGGAGAGGCAGGCCGCGATCAGCGCGCGGCGCTCCCGGAAGGTCCGCACCAGCTCCTCGACGCAGGGCCCCACGATCTCGGGGATGCTGGCCCCGGCCCAGCGCTCGGGCCGGGAGATCTCGTCCAGGCGCACGGCCATGTCCAGGAAGAAGCGCTCCTCCAGGGCGCACAGCAGCTCGTTCTTGTCGCGGAAGCGGGCGTAGAAGCCACCCACGGAGGAGCCGGCGCGGCGCACGATCTCCGGCACCGAGGCGTCTGCGAGCCCCTTCTCCTCGATCAGCGCCTCGGCCGCGTCGAGGATGCGGTAGAGGGTGGCCTGGCTGCGGGCCTGCTTGGGCGCGCTCACGCTGCGCAGCGGCTGCATGGGACTCCGAAACAGAACGAGATTCGGATTTCGATTCTAGCCGCGTTCCGGCGCGGGGCAAGCCGGCGCGCCGAGGAGCACGCCGGAGGCAACGGTCCGGGTGACGCTTCGGTGGCGATCCGGCGGAGGTTCGGAGGACTCCGAAGTGGTTCGGTTTTCGGCCCCTGCCCCCCCCGGTATCCTCCCCGGAGACGTGGCCGAACGCATCCTGGTCGTGGACGACGAGCCGGATCTGCTCGAGCTGGTTCGGGTGAACCTGGACCAGGCCGGTCTGCGCGTGGAGACCGCCGAGTCCGGCCGGGAGGCCCTGGAGCTGCTGCACCGGGCTCCGCCGGACCTGCTGATCCTGGACCTGATGCTCCCGGACGTCTCCGGCACCGAGATCTGCCGCCGGGTGCGCTCGGACCCGGACCTCTCCCAGCTGCCCATCATCATGCTCACGGCCAAGGCGGAGGAGGTGGACCGGGTGGTGGGCCTCGAGCTCGGCGCCGACGACTACGTGACCAAGCCCTTCAGCCCCCGGGAGCTGCTGCTGCGGGTGCGGGCCGTGCTGCGGCGCAAGCAGCCCCAGTGGGCCTCCGAGGAGGCCCTCGAGCACGACACCCTGCGCCTCGACCCGCAGCGCCACCGCTGCTTCGTGGACGGCGCCGAGATCGATCTCACCGCCAAGGAGTTCTCCCTGCTGCACGTGCTGATGGCCCGTCGCGGCCGGGTGCTGACCCGCGACCAGCTGCTGGACCAGGTCTGGGGATCGGACATCGCCGTCACCAGCCGCACGGTCGACACCCACCTGAAGCGCCTGCGGGAGAAGCTCGGGACGGCCGGGGGCCTGATCGAAACCGTTCGGGGTGTCGGCTACCGGTTCTCCGAGTAGCCTCCCCCGGGAAGCGCCACCGGGCGCCGGGGGGAGAGCGTGCCGAGGGGCCAGCTCTCCGAGTAGCCTCCCCCGGGAAGCGCCACCGGGCGCCGGGGGGAGAGCGTGCCGAAGGGCCAGCTCAAGCTCATGGCCGTGGTCGCGACCCCGGTCCTGCTGGGGATCCTGGTCTCGGCGCTGCTGGCCGAGCGGGGCCTGCGGCGCAACGAGCTCGCGCGCACCGCGCGTTCGCTCGAGGAGCGCGCGAGCCTGGTCCGGGAGCTGATCGGGCCCCTTCCGCCGGCGCTCGAGCGCAGCCGCGCCCTGGACGCCCGGGTGGATCGGGCGGCGGGCGCCGCGGAGGCCCGGGTCACCCTGATCGCCCCCGACGGCCGCGTGGTCTCCGACTCGGACGTCTCCTTCGAGAGCCTCGATCGCATGGCCAACCACTCCGACCGGCCCGAGGTGCAGGAGGCCCTGCAGGGCCGCGTCGGAGTCGCCGCCCGGCGCAGCGCGACGCTCGGATCGGAGCTCTTCTACCTGGCGATCCCCGGGTCCGAAGGCGGCGTCGTGCGCCTGGCGGTGGGGCTCCCCAGACTCGAGGCGGCGACCGCCGAGCTGAGGCGCGAGATCCTCGCCGCGGGGGCCGTCGGCCTGACGGCCGCCATCGGCCTCGCCTCGCTCCTGTCCTGGCTCGCCCTGCGGCCCTTCTGGGAGCTGCGGCGGGTGGCCGAGGCCATCGCCAGCGGGCGCCTCGAGTACCGCCCCCGGCTGCGGGCCCGCAGCGAGCTGAAGGAGATCGCCGACGCGCTGCACCACATGGCGGAGCAGCTCCAGCTGCGCCTGAAGGAGGTGACGGGGGAGAAGGAGCGGCTGCGGGCGGTGCTCGACGCCATGGTCGAGGGGGTGCTCGTCGTCGACGAGAAGAACGAGGTCCTGCTGGCCAACCGCCGCCTGCGCGAGCTCTTCGACGCCTGGGGAGAGATCGACGGCCGTACCCCGATCGAGGCCATCCGGCACGCGGAGGTGGACGCGGTGCTGCGGGAGGCCCGCGCGACGGACCTGCCCGTCTCCCGGGCGGTGGCCGTGGGCCGGGTCGCGCCGCGCACGATCCGGGTGCACGCGGTGCGCTTCCCGTCCGGGTCGGGCCCCAGGCACGGCAGCGTCGCGGTCTTCCACGACATCACCGAGATCGCGCGCCTCGACCAGGTCCGCCGCGACTTCGTGGCCAACGCCTCCCACGAGCTGCGCACGCCGCTCGCCGCCATCCGCGGCTTCACCGAGACCCTGCTCTCCCGCAGCGACCTGGGAGAGGCGGATCGGCGCTCGTACCTGGAGATCATCGAGCGCCACGCCCGGCGCCTCGGCAACCTGGTGGGCGACCTGCTCGAGCTCTCGCGCATCGAGAGCCGCAAGCCGGGCCGCGAGCCCTCGAGCCTGGACGTGGCGGCGATCGCCGAGGGCCTGATCCACGACTCGCGCACCCGCTTCGCCGAGAAGGAGCTGCGCGTCAGCCTCGAGCGGCGGGGCGACGCCCGGGTCTGGGCCGAGCGACAGGCCGTGGAGCAGATCCTGCTGAACCTGCTGGACAACGCGGTCAAGTACACCGAGCCGAGGGGGCGCATCGAGATCGGCATCGAGACCGGCGAGGAGAGCGTGCGCATCTCGGTCGGCGACACCGGGATCGGCATCCCCCGGCGCGACCTGGAGCGGATCTTCGAGCGCTTCTACCGCGTGGACAAGGCGCGCTCGCGGGCGCTCGGCGGCACCGGCCTCGGCCTCTCGATCGTGAAGCACCTGGTCCAGAGCCTGGGGGGCGAGATCACCGTGGAGAGCGCCCTCGGCGTGGGCACCACCTTCACCTTCACGCTGCCCCGGGCCCGGCCCGCCCCGGAGCGCGCCGCACCGCGCAGCGCCTGAGCCCGGCCGCGCGGCGCTCCGGCCTCAACCGGCCGCGCGGCGCCGGCCCGAATGGGCCAGGCCCAGGGACTCCAGGATCACGCCCTCGCGCAGGCCCCAGTCGCTGACCGTGAAGCCCTCGAGGCCGAGCGTCTCCACCAGGGCGACCAGCACCAGGGCGCCCGTGGGCAGCAGGTCCACCCGCGCCCGCGCCATGCCGGGCATGGCCATCCGCTCGGCGTGGGACGCGACCGCCAGCTCCTCGGCCAGCTCGCGGAGCTCCGGCATCGGCACGAAGAGCTGGCTCACGCTGCGCCGGGGCCACGAGGTGCGGCGCACCGACACCAGGCGCGCCAGGGCGGCCACGGTGCCGCCGGTGGCCACGCAGGCCGTGGGTCGCCTGCGGGCCAGCGGACCGAGTCGCGGGGCGAGCCGCTCGCGCACCCGCCGGCGGAGCGCGCGGCGGTCCCGAGGCGACACCGGATCCGAGTCCACCAGCTCGCCGTGGAGGCGCGCCACGCCGAGGGGCAGGGTCTCCTCCCAGTGCACGCGGTCCGCGTCTCCCAGGGCGAGCTCGAGGCTCCCGCCGCCCAGGTCGATGCCCAGCGTGGCGCCGTCGCCGAGCTGCAGGCGGTGGCGGAAGGCGGCGAACATCAGCCGCGCCTCTTCCTCGCCGGAGAGCATGCGCACCGGCTCGGCGACGGCCGCGGAGATGCGCGCCGCCAGCTCGGGTCCGTTCGGCGCCTCGCGCAGGGCTGCCGTCGCCACCGGCAGCAGGCGCCGGGCGCCGGCCTCGTCGGCGACCGCGCGCAGCGTGCGGGCCGTCTCCACCGCCCGCACGCACACCTCCTCGGGCGCCGCGCGGTCGAGCGCGAGCAGCGCCCCCAGCCTCAGCATGCTGCGCTCGGCGACGACGCGTTCGATCTCGCCCAGGGGCGTGGCGTCGGCCACCAGCAGGTGGAAGGAGGTGCTGCCCAGGTCGAGGACGGCGAGGCGCTCCTTGGCCCGCTCGCCCGGCTCCGCCTCGCGCGAGGCGCGACCCGCCGCCGGGCGCCGGGCCCGCGGCTCCAGGTCCGGCGCGCCCCCGGCTCCCCGCGCCGGCGGGGCGACGTAGCGGGCGCGGGGCGGGGGCCCCTCCTCGAGCACCCACACCGAGCCCTTCTCGCACTCGATGGACTCGAGCGGCTGGCTGCGCTCGCGGCTCCAGCGGGCCACGATCTGCGGGATCAGGTCGCCGTGCCCGCACACGACCGCCACCTCGCCCCGCAAGGATTCGAGCAGCTGGAGGGCCCGGGACAGTCGCCCACCCTCGGCGAAGCGTTCGTCGAGCTCGAGGGGCAGCGCCCGTTCGGCCGCCAGGGGCTCGAGTGTCTGCCGGCAGCGCAGGTAGGGGCTCGACACGAGGCGGGCCACCTCCACCTTGCGCAGCGCCTCGACCAGGCGGATCGCCTGGCGGTGACCGCCGGGAGAGAGCGGACGCACGCGATCGTCCTGCTCCCACTCGGTCCGGCTCAGGGCCTTGGCGTGGCGCACCAGATACAGCGACATCGTTCTCCGCGCCCAGAAGCAGTGGAAGCGCACTCCGCCCCGAACGTGGCAAGATCATAGCGATCTTGTGCTCTTCGCAAGCCTTTCCACGTAGGCAAACGCCCTCGCCTCTCTCCTCCAGGCCCATGAAAATCTAGCTCAACGTCGCCCCCATCAAACGCCGTTCGTCCGCTCTTCCCGCGACTTTCACCCCTCCTGCACGACCGCGACCCGGCCGCGCCACCGGAACCCCGTTCCGGCCCACGGGCGCGTGTCGGCGCCGCGAAGACCGGCCGAGCCTTCGCCTGTTCGAGCCGCGATCGCCCCGGAAGCTCCTGACTTCGCCATTTCGTCACGCATTCTTGACCTTCGTGCCAAGGCCCCCGCCTAGGTTCGCGGGGTCGGAGCCGTTCCGGCACCCGCGAACCACGAACAGGGGGAAATCCGGTGAAGAGCCATCTCGTCTCGGCGGTCCTGATCGCCGCCAGCGCCCTCGCGAGCGCCCCGCCCGCCGCGCGCGCAGAGGAGGACACGGTGGTCGAGCGCATCCTCGGCATCCTGCTGGAGCAGAAGACCATCGGGCAGGGGCAGTACGACGCGCTCCTCGAGCAGGCACGCCGGGAGGAGGCCGGGGCCGCCGCCGGCCCGGCCGGCGCCGCGCAGGCGCAGGCGAGCGCCGCCGCCGCCGAGGCGCCGCCGGCATGGGACCTCAAGTGGGACAGCGGCTTCAAGCTCGTGCGAGACGACGGGGCCTTCGACCTCAAGTTCGGCGGCCGGGTACACCTCGACGGCGCCCTCATCTGGGAGAGCAACGGCCTCGACGACGACCTCGGCGCCCTCGGCGAGAACGGGCAGGGCGACGGCGTGGAGTTCCGGCGGGCGCGAATCTTCACCGAGGGCACCGTCTACGAGCGCCTCTTCTTCCGGGCGCAGTACGACTTCGCGGGGGGCGATCCGGAGTTCAAGGACGTGTACATGGGCCTGAAGGGGCTCGGGCCCGTGGGCAGCGTCCAGGTCGGACAGTTCAAGGAGCCCTTCTTTCTCGACGAGCAGACGAGCTCCAACTACATCACGTTCATGGAGCGCCCGCTCAACAACGCCTTCCTGCCGGAGTTCCGCAACGTGGGCGCCATGGCGATGAACTCGGCCGCCGAGAAGCGCTTCGTCTGGCAGGCCGGCGTCTTTCGCGCGACCGACGCCTTCGGGGATGCCTTCAGCAGCTTCGGCGACACGGACTGGGACGTGGCGGCGCGGTTGACCGGCCTTCCCCTCTGGTCGCAGGAGGGAAGCCACTTCCTGCACCTCGGCGCGGCCTACGTGCACCGCTTCCGGGGCGAGGAGGCGCGCTTCCGCCAGCGGCCCGAAGCCCACCTCGCGGGGCGTTTCGTGGACACCGCGAGCCTCCCCGCATCCGGCATCGACCTCCTCGGCACCGAGCTCGCGTGGGTGCACGGCCCGCTCTCGATCCAGGGCGAGTACACCCATGCCTTCGTGGACGGCGACGCCGGCCAGAGCGACGCCGACTTCTGGGGCGCCTACGCCCAGGTCAGCCACTTCCTCACCGGGGAGCATCGCCCCTACGAGCTCGGCAGCGGCCGGCTCGGGCGCGTCAAGCCGAAGGCCCCCTTGAACCCGGCCCAGGGCGACTGGGGTGCCTTCGAGCTCGCGGCCCGGTTCTCGTACCTCGACCTGAACGACCACGGCGTGCGCGGCGGGGAGCTCTGGGACGCCACCGCCGGGCTCAACTGGTACCTGTTCGCCAACGCGCGCATCATGCTCAACTACGTGCATGCCGACGTGTCGGATCGGGAGGCGGTCATCGACGCGGTCCCGGTCGCCGTCAGCGGGACCGGAGACATCGTGCAGACGCGCTTCCAGGTCGACTTCTAGCAGCGAGGGAACCACCGGGGGGATCAGCCGTAGCGGCCCGTGATGTAGTCCCTCGTCCGCGGCTGCCTCGGATTCGTGAAGATCTCCTCGGTGGAGCCCTGCTCGATCAGCTCTCCCAGGTGGAAGAACGCCGTGCGCTGCGACACCCGCGCGGCCTGCTGCATGTTGTGGGTGACGATCGCGATGCCGTAGCGCCCGCGCAGCTCGTAGATGAGCTCCTCGATCCGCGCGGTCGCGATGGGATCGAGCGCCGAGCAGGGCTCGTCCATCAGGATGACCTCGGGGCCCACGGCGATGGCCCGCGCGATGCACAGGCGCTGCTGTTGCCCGCCGGAGAGCGAGGTACCGGGCTCGTCCAGGCGGTCCTTGACCTCGTCCCAGAGTCCCGCGCGCTCCAGGCTGTCCTGCACCACGCGGTCGAGCTCTGCCCCCTTGCGGGCGAGGCCGTGGATGCGCGGCCCGTAGGCGACGTTCTCGTAGACGGACTTGGGGA
>Ga0299906_10002260_pt1 | contig 16066 bp, 13 predicted proteins | sample RVTome_14_FD_200259 | JGI IMG/M metagenome (GOLD analysis project Ga0299906, IMG submission 200259) | Soil microbial communities from uranium-contaminated site in the Upper Colorado River Basin, Wyoming, United States - RVT145D125 (version 2) ... | reverse complement strand
GAGAATGTGGGTGTGCTCGACCCCGATTAGCCGAACTCGAGACCCTGGGCCAAAGGCAGGTCCTTCGACCAGTTGATGGTGTTGGTCTGCCTCCGCATGTACTGCTTCCACGAGTCCGAGCCCGACTCGCGGCCGCCGCCGGTCTCCTTCTCTCCGCCGAACGCTCCACCGATCTCGGCGCCCGAGGTCCCGATGTTCACGTTGGCGATCCCGCAGTCGGATCCCGAGGCGGAAAGGAACGCTTCCATCTTGCGCATGCTGTCGGTGAAGATGGAGCTCGAAAGTCCCTGCGGTACTCCGTTCTGAAGATCGATTGCTTCCTCGATTTCCCCGTACTCGAGGATGTAGAGGATCGGGGCGAAAGTCTCTTCCTTCACGATCTCCGTCTGGGCCGGCATCTTGACGATGGTGGGCTCGACGAAGTTCGGTCCCTTCTCGGGGAGCTTGCCGCCGCCTGCGAGGACCTTGCCTCCCTCGTTCTTCACCCGCTCGAGGGCCGCGAACATGTCGTTGACGGCGCCCTGGTTCACGAGCGGTCCCATGAGCGTCTCGTCGTCCAGGGGATCGCCGATGCGGATCGACTTGTAGGCCCGGACCAGCCTTTCTTCGAGCTCCTTCACGATGCTTTTCTGGGCGATGATGCGCCGGGTGCTGGTGCAGCGCTGGCCGGAGGTGCCGACGGCGCCGAACAGGATCGCCCGCGTCGCCATGTCGAGATCCGCGTCCTCGGCGACGATGATGGCGTTGTTTCCGCCGAGCTCCAGGATGGTCCTCCCGAACCGGCGCGAAACCGCTTCCGCGACGCGGCGGCCGACCCCGGTCGAGCCGGTGAACGAGATCATCGGGAGCCTCGGGTCGTTCAGCATAAGCTCGCCCACGTCGCGGCCGGAGCCGATGACGAGATTGAAGACCCCGATAAGGCCGTGATCGGCGGCGACTGCGTTCGCCACGTGCTGAACGGCGATCGCCGTGAGCGGCGTGTCGCTCGAGGGCTTCCAGAGAATGGGATCTCCGCAGACCGAGGCGATGGCGGTGTTCCAGGACCAGACCGCCATGGGGAAGTTGAACGACGTAACCACGCCCACCACTCCCAGCGGATGCCATTGCTCGTACATCCGATGCCGCGGTCTCTCGGAGTGCATGGTGAGCCCGTAGAGCTGGCGCGAAAGTCCGACGCCGAAGTCGCAGATGTCGATCATCTCCTGGACTTCGCCGTGGCCCTCGGCGCGGATCTTTCCCATCTCGAGAGAGATCAGATCGCCGAGGGGCTCCTTGAGCTCGCGGAGCGCGTCCCCGAGGTCGCGAATCACCTGCCCGCGCTTGGGCGCTGGAACCTCACGCCAGGATTCGAACGCCTTGGCGGCGGTGGAAGCGACCTTCTCGTACACGGTGGGCGTCGCCTGGATGATCTTGGCGATGGGCTCGCCCGTCGTGGGGTTGAGCGAGACCAACTCTTTTCCCGAGGGTTCCGAGAGCCAGGCATCGGGTCCGGTCGAAGCGCCGCTGTTGACTTCCTCGATACCCAGCTTGTCGAGAAGGGACTTATGTTTGTCGATAGCGGTGGTCATGAAGGTTCTCCTGATTTGGGCAAACCTTATTATGTTAGACAGGCAAGGGGAGTCGGCGCAAGAGTCCGGTCAGAGTTGCTCGTGCACGGCCCGCCACGCCTGGACGAGCGCCGCCTGCGTCCACGGGCTCCCGCCGGCGTCGGCTCCGGCAAACGAGATGCGGCCGAGCTTCTGCCTCCCGGCGCGGTAGGGGGGGCTCTCGAGCGTCTCCCTGGACCCCGGCTCCTTGAAATAGTTGTAGCCGTGCCCCCAGCGGTTCACGGTGAGCCCCGCGATGTCCCGCGCGGCCTCGAAGCCGTGCGCCCCGAAGACGTGGTTCAGCTCGCTTCGAATCTCCCGCTCGTACTTCTCGAAGCTTTTCCGCTCCATTTCGTATCGGCCGAGCTGCATCTGCTCGCGCGGCTCGAGCCCCCTCTGGTGGATGTACTTGTACATGCTGAGTATCGTCGGCCTGTCGGGGTGATACTCCGGTCGGTACGCGCCAACCGAGAGTGGGTCGGAGACGTGCATCCACGTGCAGTAACCCTCCGGCCAGTACATCTCGAACGCCCCGATGTCGGCGATGGGGCGCCAGTGTTTCAGAAGGACATTGATGTAGAGAGCGGAGCTGTACCGGTACTCTTCGAGCGCCCGGCGCTGCTCCTCGGGAAGGTCGGGTACGACGTGCTTCGCGACCGAGCCCCAACCCGCCATGATGACGTGCCGGGCGCGAACGCGCCGCGCCCTCCCATCGGCTTTCAGGTAGTCGACCTTCACGATGTCTCCCTGTTGCCGGATCTTCGTCACCATCGAGGACAGCCTCAGCCTCACGCCGTTCTCGCTTCGGTCGAGCTCCCCGTCGCTGGGCTCGCCGTTGAAGACGCCCTCCATCGTGTTCTCCCCGCTGATGGCGTTCGGCAGGATCCCCTTGAGAAGCTGTCGCGCGACGGTGTGGTTCCCATCGGGATAGCGGTTCACGGGCTGGTAGCCGTACTTGAGCATCCCGTCTGCTTCGTAGAAGCCCTCGCCTCCCATGCCGAAGAAGCCGGGCCCGATGGCGTAGCCCTCGAGAGCGGAGGCGGCATCGCAGCCGAGGCCGATGAGGTCCGTCGAGTAGAGATCGACGAAGCGGACGGCGTCGTCGCCGAGTCCCATCTTCTCGCGCACGAACTTCTCCCAGCTCATCGAGTGGAGCTCGGCCTCGAGCTCCCGGGCGTCGGAAAGATAGTTTTTTCGCGTCGTGTAGAGCTCGACGAGCTCCCGGCGCGCGGCCTCGCTCAACGGCGCCCGGGAGAAGAACTCCTCGTACGGGGTCTCGTTCCAGCGGTTGACCCAGGTGGTTCTCGCCCCGCCGAAGACCCGCGAGTCGAAGACCACCGCCGCGGAAAGGCCGAACCGCTGGCGGAACTTCGGGTCCCGGTACAAGGCGAGCTTCGCGGGGTCGAGCCCGATGCGCCGGAAGAATTCGAGGGCCTCCTCAGGGGAATCCTCGACGTCCTCGAGGGCGAAGGTGCCGCCGGGCGCGATGAGCCTTTGGCCCCCGTACTCCATGACGTTCCGCCGCGCGTGCCCTCCGATCTCGTCGTGGTTGTCGAGAACGAGGATCGAAGGCTCCACTTTCCCCCGCGGGGCCTCTTGATAATAAAGGTAGGCGGCGCCGAGACCGGCGATGCCCGCGCCCACGACGACCAGGTCGTACGTCTCTCCGGTGTCGACGATTTCCGCCGGGAGCGCTCCGTCTCTCACCCGATGTCCAAGAGTCATCGCCCGGGGCGTCTGTCCCGATAGGCCGCCGCTCGGTCCTGGCTGTAGTCGCGGCGCGGCGACGGCGAGCGCCATCCCCTGGAGGAAATCCCGCCGGGTGATCGCGCGGTCCATGCCGAGCTCCCGGTCTTCGCGTTTCACAGAGCGGAGTCTAGGAAAACCGGTCCAGGAAGTCCATGAACCGCATGCTCAGGTAGCCGCCCTGAAAGCCGAGATAGCGGAAGGGCTCCGGGGGAAGGGCAGCCACCGGGTCGTGCAGGTAGAGGAGGTTCTCCCAGGAGCCGTCGCGGCCTTCGACGAGATCCGCGAGGACGCGCCCCGAGAGCGTCGCCAGGGATACGCCCATGCCCGAATAGCCGAGGGCGTAGAAGGCTCTGCCGTTTCGACCCGCCCGTCCGATCTCGGGAGCGCGCCTCCAGGTGATCGCGACGGGACCGCACCAGCGATGGGTGATGGCGACGTCCTTCAGAGAGGGGAAGGTGAAATGGAGCTCGCGCTTCAGCTCGGAAAAAAGCTCCTCGATCGCTCTCGGCGACTCGAGCCCGAAGTGATAGCGCACCCGCCCGCCGAAGAGGATGCGCTTGCCCGTGAGGCGAACGTAATTGTGGACGCGCCTCTTGTCGGTGTACCCCTGACGGCCCGACCAGCCGATCTCCGTCCACCGAGCGTCGCTCAAAGGCTCGGTGAGGAGGATGAACGAGAAGAGCGAGACGGCGCGGTCGCGTACCAGGCCGAGCCGGGCCGCGGGAAGATAGGCGTTGAGCCCGACGACGATCGTCTCCGCGCGGATTCGGCCGAGGGCGGTGGCGACCTCGTAACCACGGCCGTCTTCGACGACGCTCACGACGGGACTCTCCTCGAAAATCCGCACGCCTTTCGCGAGCGCCGCCTTCTTCAGTCCGGTGACGTACTTTCCCGGATGGAGCGTCGCCGCTTTCGGGAAGTGGAGCGCTCCTCCGAACCGCTCGCTCTGGATTACCGAGCGCATGGTCTGGCGGTCGAAGAGCTCGAGCTCGATTCCCAGGTGGCGGCAGGCACGCTCTTTCTCTTCGTTCTCGCGCTCGTGCTTGGGGTAGAGAGCGATCTCGAGATATCCGGTGCGCTCGAGCTCGCAGTCGAATCCTCCCTCGCGCGCGAGCTCCTCGATCCAGTCGATCGTTCGGACGGTCTGGTCGTAAGTGAACCGCACCCGCTCGACGCCGCGCTTTCGAGCTCGGTCGAGATGCGGCTCGTGGAGCGCCATCCCGCCGTTGCGGCCCGAAGCGCCGAAGCCGACGTAGCTCCCTTCGACGACCGCGACCTCGAGACCGGGATTGCGTTTCCTGAGAAGGTAGGCGGTGACGAGGCTGGTGTAGCCGCCGCCGAGGCAGACGACGTCGGCCGTTCTTTCACCCTCGAGCGGCGGCTCGAGATGCGTGCGATCGATGGCCTCGAGCCAGAAGCTCTCGTTCGGGGTGAATCGGGACGAGGCGCTCATGAAGACTTGACGAATCTTGGGTATGGCCCTACGGTAACAAAACATGGCCTCCACAAAGGTAAAGACGACCTACTCCCTGGACCTCGAGACAGTGCGGGCGCTCGAGGATCTGGCCAAGCGCTGGGACGTCCCGAAATCGGAAGCTCTCCCCCGCGCGATCCGGGCCGCCTCTCGGGAAGCATCGTCGACCATCCGACCCGATTCGTGCATTGGATGTGCTTCAGAAATCCCTCGGCTTGAGTCCCGCTGAAGCCCGCCGTTGGCAGAGAGCCGTATCCGCCGAGCGCCGCGCGTGGTCGCGGCGTCTCGAGGGTAAGTCGCGATGGCCTTCGTCTCGCCCGTTAGACCCCATCCGTCGTTGACTTCGACGTGATCTCGGAAACCGCGCGAAATGCCTGATCGATCGCCGCGTTGGTATAGGCGAAGGCGCCGGCGTCCGAGTTCGCGATGTGGATCCTTCCGAAGGGCTTCCGCGCGATCTCGAAGGGCGCCTCCCCCGGAGGAAACTCCGGATCCCAGAGCGAGTTGTACTCGTAGGCGTATCCGTGGGGCCAGCGGTTCACGGTGATCCCGAGGATGTCCTTCGCGGGGTCGAAGCCGCCCGCCCCCAGGACGCGCCCGAGCTGCTGGCGGATCTCGCGCTCGAACATCTCGAACGTCGTCGAGAGGAGATCGTGCCGCCCTGCCGCATGCTGCTCGCGCGAGCTTCCCCCGGGACTGCAGGGGGTGCGGGTGAGATGGAGCACCATCGGCTCTTCCGGGCTCCGGGGGTGACGGTACGTTCCGAGACTCACGGGGAAATCGAGGGTCACGCCGGAGTGGTAGCCCGAAGGGCTGTAGACGTTCGAGACTCCGAGCTTCTGGAAAGACGTCCAGTTCCGGATGAACACGTTCGTATAGACCAGGGGCACCTTGGGGCCGTACGCGAGCGCGTCCCGCTGCTCTTTCGGAATCTCGGGACAGAGGTAGGGGACGACGGCGTTCCAGCATCCCATGACCACGTGGCTTCCGCTTACCTTCTCTGCCCGTCCGTCCCGGACGTAGACCACGTCGACCTCGCTCGCGCTCTCGGGGCTCCCCCGGTGCTTCACCCGCACTCCCGTCGAGCTCAGACGCACGCGCACCTTCGAGTCCGCGGCGTCGAGTCTTCCGTAATCCATCTTGGCGGTGACGATGTCTTCCATCGTGCTCCCGCTCGCCGAACCGGGAATCAGGCTTCGCACCAAAAGCCGGGCGATCGAGGCGTTGCCATCGGGGAAGTGGAAGATGTAGGGTTCCTCGGGCTTGGGCTTCGCCGTCGCCGAAAGACCCGGGTCGTCTCCCTTCGAGAGCTTCATTCCCTGGAACCCGGGATAGCCGAGACTCCAGCAGTCGATCGCCGGAACGCCGTCGATGCCCATCCCGTAGAGGCCGTGGGGGCGGGCGTTGAGGTACTTGACGACCTGAGAATGGACCTTGGCATGGTCCTGCAGAAAGGCGAGATAGCTCGTCTTCGCAAGCTTCTTTTTCTTCTCCCCCTCGCCCAGGCCCGGCATGTAGTCGATTTCTTCCTCGTAGAGGCGCACTAGATCGGTGCGAGCTTCGGGTGCAAGGGGCGCCCCGGCGGCGAAATCCGCCCAGGACCCACCCCGGGCGCGAGCCACGAGCCGATCCTCCCCGAAGGTCTCCCGGTCGAAGAACGTGCCCGAAGAGAGCTCGAGCGAGGAATAGAGATCGGAATCGAACGCCTGGTAGAAACGCTGGGTGTCGATCGCCAGCTCTTTCAGGAGCGCGGTGGCCTCGGCGCTGTAGCTCGCGGGAGTGTCGATCGACTGCGTGCCGCCGTAGCCGATGAAGGTTCGTCCCTCGTGAGTGAACTCGTTGCGCTTGGCGTGGCCTCCGAAGTCATCGTGGTTGTCGAGAACGAGGATACGAGCGTCGTTTCCCATGGCCTTGCGGTAGAAGTAGGCGGCCGCGAGACCGGAGATGCCGCCTCCGACGACGACGAGATCGTAGCTCTCGCCCCCTTCATGGATGTCGAGCCCGTCCTCCCACGCCTGGCCGTCGCGCATCGAATGCGCGACCTCCCACGAGCCGTCGTGGCTTCCCCGAAGGCCGGTCAAAGCCGGCGGGTAGCTTTCCTCCGCGAGGAGTCCCATCGCCCGGGCCACGGGGCTCGCGAAAAGGCTCCCTCCCACGGCGACCCCGACTCCGTTCAAGAAATCGCGGCGGGTGATGGAGCGGTCCATGCCGAGGTTGCGATCGCGCGGATTCATGCAGGGCCTCCTGAGGGTGGGTCGATCGTATCACACGGCTTCGGTCGCTTTTTCTCGCCCTCGGCTCACTCCGATGTTATGATGTTTCTTTCGCCAAATCATTGAGGAGTACCATCGCGCCGTCACCGCGACGGCCTTTCAAGGAGGCTGAACGCTGACCTCTTCCCCCAGGGTTGCATTCGCCGTTGCTCTCCTCGCCGCCGCGGGCTGCAAGCTCGAAGAGCCCATCCTTCCTCTTGGCAGCTCCAGTGTTGGAAACACCCCGGGCACGATTGCGGGCACCGGAAGCTCGTCGACTCCCCCCTCTTCGAGCGGATCCACGCAGAACGGGCTCACCGCCCCGAGCATCGTGAGTCCGCTTCCCGGAACGAGCTTCAACGATCCCAGTCCGACGCTCACCGTACGAAACGCGACGTCCTCAGATTCGACGAGGCCCACGTACGACTTCCAGGTCGGAACCGACGATGGATTTCGAACCGTAGCCGCGCAGACGACGGGCCACCCCGAAGGGTCCGGGGAGACCTCGTGGCGGGTCACGGCCGCGCTTCCGAACGGACGCTACTACTGGCGCGCGCGCGGGATCGGCTCCCTCGGTCCGGGACCCTACTCTCCGATTTCCGACTTTTTCATCGGGGCAAGCACCTCTCCCTCTCCCTCTCCGCCCTCGTCAGGTGAGGTCTTTGATCCTCTCACCAACGGCCGGTCGGTCGGAGACCAGCGCGGTGGACGGTTCACTTCTTCGGGCTGGCAGGTGACGAGCCGCGGAGACTTCATCCGCTACATTGTTCCCACCATCACCAGTGGTTTCGTCGAGTGGGAGAACCTCGGCCTTTCTCGCAGCAACCCCGCGCCCGACCTCTACACCCTTTTCGGGATGTGGGACCCCTCGAAGGGACCTTATCGCGAGAACGCCTATCGGGTGCACGTCCGCAAGCTCGACACCCAGGGCCACAACCCTCCTTACGTCCGTCTCCGATGGATCTCCGGAGGGCAGGAGCACAATGAAGGCTTCGATTTCCTCGCCTGGAATCCCGGGCAGGTCTATCGCTGGCGCGTGGAGTGGGGGCCGGGTGGGGGCGGTAACGAGGCGCGGGTGCTTCTCGACGGACGGGTGGTCATCCGTACGGGATACGGGCCGGCTTACCAGCCGGAGGATCACTGGATCGAGATGGGAGTCGAGGAGCGAGCCGAGTCCATCCCGGGAACGATCTATCGCAACGTCCGCATCGGCCGGCGCTGACGCGCCTCATTTCCGAAGCGAGGCCTCGTGACGGTTGGGTGCGGCTTTGAGCGTCATGGGTTTTTCGGCTCGAACCAGCGCAGCCAGTCTTTCAGTACTTCGAGCTTCTCCCGGTTCACGCGATAGACCCTCGTTCGTCCCTGCTTCTCGTGAACCAGGAGCTCGGCCCGCTCCAGCACCTTCAGGTGCCGGCTCACCGTGGGCCAGGCGCAGGAGAATCGATCGGCGATCTCTCCCGCGGTCATCTCCCCGCCGCGGAAGCGAACCACCAGGAGGATCTGACGCCTGGTAGGGTGCGCGAGGGCGGAGACGACGTCGTCGAGCTCGGCGAGCTCACGCTTCGCGCTCCTCGGTTCAGTCAATCGAGCTTTCGAGCTCGATGAGCTCCATCCCTTCGGCGAGCGCCCCCATGGGCTCCCAGATTGACATGACCTCAGGGGACTGGTGAGCGGCGCCGGAGGCCTCGCCGGTCTTCCACTCGAAGAGCTCGATGAAGCGGGGCTCGCCGTCCTTACCCTTCCCCCGGAACCACCGCGCGGGCTTTTCCGACACCAATCCGACGTCGCGGAGCGTGGGCCAGTGTTTCTCGAGAAGGGACCGGAACTCCTTCTCCCTGGCTTGCTGGACCCGGTAGATGCAAAGCATGCGCACGGGATTCGACGGCATGAACGTCCTCCAAGGGAGAATATTTAGCCTATTAGCTAATTGAAGTCAAGCGCGGCTCGCCTCAGTCCCTCGCTCTTTCATCGAGGTCGATGCGGCGCACGCTTTCTCCCCACTCCGGCGGGACCTCGAGGGTGAAGGCGGTCTCGGGGAGCTCGCGGTTGACGAGGATCCCGTCGGGGCGGACGGTCACCACCAGAGCGTAGTCGTCGTAGGGCCTCTCGATCCGTACCCGGGCGGGGAGCGAATGCCCGCCCGCGTTTTCCGGTGGAAGGAACCCGTCGTACCGGATGTCGGTCGCGAGGTAGCCCTGGGCATCGAAGACTCGTTGCCGGACGAGAGCGATTCGTCCCATCCGGTCGAACCAGAACTGCGCGTGAGGCGAGCCGGCGCCCTTGCGGACCGCGGTCAGCACGTAGTAGCTCTTGCGCACTTCCGCGCTTTTCTTGGCGCCGGGACGGAGGTCTTGTTCCGTGACCTGTTCCTCGTGCATCAGGGCCTCGGTTCCGGCGTCGATCACCGCTGGAAGGAACGCTCCGGTGAAGTGCTGGGGCCGGATGTTCAAAAGAGGCCCCGCCTTTCCGAGCTCGGGGTCCGCCTCGAGCTTCGATTTCTCATCCCGGTACGAGGCTGCATTCGAGCCCATGATGAGTGCCCGGTACTCCGGGGGATGGATCAGAAGCTGAAAGCGTTCTCCATCGGACGCCATTTCGGCGATATCCGCGCTGAGAACCGGCGCCTGAATGTTGAGCCGGATCGAGCTCGGACGTCTCAGCAGGAGCCGGCCGTTCGCGGTGCGATACTGCCGCCCCCGGCCTTTCTCCGTCTCCTCCACCGTCTCGAACTGGAGATCGACCCGGAGAACCAGCGTGTCAATCGCCGACCAGGCGTTTACCCTGAAGACGAGATCCTCGAGGGTCGCCGTCGCCGTGGGGCTGAGAAAGGGCACCACGTCGACGCCGCGAGAGACGCAGCTGGAAAAGAGCGCTCCGAGAAGGGCGTAGGCCACGAGGTGCGCGCGCATGGCGGACCATCGTACTACGCGCGAGCCGGCCCGCGATCAACGAAGGATGTCGAACTGGTGGGTGTACTTGACGATGAAGCTGCGGTTCTGGGGACCGATGAGCAGATCTCCCAGCCCCTCGGTGTCGTTGTAGACGATGAACAGCCCCGTTCCCGCGGTATTGAGCCAGTTGAAGCGGATGTTCGACGACCAGACGTCCACGCGGTCGTTGTACTGGATGAGGGCCTGGAGGTAGATCAGGGGGGTGAAGTTGTAGCTCACCTTGAGCTGGCCGAGGTTGGTGACGAAGGATCCTTCCAACAGGTCGATGTCGTTGTAGGACCAGGTCAGGGAGGTGATCACCTTCGACTGGTAGCGGAAGTTGACGGTGTTCTCGTAGCTGCGGCGATCGCCGGAGAGAAAGCCTCCGAAATTGATGCCGCCCTCGTAGGACAGAGGGTGCGCCACGTTCGTGTTCCAGCGCCAGGCGGCCTCCCAGTTCGCGTACGAGCCTGAAGCGACGACGATTCCGGGATAGATCTCGAAAGGCTCTTCGAGTCCCTCGACCGTGTGGTTGAAGGCGGGGCTGAAGTAGGCGCCGTTCTCGAAGTCGACGTGGCTGTCGACGTGGAGATTTTCCGTCTCCTTGAAGCCCTCGAAGTTCCAGAATCCGGTGTAGGTGATGTGGGGGCGGAGCTCGCGGAGCCAGGAGATGTCGTTTCGAATATTGAGGAAGAAGCCGGTCTCGAGGCTGCGATAGTCATCCCGAGTCAGGAACCCTACTTCGGGATTGAACGCGTCTCCGACTTCGCTGAAGCCGAGCCAGACGCGCCCCTGGTTCTTCTGGTACTCGCCCCGGAGGTTCAACGCGTGCTCGCTCCCCTCGAGTCCCGGCGTATCGGTAAGGGCGGCGAAGCCGCTGAGGGTGAAGGGATCGCCGATCCCGAGCTTTCCGTCGAACCCGTAGGTTCGGTTCGAGTCGTCGTCCCTCGCGAGATCGCCGGTGGCGAGACGGTTGACGAAGAGGGCCCCGATGCTGGAGCGGTTCGGAAACTCCCGGCTGAGGCTGGCGACGGTATAATTGTTGGCGGGAGTCACCCCCAGCATTTCTTCGGTCTGCATGTTGAGGACCCCGAGGTTGTACTGACCGGCCTTTCCGCTCAGCCTCGCGCCTCCGACGATGGGGACGATCTCGCCGCTCGGCCCGATTCCGATCCTGCGGCTGAAGAACAGCTCCACGTCTTCGTTCTGACCCATGGCGAAGGTGCCGGCGTTCTCCAGGAAGAAGGGACGCTTCTCGGGAAAGAACAGGTTGAACCGTGTCAGGTTGATCTGCTGCTCGTCGACTTCGACCTGGGCGAAGTCGGTGTTGTAGGTGAGGTCGAGATTGAGGCTCGGGGTGACTCCGAACTTGGCGTCGACTCCGAGCTCGCCCTCGAGGTCGTTCTCGTCCGTGGTGACGTAATCCCTCTCGGAGGAGCCGAGCACGTACGGGGTGACCTTGAAGTTGCGGGGAGTCTCGAGCTCGAGCCCGCGGAGCTCTCCCGCGGACGACAAACGATGAAGGCTGTAGATGCGGGAGACGGGAGACCAGTAGGTCTCCTCGCGCTTTCGCCGAATGTTCCGCTGGAAGTTCAAGCCCCAGATCTGAGGTCTGGCCGATTCGTAGCGAAGAGTGCGCAAGGGAATCGCGAACTCCGCCGACCAGCCGAAGTCGTCCACGTGGCTTCTCACCAGGAAGCTCGCGTCCCAATTGAGGTTGAACCCTCCTCCCGAGCCCGACTGGGATCGGCCGAATCCCGGGCCGCCTCCGCCTCCGCCTTCTCCCTCGTTCGTGACCTGGCCGTCGTACTCGATTCCCGCGGGGTTGGTTCCGAACACGAACCCGTTCTGGCGATCGAGATAGGTATCGAAGATCACCCGAAAAGAATCGGTGTCGTCCAGGCTCGAGTCCCGTCGTGAATCGGTGATGATGATGCCCCCGGGATCGCTGTCGTAGCAGATGACGCCGAGGTAGAGGTGGGTCTTGTCGTAGAGCAGGCGGACTTCGGTCTTCTCGGTCGCGGGCTCTCCCTCGTAGGGCTCCGCTTGCACGAAGTCGCTGATGGTCTGGGCCGTCGCCCAGATCGACTCCTCCACTCGACCGTCGATGACCGGGGGCTCCGGAGCCTCCGCGGCTTCGGCAACCCTCGTGGTGGTGGAAGGGGAAGCCTCGCTCGAGGAGGCAATCGTCATCAGAAGAAGCACGAAGCGAAACATGGACGCCAATCTAGACAGCGAGAGCGACAATCGCAACCCTTTCAGCGATCGCCGAGGAGCCGGGCCGCCTCCCGGGCGAAGTACGTGAGGATCATATCCGCACCCGCTCGTTTGATGGCGGTCAGGCACTCGAGGATCGCCCGGTCCCGATCCATCCACCCGCGCTCGGACGCCGCCACGATCATCCCGTATTCTCCCGATACGTTGTAGGCCGCGACCGGGACGTCGAACGCCTCCCGGACCCGGGTGATGACGTCGAGGTAGGCGAGAGCCGGCTTCACCATGACGACGTCGGCGCCCTCGTCGATGTCGAGCGCCACTTCCTTCAGGGCTTCTCGCCAGTTCGCGGGATCCATCTGGTAGGTCTTCTTGTCGCCCTGGCGGGGGGCGGAATCGAGAGCGCCTCGAAAGGGACCGTAGAAGCAGGAGGCGTATTTGGCCGAGTACGACAGGATTCCGACGTGGCTGAACCCCCCCTCGTCGAGAGCGTCGCGGATTCTCCCCACCCGGCCGTCCATCATGTCCGAGGGCGCGACCCAATCGCAGCCCGCATCGGCATGGACCAGAGCCATCTTGCACAGAACTTCGTTGGTTTCGTCGTTCGCCACCTCGCCGTCGATGACCAGGCCGTCGTGGCCGTGGATGGAGTAGGGGTCGAGGGCGACGTCGGTCTGGACGCAGAGCTCGGGTAGCGCGTCTTTCAACGCCCGGACTGCGCGGGGCACGATCCCCTCCGGGTTGAGGGCTTCGGTTGCCTCTTCGTCCTTCGTCGTCGAGTAGCCGAAGAGGTTCACGGCGCGAACTCCGACGCTCCAGAGCTCTTTCGCCTCCCTCACCGCTTCATCCGGAGACAGTCGGCACTGTCCCGGCATGGTGTCGATGGGCTCTCGGAGCCCGCGGCCTTCCTTTATGAAAAGCGGCGCGATTAGCTCTCCCGGATGAAGGTCGGTCTCCCGCACCAGCGTGCGGATGGGCTCGGAGCGCCTCAAGCGGCGCGGGCGGTGTCGGATGTCCATGAACGTGGTTGTACCAAATGAGCTATGCTCCGCGCCATGGCGACGATGCCCTACCAGGATCGGTTCATCGATCTGCTCGCGGAGAACGACGTCATTCGCTTCGGCGAGTTCACGTTGAAGTCCGGGAGGAAGTCTCCGTACTTCATCAACGCCGGGCAGCTTCGGACCGGCCGGGCCGTCGCGGGCGTCGGACGCGCGTACGCCGCGCGGATCCGGGAGGCCGGACTCTCGCCCGACGTCATCTTCGGCCCCGCGTACAAGGGCGTGCCGCTCGCCGTGGCGACGGCGATCGCGGTTTCGGAAGAGGGCCGTGACGTGGGGTTCTGCTTCGATCGAAAAGAAGCGAAGGACCACGGTGAAGGAGGCGTCTTCGTGGGGACAGAGCCGTCGCCGGGGCAGAGCCTGGTGCTGGTCGATGACGTCATCACTTCGGGAATCTCCATCGAGCGCTCGGTGGCGCTTCTGCGGGAGGCCGCCGACGTGAAGATCCTGGGTATCGTCGTGGCCGTCGACCGGCAGGAACGAGGGCGAGAGCGGTCGACGCTTTGCGAGCTCGAGACCGCTCTGGGGGCGCCGGTGCTGCCGGTCACGAACGTGCGGCAGATCGTGGAATACCTGTCTTCGGCAAAAAGGCTCGGTGCCGAGCAGAAGGCCGCCATCGAGGAGTATCTCGGTCTCTACGGCGCGTCCTGATATCATCCAGGTTCATGACCGCGGAAGTGCGCGAAGTCCTCGAAGCCAACGAGCGGTTCTATAGGGCCCTGAACGCTCTCGATCTGGGAAGCATGGAACGGCTCTGGTCGCACGGGAGCTTCGTGCGCTGCGTCCATCCCGGCTGGGAGCTCATCGTGGGCTGGGACGCGGTTCGCGCGAGCTGGGAGGGGATCTTCCGCGCTAGCTCCGGCGGTCCGGCCCACTCGGTCGAAACCGCGGACGTGGCGGTCCGCGTCGTCTCCGACTTCGGTTGGGTGAGCTGCATCGAGCGCATCACGCTCCCCGTTCGTTCCGCCGGAGTCTCGAGCTCGACCAGCCTCGCGGTCGCGACCAACCTCTTTCAGCGATCTCCCGAGGAAGGCACGCGCTGGGAGATGATCCTCCACCACGCTTCGCTTCTCCCCCTCGTCGTCGCCGAGACCATGGATTCTCCGGAAGTCATCCACTGATCCCCATGTCCGATCGGATCCTGGTCGTCGGTGGAAACGCCGCCGGAATGACCGCGGCCTCGCGGGCGAAGCGCCTCGACCCCTCGCTCTCGGTCGCGATTCTCGAGGCGGGACCCCGCATCGCCTACAGCATCTGCGGGCTTCCGTTCGCCGTCGCCGGACGGGTGAGCTTCGAGGATCTCGTGCTCTTCACTCCGGAGACCCTTCGGAACGAGCGCGGAATCGAAGCCCGGGTGAACCGCGAGGCGGTCGAGATCCTTCCGTCGCGAAAGTCGGTGGTGGCCTTGAACCGCGCGACCGGCGAGCGCGAGTCCCATCCCTACGACAAGCTCCTCCTCGCGACCGGGTACCGCCCGCTTTCGCCCGGAATCGAGGGGACGGATCTGAAGGGGGTCTTCACCGCGAGCCGGCTCGAGGATGGCGAAGCGATCCTCTCCTGGATCTCGGAGGCTTCCGCGCGCCGCGCCGTCATCCTCGGAGGCGGCTACGTGGGCCTGGAAATCTCGGAGGCGCTCGTCGAGCGCGGTCTCGAAGTCACGGTGGTCGAGCGCTCGCCTTCGCTCCTTTCGTCTCTCGACCCCGACATGGCGAGCCTCGTGGAAGATGAGCTCGAGCGAAGGGGAGCGCGGGTCCTGACGGGACGGGTGGCGAAGCGCATCGCCGGAACCTCGGCCGGCCGCGTCGAGGCCGTCGAGCTGGCTACCGGCTCTCTCCGGCTTCCCGCGGACCTGGTGTTCGTGGACGTCGGCGTGGCACCCCGGGTCGAGCTCGCGGAAAAGGCAGGAATCCGCCTGGGCCCGAGCGGGGCCATCGCGGTGAGCGAAGAGCTCGAGACGAGCATTCCCTCGATCTACGCCGCCGGCAACTGCGCCGAGTGCACGCACCTCGTGACCGGCCGGCCGATGACGATTCCCCTCGGGACGGTGGCCGCGAAACAGGGAAGGATCGCAGGGGAGAACCTCGCCGGACGCCGCAGTCGGTTCGCCGGCGCTCTGGGGACGAGCCTGGTGAAGGTCCTGGGAGTGACCGCGGCTTCGACCGGACTCTCGTCCGAGGCGGCGGAGCGCGCGGGATTTCGATCGGTCGCCGCCGCCATCGAGGGCCGCTTTCAGGCGCGCTACTTCGACTCCGGCGCGTCCGCGAAAGTGAAGGTGATTGCGGAGCGCGGGAGCGGGCGCCTTCTGGGAGCCCAGATCGTGGGAAGCGCCGAGGGCGCTTTGCGCATCGACGTTCTCGCGGCGGTTATCACCGCGCGGATGACCATTCGCGAGGCGGCTCAGCTCGACCTCGCCTATGCGCCGCCCTCGGGAGCGCTCTGGAACCCGATCCTGGTGGCGATGAACGCGCTCGCGCGGGAGCTCTAGCGAGGCTCCGCCTCAGAGAGCGAGCCCGGAGTCCCGGTCCAAGGGGGGATTGGCCACAGAGTCACAGAGACACAGAGTTTCGACCGATGCAATGCCGTCTGGAATTCTCTGTGCCTCCGTGTCTCTGTGGCCAATCTTCCCGACCCCAAACTTGACTCACCTGTGAAGATCCACCCGATTCAAGGATTCTAGCGGGCGAACGACGCGGGCTTCGACTCCGCCGGAAACTCCCGCACGTCGTCCTCGTGGGGAAGCGTGTGGCGGCTGATGGGCGAGGAAAGAATCACCGACGCTTTGGTCGAGACCGTTCCCGGA
>Ga0299906_10002259_pt1 | contig 16066 bp, 18 predicted proteins | sample RVTome_14_FD_200259 | JGI IMG/M metagenome (GOLD analysis project Ga0299906, IMG submission 200259) | Soil microbial communities from uranium-contaminated site in the Upper Colorado River Basin, Wyoming, United States - RVT145D125 (version 2) ... | reverse complement strand
CCACCTCCGGGGTGGTGAGCTCGAAGCCGAAGGTCAGCTCGATCCTGGCACGCACCTCCTCCAGGAGCACCCGAGAGCCGGGGCTGAGGAAACCGTAGTAGCGCACCTTCATGAAACCCGTCGGCAGCACGTGCTGCAAAAAACCGGGACACTCCCTAGATTTCTTCAAAGGAGATTTGGCAAGATCCCCTGCGCCTTGAATCCACAGTTGGCTGTTCAGACGATCCCACCCACATAAATCTTCTCCGCAATCTTCCTGAACCCTCCCGACGTCGGATGAATCTCATTCCTCCACTCGCTCTCCCCCAACGTCCCCTGCGTATCGACAACCTTGGTCAACCCCGGATACCTCGCCTGCACCCCGTGCAGCATCTCCCTGAACCCGCCCATGATGTGCGCGACAATCGCCTTCTGCTCCCCCGGGTCGGCGATGTTCTTCCTGACCAGGTACGGGTACATCCACGACTTGCCGAGCGGGATGACGTCGAAGAGCTCGAAGCCGCTCTTGTCCGGGATGGCGAGGTCGTAGGTGTGGGTGACGATCCGGATCTCCTTGTTCTGCGAAAACTCCCCCACCACCTCGCAGAGGGTGAGGTAGGCGCTTTCGAGCTGCCGCAGCTTGATCGCCAGCCGTTCCTTATGGGATGCAGTCCATCCAGCCGCCGCCAGCCGGCTTGGGCCGGATCAGGAAGTCGAAGTCGTACCGCCCGACGATGTCGTTGCCGCCGCCGGAGAAGAGCAGATAGTCGAAGTGGGTGTGCCTGAGCTTTTTCAGCAGGGCGAACTTCTGCTCGCCGGAGAGTATCGCCACCGCCTCGTCGCCGTTGCTGGCGGTGGAGTAGATCACCAGATTCTTGCGCCTGGCGAGCTGGTCGACGATGTTCGCCGCCGGCCCGGCGATGATGAACTGCCGGGGATAGGCGAACCAGGAATCCCCTTCGGCGAGGATTTTCCTGGCCTTTGGATTTTGCGAGACAAGGTCATCAAAGACCCGTGAGTCGGATGTTGCCGGCATGGCGCATCTCCCTCCAACGATTTGATCGAATGCTCAGCCTGTCCCGAAACATAGCCCCCGCCCACTCCCCGGCCGAAAGCAACAAAAAAGCCGCTGCCCAGCTCAAAACTGGTATCAGCGGCTTTGCTGTCCGGTAGATTGTCTCCGATCTTGTCCAGGCATATCCCCTCCGCCGGAAAAGACATCAAAAAAATATTTGTATAACTTCATACACCTTTTCTTATGATTGTCAAACGGTATTTTATCGCTCTCGGGATAGCGGCTTTGCACAAGTTGACCAAATGATGGGAACCGAATTCGCCGGTCCCGGCCGGCAGCCGGGTTACTTTCCTTGCTCGTCCAAGGAAAGTAACCAAAGGAAGGACGTTCGCCTGGCGGCGGGCACTTCTGTTACGGAGAGTCGTCTGCTTCTACCACCGGCGCTGCAACTGAGAGCCGGAGCATCTTCTTCGGTCCCACTTGCGAGCCGAAGTGGGTCGTTCAACAGGGTTGCGCGGCTGTTGCAAACACCGGCGCTGCTGGTTCGAGAAACCAAGTCTCGCGACAGAGCCGGCGGCAGCCCGGCAAAGGCTTCCTCGCAAGGAGGCATTGTAAAAGTCAACTTCACCACCGACCGCAGAAACCTGCAGTCAGCCGTGACAGAAGTGCCCGCCGCCAGGCGAACGCCCTTTTTGCCTACTTTTTGGGCGAGCAAAAAGTAGGGCGTCCGGCGGGACGCGACCCGCCGATTTTGCAGTTACGCATTACCAAGGATGGCCGCTCGCCCTGCAAAGGTTCACCACCCGCCACCCACTGCCCGCGCCACTGGCCCCACCCTCGCCCGCCTGTTCGCCAACAGCCCCTTCCCTTGTCATGCTCCCCGCATCGCCTTCTTGACTCCCACCCCGTACCGCAGTATCTTGAAAGCGCTTAATTTCTCGTCAGAATTCTAGGCGGATCCGCAGAGAAATACTGCCAAGGGTTCCTGATTTCCTCCTGCATAGCGGCCGACCGTGAAAAGAATCCTCCTCCTTTTCCTTGCTATCCTTGCCGGCCTGCTCACCGGCTTCTCGTCGTCCCGGGCGAGTGAAACGGACCGCACCGGCGCCGCAGTCTACCACCTGAGCTGCGCCGCCCCCAGCGCGGCCGGCCTCGAACCCGCCCGGCTCAAGAAAATCGACGCCATCGTCGAGGAGGCGATCCGCGAAGGGGCCACCCCCGGGGCGGTGGTGCTGGTGCTCAAGGACGGCGAAATCGTCTTCGACCGCGCCTACGGCCATCACACCTACGAGCGGGATCTTCCCACCCAATCGACCGATATCTTCGACCTGGCCTCGATCACTAAAATTTCGGCCACCACCCTGGCGGTGATGCTGCTGGTCGACGAGGGGAAGCTCGACCTCGATGCGACCGTCGGAACCTACCTGAGCGAGCTGAAACGATCGCACCCCGACAAGGCGGCGATCCGGGTCCGCGAACTGCTGACCCACCAGGCCGGCTTTGTCCCGGAAATCCCTTTCTACACCATGGTCAAGGACGACGACCATCGCCCCGAACCCGCCGCAGGCTACCCCACCAGGGTCAGCGAGAGCTTCTACCTGAAGAGGAACTTCTACAGCGAGGTGATGTGGCCGCAGCTGCTGGCGACGCCGCTGAAGACCCCGGGGGCTTACGTCTACAGCGATCTTGGCATGTATGTGCTCAAGGAGATCGTGGAACGCATCGCCCGGCAGCCACTGGACGACTACGTGGAGGAGCAGTTCTACCGCCCGCTGGGCGCCTGCACCATGGGCTTCTGCCCCTGGGAACGCCATGACAAGGAGCGGCTGGTGCCGACCGGGATCGACGGCTACTTCCGCAAGCAACTCCTCCACGGGTTCGTGCAGGATTCGGGGGCGGCCCTGTCCGGCGGGGTCGCGGGGCACGCCGGCCTCTTCGCGACCGCCTACGATCTCGCCATGGTCGGCCAGATGCTGCTGAACGGCGGCAGCTACGGAGGCCGGGAGTACTTCCGACCCGAAACGGCCCGGCAATTCACCGCCCGGCAGTCGGCGGCCAGCCCGCGGGGCCTGGGCTTCGACCGCCGGGATCCCGATTCGGAGGAAGGCTACCCCTCGAAGCTCGCCTCGCCGGAAACCTTCGGCCATACCGGGTTTACCGGCACCTGCCTCTGGATCGATCCCGAGCACCGGCTGGTCTACATTTTCCTGTCGAACCGGACCTACCCCAAGAGCAACAGTAAGCTCCTGAGCCTGAATGTCCGGGCGCGGGTCCTGGATGCGATCTATGAGGCGATGGGGGTTGGAGAGGGAGAGCGGCCTACCAGATTGGTCAAGGCGGCGAAGGGAAAAGGCAAGTAATTGCCAGTTCAAACGAGCGATAACCCGTCTCGAACTCTTGCGCCCCACCTTTTCTTAATTCAGGGGGAGTTTCCCTGGTTTTTTATGTCAAATCGGTGCCAATATCACGTATAATTCATGAAAAACCAGAAGGATACGAGGAGTGACCCCCTAGTTTTTCAAAGAGGTTTTATGACCAATTCTGATTCCGAAAAATATGACCGGCTCGTCGCGGAGATGCGCAAGGAAGAAGAGAAGCGTCAGGCCGGATACCGGGAGAAGGCTTTGAAACTCTTCCCCCACGTCTGCGGCCGATGCACCCGCGAATTCGAGGGCAAAAAACTGCGCGAGTTGACGGTGCATCACAGGGACCACAACCACGACAACAATCCGCTCGATGGCAGCAACTGGGAACTGCTGTGCCTCTACTGTCACGACCATGAGCATACCCGTGGCGTGCAGGAGCAGCGCAGCGCAGACGGTCCCGCCGATCGCCAGGACCGTCCCTCGCTCGGCCACTCTCCCTTCGCTGCCCTCGCTGACCGGCTCAAGCGACCGAAGTAGTGGGTCAAAGCAAAACCGTCGGGTCGCGCCCATTACAGGCGCCTTCATTTTTGCAGGCCGGCACAAACCGGCCTTTGTTTTTTGGGTAAACTTGACCGAGCCCCCGGCCGATGAGAAGGACAGGGGCTGTTTTGCCTGCCCCACCGGACCGAAATCCCGCTTTTGCAAGGAGCATCATGGCCAAGCTCGATGCGTTGTTCAAGATCCTGCGCGACAAGGGAGGCTCGGACCTCCATCTCTCCCCGGGCAGCCCGCCCCTGCTGCGCGTCTCCGGGGAACTGGTCCCCGCCGTTCCCCAGAAGCTGAGCCACGAGCAGTACAAGGCCCTGCTCTACGAAGTGATGACCGAAACGCAGCGCACGACCTTCGAGGAGAACAGCGACCTCGACTTCGCCTACGAGGTGGCCGAGCTCGGCGCCCGCTTTCGGGCCAACATCTTCTGCGGCCGGCTCGGCATCAGCGCTGTCTTCCGCATCATCCCGGCGCGCATCCTCACCGCTCAGGAGCTCGGACTGTCGCCGACGGTGCTGCGTTTCACCGAATACCGCAAGGGGCTGGTGCTGGTCACCGGACCGACGGGAAGCGGCAAATCGACCACCCTGGCGGCCATGATCGACCACGTCAACCGCACCCGGGCCGAACACATTCTCACCATCGAAGACCCCATCGAGTTCGTCCATGCCAGCCAGAAAAGCCTGGTCAACCAGCGGGAGGTCGGACGCCACACCCGCTCCTTCGCGGCGGCGCTCAAGGCGGCCCTGCGCGAGGACCCGGACATCATCCTGGTGGGCGAGATGCGCGATCTGGAGACCATCGAGCTGGCTATCACCGCGGCGGAAACCGGGCACCTGGTGTTCGGCACCCTCCACACCAGCAGCGCCGCCAAAACAGTCGACCGCATCATCAACGTGTTCCCCACCAGCCAGCAAGAACAGATCCGGGCCATGCTGTCCGAATCCCTCAAGGGGGTCATCGCCCAGCAACTGGTGCCGACCGTGGACGGCCGCCGGGCCGCCGCGCTGGAGATCCTGCTGGTCAATGTCGCGGTCTCCAACCTCATCCGCGAGGGCAAAACCTTCCAGATCCCTTCGGTGATTCAGACCGGCCGGGGCGACGGGATGCAGCTGATGGACCAGGCGCTGCTGGAGTTGCTGAAGGGGGGCCGGATCAGCAGCGAAGCCGCTTTCCGCTTCGCTCTCAATAAATCCCTGTTCCCCCAGCCGCAGAAGGGGGGTGAGGCTCATGGATGAACAGCGCATCGCCATGCAGAAACGCCGGGTCGGCCTGGTGCTCGCCGACGGCAGCCGACTGGAGGGGGATGTCTTCCTCAGCCTCTACGAAGCCCACCGCATGGGACCACAACGGCTTGGCGACCTGCTCAACTCCAAAATCCGGTTTCTGCCGGTCAAGACGGCTGCCGGCATCCAACTAATAAACAGTGCCCTCATCGTCAGCGCCCGGACCGACCAAAGCGAAGAGGCCGACGAATTGATGCGGCTGGGTGAGAAATACAGCATTTGCGTCTCCATTCTGCTCCAGGAGGAGATCGTGGTGGATCTTTACGTCAACCTGCCCCAGGCCTCCAACCGGGTGAAGGATTGTCTCAACCAGCAACAACGGTTTCTACCCGTCTTTCGCGAAGAGGAAATCCTTTATCTCAATACTTCCTACATCCTCAGGGTCCGGGACTGAACGGCGAAGTTGCAGGACCAGGTATATTTCAAGGAGTCGGGCGCTGCGGAGAATCCGCTTGATACCGTACCTCCTTCTCACCCTCAGCGCTCTGCTCTGGTCGGGCAATTTCGTCCTGAGCCGGGCCGTCGTCACCCTGATCCCGCCGGTCGGACTGCTCTTCTGGCGCTGGACCGTGGCCCTGGCCGTTCTCTTTCCGATCGTCCTGCCCCGCCTGCGGCGACAGTGGCCACTCGTCCGCGCCAATCTGAAGATCTTCCCCGTTTACGGCCTGCTCGGGGTGACCCTGTTCAACCTGCTGATCTACACCGCCATGCACACCACCACCGCCATAAACGCCGCCCTGGTCAACTCGGCCATCCCGGTGCTGATCCTCTTCTTTGCCCGGCTCTTCTACGGCCAGTCCGTATCGGGCAGGCAGTGGATCGGCATCGGCCTTTCCCTGGCCGGGGTGGCGACCATCATCCTGCGTGGCGATCCGGCGGCGGCGCTCCACCTCTCCTTCACCACCGGCGACCTGCTGGTGCTGGCAGCAACCGTCTCCTGGGCGCTCTACTCGGTCGGCCTGCGCCACTACCCGCAGGGGCTCGACCCTCTGGTCTTTCTCTTTGTCATTGCCCTTTTCGGGCTGGCTTTTATCGCCCCCCTCTATGCCCTGGAGATCGCCTCCGGCAAGGTGGTTCAGCCGACCCCCGCGACGCTGGCGAGCATCGCCTATGTGGGGATCTTCGCCTCCGTCGTCGCCTTTGTGGCCTGGAACAGCGGCATCCGCAGGGTCGGCGCCCAGGCGGGCGGACAGTTCATCCACCTCATGCCTGCCTTCAGCACCATCCTCGCGGTCCTCTTTCTCCACGAGCGGCTCTTACCCTTCCATGTCCTCGGCATCGGCCTGATCATCGCCGGTATCCTCTGCGCTACCCTGCGGCCGAAGTCCCAAAGGGGCTAATTGACACATGGGAATTCTTGAGAGGGTGGTCAATCCAAGGTGTTCGGCACCTGCCTGACAGACAGACAAAAAGCCTGCTCGTCGCAGGCTTTTTGCTTTTCCTCTCAGGATATTCGGCCTTCGGGCTCAGCGCTTTCCGCCGCCCATGCCACCGCCGCCAGGTCCCATGCCTCCTCCCGGTCCCATGCCGCTTCCGCCAGGTCCCATGCCGCTTCCCGGCCCCATTCCCTTGCCGCGTTGACCAGGCTCTTCGGGCAGCGTGACGCCCATTTGCCGGGCGCGCTCCTGCATCTTCTCATGATGCTGCCGGCGGAAGGCCTCACGTTCTTCTTCGGTTTTCATCTGCTGCATCTGCTGCCGGTGCTCCAGACGCTCCTGCTCGCTCATCAGCTGCCAGCCGAAGACCTGCTCCTGCATCTGCATCTGTTCCTGCATCGGCATCGTCTCTTTTTCCTGTCCCAGAGCAGGAGAAAGCCCCGATCCAAGAAAAAGCGCCCCGGCCAGAACGACAATCATTTCGCGTCTCATAGGTTACCTCCCAAAAGAGTTTTCTTACTCCGCACGGCCCCGCCGCTATCGATACAGAACAATCTAACGCCAGATCCTGGGCTGTCAAACGTTCTGCCCGCCGCAGGCTGTAATCTGCCCGGTTCGTTGTCGACAGCCCTGAAATCTGCGCCCCTGAGCTCGGCGTCTTCCCATATGGCCCGGGAGCGGCATGGGGTAACCATAGCAGGCAAGGGAAATTCATCAACCGGGCTGGCAAGGGCCCCCATTACCGGCTAAGGTTTGCAATCTGCCGGGAGGCAGGTAGGCTAAAAAAAACGACGGGAAAGGAGGATGGAAGATGTCTGTTTCGATCTCCACGCAAAATGGAACAGTCATGGAACTTTCGGGTGACCTGGTCGAGACTTTCAGGTCGCGGCTCAGGGGTGAGCTCATCACCCCCACCGACCAGCGGTATCATGAGGCAAGGAAGGTCTGGAACGGCGCCATCGACAGAAAACCTGCCTTGATCGTCCGCTGTGCCGGGACCGCCGACGTGATAACGGCCGTGAACTTCAGCCGGGAACACCGCCTGCTGGTCTCCATCCGGGGCGGCGGGCACAATGTGGCGGGGGCGGCGATTGCCGAAAACGGCCTGGTGATCGACCTGTCCGGAATGCGCAGCGTGCAGGTCGACCCGGAAAGGCGTATCGCGCGGGTCGAGGGGGGCGCACGGCTCGGCGACCTCGACCACGAAACTCAGGCCTTCGGCCTGGCGGCCCCCGTCGGTGTCGTGTCGGCAACGGGCGTCGCCGGGTTGACCCTGCACGGCGGCGCCGGCTGGCTTCTGCGCAAGCACGGCCTTTCCATCGACAACCTGAATGCGGTCGAGGTCGTTACGGCCGACGGCCAGTTGAAGAGGGCCTCTGCGAGCGAAAATTCCGACCTGTTCTGGGCCCTGCGCGGCGGCGGGGGGAATTTCGGGGTGGCGACCGCTTTCGAGTTCCGCCTGCACCCGGTGGGGCCCAGGGTCTGGGTGGCGCTCGCCATGTACCCGCTGGAGCGCGCCCGGGAGGTTCTCGGCGCCTGCCGCGATTATATGGCAGGGGCCCCCGAGGAGCTCATGGTCCTGGGGGTATACTGGAGCGCTCCCAGGGTGCTGGAAGTACCCGAGAAATTTCACGGGGCGCCGGTGGTCATTCTTCTCGGCTGCTACACCGGGCCCTTTGAAAAGGGCGAGGAAGTCATCGCCCCGCTGCGCCGCATCGGCTCACCGATCGCCGACCTGAGCGGTCCGAAGAGTTGGATTGAGGCCCAGAAACAGCTCGACGAGGACTACCCAGACGGCGCCGGCTACTACTGGAAATCCCTCTACCTCGACCTTCTCGACGATGCGGCCATCGAGGCCCTGGCCGGCCACACCGCAGCCAGGCCCTCGGCCATTTCGTCCATCGACGTCTGGTTCCTGGGCGGCGCCATGAACCGGGTGGGGGCCACGGATACGGCCTTTTTCAAGCGGGATGCCCAGTACATGCTCGGCATCGAGGCCAACTGGGAGAAGCCGGAGGAGGCCGCCGCCAACATCGCCTGGGCCCGTAAGGTTCATTCGGACCTACAACGGTTCACCAGCGGCGGCGAGTATCTCAACTTCCCCGGTTTCCTGGAAGACCGGCCGGCGATGCTCGAAGGGGCGTACGGCCCGAACCTGGTCCGGCTCCAGGCCATCAAGGCGAAATACGACCCGGAGAATCTCTTCAAAGGGGCTCTCAACATCCCGCCGAAAGGGGATTGACCCGGCCTCGCGCGGATTCCGCAACCCTCGTGAGTCAGTCCTTCGCCTGCCGCAGCGTCAGCAGGGCGCGGCCGAGGACCGCGGCGAGGATCACGGCGCCGCCGACGACGGCCAGCGGCCCGGGGACTTCACCGAGCAGGAGCAGGACCCACAGGGGATTGAGAACCGGTTCGATGGCAGGGATGAGGAGAGCTTCCAGCGCCGTGACCTGCCGGATGGCGCTGGCGAAGAGCGCATAAGCGAGGCCGACCTGGAGCACGCCGAGCAGGGCGAGACCGATCCAGCCGGAGGCGTCGGGTGCTTCCCCGAGCATGAACGGGAAACCGACAGCGGCCGCCAGCAGGTTGCCCAGGATGATCGACTCGATGGCCCCGCCCTCGCGCTGCCGGCGAAGAAGTATGGCGATCCAGGCGAAGGCGAACCCCGATCCCAGGGCGGCGAGGTTCCCCCAGAAATGGGCCAGGGTCAGGTCCTCCAGGAAAAAGAGGGCCATCCCGCCCAGGACGACGGCCAGCGTCAGCCAGTCGCGTCGACCGGGGCGCTCGCCCAGAAACCAGGCGCCGAAGAGAGCCACATGGACCGGCGCCGTATACTGCAGCAGAATGGCGTTGGCGGCGGTGGTCAGCTTGTTGGCCAGCACGAACAGGGTGACGGTGCAAGCGTAGGCCACCGCCCCGCCGAGCAGGTACGGCGACCAGGCGAACTTCAGGCGGCGGCAGACCAGGAGGAGGAAGGCGCCGCCGATGGCACTGCGCATCCCCGAAATCGCCATCGGGTTCCAGTCGACCCACTTGATGAGCAGTCCGCCCAGGCTCCACAAGAATGCTGCCGCCACCAGCTTGAGCACAGCGGCCCGTCGCTGCATGCTTGACCTCCGCGGAATGCCGCTACGGGGGCAGCATCCCCTGTGCCCCGATGGCAGCGAAGCTGCCTGTTATCCCAACAGTTTTTTGAACCAGGCCGACCTGGCCATAATGGTGATTATCCTGTAGCAGATCCAGATGACCGCCGCGAGGCCCAGGAGCGGCAGCAGGATGGCGAAGACCGTTACCAATATCGAACCGACAAGTTCGATGGTGGAGACCAGAATGTTCGCCAACCCGCCCGTTGCTCCGGATGAAGCTGCACGCAGAGCAACGGTGCCTCCCTGGACGATCGCAGAAACACCGCCGCCCACAATGATGGCCAGTGCCCATTTGAGAAACGGGGAAATGTCGCCGAGCAGAGAAGCGGTAAGGATCGTGCCGGCAACGACTGCCAACGGCGTCATCAGGGCATCCAGCGTGTTGTCGAGCCAGGGAATGTAGTAGGCGGCGATCTCGATGACGGTCGCCGTGCTGAAGGCAATCAGCGCCTCCTGCGTCCCCAGCCACTCGAAGCCGGGGGACAGCGTAACGTATCCGGAATGCGCCGCCAGGCTCATCCCCAGCAGCGGCACGAACACACGAAACCCGCAGGCCGCGCTGAGACCGATGCCGACGATAAGTCCGAGAATTGTCTCCATTGCCCGACTCCTCCTGCCGGAGGGGAACGTTCAAACCTTCGCCCCGTGTCCGCCGCCGTTTGCCGTCGATTTCCAGGCGGTCAGTTGCACTCGCCGAGGCGTTTGCCTGTATATTTCGTGGTCATGGCAATCCCCTGCGCCTGTATCATGGCTTTCCCCTCGTAAGCCGAGTCTCCCTGGAAAACAATCTCCCCCTCCCCTCTGCCGGCCATCGCCCCCGTGCATTCAAGCTGCCATGTGACCTTGTTGCCGGACGACTTGAGGTCGGTGATCTGACAGTTTTCATCTGCCGGCACTGGTTCCCCCTTGACATCCTCCGCCGTGTAACATTGGCGCATGGTCTGTGACGGCGGCTGGAACGGCATCCCCGGTATTTCCATGCCGATGGTGATTTCCCACAACCCCGGCTTCATCATCTCAGCAGCCGGCGCCATCGCCGGGAAAGACAGCAAAACCCCGGCCAGCAGGCCGATCCAGACATGTTTGTGCATAATGGATTCCCTTTCTCGCAAGAGTTGACAGGCGAATATTTGAATTCTATCAGGGCCGAGCAGTTCTGTTGGGGTCATTGAGGATTTGCCGTGGCCGGCAGGATATCGGAGAAACTGAAAATATCAAGCACCTCACCTTGCCTTCAGTCAGGTGGAAAGACCCTGTTTTCTCACCCGACTTGACAGCGGAGACAAAGGCATTAGAATTGATGAGGTTTTTCACCAACGAAGAGGGAGAACGCCCAGGAACCACTCCCTTCAAACACTCCACCAGCGGGGGGGGGAAGCCATGCGAAGCATCAGGCAGCTCAACAACAGCGAAGGCGCCGTGGCACCCCTGGTGGCCATCATGCTCATCGTGATCGTCGTCTGCGTGGCGCTGGTAGCCGACCTGGGGCACATCCACAACGTCAAGGTGCAGTTGCAAAGGGCCGTCGATGCGGCGGCGCTCGCCGCAGCCCAGCAACTGCCCGGCGGAATACCTGCGGAAGTGGCTGTGGCCGTTGGAGCCGCCAACAAGGTCGACCAGGAAGGAGTGGCCATCCAACTGGCAGACGTGGTAATAGGGACCTGGAATACGACCATAATCACCGGGCAAACGGCTGCCGACCGCTTCACCGCCCCCCCCCCGAAGGGGTAGACCCGAACGCGGTCAAGGTAACGTCAGCCCGCAATGTCAATCACCACTTTTTCTTCTTTAGGAATTCTACGCCGGTGGTGGCCGACGCCATCGCCGTCACCACGACATCAACGGGAGTGTCGTCGCGCTTTCTCCTCGATGAGGAGATGTTCGACACGGACATCCCCGTGATCGAGGATCTGGCGGAATTGGCTGATGATGAGGGGGTGACCACCGAATACCTCCTCAGCGACAACAACGGGGACTGGTTTATCGACCTTCCACCCGGAGCCATACTTGAACTTCCCACGGGGCAGCAAGGCGATGAGGGTGTCTTTGATATCAGCCACGCTGGTTTCCCTTTCGACGATGGCTCCGATCCCTCATTTACCGACTTTTTGAACTATAACGAGTGCGGATGTTTCCGGGATGATCCCGCTGTCAAAGCGCTTCTTGATCCATTGGTCGGGGTCAGCGTGGTTCCTCCACCAATTTCCGGTGAAAGCATGCTTGATTACAATGACAGGGCTTATCAACTTTATCAAACCTTTGTCAGTTCCCAGGTGCAGGTCAGCCCGATATTCAAGAGCGACATAAGTACTCTGAACCCGGGGGTTCCATCGGTGAACGCATTGGGATGGCGCAGAGGTCTTCTGGCCTACAAAATCATCGCCGTTGGCTCGGACCCTGACGGCCCAAGCGGCAGCAAGCTGCCGAACCTGGTCATTGAGGTCGTGGACCCGGCACTGATTGACATTGACAGCCTCAGCCCGGGAACGGGTACCGCCATGAAGATCGTGCTGGTGGAATAGAAAAGAGGGGGGAAAGAGGACACGGCAAAGCCCGCATTCGCGGGCTTTGCCGTTTTCGTACCAGAAGGGGACATTCTATAGTCCCCTTGCTCTCTTTGTCAGCCCGTATCCAATGGTATTTATCGAGTATTTTTGCCAACATATCAAATGATGGGGCGACATTGACAGGGAAGCGCGAGAGTCTTAAAATAATAATCAAAGCAGGGGGTTGACCAGAAAAGGAGGTTAACCTCATGAGAAAAATAAGCATTTTGGCTATCTCGTTAATATCGTTCATTTTGTTGTTTGCAGGAACCGGTTTTTCCGGTGGCATGACAAAGGCTGAAGAAGGCGGGCAGAAAGCCGTTACGTCCGGGGAATTCATTCCCGTCGATAAGCTGACGGGCATGGACGTGAGGAACCGGGAAGGGAAGACAATAGGTGAGGTTTCCGCTTCCCAGGTGGATGAAAACGGCAATATCAGGTTCCTTGTAGTTACCACGGGCGGCTTTTTTGGCATCGGGGAGAAGGAGCGTGTCGTTCCCTATAGCGCCTTCAAACCTGCCGAGGCGGCCGATGCTCTGATCCTTACCGTCGATGAGAGCCTGCTGGCCAGTTCGCCGGCGAAAAAACCCGACATGACCGAAGAACAGTTCAGTCGGGAACTTTACGAGCATTACGGTCAGGCTCCATACTGGGGACCTGAAAGCGAGGCAATCCCCAAAGAAACCCCTGAAAAATAAACAGACCGAGGGGAGGATCCCCAGAAGAGAGGAGCAACACGGGAAAACTGAAGAAAGTTAGATAAACACCCCCAAGAGAAAGGTGGTCTCACTGGATGTCATCAAACGGAAAGTCGACCCCCTTGCAAAAAAAACTACCTGGTTCTTCAGGTAGTTTTTTTATTTCCCGATCCTTGAAGGATTTGATTTTGACAGTCACTCAGAGATTATGCCAAGGAGTTTGGTCAGGCGCAATACCTCTTCATCCTCAGCCAGCGAGTGCGGCAGGATGACGGTTACGCCATAGTTTTCCTTCAATAACGCAAGCTCGCAGGGCGCAGATCGGAGGAGTTCCTCCCTGGAGGGGGTGAGCGCAATGCTTTCTTTCTCCAAAAATTGGATGATCTCTGCGATATGGGCCATTCCGATGATGAAAATGGCGTTTTTGCTCTGAATGCTTCCGCCCTGGAACTCGCGCTCCACGACGGCGGGAATTTTCTGGAGCATGGCCGCCGTCCGTCTTTCCTGAAAACAGTCCAGCCGAGTCAAAAATTCGGAACTTGCTTTCCCCTCCTGACCGGTCAATTGCCGAAATGAATCGGCAACTGCGCCATACAGACCCTTATCCTCCGTTTGCCGGAGTTGTACGCCGTAATTGGATTTGAGCAGGATGGCGGCATTGGTAAAGGTGCGGGAGTCGCCCAGTTCATCTCTGAGGACTGCATTGTCGATACTCTTGTGGAGAAGGCGCTCCCCGCCTGCGGAGGCGCTGCGGAGGTCCCGGGTTCTTTCATCTTGTGCACTCTGACCGAAAAATCCTTCCGGCAGCAGCAGTTCGACCTGGCGGTTTCGAATGAGCCATTCCCCGATCCGATAGATTTCCATTTGAGCCAGAAGGGTTTTATCGCCGTTCCCTCCGGTCAGCGAGCTGCGATGATTCTGCCCGAGGATGTAAATCTGCTTCTGCGCATGCCCCCCCTTGTGGAAGACCACCTTCCCGCCCGGGGGAGCTACAGGGAGCCCGCCATCGCCACTAGAAGTGGCCCTTGCCGCCAGGTCCGGTGTCGTTTCCAGGGCCGTTGCGGAAGAGGTGGGCAGAGCAAGGGACAGGATCAGCAGGAGCGCAGGAACCCAGCCCTTAAGGGATGCTTCGGAGCGGCAATGGACCCGGTTGGTCATTGGAGGAAAGCCTCTCAGGAAAATAAACGCACTTTCAAATAGATACAGAATTTTCATTCTACGGGCGATTGGCCATCCGTGTCAACCGGGGGCAAGGAAAATGCCCTGCCGAGCAAAAGGAAGATGTCATGAGGGGGGGCAGAGAGATGGGCGAATACGTAGCTTGCCTCTGTGTCGTCAGGCACAAATTCATACGCCATTCCTCATGGTTCATTCTCTCCGTTTACGTTAGCATGGCCCCCGTCGATACCCTGCCGCGGTTCCCCGTTTTGAGCTAACCGACTGTTCTACAGTCAAAATTTGTTATCGGGGATAGCGTTTTCACCTCTGTGCCGCCGGGGAATTCGAATATTTCATGTAAATCATCTACGCCATCATCTGGCACGATAGATGCAATTGAGTTCATAGTCTGTTTTCGTGCGGAAGGAAGGGATCCCCAAGCCGGGATCGAAAGGTTTTCCGCCACGGCAGCAGACATGTCTCCGAAAAAGGCAAAGCCGGAGTAATCCGGCGACGCAAAGCCAAGGGTCCTGCGCACTGCAGGACAGCCTGGTTGCCGAAGAGAGCAGGACGTCCCCATTGCCCGACGTACAGTCGGGTCTGAGCGCGCCCATCTTCGGTGAAGAAGATGGGCGCGTTTTTTTTGGGAACAATTACCGACAGTCTCTCTTGTCGCCGCTGCGAGGCGCTTGAACGTATACAGCCGCTGGAGTTTCGTTACATCGCTCCATTTTGCATCCATCACAGAAGCAGAGGTATTCATGATGAAAGTAAAAAAGTCCGCATTTCTCCTGTTCTCCGTCCTGATCGCCTTCTCAGTTTCCACCCCCAGTTTCGCCGCCAAAGGCGGCACGCCTAACTCCGCTAACGGGAAAGGGAAGACCCAAACCATCGTCGACGAACCCGTTGCCACCCGCACCCTGAGCAGCTTAGCCATCAGCGGCCCGGCCTCCCTGGACGAGAATACCAGCGCCACCTTCGCGGCGACCGCCACCTGGAGCGACGGCAGCACCAGCGCAGCCACCCCGACCTGGAGCGAGAACTCGGCCTACGCCACGATAAGCACCAGCGGCGTGCTGACCGCCTCGGCCGTGACTGCCAACCAGACGGTGACCGTGACCGCCAGCTACACCAGCGGCGGCGTCACCAAAACCGCCACCAGGTCGGCGTCGATCGTCGACGTACCGCTGGCGTCCACCGAGCCGATTCTTCCGGCACAAATCACCCTCGCCTGGGATCCGAGCGCCGATCCGCAGGTCATCGGCTATCGGCTCTACTACAAGGAGAGCTTCGCCGGCGATCCTTCGTACAAGACCCCACCCTTCGACAGCACGGGACTGTACGAGGGTGAATCGCCCATAGACGTCGGGAAAACCGCAACCGCCACATTGAACCTGCCGTACGACACGACAGTATTCTGCTTCGCCGTGACGACCTACAACTCCGACGGCCTGGAGAGTGATTACAGCAACATTGCCTGCACGACGAATTAGAGCCGGCGGACCAACAACCGCCGGAGAGTGGGGCTTTTACAGAATCTACGGTCCCCGCCTGCTAAACTGCCCCGCCTGGCGCTCTGCGCTTCCCCCCTTCAGCCCCCAAAAGCCTCGGAGTTCATGCTCCGAGGCTTTTTTTCTCCGGCCACCCAAAACACCTGTTAATTACCCGGAATTGAAAAAAACCTTCAAAAACTTACACGACGCCTGACAACGCCCTGTGGAGCCGGAAAAACCTGTATCTCAATGGCGACACAAAAAAGTCGGCCCCTGCCAAAAGCAGAGGCCGAAGACGGGGGAACGTTGGAAGCGGAAGCAGGTAGTAGGGGCTACCAGCAGGTCTTGCCGTCGTCCCTCCCCGTTGCGAACGTCGTCGCAATTCTGCGACAATCTCACGAAGGGGTACCTGTTGCTGTCAGGATTTGAACATCCCGGGAACGATGTGGTGACG
>Ga0299906_10002257_pt1 | contig 16084 bp, 12 predicted proteins | sample RVTome_14_FD_200259 | JGI IMG/M metagenome (GOLD analysis project Ga0299906, IMG submission 200259) | Soil microbial communities from uranium-contaminated site in the Upper Colorado River Basin, Wyoming, United States - RVT145D125 (version 2) ... | reverse complement strand
TGGGAGTGGTCGTGGAAGTGCTTGCCGGCGGCAATTACAAGATCAAAGTGAGCGAAAACCACGAAGTGCTCGCCCGTCTGAACGGGAAGATGCGCCAGTACCGCATCCGCGTGATCCAGGGCGACCGCGTCACCGTGGGGGTCTCCCCCTACGACCTGAAGCGCGGCCTCATCACCTACCGCGCCAAGTAGGCCCCTGGCCCGCCTCCGCGCCGTCCTCTTCGACGTCGACCGGACGCTGCTCGACTTCGACAAGGCCGAGCGCGCGGCCCTGCGTCAGGCCCTCGACTCGCTCGGCCTGCCGTGTCCGCGCACGACGCACGCGGCGTACCAGCGCATCAACCACGAGCTGTGGGCCGCGTTCCGCCGCGGCGAGATCACTCAGCCCGCACTCGCGAAGAAGCGCTTCCGCCGCCTGCTGCGGGAGATCGGCGGCGATCCGAAGCAGGCTCCCCGCCTCGGCGCGATCTACCTCGACCGGCTCTCGGCGCGCGGCGACCGCCTGCCGGGCTGTCGGCCGGTGCTGCGGGCGCTCGGCGAACGCTACCGCCTGGGCGTCGTGACCAACGGCATCGACCGCGTGCAACGCTCACGGCTCGCCGCCTCCCGGCTCGCACCGCTCTTCGAGACCGTGGTCACCTCGCAGGGCTGCGGCTTCGCCAAGCCCGATCCGCGCATCTTGCACGTGGCGCTCGACGCGCTCGGCGTCTCACCGCGCCACGCCGTCTACGTGGGCGACGACCCGGCGGTCGACGGCGAGGCGGCACGCGCGGCGGGCATTCCGTTCGTCTGGATGGACCGTGGCGACGCGGTGCGCGGAGTGAGGCCGCGACGCCGCGTGCAAAGCCTCCGCGAGCTGCCGGATCTGCTCTAGCCCGACGCTCGAGGCGCCGACATCGGTGCTAACCTCGGGGCCGCGTCGCTGCCGGCGCTGAGGCGCCCCGTGAGAGCTTCCCGGTTCTTGCCGATCGCCGTCGCATCCGGACTCCTGGCATCCCCCTCCGCGCGAAGCCAGGCTCCCCCCACGTTCGGCGTGAGCGCCGAGCTCGTCGTCATCGACCTGATCGCGACGGACGCCGACGGACGGCCCATCACGGACCTCGCGGCGCACGAGATCGAGCTTCACGAAGGAAGCCGGCGCCAGCGCCTCGACTTCGTGCGGTTCATGACCGCCCGGCCAGGTGCCGCCGTCGCGATCCCGGACCCGATCGCTCTGTCGGCCGAGGCGCCTGCGGCCGGAGCGGCGAGCGCGCCGGTGGGACTCGGGCTCAGCCTCGTCGTGGTCGTCGATCTCGCGTCGATTCCCTTCGAGGCTCTCGCCCGCACACGCGAGGCCGTCGCAAAGCTGCTCCAGGCGGGGTTCGAGCCGCGCGCCCGCCTGATGCTGGTCACGCTCGAGCACGGACTGCAGGTCCGCTTGCCCTTCACGGACGACGTGGAGCAGTTCACTCGGACCATGAACGAGCTCCGCTGGGGCCAGACGTCGGACGGCTCGCTGGACCGGCTGGTCGACGACGTGAGGACCTCTTGCAGCGCGCCGAACGGCAGGCCGGCCGCGATCGCCCTGGGCCGCGCCTGGGTCGAAGGAGCGCGCACGGACATGACGCTCTCCCTGAACGGGCTCGCCGCGCTCGCGCGACAGCTCGCCCTGCTGCCCGGCCGCAAGCAGGTGGTCCTGCTGTCCGCGGGCTATTCGACGGATCCCGGCGCCATCGCAGCCGACCTCGTCTCGCAGCTCTGCGGGGGAGGGTTGGCTGACGCGAGGGTCAGCTTGCTCGCGGGACACGTGGAAGCCAGTCGACTGGTGCCCCAGCTGATCGACGAGGCGAACCGGTCTCAGGTCTCCGTCTACACCGTGGACGTGCGCGGGCTGATGAGCGACATGCCGCCCGCGAGCTGGGGCGGAGCCGGGGGCGCCGGGTTCCAGGCCGTGATCCGCCGGATCCAGCGCGAAGGAAAGGACACGTTGTCGTCGATCGCCGACGGCACCGGGGCGAGCGCCTTCGTCAACACCAACGACCCGGCGGCCGCCCTGCGGGCGGCGGCAACGGACGCGCGCGGGTATTACCTGCTCGGCTACGCCGCCCCCGAAGGCCGTGAGGAAGGCCGCTTCTACCGCGTCACGGTGAAGGTTGCGCGCCCGGGCGCGCGGCTGCGATTCCGCCGAGGCTACGAGTGGCTGAACGAAGAGAAGCGGTCCGAGCGCGCGATCGCCGGGGCCTTTCTGTTCCCCGGCCTGTATTCCGGGGACGGCCTGGCCGTCGACTCCCACGTCGACGGGGGCCGGCTCAAGGCCGCGGTCATGCTGCCGACGCGCGCGCTCGTCTTCCGCAGCGAAGCGGGCGGTTACCGCAACGCGCTCGTGCTCCAGGGCCTGTTGCGCGACGACAATGGCCGGGCCGTCGGCGACAACTACATCTTCACGAAGCGGGTGGACATGAATCTCTCCGAGACGCGCTACGCCGACCTCCGCTCGCGCGACAGCGTGGAAATCGCGAGCGACGCCAAGGCGCCGAAGCCGGGCCGCTACCAGCTTGCGGTGGTGCTGCGTCACAGCGGTGGCCGGCTGGCCTCGGCGGCCACCGACGTCATCGTGCCCTGAGCACGTCCACGAGCACCGCGCACCCTATAATCGTCCGTCCCGCGGAGGCGATCACGGACTCCCCCGTTCTCATGCCGCGCGTCGCCTCGGCCTCGGTCGTGTACCTGCGCGCCGAGATCCCGGCGAATCATCCTTCCGCCCCGATCCTGGGCGAGGAGCGCATGGGCTCGGGTGTCGCGGTCTCGGGCGAGCACGTGCTCACCGCCCACTACATCGTGCTGGGTGCCTCGCGCGTGGAGCTCGTCGGCATCGACGGCCGGACCCGCGAGGTCGAGCACGTCGTGCTCGATCACGAGAGCGGCCTCGCCCTGCTGACGAGCCGCCAGGGGGATCTCGAGCCGGCGCGGCTCGGCCCCGAGCCCGAGCTGCGGCCGGGCGACCCGGTGTTCCTGCTCACCTGCACGGGCGACAAGGAGCGGCGCGGCGCGAGCGGCCACGTCACGTTCGTCGGGCCGTTCGAGGCGTTCTGGGAGTACATGCTCGACCGCGCGATCATGACCACGATGGTGAACCCCGGCCTCGCCGGAGGGCCGCTCTACGACGCGCACGCCCGCGTGGTGGGGGTCGTCTCGCTCGGGCTCGCGGCCGTCGGCCGCTTCAGCCTGGCGATCCCGCTCTCGATGTTCGTGGAGCGACGGGAGCGGCTGGAGCGCGGCCAGATCCCGCCTCTCGCCGAGAGGCACGCCTGGGTGGGCTTCTACCCGCAGGCGAGCGAGGACGGGATCGCCGTGAGTGGCGTCGTGCCGGGCGGCCCCGCCGACGCGGCGGGCCTGGAGCGCGGCGATCTGCTGGTGAGCGTCGACGGCCAGACCGTCCACGGCCTGCGCCAGCTCTACGGCGTCCTGTGGCAGCGTGGGCCGGGAGAGGTGATCGGCATGCAGGTGCTGCGCGGCGAGTCGATCCAGGTGGTCGAGGTGCTGGCCGGCGATCGCTACGAGTTCTTCAAGTGAGAACTCTCGTCCACGACGCGCGCCTGGTGGCGCCGATGGACGACGCGCGCAGCCGCTTCGCAGGTGGCTACGTGCTCGTGGAGGACGACCGCGTGGTCGCCGTCGGCGCGCCGCCCGTGCCGCCCGGCCTCGCGGTGGATCGCCGCATCGACGCCAGCGGCAAGGTCGTCCTGCCCGGCCTCGTCAACACCCACCACCACCTGCCCCAGGTCCTGACGCGCAACGTCCCCCGCGTGCAGGAGGCGCCTCTCTTCCGCTGGCTCGTCGAGCTCTACGAGGTCTGGCGCCACCTGGACGCTGCCGCGGTGACGGCCGCCGCGAGGGTCGGCCTGGGCGAGCTGCTGCTGACGGGCTGCACGACCACGACCGACCACCTGTACCTGTTCCCGCAGGGCCAGCAGCGCTTCATCGACGCCGAGATCGAGGCGGCGCGCGAGCTCGGGATCCGCTTCCACCCGACGCGCGGCTCGATGAGCCGCGGCAAGAGCCAGGGTGGCCTGCCGCCGGACGTCGTGTGCCAGGACGAGGAGACGATCCTCGCCGACTCCCGCCGGCTGATCCGCGAATACCACGATCCGCGCCCGCGCGCGATGCTCAGGGTCGCGCTCGCGCCCTGCGCGCCGTTCTCGGTGAGCGAGGACCTGATGCGCCGCACCGCCGAGCTCGCGCGCGAGAACGGTCTGCGGCTCCACACGCACCTCGCCGAGACGAAGGACGAGGAGGTCTACTGCGAGCAGGTCTACGGGTGCCGGCCGGTCGAGTTCCTGCGGCGGCTCGGCTGGCTGGGGAGCGACGTCTGGCTCGCGCACTGCGTCCACCTCTCGCCCGAGGAGATCCGTCTCTTCGGAGAAACCGGGACCGGCGTCGCCCACTGCCCGACCTCGAACTTCCGCCTCGGCTCGGGTATCGCACCCGTGCGCGAGATGCTGGAGGCGGGTGTGCCGGTGGGTCTCGGCGTCGACGGCTCGGCCAGCAACGACAGCTCGAACATGCTGGCCGAGGTGCGCCAGGCGCTGCTCGCGCACCGCCAGGGCCGGGAGCCGGAGCGCTGGCTCACGGCCGAGGACGTCTTCTGGCTGGCGACGCGCGGCGGCGCGCGCTGCCTGGGCCGCGACGACATCGGCAGCCTCGAGCCCGGCAAGGCCGCCGACCTGGTGCTCGTCGACACGCGCCGGCTCTCCTACGCGGGCGCCGGCAGCGACCCGCTCGCCGCGCTCGTGTTCTCCCCGTGGCCGGAGCCGGTCGACACCGTCATGGTCAACGGCCGGATCGTGGTCGAACGCGGCGAGCTCGTCGGCATCGACGTGCCGCGGCTGGTCGAGCACGCCGAGCAGGCTTCGTCGGCGCTTCTCGACGCGGCGGAGCGCACGAGCGGCCAGGACTACCGGCGCAAGCCCGGGGTCAGGTCTTGAATCAGGGCATGAAGGCGGCGGGTGCACGCTAGAATGCCGGCGGTGAACAAGGTCGTCGGGCGCAACGCGCGGCGTCGCGAGGGACCCGATAAGCTCTGCGGCGTCGCGAAGTACGTCGACGATCACGCGCTCCCCGGCTGCCTGTTCGGGGCCACGCTGCGTTCGACGATCGCCTGCGGGCGGATTCGCTCCGTCACCCTGGACCCGGCTTTTCCCTGGCACGAGTACGTGGTCGTGACCGCCGACGACATCCCGGGCGCCAACTACGTCGCTCTCATCGAGAACGACCAGCCGCTGCTCGCGAAGGACCGCGTCCGGCACCTGATGGAGCCGATCCTGCTCGTGGCCCACGGCGCGCGCGCGAAGGCCTACGCGGCGCTCGCGCACGTGCGCGTCGAGTACGAGGAAGAGGCGCCGCTCCTCGACCCCGAGCAGTCGAAGACCGTCTTCAAGACCTTCCACATCGAGCGGGGCGCGGTCGAAGCGGCCCTCGCCGCGGCCGCCGTGGTCGTCGAGGGCGAGTACCGCCTGCCGCACCAGGAGCAGGCCTACATCGAGACGAACGGCGCCGCGGCCTGGTTCGAAGCCGACGGCACGCTCGTGACGCTCGGCTCGCTGCAGTGCCCGCACTACGTCGTGAAGGCGCTGAAGGCGGCCTTCGGGCTTCCCGAAGAGAAGGTCCGCGTGATCCAGGCCGTCACCGGCGGCGGCTTCGGCGGCAAGGAGGAGTATCCGAACGTCATCTGCGCGCACGCGGGGCTGCTCGCGCGCAAGGCCGGGCGGCCCGTCAAGATCATCTACGACCGCCACGAGGACATGGCGGCCACGACCAAGCGCCACCCGGCGCTCGTTCGTTTCCGCAGCGGGGCGACGCGCGACGGCCGCCTCGTCGGGCAGGACGTCGAGATCCTGATGGACGGCGGCGCCTACGTCACGCTCTCGCCGGTCGTCCTGTCGCGGGGCACGCTCCACGCCACGGGCCCCTACGACTGCCCCAACGTCCGCATCCGCTCGCGCGTGGTGGCCACGAACACGCCGCCGAACGGCGCCTTCCGCGGCTTCGGCGCACCGCAGACGCTCTTCGCCGCGGAGATGCAGATGGAGCGGCTCGCGCAGAAGCTCGGGATCGACCCGCTCACGATCCGGCGCAGGAACGCGATCCAGGCGGGCTCGACGCTGCCGGTGGGCCAGACGCTGCGCGAGAGCGTCGGGGCGCGGCAGGCGCTCGAAGCCTGCGCCAAGCGCAGCGCCTACGCGCGGCGCGCGCGGGAGTGCACGCGCTGGAACCGCAGCCCGAGGCGTCCGTCGTGGCGCGGAATCGGCCTGGCCCTCGTCCACCACGGCGCGGGCTTCACGGGCAGCGGCGAGCTCTACCTCGGAAGCCGCGCCGCGGTGACGCTCACGCGCGACGGCGAGCTGCGCGTGCTCTCGGGCTCCACGGAGTTCGGGCAGGGCACCACGACGCTGTTCAGCCAGATCGTGGCCGAGACGCTGGGCGTGCCGCTGGAGCTCGTGACGGTCGAGACGCCCGACACCGCCCGCGTTCCGAACAGCGGCCCCACGGTCGCGAGCCGCACCTGCATGATGGTCGGACGCCTGCTGCGCGAAGCGGCGCTCGAACTGCGGGCCGCGGTCACCGCCTCCAAGTCGCCCTTCCCTGATACGCAGCCCGCCCTGAAGGCGGCCGCGCGCAAGCTGTGCGGCGATGCGCCGGCGAAGCGCTTCGAGGCGGTCTATCGCAAGCCCGACTGGGTGAGCTGGGACGACAAGAGCTACACCGGCGACGCGTACGAAGCCTACAGCTACGGCGCGATGGCGGTGGAGCTGGAGATCGACAAGGCGACGTTCGAAACCGCAATCCGCGGCGTGTGGATCGCGGCCGACATCGGCACCGTGATCCACCCGCTGTTCGCCGAGGGCCAGGTGATCGGCGGCGCGACGCAGGGGCTCGGCTATGCCCTGCTCGAGTCGACGCTGTACGAGGGCGGCGTGATGAAGAACGCTCGCTTCACCGACTACACGATCCCCACGACGCTCGACACCCCGCGCATGGACGTGGTCTTCGTGCCGTCGCCCTACTCGCTCGGGCCTTTCGGCGCGAAAGGCGTGGGCGAGCTGCCGATGGACTTCCCGGCGCCCGCCGTGGCGGCGGCGGTGCGGCACGCCATCTCTCGCTTCGTCGATACGCTCCCGATCACGCCCGAACGGATCGCGAGCGCGCTCGGGAAGGACGCCGCCGCATGAGGATCCGCTTCACGGTCAACGGCAAGCTCCGCTCGTACTCCGGCTCCGGGATGAAGCGCCTGCTCGACGTCCTCCGCGAGGATCTCTCCCTTCCGGGGACCAAGGAGGGCTGTGGCGAGGGCGAGTGCGGGGCGTGCACCGTGCTGCTCGACGGCCAGGCCGTCGTGAGCTGCCTCGTCCCGGTCGCCCAGGTGGCGGGGCGACGCGTCAAGACCGTCGAGTCGCTGGGTCGCCCCGATCGGCTGGGCCCGCTCCAGGAGGCGTTCCTGGCCGAGGGCGCCGCGCAGTGCGGGATCTGCACGCCCGGCATGCTGATGACGGCCTCGGCCTACGTGCAGCGCGGTGGCCGCGCCGACGACGGCGCGATCCGCCGCGAGCTCGCGGGCAACCTGTGCCGCTGCACCGGCTACCAGCACATCGTGAGCGCGGTGCAGAAGGCGGCGCGCCGCGGGACGGCGCGCCGCACGCGGAGGCGCGCGTGAGGGGCGACGCGGAAGCCGCCAGCATCCTGCGGCCGCGCACGCCGGCCGAGGCCGTCCGGCTCTTCGAGAAGCACAGGAACGCGCTCCCGATCGCCGGAGGCACCGATCTCATGGTCGCGTGGAACGCGGGTGGCCTCGCGGGCCGCACGTTCCTCGACGTGTCGCTCCTGCGAGCCTGGGCGCGCATCCGGCAGGCCAGGGGTGTTCTGGCCATCGGCTCGCTGGCGACTCACACCGACCTGTTGCGGCACCCGCTCGTGCGCCGGCGCTTCCCGCTGCTCGCGGAAGCCTGCGCCACGGTGGGCGGCGTGCAGATCCAGAACCGCGGGACGATCGGCGGCAACGTCGCGAACGCTTCGCCGGCGGGCGACACGTTCCCGCCGCTCGCCGTCTACGAGGCCTCGGTCGTCGTCGTCTCGGCGGGCGGGCGGCGCGAGATCCCGTTCCTCGAGTTCTTCACCGGCCCCAAGCGCACGTGCATGGCCTCGGGCGAGCTCGTCGAGGCGGTCCTGATCCCGCTCCCGGCGCGCCCGCCGAAACGCACGGTGTTTCGCAAGGTGGGCACGCGCGCGGCCCAGGCGATCTCGAAGACCGTGGCCGCGGGCCTGCTGTGGCTGCGCCGCGACGGAACCGTCGAGGAGCTGCGCTTTGCGCTCGGCAGCATGGCACCGACCGTGCGCCGGCTGCGGAGCGCCGAGGCCTGCGTGAAGGGACGGCGACTGACGCCGGACGTCGTGCGCGAGGCTGTAGCACTCGTGGCCAAGGACGTGTCGCCGATCGACGACGTGCGCTCGACCGCCGAGTACCGCCTGGCCGTGTCCCGCAACCTGCTGTTCCGCTTCCTGAGTGAGCCCCGATGAAGAAGAAGAAGGTCCCGCTATCGCTCGGTCCGGTTGCCACGCGCCGGCTGCTCGGGCCCGTCCGCCGCGCGGGCGGCGCGTTCGCGCGCGCGTACCCGGGCGAGTCCGGGCAAAGGCAGCCGGTCCATACCGTCTACGGCGGGGCTCAGCTCTTCAAGTCCGACTCCGTCCCCAAGCTCGGCGTGCTGGCGCTGCGCGCCTTCGCCGAGCACGCGCCGTCGGCAGGGGCTTTCGCCGCGGCGATCGGGCTTCAAACGCCCGACGCAACGCCGCCGGCCGACTTCGCCGCCACCATCTACGCGCGCGTGAAGGCCAAGCTCGAGCGCGAGCCGGTGGAGGACTTCCGGATCGACTTCGAGGACGGCTACGGGAACCGCCCCGACGCCGAGGAGGACGGCCACGCCGAGGCGGCAGCGCACGAGGTCGCGCGCGGCTTCAAGGAAGGAACGCTCAGCCCCTTCATCGGCATCCGCGTCAAGCCGCTCTCGCCCGAGCTCGCGGAGCGGGCGCTCCGCACGCTCGACCTGTTCGTGACGACGCTCGCGCGCGAGGCGCGTCGCCTGCCGGCGGGATTCGTCGTCACGCTGCCGAAGGTGACGATGCCGGAGCAGGTCACGGTGCTGGTGCGCGCGCTCCAGGCACTCGAGAGCCGCAACCGGCTCGGCCGGGGCGCGCTCAAGCTCGAGCTGATGGTGGAAACGCCGCAGGCGATCCTGAACGGCCGCGGAGTCGCCGCGTTGCCGGCGCTGGTCGCGGCCGCCGTGGGCCGCTGCACGGGCGCGCACTTCGGGACCTACGACTACACCGCCGCCTGCCGCATCACGGCCGCGCACCAGACGATGACCCACCCCGCCTGCGAGTTCGCGAAGCAGGTGATGCAGGTCGTGCTCGCCGGGACGGGCGTTCAGCTTTCCGACGGCGCCACGAACGTGATGCCTGTCCCCCCGCATCGCATAGCACCCGGCGGGCCGCCGCTCACGCAGGAGCAGCAGCTCAAGAACCGGGCGGCGGTCCAGCGCGCGTGGCAGCTGCACTTCGACGACGTGCGCAGCTCGCTGCGCAACGGCTACTACCAGGGCTGGGACCTGCACCCGGCGCAGCTGCCGACCCGCTACGCCGCCGTCTACTCGTTCTTCCTCGAGGGGCTGGAGACGGCGTCGCTGCGGCTGCGCAGCTTCATGGAGAAGGCGGCGCAGGCGACGCTCGTCGGCGACATCTTCGACGACGCCGCGACCGGCCAGGGTCTGCTCAACTACTTCCTGCGCGGCGTCGGCTGCGGCGCCATCACCGAGGACGAGGCCCGCGCCACCGGCCTCACCCTCGACGAGCTCAGGACGCGCTCGTTTCTGAAGATCCTGCAGGCGCGCCACGCGTCGAGCTCCCGGCGTTGATGCTCGAATCCCGTTGACCGCTCGCGAGGCGCGGGAGTAGCGTGGGATGTGCACGCGGAGGTGAACATGGCCGTCACGGTCAGGAAGATCACGGTCTGGCGCACCGAGGTCGACAACCGGGCGGGTGCGCTCGCGGAGCTGCTCGCTGCGCTCACGGCGGCGCGTGGCAACCTGGATGTGGTGATGGGCTACCGGGTCCCCGGCCAGCACGAGCGCGCGGTGATCGAGGTGTGGCCGGTGTCGGGCAAGAAGCTGTCCCAGGCCGCCGAGAGCGTCGGGCTCCGGCCGTCGGAGACAAAGACGCTGCTGGTCCTGGGCGACGACCGCCCCGGGCTCGGCCACGCCATGGCGCGCGCGCTGGCGGACGCCGGCATCAACCTCGTGTTCCTGGTGGCGCAGGTGGTGGGTCGGCGCTACTCGGCCGTCTTCGGATTCGAGTCGGCCGTCGACGCCGACCGCGCCGTCGGCCTGCTGAAGAAGGCCCGGCCGGGCCGCTAGCGGCTTCCAACGCATCGTCTCGCCGGACACCCGAGGGACCGCTTTCCGGACGTGCCTGGGGGCGGGCGTGTGGCCGCCCCGTGCGGAATCACCGGTTTCCGGCGGTCGTCACGTGGCACGGGGGTTGCTCTCTCGCACGCGCACAGGGAGGGGTATCCATGCCGACGAAGGCCGCCACGGGTTTCTCGAAGGAAGCTGGTACGAAGGACGCCGTCGCTCAAAGCGTGACGATGGCGAAGCAGGCGCTCCAGGGCGCGGAGCCGTCGCTCGGCGTCGTCTTCGCTTCGCCACGCCACGACCTCGCTGCTGCGATGGCGGCGGCAAGGAGCGCGGCGCCCGGCGCGACCGTGGTCGGCTGCACGACGGCGGGCGAGATCACGGAGCAGGGGCTGACGCGCGGCGGGCTCGCCGTCCTCCTGCTCTCCTCCAGCGAGATGCGGCTCGACCTCCGGACGGCGACCGACGTCAAGGCCGACCCGAAGCAGGCCGCCGCCGAGCTCGGCCGCGGCTTCGCGGAGGCGGCGGGCAAGGCCGCGGACTCGGGCTTCTCGGCGTCGAGCACGATGCTGCTGGTCGACGGCCTGAACGGCGCCGGCGAGGAGCTGGTGGGCGAGCTGCTCGGCACGACCCGGCGCTTCCAGCAGGTCGTGGGAGGGGCGGCGGGCGATGACGGAGCGTTCAAGGCCACCTACGTCGGCCACGCGCAGAACGCGACGACCGATGCGGCCGTGGCGCTGCACGTTTTCTCGAAGCGGCCCTGGGGCGTGGGCGTCGACCATGGGCTGCGACCCACGACGGAGCGCATGCAGGTCACGCGTGCGGCGAAGAACGTCGTGCACGAGATCGACGGACGGCCCGCCTTCGAGGTCTACCGCGATCACGCGGCCAAGCGGGGCGTGGCGCTGGCTCCGGACTCCGCGGGCAGCTTCCTGATCGGCAACGAGCTCGGGATCTACTTCTTCGACAAGCTCCACCGCGCGCGGGCCCCGCTCGCGGTCGGCGCGGACGGGTCGCTCACCTGCGCGGGCGAGATCCCGCAGGGGGCCTCGGTCTGCATCCTCGACGGCGAGGCGGACAGCATGGTGGCCGCCGCTGGTCGGGCCGCCCAGGAGGCGCGCAAGAGCTTCGGGGGCGGGGACGCGGCGGCGGTGCTGCTCTTCGACTGCGTCTGCCGGGGCATGATCCTCGACGGGCAGTTCGGCCGCGAGATCGAGGCCGTGCGCGCGGCCTTCCCGGGCGTGCCGGTGGCCGGCTTCCTGACCTACGGCGAGATCGCCCGCTTCAAGGGCCACATGGACGGCTGGCACAACACGACGGCGGTCGTGGCGGCGATCCCGGCCTGAGCCGGCTGCGGTACTCGGCCGGTCACGCGGTGGGGTATGCTCAGGCCCTAGACCGCTCGTCGAGCTACTGGAGGTACCCATTCGTTGCCCTCCCAACGCGGGGAAGCCGAACCGGGTCGCTGCGCGGGTCGCGTGGCCACAGTGGTCCTGGCCGGCATCTGGCCGCTTCTGGCTTGCGAGGCGCCGCGGCCTCGGACTCCCGAGGAGACCCTGATCGCCCGAGGGCGGCAGATCTTCTTCGGTGAGACGTTCGCCGGCAACGGCCGCACCTGCGGCAGCTGCCACCGCGAAGAGCGCAACTTCACGATCGACGCGACGTTCATCGCCAGCCTGCCCAAGCACGACCCGCTGTTCGTCGCGGAGTTCCAGCCGGCCTTGAAGCAGAACTTCGAGAACCCGCGGCTGATGCGCGAGCACGGGCTCATCCTCGAGAACCTCGACGGCTTCTCCGACCTCGCGAACCGGTTCACGCAGCGCGGCGTGCCGCACGTGCTCGCCCTGCGCACGTCGATCGCGAGCCCGCAGGGCCCGCGCACCGGCTGGTCGGGCGACGGCGCGCCGGCAGACGGCTCGCTGCGGGCGTTCGCGACGGGCGCCGTGATCCAGCACTTCACGAAGAGGCTCGATCGCGTCGCCGGCGTCGACTTCCGGCTGCCCACCGACGAAGAGCTCGATGCGCTCGAGGCGTTCCAGCTCTCGCTGGGACGGCAGGCCGACCTGCAGCTGCCCCTGCCGCTCGAGGGCACCGTGGCCAAGCGCGGCCAGGAGATCTTCCTGGACAACACGCTCGGCAAGTGCAACATCTGCCACCGCAATGCCGGCGCCAACGCCACGCTCGGGCCGGCGGACGCCGGCAACGCCAACTTCGACACCGGAGTCGAGGAGCTGCCCGATCAGCCCGCCGATCTCACCGGCGAGCTCATGCCGCCGGACGACGGGTTCGGCACGCCGGGAGACGGGACGTTCAACACGCCCCCGCTGGTGGAAGCGGCCGATACCGGTCCCTTCTTCCACAACGCCGCGGTCGAGACCATCGAGGGCGCGGTCGCCTTCTACAACGGGCAGGCGTTCAACAACTCGCCCTCCGGCCGCTTCCTGGCGAGCTCCGACCCGAACGGAGTGGGCATCAGGCTCGATGCCACGCAGGTGGTCGCGGTCGCGGCGTTCCTGCGTGTGATCAACGCGCTCGAGAACATCCGGTCGAGCGTCGATCTCTTGACCCGAAGCGCGGCGATGGGCTTCGCCGAGCGCCAGGAAGCGCTGCGGCTGTTGCGGCTCGCCGTTCACGACACGAACGACGGCATTCGGGTGCTTTCCGGTGCCGGCCTCCACCCCGAGGCCGTCGCGGACCTGACGACGGCCAGGGGCCTCACTCAGCGGGCCGCGACGAGCCTCTTCGGCCGGCGCCGCACGACCCGCGAGGCGATCCAGGCGCTGGAGCGGGCGCGCTCCTGGATGATCGACACGCAGCCATGAGGGGCTGGGAGGCAAGGAGAGCGGACCCATGCGCAGGCTCTTGAAGGCAGCCGTGCTGCTGGTCGTATCGGTCGCCGCGCCGGGGACGGCTTACCCGCAGAAAGCGACCGAGCAGTTCATCCCCGTGGGACAGTCGCCGGGGGTCTCCGGCAAGCTCACCTGGATCGGCGAGATCGTCGGGACGGACGCCACGCAGCGGACGCTCACGCTCGACGGAGCACAGGGCGCCCACACTGCGAAGATCACCGAGAAGACCCGGATCTTCCTGGACCGCAGCAAGCTCAAGCAGAGCAACGTCACCGGGACCGTCGCCGACCTCCAGAAGGGCCGCCGCGTGGAGGTGAAGTACGAGGGGCCGGGGCCCGCGCCCGTGGCCGATTGGGTGAAGGTCGAGATCACCCGGCCGTGACGCAGCAGGCCACTCGAGGACTGACCCTGGCTAGGGAGGAGTGACGGCCGACACGGGTTTTGAGAGGCGCTGGGCGAAGCCCAGGTCGAGTGCTATGGCCATGCCCGCGCCCGCCGCCTGCGGCTCGCGGAACGTGAAGAAGCGGCTGCCGTCGGCCGAGGGGGCGTAGGTCGCGACGAGAGCGCCCGTCGCGACGCGGTCGAAGAGCGCCGCGGGCCTGCCGGCGCGGAACGTCTCGCCCGCCTCGACCGCGACGTGGTGGAGCACGTTCCCCGAGCGGTAGAACAGCTCCCGGCCGTCCCGGCTCCAGCGCGGCTCGGTGCCGGAGCCGGCCGACACCTGATAGCGGCCCTCGCCCGAGGGGAACGGGCGCACGTAGACGACGATCTGCCCGCTCTCGTCCGAGACGTACGCGAGCCATCGCCCGTTCGGCGACACGGTCCCGTGGAACTTCGCGAACGGGCCGACCAGCAGCGGCCGCGGCTCGCGCGGCGGCGAGAGCGGCAAGAGGAACATGTCCCGCCCGTCGCCCGTCGTCTGAATGGCGTCGTAGATGAGGTGGCGTCCGTCCGGAGTGAACGCGCTCGGAACGTGATTGCGCTCGCCCTCGATCAGTGTTTCCGCCGGTCGGCTGCCGTCGGCCGGCTTCCAGGCGATCTGCCACCGGTTGCCGCGCGCGCCCAAGGGCTTCGTCCCGTACGCGATGCGAGACCCGTCGGGGCTGAAGACGGGCTTCTGGACATACTCGCCTGTGGTCAGCCGGGTGACGACGTCGCGCTGGAGATCGGCGACCCACAGGTCGGAGACGCCCCCTTCGCCACCCGCCAGCGCGACGCGCGTCCCGTCCGGCGAGAGCGCGACCTCGTTGTACGCTCCCGGCTGGATCGGGCTCCTGGTCTGTTTCCCCTGGCGATCCACCCAGACGAGGTCGAAGTGCCCGCGGCCCTCGCCGGGAGCCCAGAGCACCGCCCCGCTCGCCGACAGCGCGAACTGGGCGGCTCCCGAGGAGACGTCGGTGGCGACCCCGTCCAGGACCTTGGCCGGGCTTCCGCTGATCGACAACGAGCGGTGGTCGAAGCCCACGGCGAAGAGCGACCCGCCGCGCGCGAACACGAGCTGTCCGCTCCCCGCGTAACGCGCCATGCAGGCGTTCTCGATCAGCACCTTGCGCTCGCCCGTGGCCGGGCGCACCGCCTCGATGCGGGCGTCGTCGTAGTACTCGGTGGACGCCGCCGTGTCCGAGGTGAAGAGGACGCCGCCCGGGAAGGCCCCAGGCCAGCGGTGGGTGCGCTCGTCGCGGCTCGCGTCGGGCCGGGTGACCGCTTCGACGGCCCCGCCATCCTGTGGAACTCGCGACAGGCCGACGACAGTGTCGGGCGCGAAGTACACGAAACCGTCCTCGCCCCACGAGGCGCCCCTGGACTGGGCGTTGGAGTCGGCGAGGCGGACCGGAGGGCCGCCGGCCACCGGCAGCTTGAACAGCCCGTTCGGGCGGAAGAAGCCGATCCAGGCGCCGTCCGGCGAAAAGAAGGGCGAGCTGGCGCCGTCAGTGTCGGGCAGCAGCCGCGGCAGAAGCTCCCGGCAGTCGCGCAGCAGCAGCTGTGGGATCCCGCGCTTGCTGGTCACGACCGCTACCTGCAGCCGTCCGTCGCGCGACAGCGCGAGCGCGGGCTGGTTGATCAGGCTGAGCGTGAGGCCGTCGGGCACGGCCAGCAGCCAGCGCTCCTCGCCCGAGGCGCGTTGCGGCCGGCGTGCGACGTAGCCGATGCCCAAGCCCAGAAGGCCCGCGAGTGCCACGGCCACGGCGGCGCGCCAGGCCGGAGCGGGGACCGGCTTGGCCGGCGCAACCGCCTCCTCCGGCGACGGCCCTCGCAGCAGTTCATCGAGCACGATGCGCGCGTCGGCGACGTCGTGCAGCCGCTGCTTCGGATCGCGCTCCAGGCAGCTCTTCAGCAGCCGTCGCAGCAGCCCAGGCGTCGCAACCGGGAGCGCCTGCCAGTCGATCTCCTGGCGCACCACCGCGGCCAGCACGTCCGTCACCGTCTCGCCCTGGAAGAGCTTGCGGCCCGTGAGCATCTCGAAGACCACCACGCCGAAGGCCCAGATGTCGGCGCGCTTGTCGACGGCCTTGCCGCGCGCCTGCTCGGGCGACATGTAGGCGGCAGTGCCGAGGATCAGGCCCGCGGCGGTGCTCGAATGCGCCAGGGTCGGAGAGCGGGAGAAGTCGGCGGAGCTCGATGCCCCGGGGTTCTCGCCCGCCCAGGCCTTGGCGAGGCCGAAGTCCAGCACCTTGACCCGGCCGTCCGCCGTCACCTTCACGTTCGCGGGCTTGAGGTCGCGGTGCACGATGCCTTTCTCGTGCGCGGCCTCGAGCGCCTCCGCGACCTGCCGGGCGAGCGCTATCGCCTCGTCGACGGG
>Ga0299906_10002255_pt1 | contig 16086 bp, 8 predicted proteins | sample RVTome_14_FD_200259 | JGI IMG/M metagenome (GOLD analysis project Ga0299906, IMG submission 200259) | Soil microbial communities from uranium-contaminated site in the Upper Colorado River Basin, Wyoming, United States - RVT145D125 (version 2) ... | reverse complement strand
GCCGCCATCGTGTTCGAAGATCACCAGCGACGCGCGATCGACGCCGATCACCTTCTGCACCCGCTGGATGATCTCGAACAGCACCTGGCCAGGATCCGAGCGCACGCCGCTGAGACCCAGGCCGCCGATCTCGCTCAGCGCCTGCAGGCGGTACTGCTCCTTGGCGAGGTGCTTGGCGCGCTGGGCGATCTGTCGCGCCTCGAGCTCCAGCTTGGTGGCGCGCTGCTGCTCGTTGCGCACCTCCTCGACGACGCTGCCGAAGTAGAGCGCGATTCCCAGCAGCAGGGGAAAGCGCACCAGCAACCCGGGGTCGCGCAACATCGCCGATCCGACATCCAGGTACATGGCGACGCCGTACACGAAGCCGACGGCGACCGCCAGCGTCACTGCCCGCGCCAGTTTCGTGACCGCCGTCGCCAGCAGGAGGGCGGCGACGCACACGGCGTACAGCTCGGCGCGATCGGTGTCCAGCAGGGTGACCACCAGCGTCACCCCGAAGACGTCGGCGACCATGAAGCCCCAGCGCAGCGGGCGCCAGTCGGCCCCCCGCGCCAAGAGGATGTGCAAGGCGAGGTTCGAGAGCAGGAGGGCCAGGACCAGGACCTGATACGGCCAGACAGGCGCCAGGTCCTTCCCCGCACCACCGTACAGCAGGGTGCAGGCGATCCCGATCACCAGGATCCAACGGATCAGGGCGATGGGACGGCGGACGTGCTCGCTCAGCGCGAGGTCCTTCTCGTTTACCGCCATCTAGGGCCGCTCTCGCTCCGCGTGCGCGAGCATTCGCACGCTGGCTGATCGTGTGCGCCACCCCACAGGAGGCCACACGCCAGGCTGTCTCTCAGTGCAAGCGAACGTACACGAATTGACATGGACGCTCAATGTTTATTCCTGATTAGGCACGCCGAGTATTATAGATCAATCCTGTGCACCAATGTCCATAAGTAGTTACGATCGTCGGGAAGGATCGAAGCGGCGAGCCGGTGTCGAAGACTCCCCAAACACCGGGAAGACGAGGGTTTCCGCCACGTTCTCAACGGATCATGGCAGTGCGAGGCCGAAATCAGCCGGCCGTCGCGGTGTGCGAAAAGGTCGGGGGCTCGACTCCGGTCGAGCCTCCACGGGCTGCTACCGCCCGCCGCGACCCCTACCGCGACCGCCGCCGCCGCCACCACCACCACCGCCCATACCCGGCGGTCGACCCCCGCCGGGGCCGCCGCCCATCCCCGGAATGGCGCCCGCCCTACCCTGCGCCCACTGGCGGAGGCGGTCCTGGCTGCGCAGCAGCGAGGTGCTGGGAAGCAAAAGCAGCGTCTCGCCGGCGGTGAGCCCCTCGAGGACCTCGGTGTACTCCCAGTCACGAACGCCGGCGACGATTTCCTTGGTCGTCAACTGGCCGCCGGCGTCGAACAAGAAGACCACCGCCGGCTCGCGACGACCCTGGATGCCGAACGGGTCCATGTCCACGGACTCGTCGCGCCGGGCGTTCCTGCCGAACATCTCATCGCCATCCACGAGCCCCTCGTCGGCGAGGTCGCCGCGACCTTCGCCGCCGGAGGCACGGCTACCGCCGCGCGAGCCAGCCGGTTGCGATCGTTGCATCCCCGAGGCGCCGTCCTGACCGCCTGCCTGCCGGCCGGGGCCGCCGCCGCCCCGTCCCTGGCGTCCGCCGCTGTCGAAGCCTCTGCCGCCGGCGCCCTCGCCATCGCGCGCTTCCCCCGTATCGGCCACCAGGCCCAGCATCCGCCCGACCTCCATCGCGTCGGTGGGCGTCCGCACCGCCTCGTTGGGGATCGCCAGGACGCCAGGCTTGCGATGGATGATGATCGCCACGTCCGCGTTCATCCCGGGCAGCAGCTTGCCGTCGGAGTTGTCGATGCGGGACAACACCGGAAAGGTGGTCACCGACTGCTGCACGACCGCCTGCGGCTCGATCTTGATGACCTGGCCGCCGAACTCCTCGTCGGCGAAGGCCTCGACCGTGCTCTCCACCTCCATCCCGGGCTTCACCTGTCCGATGTCGATCTCGTCGACGAGCGTGCGGATCTCGAGCTGCGAGAGGTCGGCCATCATCACCAGCGTCGTGCCTCCCGAGACGTTGTTGGTGCTGGAGGCGATGATCTGCCCCTCCTCGACGGTCTTGTTGATGATCACGCCGCTCGAGGGGGCTCTCACGGTGGCGTCGGCGAGGCGCTCCTTGGCCAGGTCTAGCGACGCCTCGCTGCGCAGCAGTTGCGCCTCGGCGTTGGCGAAATTCTGCTGGCTCGACTCCAGGTCGTTGTCCGAGATCAGATCCTGAGCGTGCAACTCCCGGGCGCGGCGGTACTGGTTGTCGGCGATCTCCAGGCGCACCTTGGCGCTCTCGTAGTCCGCCTCGGTCTGCTTGAGCTCCTGGTCGATGATCGCCGTGTCGATCTGGGCGATCAGATCGCCGACGTTCACGTAGTCGCCCATCTCGACGGGCATCTCGAGAATCTCGCCGGAAGCCTTCGATTTGATCTCGACGACTTTGATCGGCTGCAGGACGCCGGTTGCCTGGACGCTGACCGTGATGTCCCGGACCTCGGCGACGGCCGTCGGGAGCTCCCCGAGGGGATCCTCGACCTCCTGCGGAACGTAGTACTGATACGCGTACCAGCCGGCGACACCGAGGCCGGCGATGATCGCCAGGCGGAGCGTCAGCTTGAGGATCTTGATGAGCGGTTTCCGCACCGGCAGCACTCCCGGAGTGTAGAGATCGGACTTGGGGCCTCGAGCCGAGGCGGCGGGGAGTATCTCGCGACAGCGTGGGGATGACCGACAGGTTGCCGCGTCCGCGAGAAACTTGCAAGGTGCATTTCGCCCCGTTGACCGCCACGGCGCCGAGCCATTAGTTTGGGGGCACGTCGCTCACAGCCACCTCGCGGGGAGCCGATGGCTGACGACTTTTTTCGCCAACTACTGGAAAAGACTGCGACCAAGCGGTTGTCCCAGTGGAAGGGTTACGCGCTGTCGCTGACCCGCAATCCCGCCGACGCGGAGGAGGTCGTCCAGGAGGCTCTCGAGCGGACCCTGAGAGCCCGGCCGGACCTCGACAGCGAAGGCCGGGTCAACCGATATGTGGTAAGGGCGATCCGCAACCGGGCCTTTTCCCTCATCCGCAAGCGCAAGCCGCTGGGCGACGCGCAGGAGCTGGAGCACCGGCTGCCGCCGGCGTCGTCGGCGCTCGAGCTGATGCTCGACGAGGAGAACGAGGAGGCGAGGCGGCGGCTGGGGCAGGCCTTGCGAGCGCACCTCGGCGACCTCAGCCCCCACCATCGGGAAGCCATCGAGATGCTGGTGATGCGAAACCCGCCGCTGAAGTTCCGTGAGGCCGCCGAGGCGCAGGGGGTGTCGATCACCACCGTCCGCTACCGGCTCGAGCGGGGGCTGAAGTTGCTGCTCGAGGCGGTCAAGGCCGCCGGCGAGGTCGACGTCCCCGGCGAGAGCGACCGATGAGCTGCCGCGAGCTACTGCCAAGCATCGTTGCGCCCAGGGCGGGCCGCCCGTCGGGCCCGGCGAGCCCGACTCGGGCCCGGGGCCTGCCGGCGCTCCTGCTGGTCGCCGCGCTCGTGTCTCCCCTCCCGACCCGCGGCGACGCAGCGCCGGCCCGACCCCGGCAGGCCGCCTCCACCGTCGCGGCGGCCGACGCGGCCGTGGCCGCCTGGGTCGAGGCGGAGCGGATTCCGGGGCCGTCCTGCTGGTCTCTCGCGACGACCGGATCGTCCTCGGAAAGGCCTACGGGTGGGCGCAGCTCTACGAGTATCGGGACGGGCAGTACGGCGCCGCGGCCGCCGGCACCCCCCGCCCCACGGCGGTCCGGCGCCTCGCCCAGCCCCGGCCGATGACGGCCGAGACCGTCTTCGACCTCGCCTCGCTCACCAAGGTCATGGCCACGACGTTCGCCGCGATGCTGCTCGTGGAAACCGGCGAGCTCGACCTCGACGCGCCCGTGCACACGTACCTGCCGGACTTCCGCGGCGCCGGCAAGGAGCGGATCACCCCCCGCCATCTGCTGACCCACCGGGCCGGCCTCGCCGCCTGGCAGCCGGTCTACTACCGGGCGCAGAGCGCCCGGCAGGCCTATGAGTACATCCGCGACCTGCCCCTCGCCTGGGGTGTGGGCGAGGAACGCCACTACTCCGATCTCGGGTTCATGGTTCTGGGGCTGCTGGTGGAGCGGGTCGCCGGCGAGCCCCTCGGCGCCTTCCTGGACGAGCGCCTCTGGGGGCCGCTCGGCCTCGCATCCATCGGATTTCAATCCGCCCCCGCGGGGGCTCCGCCCAGGCCGGGAGCCCTCGACGACCCCGGGGGGCCGCGGCCGCCGGCGACGGTCGCGCCGGCGCCGGTCATCGGGCCGTTCGCCGCGACGTCGCACGGCAACCCCTACGAGCACCGCATGGTGCACGACGCGACGTTCGGGTACCGATACGATGGAGACTCCGACGCCTGGGCGGGCTGGCGTCGCTACACGCTGGCGGGCGAGGTCAACGACGGCAACGCGTTTCACGCCTTCGGCGGCGCGGCCGGCCACGCAGGTCTCTTCGCCACCGCCGCGGATCTCCGCGTGCTTCTCCAGCTGCTCCTGAACCGCGGCGAGTACGGAGGCCGACGCTACCTGAGCCCCGAGGTCGTGGAGACGTTCCTGGCACCGGCGGGCGACGGGCAGGCGCTCGGCTGGCAGGCCCCCGCCAACCTCCCCGCCGGCAGCTTCGCCCACCCGGGCTTCACCGGGACGTGGGTACTCGGCGTCCCGGCGGAGGGCCTCGCCGTCGTCCTGCTGACCAACCGCCAGAACCTCGGCGTCGACGAGCGCGGCTACTACCCCGATCTCGTGGAGCTGCAGCAGGCCGTGGCCGCGATCGCCCGTCCCCTACCGGAACGCTGACTCGCCTCAGCCGCTGACCTGGACGATGACCTTGCGGCGGCGGGGGCGGTTGTCGAAGTCGCAGAGGACGACCTGCTGCCAGGTTCCGAGGGCGGGCCTGCCGTCGATCACCGGCACGGCGAGCGACGGCCCCAGCAAGGCGGCGCGAACGTGAGAGTAGCCGTTGCCGTCGCCCCAGCGAGCGTCGTGATCGTAATGGGCACCGGTGGGGGCGAGCGCGGCGATGGCGCGGGTCAGGTCGGCGACCGCGCCGCTCTCGAACTCGATGGTGGTGATCGCCGCCGTCGAGCCCGGCGTGAAGATCACCACCAGCCCGTCGGTGACGCCGGACTCGGAGACCGCGGCGACGACCTCGGCGGTCAGGTCGTGGACGTCGGTGTCAGGCGTCGTGTCGCGCTCCAAGGTCGTGCGAAAGGTGCTCATTGTCGTCTCTCCTGGGCCGGCGCATCGAGGAGCAGGACGAAGGTCTCCCAGCCGCCGGCCTGGCGGCGGTCGGCGCGTAGCACCCCGCCGCCGCCGCCCTCGGCGGCAACGAAGCGGCCGTTGGTGGCCACCAGGGCGACCCGGTCGCCGGATCGCACCGCGACGCCGCGGCCGGCCGGCACGATCCCGCCCTCGTCGGCGTCGAGCTTGACGACTGTAAACAGCCGCTGGCTCACGAACCAGGTCGCCGCCAGGCGCAGCAGGCCATCGCCCGCGGCCTCGACGATCACGAAATCACCTGCGGGCCGCCGGAGGCTGATCAGGTCGCCGCTCTCCAGCTCGCCGCCACTCCAGTCGACGAGCGTCCAATCGGCGCCCGGATCGCCGGCCGCCGCCGCGGCGCGCAGCACCTGGGCACCCGGCACGATCCCTGGCGCGCCAGCCGCCCGTCCGCCCGCCCCGGCGCCCCGCCCGCCACCGGCCTGGGCGCCCGGCGGAACGCCCGGCGCGCCGCCGGCGCCGGCGGCGGGACTGACGCTGCCCGACGCGGCGCCGATCCAACCCCCCTCCTCGCTCTGCAATCGCGCCTTGCGGGACCGTACCAGGGGGGCGAATAGCTCGGGCAACGCCCAGGCCAGCGGCACGCGATCGCGGGCGGCGCGCTGCTGTGCCTGGCGCAGCAAGCGCAGGGCGACCGCCGGGTCCGCAGACAGGTCGAGCCCGTCGTCGATGAGCCCGTTGCAGTCGTTGTCATGCCCGTCCGCCACCTCGACGGCAGCCGGCCCCTCGCAGACGCCGAGGCGCTTCCAGAAGGCGTTGCCGGCCTCGTTGGCCTCCTCGATCGCGTCGTGGACATCGATCGCCGCGAAAAACGTATAGGGCGAGCCGGCTAGCTCGACGCCGGCGAGCTCGAAGCCAACCTCGGCGAGCCCGTCGCCGGCCAGGTAGATCAGCTCGCGCACCAGCGGCTGCGGTGGCGGGGTACCGCGGTCGTGGACGACCTGGATCGCGATGTCGCCGGCGGCGACGGCGGTGGCGTCGTTGTGGACGGTCACGGTGATCGTCGCGGCCCCGCCGGCGCGCAACGGGTCCGGCGAGACCTCGATGCCGACGATGCGCAGGTCGGGGAGCGCCGGGGCCCGGGCGGCAGCCTGTTGGCCAGCGGCTTGCTGAGCCTCCTCCGATCGGGCCAGGCCTGGCGCGGCTTCCGCTTGCCGGACCTCGACCTGTTCGTCCGTGCGGGCCGCCGGAGCCGTTACCGGCGCCCCGAGCCCGACGGCCGCCCCCAGCGCCGCGCAGACGGCGGCCCGCGCCGGCCAGCCGCGGCGTGGCGCCCGCCGCGAGATCAGCGTTGCGGCCGCGAGGGCACCTCCACCGTCGCCGGCGGCTCCGGGCCGATCCCCGGCTGGTAGACCATCACCATCAGCCCCGGCAGACGGTCTGTGATCACGCGATTGAGCGCCACGATCGCGTCGGGCAAGACTCTCCACGCCTCGTCGATCTGCCACAGCTGGTCCTCGGTCGGTGGGCCGGTGAAGCTCTGAATCGCGTTGGCGGCGCCACCGCCACCACCGGCCTGCTGCAGCTGCTGGCGGATGTCGCGCATCTCGCGTCCGGCCTCGCCGAAGGCGGTCGTCAGGGCGCTCGGAGCATTCTCCCCCGCCGCCTCCTGCAGCGCCGCGAGCTGATCGTCGATCGCCGACGCCGCCTGCTGCGCCTCGTACAGCGGCCTGGCCAGATGATAGCCGTCCATCAAGGCGTCCTGCCGCGCGTCCAGCGCTTCCTGCGAGATCTGCACCCGGGGGTCGAGGACCACCTCGACCTCGGTCTCCACCGTGCGGCCGCCGGCCTCCAGGCGCACCGTGTAGGTGCCCGGCAGGACCCGCGGGCCGCGCGAGCCACCGCCGCCGCGACCGCCGCCGCGACCGCCGCCGCCGTCGCCGGTATCGTAGGCGTCCTGGATCCGCAGGTCCCAGATCGCTTGCTGGACCCCTGAGCGGCCCGGCCCTTCGAACTCGCGGACGAGCTCGCCGCCGGCGTCCAGCACCGTCAGCGTGACCGTCGGCTCAGGCGGCGCGGGCGGGGGAGGCGGAGGTGTCTGGTTGCCACCGCCACGGCCCCCGAAACCGCCGAACTGGCCGCCGCGGCCGCCGCCGCCGCGACGGGCGCCGCCCGCGGGCCGCGGCAACGGCACATCCTGCCGCAGGTAGTAGCGGATCATCGCCCCCTCGGGAGGATTCGGCGCCCGCCAGATGCCGGGGCTCCACTCCTGCGGCGAGTAGATGTTGTAAAGCATCGCCCTGCGGGCCGAGAACATGTGGACGTTGGCCGCGAGGATTGCCTCGCTGAGCTCCTCGAGCGGCGTGATGTCGTCGAGGATCCAGATGCCGCGTCCGTGCGTCCCCAGCACCAGGTCGTTCTCGCGCGGGTGAATGACGATGTCATCGACCGGAACGGTCGGCAGGTTGTTCTTCAATTGCGCCCAGGTGGCGCCGCGGTCGATCGACACGAAGACGCCCACCTCGTTGCCGAGGAACAGCAGGTTGCCGTTGCGCGGGTGCTCGGTGATGACGTTGATCGACCAGCCGTCGGGAAGCCCGGCGACGATCGGCTCCCAGGTCGCCCCGTAGTCGTCGCTGCGATACGCGTAGGGCCGGTAGTCGTCGCGCTCGTGGGCGTCGAGCGTTGCGTACACGGTGCTCTCGTCGTGGCGCGAGGCCACCACGCGGCTGACCACCGTGTGGGGCTCGGTGAGCCCCGGCATGTCCTGGCTCAACAGCCGCCAGCTGGCGCCGCCGTCGCGGGTGCCCTGGATGTTGCCGTCGTCGGTGCCGACGTACAGGACGTTCGGATTGAGCGGCGACTCGCTGATCGTCATCAGGTTGCCGTAGCCCGAGATGCCGTCATGCGCCGACAGCGTCGTGCCGCGCTCGACAAGGCGACCCATGATCGGCAGCTGGTCGCGGTCGACGCCGGTGGTCACGTCGGGGCTCATCGCCTCCCAGCTGATGCCGCGATCGGGGCTCTTCAGGAGGTGGCTCGAGCCGACGTAGATGACCTGATTGTCGTGCTCGGAGATCAGGAACGGAGTGTTCCAGTTCCACTCGTAGTCGACCTCGTCGCCGGACTCGGGACCCCGCCCCTGGGCGCGCGGCAACGGGCGGATCCGCTGCCTCTCACCGGTGGCCAGGTCGACCCGGGTGATGTTGCCGCCCTGCGACTCGGCGTACACGACGTTGGGGTCGGTGGGATCGATGCGGGCGTAGAAGCCATCGCCGCTGCCGATGTTGTACCAGTCCCGATTGCGGATGCCGAGCCGCGAGAGCGTGTTGCTCGGCCCGCACCAGGAGCCGTTGTCCTGCAGGCCGCCACACACGTAGTAGGGGTCGCGCATGTCGACGCCGATCTCGTAGAACTGCGAGATCACCAGGTTGCGCAGCTGCCGCCAGGTACGGGTGCGGTCGAACGAGAACGAGATGCCGCCGTCGCCGGCGATCACGATGTTGTCGGAGTTGTTGGGGTCGATCCAGATCGCGTGGTGATCGAGGTGGACGCCCTCGGCCGCATCGTTGGCGAAGTTGCGGCCGCCGTCGGTCGACATCCAGAGGTCGGAGCCGCCGGCGTAGATGCGATCCGGATCGGAGGGATCGACGCGGATCTGGCTGTAATACATCGGCCGGTTGTTGGTCGTGCTCAGATGTTCCCAGCTATCGCCGCGGTCGGTCGACCGATACACGCCCTGGCGGCCGCCACCGGCCTCGACGATCGCGTAGACCAGGTTGCCGTCGCGCCGGTAGATGTCGAGGCCGATGCGGCCCATCTCGCCCGACGGCAGGCCCTCGCTCAGCCGCTCCCAGGTCTCACCGCCGTCCATGGACCGGAAGATGCCGCTGCCCGGGCCGCCGCCGCTGAAGCCGTGGGCAGTCCGCCGCCGCTGGTAGGCGGCCGCGAACAGCGTGCCAGGGTCCTGCGGGTCCATCGCCAGGTCGCTCACCCCGGTGTCCTCGTCGACGAACAGCACCTTTTCCCAGCTGCGGCCGCCGTCACGCGTGCGGAACACCCCGCGCTCCGGGTTGGGGCCCCAGAGGTGGCCGACGGCGGCGACGAAGACGGTATCGTTGTCGGTCGGATCGATCAGGATGCGGCCGATGTGGCGGGTCTCCTGCAGGCCCATATGCTGCCAGTTACGGCCGCCGTCGAGCGACTTGTAGACGCCGTTGCCCCACGGCGAGCTCTGCCGGTTGTTGGGCTCGCCGCTGCCCACCCAGACCAGGCTGGGGTTCTGCTGTGACACCGTGACGTCGCCGATCGAGGCGGTCGATTGGTCGTCGAACACCGGCTCGAAGGTGGTGCCGAAGTTGGTGGTCTTCCAGACGCCGCCGGAGGCCACGCCGACGTAAAAGACCGCCGGGTTGTCATCGACCACCGCGAGGTCGGAGACGCGCCCACCCATGATTGCCGGGCCGATGTTGCGGAACTCGAGTCCGGCCAGGGCGTCGACGGCCGCGGCGCTGTTGACGACGACCGCGGCTGCCGTGGCGCGCGAGGCCGGGGCGCCGGGAGGCGCCGGTGCGATCGACCCCGCCGGTCCGGCCGCGGAGCCGGCGGAAGCACCGGCGCGCGCGGCGAGGCCCGGCATCTGGGCCGCGGGCTCGGCCGAATCGGCGAGCACCGGGACGATCATCACGAGGGCCAGCGTCGCGACGACGGCCTGGCGGGGAAGCCTCCAGAGGAACCTGTTCATGTCGGAAACCTCGGTCGAAACGAAACGGGGGAGAGTGGCCGCTACCAGCTCTTCCTTGCTCGGAGCCGGCGGGCCGGGACGCATCCCCGGCCCTGACGAGCCGTCACGGTACACCGATTCCGGCGAGCGTTAAAGCGAGCAGCGGGGCGCCCGTGTCGACCGCCGACGCGCGGGGGTACGCGTACGCACTCGCGTGGTGCAAAGAGCTCCTTGCCCGCGCAGGTCGCCGTGCTTGGACAGCCGTGGTGGGTGCGGCCGCGACAAGCGCCGCGGCAGTCAGGCCGACCGCCCCAGATAAGCGCGCAACTGCGGCGGCACGACGCGGCGGACGAGCCGGTTCTTGGCCTCCCACTGGGCGCCGGCGTCCATCTCGACCAGGTAGCGGGCCTCGCCGGCGACCAGCGCGGCGATCGGCATGCCGCCTTCGAACAGGACGCGGTTGCCCGCCAGCGCCGGGATCCGCTCGCCCGGCGTGACGATCCCCACCAGGTTGAGCGGGTCGGCGGCGCTGATCGACACCATGCCGCCGGCAGCGCCTCGGCGCGCCTTGCGGAGCATCGGGATGGCCTCGGGGAGCGCGAACTGCTCGCCGGAGAAGCCGGCGACGAAGCGGCCGCCGCGGATCTCGCCGCGGGCCTCGAGGCGCCGGTAGACGCGCAGCAGGTCGCGCCACGGCGGCAGCTTGCCCTCGCGCTCCATCAAGCGACGGAACACGACGCCGTAGCGGCGCAGCAGCACCACGGCGATCCGCTCGACGGCGTCCCAGTGATTCGGGGCCGCCGCTCCGTTCGCGGCGGCCGACGGCGGCCACAACAGCGACCAGCGCCCGGCGTTCTCGACGCCGAAGATCGCCACCGGGCCCTTGCGCCGGCCGCCGCGCTTGGGCGGCCGCTTGCTCGACGGCACCAGCAGGGCCCGCATGCCGGTGAAGCTGTCGGCGGTCACCAGCCCCCAGGCGACCAGCTCGCCGAGGGCGTCCTCGAGCTGGCTGTCGAGCAGACCGGTGGCCGTCGCCAGCTCGTGGAAGAACGAGGCGCCGCGCTCGGCCAGCGCGTCGAGCGCCGCCTGGGCCGGCCCGGTGAGCTCGAGCGCGCCGGGCGCCGGCGGCGTCGCGAACGCCTGCCACACCTCCAGCGACTCGCGCGCCAGCAGCGCCGTCGGCGTCGCGCGGATGGGCCCGCCGCGGCGGCCGACGCCGCCGCCCTCGGCGGACGCCTTCGCCGCCGGCGGCGGCATCCGCCCCCAGGCCAGGCGACCGGCCAGGCAGAGGGCGTCGAGCCACACCGGGTCGTAGTCGGCCAGCCGCGCCGGCAGGATCTCGGATTCCCAAGCCGCCGCCGGCGCCGGGAAGCCCTCGAGCTGGTCGATCAGCCCGGCGAGGCTTTCCGGGCCGCTGGCGGCGTCACCGCCGGCGACCCGCTGCCAGGCGAGCAGGAAGCTCATGAAGTCGCGGCTGCCCACCGGCTCGATCTCGGCACGCAGGCGGTTGATCGTGTAGCGGTGGATGCGGGCGAGCAGTCGCCGCTCGCACCACTCGAGGGGCGTCTCGGGAGCCGGGCTGAAGTGGCCACGCAGGACGAACCCCTCGCCCTCGAGCGCCAGCAGGGCCCTGTCGACGTCGGGCGTGGGCAATGGCGTGGTCGCCGCCAGCTCGTTGGCGGTTACCGGGCCGAGCCCCTCGAGGCGGCCGCGCAGCACCTCGACGGCGGCCTCGTCCCTGTCCCAGTCGCGCCGCGCGAGCCGCGCGGGCACGGCCAGCGCCGGGACGCACGTCGCGTCCGGACACAGGGCCTGGAGCTCGGGGAGCCGCTCGGCCGCCACCCAGAAGACGTCGGCGTCGGGGCGTTGCTCGCCGGCGGGGAACAGGCGGGTGGCGCGGCCCTGGCGCAGCAGCTCGTCGAAGTGCGCCGTCCAGCCTCCTTCGACCCCGCCGCCCGCCGCCGTCGCCTCCGGGCCAGCTCCCCTGTCGCTGGGGTCGCCTGCGCCGTCGACCGGTTCGTCGGCCGCGCCCTCACCGACGGCCGCCTCGCCGTCCGCGCCCGTGGCGACCCCCTCCGCAGCGTCCCACTCCAGGTCGCCACGCCGGCCCTCGGCCTCGGTCAGGAAGCCATGCAGCACCAGCGCGTCGTGCAGCTCGTCGGCGTCGCGCACCTGCGGCCAGGCCTCCTGGCGGACGCGGGCAATGGCGGCGGCGTCGAGGCTGCCGAGGTCGGCGGCCGTGCGGGGGTCCATCCAGCGGCTGGTGCGGATGGCCAGCGTGCGCCGCTCCTCGGCGGGGGCCGGGTCGAGGAACGCGTAGGGGCGCGCCGAGATCGCCTCGTGCGACAGCGGCGAGGGCTCGCGCAGGTCGCGGGCCCGTACGCTCACCTCGCCGGCCTCGATTCGCCGCAGCAGGCCTTCGAGCGCGTCGATGTCCATCGCCTCCTCGAGGCAGTCGCGGATGGTCTGGTTGATGAGCGGGTGATCGGGGATCTCGCGGTCGCCGGCGATGTTCTCGAGGCAGGCGAGCTGGTCGGGGAAGACCACCGCGATGAGGTCCTCGGCGTCCATCTGCTGCAGATGCGGCGGCACCCGCTTGCCGCCCCGCCAGCGCAGCACCGCCAGCGCCCGGGTAGCGTTCCAGCGCCAACGGGTCGGGAACATCGGCGCGTCGAGAAATGCCTGGATCAGCACCTCGCGCACCGAGCTCGAATGGAGGAACTTGAAGACCTCGTCGAGGGGGAAGCTGTGGGTCGGGCCCAGCGACAGGACGATGGCGTCCTCGGTGGCCGCCGCCTGCAGCTCGAAGTTGAAGGAGCGGCAGAAGCGCTTGCGCAGCGCCAGGCCCCAGGCGCGGTTCAGGCGGCTGCCGAACGGCGAGTGCACGACGACGTGCATGTCGCCCGCGTCGTCGAAGAAGCGCTCGACGACCAGGCTCTCCTGCGTCGGCATGCCGCCGAGCGCGGCGGCGCCGGCGGCCAGGTACTCGACCACCTGCTCGGCGGCGGCGCGCGACACGCCAACCTCGTCGGCCAGCCGGACGGCCACCGCCGTCATGGTTGGCTCGTCGGCAACGGCGGAATCGGCTGCGGCGCTCGCCGGCGTTCGGGCGGCAACGGGATCGGTTGCCGACCCTTCGGCTTCCTCCCGCCGGGTCGCGGCCCCTTCTTCCAGCTTCGCGGCGGGTTCCGCGCCCTTCCCGTTGACGCGAGAATCCGCGAGGCCACTTCCTGCGGCCGCGCCCAGCCGCTCCCCTACCTGCGCGCGTAGCCGCGAGACCGCCGCCGACAGCTCGGCCGAGCGGCCGGGCGCCTCGCCGAACCAGAAGGGGATCGTCGGCGGCAGGCCGCGGGCGTCCTCGACCCGCAGCACGCCTTGCGGCTCGATCCGCAGGATCCGATACGACTGGTTGCCGAGCTGGAAGATGTCGCCTGGCAGGCTCTCGATGGCGAAGTCCTGGTCGAGCGTGCCGACGAAGGTGTTGGCCGGCTCGAGCACGACGCGGAAGTCGGCCACTTCGGGGATCGCACCCCCGGAGGTGAGCGCCGCCAGCCGGGCGCCCCGCCGCGGCCGCAGCCGGCGGTTGACCTGGTCGTGATGGATGTGGGCGCCGCGCCGGCCGCGCCGGGTCGAGAAGCCGTCGGCGAGCATCCCCACGACCTCGTCGAACTCCTCCCGGGTGAGCCCGGAGTAGGCGCCGGCCCGGCGCATCAGCTCGAACAGCTCCTGCTCGCCGCGCTCGCCGGCGCCGACCTCGGCGACGATCTGCTGGGCGAGGATGTCGAGCGGCTTCTGCGGGACGATCAGGGTGTCGAGCTCGCCGCGGCGCACCGCATCGACGAGCGCCACGCACTCGACCAGCTCGTCGCGGCTGAGCGGGAACAACCTGCCCTTGGGGGTGCCGCGCAGCGAGTGGCCGGAGCGGCCGACCCGCTGCAGCAGCGTCGAGATCGATCGCGTCGAGCCGACCTGGCAGACCAGGTCGATGTCGCCGATGTCGATGCCGAGCTCCAGCGAGGCCGTCGCCACCATCGCCTTGAGGCTGCCGGCCTTGAGCCGCTGCTCGGAGTCGAGGCGCTGCTCGCGCGACAGGCTGCCGTGGTGGGCGGCGACGTTGTCGTCGCCGATCAGGTCGCTCAACTGGTGGGCGGTGCGCTCGGCCAGCCGCCGGGTGTTGACGAAGACCAGCGTCGTGCGGTGCTCCTCGATGAGCGCGGCCAGGCGCCCGTAGACCTCCGCCCAGACCTCGTTGGACATGATCGCCTCGAGCGGCGCCCCCGGCAGCTCGATGGCCAGGTCGATGGCGCGGCGGTGACCGGAGTCGATGATCGTGCAGTCGCGCGTGGCGTCTTCGCTGGTGCCGAGGGTGCCCTCGCCCGGCGCGCTCGCAACCGCGCCGCCATGCGACGCTCCCGGCCGCCGCCCAGTGTCTGCCGCGCTTCCTGCGGTTTCGCGGCGTGCTGATGCTCCGGCCTCACCCGTCCCCACCAGGAAGCGCGCCACCTTCTCGATCGGCCGCTGCGTCGCCGACAAGCCGATGCGCGTCAGCGGGCGGCCGGCGAGGTCATCGAGGCGGGCGAGCGACAGCGCCAGGTGGGAGCCGCGCTTGTCGCCGGCGACGGCGTGGATCTCGTCGACGATCACCGTGTGGGCGGTCTTCAGCATGTTGCGGCCGCCCGCGCTGGTCAGCAGCAGGTACAGGGACTCCGGCGTGGTGACCAGGATGTGGGGCGGGGTCCGCACCATCCGGGCGCGCTCGTGCGCCGGCGTGTCGCCGGTGCGCACCATCGCGCGGATCTCCACCGGCGGCCGGCCCATCTCCAGGAGCTGGCGCTGAATGCCGGCCAGCGGGCTCTCGAGGTTCTTGTGGATGTCGTTGCTGAGCGCCTTGAGCGGCGAGACGTACACGACCTGGGTCTCGTCGGCCAGCGCGCCGTCGAGCCCCTCCACGACCAGGTCGTCGATGGCGGCGAGAAAAGCGGCCAGCGTCTTGCCCGAGCCGGTCGGCGCCGCGATCAACGTGTGCTGGCCGGCCCGGATCGACGGCCAGCCGCCGGCCTGCGCCTCGGTGGGCGCGTCGAAGCGGCTGCGGAACCAGGCGGCGACGGCGGGATGGAAGAGGTCGAGGACCGCCTCGGGCTCGGAGATCGTCATGCTACGGCACCCGCGCGCGCCGCGAGGTGAAAGGCGAGAGAACGACCCAGGTTAGCACGGGGCAAGGAGGGCCCGGGGAAGGGCCGCCTTCGCGCCCGCCGGAAGCGCAGGGCGCTTCCGTTCCTCTGATCCAGAGGGACCCGGCGATCCGGCGGCCCCGAACCCACCACCCACTCCCGCCGGAAGCGCAACGTGCTTCCTTGCCCCGATCTCGGATCCCGGGGCCTTCGGAGACCTGGCACGCCTGCGCTCGGTTCGCGTTCGGTGCACAATGGGGCGGCGCGCTCGGCCCAGCTTGCCCGGCGCCGCTGCTGAGATCGTTGCCGCCCGGGCGAGCGTCGCCCCGGCCTGCTGAAGCATCCTCATCCAAGGAGAGCCCGATGGCCCAGATCACCCTGAAAGGCAACCCCATCCACACCGCCGGCGAGCTCCCCGCGGTCGGCAGCGAGGCCCCCGACTTCAAGTTGGTCGCCACCGACCTGAGCGAGAAGTCGCTGGCCGACTACGCCGGCAAGACGGTGGTCCTCAACATCTTCCCGAGCCTCGACACGCCGGTGTGCGCCACCAGCATCCGCACCTTCAACGAGAAGGCCGCCGGCCGCGACGACGCCGTGGTGCTGTGCGTCTCCGCCGACCTGCCGTTCGCCCACGGCCGCTTCTGCAGCACCGAGGGCATCGACGGCGTCGTGGCGTTGTCGACCTTCCGCGGCGCCTCGTTCGGCGACGACTACGGGATTCAGATCGTCGACGGGCCGCTGGCCGGGGTCATGGGCCGCGCCGTGGTCGTCGTCGGCGGCGACGGCAAGGTCGCCTACACCGAGCTGGTCCCCGAGATCGCCCAGGAGCCGAACTACGACGCGGCGCTGGCGGCCATCTGAGG
>Ga0299906_10002253_pt1 | contig 16100 bp, 17 predicted proteins | sample RVTome_14_FD_200259 | JGI IMG/M metagenome (GOLD analysis project Ga0299906, IMG submission 200259) | Soil microbial communities from uranium-contaminated site in the Upper Colorado River Basin, Wyoming, United States - RVT145D125 (version 2) ... | reverse complement strand
CGTGAGCTCGTCCACGAGCTCGGGAGCGCGCTCGACGAGCGCCGACTTCACGATCACCTGGTCAAAGCCCGCGGTGTGCGCGCGCTGGAGGCCCGCCCGGTCGGTGTGGTTCGTGAAGCCCATGATCGGAACGTCCGGCCAGGCGTCGGCGACCTCCTCCGCGTCGACCCGGGAGATGTCCGCGATGACGAGGTCCGGTGGGTCGACGCTGTCGGTCGTCACGAACCGGTGCGTCGGACAGAGCCCTTCGAGCTTGCTCCGAAAGAAGAGGTCGACCCCGACGAGCAGGATCGTGGCCACGACCGCGAATCTAGCACTCCTCGCGGACGCCGATAATCGCCCCAATGAAACAGCAGAGCGGATTGGCGCGAGGGCTCGAGCTGATCCGCTCGGGCGCCTACTTCGAGGCGCACGAGGAGCTCGAGGACGAGTGGCGCGAGGCGCCGGCGGAGGAGCGCGACTTCCTCCAGGGGCTCGTCCACGTCGCCGTCGCCTGGCTCCACGCCGAGCGCGGCAACCGGAACGGCTGCGAGCGCCAGCTCGAGAAGGCCGCGCGGCGTCTCGGCCCGTATGCGCCGAAGCATCGTGGCGTCGACGTCGAAGACGTCCTGACGCAGGTTGAGACAGCGCGCCAAAGCGCCGCGCAGGACGAGCTGCGCCTTCCTGTTCCGCGCGTCTGAGCCGGGTCAGAACGCCGGCTCGAGGCCGAGCCACTCGAGGAAGCGGTTGATGTAGACGCGGAGCACGTAGAAGCGCTCGAAGAAGAGCAGCAGGCCGAGGGCGACGAGCACGGCGCCGCCGGCGAACTGGATCGCTCGGTAGTGGTCGCGGAGCCAGCGGAACGCGCCCATCGCGCGCGTGAACACCGCGCCCGCGAGGACGAACGGCACGGCCAGCCCCAGCGAGTAGACCCCGAGCAGCACGGCGCCTTCGACCGCGGACTCGGACGATCCCGCGAGCACGAGGATCGACGCCAGCACAGGCCCGATGCACGGCGCGGCGCAGACCGCGAACGCGCCCCCGAGCAGGAAACGCGACCCGCGGCTCCGCGCTCCCTGCACGAGCCCGGCTCCGAGCAGGCGCTGCGGCCACGGCAGCAGGCCCATGAACGCGAGCCCGAGGACGACGAGGACGAACCCCGCGATCTTCTCGAGCAGGAACTGGTCGGAGACGAGGCGGCCGCCGACGAGCGCGGCGCCCACGCCCAGCACGACGAAGAACGCCGTGAAGCCGAGCACGAACGGGATGCTCGAGACGACGACGCGCCGGGCGGTCCCGCGCTCGCCGAGCCGCTCCGCGTCGACCGCCGAGACCGCAGACAGGTAGCCGGGTACGAGCGGGAGGACGCAGGGCGAGAGGAACGAGACCAGCCCGGCCAGGAACGCGACCGCGGTCGAGGTAAGGGTCACGCGCGGTGTCTCAGCGCTCGAAGCGCGCGAGCTCCTCGTCGACCCGGCGCTCGAGCGCGGGATCGAGCGGCTCCTCCTCGGCGCCGGGTGCGCGCCCACGGCTCCACGCGCGCACGAGGAGGGCCACGACGATCGCCCCGCCCACGACAGCGACGAGCGGAAGGAGCCAGGCGAGCAGCCCGAATCCGCTCTTCGAAGGCGTCGCGAGCACCCCCGGGCCGAACTCGGCGACGAGCGCGTCCTTGATCTCCTCCTCCGTGTCCCCCGCCGCGATGCGCTCGCGGATGTAGAGCTTCATCCGCTCGGCGATGAGGGCGTTCGACTGGTCGAGCGTCGTCTCGCAGACCGGGCACACCAGCTCGGCCTCGAGATCCGCCGCCCGCGGCGGGTCCTGGGCCGAGACGGCGGATGCCGTCCCGCACACGAGGAGGATCGCGGCCAGCACGACCGCGAATCTCATGACTCGAGAGCCTGGTCGATCGCCAACCGCAGCTCCCGCTTGTCCTCGTCCGAGGTGACGTCGCCGACGAACGCCCGGACCACCCGCCCCCGGCGATCGAGGACGAACGTCTCCGGGAACCCCGTCACGCCCCACTCCCCGATCGAGTCGCCGGGGCCGTCGTAGACGAGCGGAAACGTGAGGTCGAACCGGCGCGCGAACCGCCGCGCGTCGCGCCGGAAGTCCTTCGCGTCGAGCCCGACGACGACGAGGCCGCGGTCCCGATGCTCGCGCCAGACCTGCTCGAGATACGGCGCCTCCTCCTTGCACGGGATGCACCAGGACGCCCACATGTTGAGCACGACGCCCTGGCCGCGCAGGGACGAGAGCGTCAGCTCGCCCTCCTGGTCGAGCCGCTCGAGCGTGAACTCCGGGGCGGGCGGCAGCTCGCCGTCGTTCGCACGCTTCGCGAGATCGCCGCCCTCCTCGGTCACGAGCGCCCACACGAGCAGGATGAAGAGGAGCGCCACGAGGCCGATCGCGATGCCCTGGGCGACGAGCTTCGCGCGCTGCGCAGCCACTAGCGAGAGACGATGAAGACCGGAGTCCCGACGTCCACGTGGTTGAACAGCCACTCCGCTTCGGAGATTCGCATCCGTACGCACCCGTGCGAGGCCGAGTAGCCGATCGAGGCCGCGTCCGGCGTGCCGTGAATCCCGACGTACGGCGCCGAGATCCCCATCCAGCGCGTGCCGAGCGGGTTGCCCGGGCCCGGCGGAACCGGATCCGCGTCAGCGGCCCAGTCGGACGGCGGCGGATACCACCACGGGTTCCGCTGCATGGTCACGATCTCGTACGAGCCGGTCGGCGTCGGGAAGGCCGACTGCCCCGTGGCGACTCCGAACGTGCGGACGAGCCTCGCGCCCTTGAAGTAGCGCAGGCGCTTCGAGTCGCGCATGATCACGACCGCGGAGCCGAGATCGCCCTCGGTGATCTTCGGCTGCACGGCGCTGAGCACGAGCGAGATCGGGGCGCGGCTGTTCCGCGCCAGCGCTGAACGGATCGTGCGGGCGTTCACGAAGAGCGGCAGGCGGCGGCCCTCGACGGAGGGGATTACCCGCACCGCTGCGCCGCGGAGGACGATGCGCGCGTCCACGGGCGCCACTCGCAGCTGGCGCCCCATGCGCTCGAGGTACGTGCGGACCCGCGCCCGCGAGACCCCGATGTCGAGCGGAATGGCCGCTCCCGGGCGTGCCCAGCGCGCGCGACCCACGGCCTTCTTGATGTAGGGCTCGGCGCCGAGGTTCCACGGCCGCACGCGGAACTGGCGGATCGGCGTCGCGACGAGGACGAGCGGCCGCGAATATGCCTTGCGCACGAGGGCCGACGCCTCGTACGGCAGGAGCCCGCCGACGTCGACGCTTCCGATCGTGACGCCGCTCGGGATCCCCGGCTGCCTCGGAGACGGAGTCGGCTCGGTCGTGGTCGGCGGCGGCTCCGTGGTGGTCGTCGGCGGCGGCTCCGTGGTCTGCTGCGGCGTCGCAGTCCCGGCACCCGCGACGGTGGCGAGCGCGAACGCGGCCGCGACTCCGGCCAGAGCACAGGCTGCGAGGAGCCCGATCCCTATTGCCTTCCCCGCCTGCTTCACGACGTCAGTGTAGATACGAAGATCGATGGATCGTTCGTCACAACCGCGTCGACCCCTGCTTCGTCGACGCGGGCCAACTCCTCGGGAGTATCCACGGTCCACGCGACGACGGGCGCATTTCGTGCATGTGCGCGCTCGACGACCCTCGCGCTGACGAGCTCGTGGTGGAGCACGAGCGCGGACCCGGGCGCGCGTGCGTGCAGCACGCGGGCGAGCGCGGGCGCGAGGGGCCGGAGTGCGCGCAGGCCGCTCCGCACGGCAGGCGCGAGCCTCTCCCGCCCTCCGATGCCGAGCCGTTCCCGCGGAAAGGAGATTCCGGTGCGGATGCGCGGGTCGAGCCGGCGAAGGCGGCGCAGCGCGCCGGCGTGGACCGAGCTCGCCAAGGTCCGCTCGGCGAGCCCGAACCCGTGCAGCGCCCGCGCGACGCCCTCGGCTGCGCCTCTGGACTTGAGGTCCACGTGCACGCCTGTCTCCGAGGCCTCGTCCACGAAGAACGAGAGCGCTTCGTCGAGGGTCGGGAGGTCCGGGCAGAGCGCGCGGAGCTCCGCGAGGGCCAGGCCTCCGGCTCGTCCGCGAGCCGCGCCGTGGCTGATCTCGCGCAGGTTGGTGGAGTGCGCGACCACGAGGTCGCCGCCGCGCAGCCGGAGCACGTCGAGCTCGACGAGGTCGACGCCGGCCGCGACCGCGGCCCGGAACGAGGCGATGGTGTTCTCGGGCGCGAGCGACGCGGCGCCGCGGTGCCCGATGCGGAGGGGCATCCCGTTTCGGCGCTCGAGCGAGATCACGGCTCCGGCCGCGTGGGCAAGAAGTCCTCGTCCAGCCGGCCGCCCTCGGCCGCGTACGAGACGATCATGCGGTCGGTGATCCACTCGACGGGCGCGCGGTCGTCGGTCCAGGGTGTCCCCTCGGCCTCGATCGGGGCCACGTCCCGCGCCAGGAGGTCGCGCAGGACCGCGAGGTCGGCCGGGCCCTCGCGCAGGCGGCGCCGCAGCTCGTCCTGCTCGAGCGGCTCCGTGAGCCCGAGCACGATGGTGTTGAAGCGCAGTGCCGGCCACTCGAGCACCTGCGGCAGCTCCGCCCCCACCGTGCGCCCGATCGCGTGCACGAGCCGCTTGTCGTCCGGCACGGCGGCGACGTTCAGCGCCACGATGCCGCCCGGCGCGAGGCGCTCGCGCGCGAGCGCGAAGAACTCCCGCGTCGCGAGGTAGAACGGGACATACGGTTGGTGGTACGCGTCCACGACGATCAGGTCGTAGCGCTCGTCGGTCGAGCGCAGGAAGGGTCGCGCGTCGGCGTCGTGCACGGTCGTGCGCGGCTGCTCCCCGAGCCCGAAGTACTCGCGGCCGACGCGGCTGACCGCAGGATCCAGCTCCACGCCGTCGATCTCGACCTGCGGGTAGTAGAACGCGAGCGAGCGCGCGGTCGTGCCGGCCGCGTTGCCGAGGATCGCCACCCGCTCGAGCGGACGCCCGAGGAGCGGCGGCAGGGCCAGGAACGCGTCCCACACGCCGCCGGTGAGCACCGTTTCCGGCCTCCACACCGAGTGCACCGCGATGCCTTCGTTCAGGTACAGCAGCCGCCTGCCGTCCGACTCCTCGACGACCTGGATGTACTGGTGGTACGACGTCTCCTCGTGCAGCAGCCCGGCGTGCGACTTCACGACTCCGGGCGGGACGAGCAGGAGCGCGGCGAGCACGGCCGCGGCCACGAGGTAGCGCGCGCCGAGGAGGAAGCACGACGAGAGCGCGAGCAGCGCCGCGACGACGAGGAACGTGCGCTGGGTCCCGATCGCCGGGATGAGCACGAGCGCCGGCAGGAACGTGCCGAGGAGCGACCCAGCTGTCGAGAGCGCGTACAGGCGCCCGGCCACCGCGCCGGCGGTTTCGATGCTCGAGACCGCGAGCCGGATCGCGAAGGGCGACACCATCCCGAGCAGGACGACCGGCGGCGCGCACAAGAGGAGCACGGCGAGGAAGCTCCCGACGACCGCTCCGACCGACGCCTCGTCGAGCCCTTCGACGGTCAGATCGAGGAACGGCTTCGCGACGAACGGGATCGCCGCGACGAAGACGGACGCAGCGAGCACGATGAACCCGAGGAGCGAGGGCTCCGGCCTCCGGTCGGCGACGCGGCCCCCGAGCCAGTACCCGAGCGCGAGCGCGGCGAGGACGATGCCGATGAGGTTCGCCCAGACGATCGTGGACGAGCCGAAGTAGGGGGCGAGCAGCCGCGACGCGGTGATCTCGGTCGCGAGCGCGCCGATCCCGGCGCCGAAGACGAGCGCCCCGAGGCGGCCGCGCGTCCCGATCATGGCTGTCCCGTCTTCAACGGGCGAGGCAAGCCTCGCCCCTAGAGCCCGAAGACGCGCTCGATCTCGCCGAGCGTCCTCGCCGCCAGGAGGACCGCCGCGGTGAGCACGAGCACGAGCACGAGCCAGAAGCGGAAGCCCGCCCAGCGGCGCTCACGCTGCCAGCGCTCGCGCGCCGTCCGGCGGGCGCGGTGGAGCCGGTAGGCGCGCGCGACCGCGTGCGGGTCGAGCGGAGGCGACTCCTCCTGCTCCGTCTCGTCCTTGGCGAGAGTGGGCTCCACCTTGGCCACGCGGAGATTGTAAGAGCTTCGAACGTGATGACGCGCGTCGCGAGGTGGATGCTGGACCGGGAGCTCTCGAGAGCTTCGCCGCGGGCGGGTCCGCCATTCGGGCCGTTCCAGCCGCCGCCGAACCCATACTCTTGTCCCGATGGACGCCCCCCACGAGCGTCGGCGCGGTCGGCTGCCCTTCGCCGGCGCCGGCAGCCTGCCCGGTCTCGGCGGGCGCCTCACATTCCTCTTCGGGCTACTGCTCGCGTTCTCGGCCCTGACAGGCTGGTACACGGGCGAGGGCGTGGGGACGACCGTCTCCGTGCTCGGCTGGCACGCCGGGACGATCGGCAAGATCGTGCTCTTCCTCGGCCTCGCCGCCGTCCTCCTCGTCGTGCTCCGCGAGTTCGGGATCGACCTCCCGGCAGCCGTCCCCGAGAGCCTCGTCGCGATCGCGCTCGGCTCGGTGGCGACGGTGCTCGTGCTCGTGCGGCTGATCTCGATCCCCGAGGAGTTCTTTTTCGCGCACCGCGCGCTCGGGATCTGGCTGAGCCTCCTGTGCGCGATCGGGATCATCGTCGCAGGCCTGCTCGAGGCGTCAGAAGAGCTGTAGGGGCGAGGCTTGCCTCGCCAGTTCCTGCGCAAGACCGGAATCCGCTAGCGCGGATTCCGATCGCGCGGACCCCGAGACCCCTTCATGAGGAGCCCGAAGACCGGAAGCTTCGGGGTGTGAAGTCGACTGCTTGTCAACCTTTGAGTGCCTCGAGGCGGTCGCCACCGGCGCGTCGATGTCAGGGCGTGGTGACGGTCTCGGTGACCGTCCGCGCAGGCGGCTGCTGCTGGAGCGGCGTCAGCGTGCGGACGTCCGTGACGAGGTCGCCACGATCCGGCCGTTCGTCGAGCGTCCTCGCGAACGCGATCCCGAGCAGGAACGCGAGGAGGAGCAGCGCGGCGACGACGAGGCCGCGAACGGGCAGGTGCCGGCGCTTCCGGCGGCCGCGCCTGGGCCGGCTGGGCGAGATCGCGCTCACGGGCTGTAGTCGACCGCGCCGCGGGCGTAGAGACGGAACGCCGCCCCTTCCACGATCGTGAGCGTCCCGAGCCACTGCGGGCCGAGCTCGTCCGCGGCGACCGCCTCGAGGGCCCATCCGTCCGCGCGCTGGTACTCGGCCGCGAGCTCGCCGAGCGTGAACGTCGTGCCCACGCGCCTGCGCAGCTCCTCCGTGACCGCGACGAGCTGGAGCCGCAGCCCGTCCGCGCGCGCCGGATCGCGCGAGGCCTCCTCGAGCCGGCGGTAGGCGTCCTCCCAGTCGCGCCGCGCGCTCTCGACGTCCGGCGTCATGCCCGCGATCCTAGAGATCGCGCGCCAGGGCCTCGGAGCAGCACCGGGCGGGCCAGAGGGGATCGAGCTCGGCCAGGATGCGCTTGCCGAGCACGTACCCCGGCCGTGCGAGCGCGAACGCCGCGTGCGCGTGCAGGCACTTCAGGGCGGCGGGGTTGCCCGACCCGCCGATCCCGAGCTCGAGCGACGCGCCGGCGTCGCGGCCTCGACGCGATCCCGCGAGCTCGCGCCGAACGACCCGCTGCTCCTCCGTCGCGGCGAGGAGCGCGGCGTGGAGCTCGGGGTCCTCCCGAGCTTTCACACTCCAGCGCTCGACGCCACCGGCGGCCTCGACGCGCGCGAGCGCGGCGACGAGGTGGAGGCAGGTCAGGTAGTAGGTCGTCGGGAAGGGATCGCCGTCGCGGTCGTACGGCTCCTGCTCGGTGACGGCCGGAAGCCCGAACGGGCAGCGTGCGGCGACGCGCCGGAACGCGCGGGGCTTCCTCCCGAGCTGGCGTGCGACGAGGGCCTCGTCATCCATCCTCGCGCAGGTTACGGGCGGTGCGGCGCCATTCGGGGATGCCCTTGACGACGAAGAGCTGCTCGGTGGGGAGCACGAAGCCGATCCGCCGCGCCTCGCGCTGCGTCGCCTCGAGGCTCGTGGCGTTGACGAGACGGAGCTCGAGCTCGGCCTTCACGACCCGCAGGTTCGCGACGCGCGCCCGGTCCGCTGCGAGATCGCCCCGCGTGTCGAGGTACGAGGAGAGCGGGTGGTAGTAGAGGTACGCGACCAGGCCGATGAACGCGCACGCCCACACGAGCCGCAGCCGCCGGCGGGCGCGCAGCCGTCTCGCGGGACGAGCCTTCCTGGAGGATCTGCCCGCCATGGCCCTCACGAGTTCCACGCCCCGCCGCGGCTCCCTCCCGAGCAGGAGGCCAACTCGGCACGAAGTCGGCACCCACGTGTTAGCCGATCGCCGATACCGTGTCTTCAGGGACACGGGAGTGCCCCTGGGGGTGTTTCGGGGTGTTTTCGGAGGCTCGCCGCGCTGAGCTCGACGGTCCCAGTCAGGCCGTGTCGACTTTGATCACGTTCGTGGAGCCGGGGATGTTGACCGCCGTGCCGGCGGTGAGGACGACACGGTCGCCCGCGCTCACGACGCCGGCCTCGCGAGCGGCGTCGATCGAGTTCTTCCACAGGTGGTCGACATCGGTGGATTCGGGGATCTCGAGCGGCGTGACCCCCCACTCGATCGCCATGTGCTGGAGCGAGACCGCGACGTGCGTCAGCGCGACGATCGGCCGGCGCGGGCGCAGGCGGGCGACGGCCGAGGCGGTTCGCCCGGTGAACGTCGGGACGAGGATCGCCTTCGCGGCGAGCGCCTCCGCGAGGTCGCAGGCGGCGTTCGACATCGCCTGCCCGACCGTCGGCGCGTCGGCCGCGCCGGGCAGCTGGTGGCGGTAGCCGAGGCTCGGCTCGACCGCGCGCGCGATGCTCGCCATCGTCTCGACCGCGGCCAGCGGATACGACCCGATGGCGGTCTCGGCGGAGAGCATCACGGCGGACGTCCCGTCGAGGATCGCGTTCGCGACGTCGGAGGCTTCGGCGCGCGTAGGCTCCGGCCGCTGCACCATGGACTCGAGCATCTGCGTCGCCGTGATCGCCGGCTTCCCCCGCTCGAGCGCCGCCAGGATGATCCGCTTCTGGAGGAGCGGGACGTCGGCCGCGCCCACCTCGACCCCGAGATCGCCGCGCGCGATCATCACGGCATCGGCCTCGTCGAGGATCTCGTCGAGAGCGCCGACAGCCTCCTGCAGCTCGATCTTGGCGATGACCCACGCTTGCGCTCCCGCCGCCTCGATCCGCGCCTTGAGAGCCGCGACGTCGGCCCGCTTGCGGACGAAGGACAGGGCGACGTAGTCGACGCCGAGCCCGAGCGCGAAGTCGAGGTCCTCGAGGTCCTTCTCCGTCAGCGACGGCACGGGCAGCCTCACGCCTGGCACGTTCACGCCCTTGTGCGACTCGACGACGCCGCCGGTGACGACGCGGCAGAGGACGCGTCCGGCGTCGACGTCGAGGACGCGCAGGCGGACGTGCCCGTCGTCGACGAGGACGTCCTGGTCGGCGGCGAGCACCGACCCGAGAACGGGCGGCGCGACGGGGAGATCGCCTTCGCGCGCATCGTCGGCGCCGGCGATCACGACGGTCTCCCCGACCTCGAGCTCCACCGCCTCGGACAGCTCGCCGACGCGAAGCTTCGGGCCCTGGAGGTCGGCGATGAGGGCGAGCGGCCGCCCGGCGGCTGCCTGCGCCTCGCGCACCCGCCGCGCGTTCAGGGCGTGCTCCTCGTGCGTCCCGTGCGAGAAGTTCAGCCGGGCGCCGTCCATGCCCGCCGCGATGAGCCGCGAGACCATCCGCTCGTCGTTGGACGCGGGGCCGATGGTGGCGACGATCTTGGTCCGGCGGTCGGGAACGGTCATTCGTTGTCGCAGGCTACAACGAGCGCGGGAACGCGCTCCAACCCGGACGCCGGCCTCCAGCTCGGATGTAGCTCGGGGTCCGCGGCGTGGCGAATCACATGGTTCCCATGAGCCCCCTCCTTCACGGCCGGCCTCGCCCCGCGAAGGCGGCCCAGCCGGGATACACCGCCCGCGAGCCCAGCTCCTCCGCGATGCGCAGGAGTTGGTTGTACTTCGCGACGCGATCGGTGCGCGACGGTGCGCCGGTCTTGATCTGACCCGCGTTCACCGCTACCGCGAGATCGGCGATCGTGACGTCCTCGGTCTCGCCCGAGCGGTGCGAGATGACGGTGCCGTAGCCGGCCCGCCGCGCGACCGCGATCGTGTCGAGCGCCTCGGTGAGCGTTCCGATCTGGTTCACCTTCACGAGGATCGAGTTCGCGACTCCCTCGGCGATGCCGCGCTCGAGGAACGCGACGTTCGTGACGAAGAGGTCGTCGCCGACGAGCTGGACGCTGTCCCCGAGCCGCTCGGTCAGGCTCCGCCAGTCCGCCCACGCGTTCTCGTCGAGCCCGTCTTCGACCGAGACGAGGGGATAGCGCTGCGCGAGCCCCGCGTAGCGGTCGACCAGCGCGCCCGGGTCGAGCGTGCGCCCCTCGCTCGCGAAGACGTACGCGCTGCCGTCGAAGAGCTCGCTCGCCGCGGGATCGAGCGCGATGCCCACGCGCTCGCGGTGTCCCGCGCGCTCGGCCGCCTCGAGGATCGTCTCGATCGCCTGCTCCGTGGACTCGAGGTCCGGCGCGAAGCCGCCCTCGTCGCCGACACCGGTCGAGAGCCCGCGCTCGTGCAGCACCTCCTTCAGGGTGTGGAAGACCTCCGCGCCGATCCGCAGCGCCTCCGAGTACGTCTCCGTGCCCGCCGGCACGAGCATGAACTCCTGGACATCGAGGCGATTCTGCGCGTGCGCGCCGCCGTTCAGCACGTTCATCAGCGGCACCGGCAGCGTGCGCGCTTCGTCGCCGCCGAGCCAGCGGTACAGCGGGACCGACGCCTCCGCGGCCGCGGCCTTCGCGGCCGCCAGCGAGCAGCCGAGGATGGCGTTCGCGCCGAGGCGGCTCTTGTTCGGCGTGCCGTCGAGGTCGACCAGGAGCCGGTCGAGCGCCGGCTGGTCGGCCGCGTCCGCGCCGGCGAGCGCCGCCGCGAGCTCCCCGTTGACGTTCGCGACCGCGCGCGTGACGCCCTTTCCCAGGAATCGCTCCTCGTCGCCGTCGCGCAGCTCGACGGCCTCGTGCTCGCCCGTCGAGGCGCCGGAGGGCACGGCCGCCCGCCCGAACGCGCCCGAGGCGAGCCGCACGTCGACCTCGACCGTCGGGTTGCCGCGCGAGTCGAGGATCTGCCGGCCGCAGACGTGCTCGATCCGACTCATCTCGCCTCAGCCTAGATGCTTGATCGGAAATTCACGCGGGCCGGATGACGGCCACGACACGGCGCCGGATCGCCACCCGCGCGCGTCGCACAGGCGTCAAGCCTGCACGACGCGTACGTGCGACGCCCGGCTTGGTCGTGACCGCCCCCGGCTGCGCGCCAATTTCCGATCAAGCATCTAGAGCGCGCGGGACATCAGCGCTGGCCTTCCGGCAACTCGCGCTTCGCGCGCTCGTAGTACGCGTCCTGCGCATCGAGCCCGAGCCCGCGCCAGTCCTCGCCCTCGGCCTCCGCGAGCTCCGCGGCACGCTCGACGCGCGCGACGAAGCGGTTCGTCGTCGCGCGCAGCGCGAGCTCCGGGTCGACGTTCAGCCGGCGTGCGACGTTGACGACCGTGAACAGGAGATCGCCGAGCTCGTGGAAGACCGCCGGGTCCGGCTCCGTCTCCGGCGGCGGCGCGGCTTCACCGACGGCCGCGTGCAGCTCGGAGAGCTCCTCGTCCACCTTCGCGAGCGGGCCGGTGAGATCCGGCCAGTCGTAGCCGACGGCGGCCGCGCGGCGCTGCACCTTGCGCGCGTGCAGGAGGCCGGGGAGCGACTCGGGCACGTCGTGGAAGATGCCCTCCCGCCCCTCCTCCGCCGACTTGATCTCCTCCCAGCGCAGGCGCACGGCGCCTGCGTTAGATGCCTCTCCGTCGGCGAAGACATGGGGATGACGACGGACGAGCTTCTCGTGGATGCCGCGCGCCACCGCCTCGAGGTCGCCTAGGCCTTTCTCCTCGAGGAGCAGGGCCAGGAAGTACACCTGGAACAGGAGGTCGCCGAGCTCCCCGAGCAGCTCCGCTTCGTCTCCCGAGAGGGCCGCGTCGGCGACCTCGTACGCCTCCTCGACGGTATGCGGCACGATCGTCCGCGCGGTCTGCTCGCGATCCCACGGGCAGTCGCGGCGCAGCCGCCTGGTCAGCTCCTGGAGGTCGAGGAGAGCCTCCGCGAGCGCCATCGCCCCAGAACCTACTCGGTCTGCGTCTCGGTGGTCTCGGTCTCGCCCGTCTCGTCGGGAAGATCCGGCGGCTCGAACCCGAGCGCGTAGCGCGTCTTGTCCTCGTACTCGTCGCGCAGGTCCTTGACCCAGTCCTCCATGAACGCCTGCTTCTTCTCCTGGAGCAGCGTCGCCCTGATCGACGGGCGCACCTTGTCGAGCGGCGTGGTCGTGGCGTCGCGCACGGGTGAGAGCGCCTCGATCAGGTGGTACCCGAACTGCGTCTTCACGGGCTCCGAGACGACTCCCTGCTTCAGCTCGAACGCCATCTTGTCGAACTCCGGAACCGTCCGCCCGCGATCGACGGGGATCTTGCCGCCGTTGGGCACGGAGGTGGTGTCCGCGGAGTGCTCCTTCACGAGCGTCGCGAAGTCTGCGCCGTTCTGGAGCTCCGCGTAGAGCTGGTCCGCCTTGGTCTTGCTCGCCGCGAAGTCGACCTCGTCGTTCGCGCTTTTCTCCGAGATCAGGATGTGCCTGACGTCGCGCGACTCGGGCCTCGAGTACTGCTGCTGGTTCTGCTGGTAGTACGCGACGACCTCGCCGTCCGGCACCTCGACGTCCTTCGTCACGGCGTCGAAGAGCTTCTGCCCGAGGAGCGAGCTCCTGAGCGTCTCGCGCAACGCCTCGCGTGTAAAGCCCTGCTCCTTCAGCGCCTTCTCGAACGCCTTCTCGTTCCCCTCGAAGCGGGACTTGATGAACTTCTCGACCTCGGCGTCGACCTCCTTCTCGGTCAGCTCGACGCCGAGCTCGTCCGCCTCGTGCTCGAACTGCTCGCGCTGGACGAGGTACGCGACGTACTGCCTCTGGACGTTCTGGTACTCGGGCGTGCCAACCTTCGGGAACTCCTGCTGCTGCGCCTCGTACGTCAGCTTGGCCTGCCCGACCAGCTCGTCGAGCTCCTCGCGCGTGATCTCGGTGCCGTCGACGACGGCGACGGCTCCGTCCGGCACGTCGCCCTGGCCGCCGCACGCGGTGACGACGAGAGAGAGCGCGGCCAGCGCGGCGACGAACGTGAGATGCAGGAGCTTCATGCGGGGGGAGGTTATAGCCGAGTGGGTGTTAGGCACGGGTTGTGAACTGGTTCGAGGCGCCGCCCCGACCGGTTTGCCCAGGAGCATCTAACCAATGAACGCCGATGACGAGCGATCATCACGTTCGAAGCTCTCATCAGGCGGCGAGCCGCGCTCCGACGATGGTAGCGGGAAGCTCCAGGGCTGCCTCGAGCGTCTCCACGCGCAGCGAGACCTCACGCTTCGAAGTGGAGTAGATCGCGGTCGGCGCGGCCGCCCGCAGGAGCTGGAGCTCGACCGAGCCGAGCGCCACCGGCCCCACCGTCGCGCGCCCGCTCCGGTAGACGAGGTAGTCCGCGCCGAGGCGCGCGAGCTTCAGCTTCGCCTCCTGGATCGCGAACAGGTTCTCGACGGGCTCGGGAATTGGGCCGTAGCGGTCCTCGGTGGCCGCGTGGAGCTCACGCAGCTCGTCCTCGCTCTCGGCGAGGGCGATGCGGCGGTGGAGGTCGATCTTGAGGGCCTCGGCCGCGACGTAGTCCGCCGGGACGTAGGCGTCGACGCGCGCGTCCACGCGCACCGGGCGCACGGCGATGCGCCGTTCGCCGGAGAGCTCGGCGACCGCCTCGTTCAGCATCTCGACGTAGAGCTCGAAGCCGAGCGCCGCGACGTGGCCGGACTGCTCCGGCCCGAGCAGGTCGCCCGCGCCTCTGATCTCCAGGTCGCGCATCGCGATCTGGAAGCCGGCGCCGAGCTCCGTGTGATCCGCGAGCGTCGCCAGCCGCGCCCGCGCTTCGGGCGTCAGCTCGGAGGGCTCCGGGTAGAACAGGTACGCGTACGCGAGGACGTCCGAGCGACCCACGCGACCGCGGATCTGGTACAGCTGCGCGAGCCCGAGCATGTCCGCGCGCTCGACGACGAGCGTGTTCGCCTGCGGGATGTCGATGCCCGACTCGATGATCGTGGTCGAGACGAGCACGTCCGCGTCGCCGGCGAGGAACGCGTGCATGCGCTCCTCGAGCTCGCGCTCGGGCATCTGGCCGTGCGCCACGAGCAGGCGCAGGCTCGGGACGAGATCCCGCAGCCGCTCCGCGGCGGCGTCGATCGACTCGACGCGGTTGTGCAGGTAGAACGACTGCCCGCCGCGCAGGTGCTCCCGCTCGAGCGCGAGCTTCACGAGCTCGTCGTCGTACTCGCCGACCGTCGTCCGCACCGGCCTCCGACCCTCGGGCGGCGTCTCGATGATCGAGATGTCGCGCAGGCCCGAGAGCGACATGTGCAGCGTGCGCGGGATCGGGGTCGCCGAGAGCGCGAGCACGTCGACCTCGAGCCTGAGCGAGCGCAGGAGCTCCTTCTGCGCGACGCCGAAGCGCTGCTCCTCGTCGAGGACGACGAGGCCCAGCTCCTTCGGGATGACGTCTCGCGAGAGCACGCGATGCGTCCCGATCAGCACCTCGATCTTGCCCTCCTGGAACTCGCGCAGGATGCGCGTCTGGTCGGCCCTCGTGCGGAAGCGCGAGACCATCTCGACCCGGACCGGGAAGTCGCGGTAGCGCTCGCGGAACGTGTTCCAGTGCTGCTCGGCGAGGATCGTCGTCGGGCAGAGGACGAGCGTCTGCTTGCCGTTCAGCGCGGCGGCGAAGGCCGCGCGCACGGCGACCTCGGTCTTGCCGAAGCCGACGTCGCCGCAGACGAGCCGGTCCATGGGCCGCGGCGCCTCGAGATCCTCCTTCACCGCCTCGATCGCCTGCCGCTGGTCGTCCGTCTCCCGGTACGGGAACGACGCCTCGAGCCGCTCGAGCCAGTCCTGGCGCAGGTCGAACGCGAACCCGGGCGCCTGCTGGCGCCGCGCGTACAGCGCGAGCAGCTCGCCCGCGAGCTCCTGCACCGACGAGCGGGCGCGGCTCTTGAGGTTCTGCCACGCCTTGCCCCCGAGCTTCGAGAGCGCGGGCGCCGTGGCGTCGGCGCCGATGTAGCGGCTGACCTTCGGCAGCTGCTCGTGCGGGACGTACAGCCGGTCGTCGCCTCGGAACGCGAGGTTGAGATAGTCGCGCGTGACGCCCGCTACCTCCTTCGTCTCGAAGCCGAGGAGCTTCCCGACGCCGTGGTCTTCGTGCACGACGTAGTCGCCGGTGCGGAGGTCGGCGAACGACTGGAGGGCGCGCCCGAGCCTCGCGTCGGCGCGCGGCGGCCGCTTGCGGAAGACCTGGACGTCGGGCAGGAGCGCGATGCCGAGGTCGCGCCAGACGAAGCCCCGCCGCGCGGGGCTGACGACGAAGCGGAGGACCGGGTCGTCGGGGAGCGGGAGGTCCTCCTCGACGACGTCGACCTCGACCTTCCGCAGCACGCGCTGCGTGCGGAGCGCCTCACCCCGGTGCGGGAACGCAATGAGAACCCGCCGGCCCTGCCGGAGCATCCCGGCGAGCTCGTTCTCCGCTTCCGCGAGCCCCCGTGCGGCGATGGCGGGTCGCTGCGCGTCGAAGGAGTGCCGCTGCGCGCGCGGGAAGGGGTCGAGCTCGGCGGCGCGGTCGAGCGAGGGGGTCGCGGCGCCCTCCTCGTCCTCTTCCCAGACGCGGCGCACGTCGTCGGGCTGCCACACGAGGTCCGGGGGACGGTCGATGGGGCTCACGAGGTCGGCGGCCGCGCTCTCGCGGTCGAGAGCGAGCTCGACGAGGTCCTGGCGGCGCTCGGCGGCCGGGTAGACGACGGCCTCGTCGAGCGGGCGGAGCGCGCGCTGGGTGAACGGCGAGAACGCGCGCACCTGCTCGACCTCGTC
>Ga0299906_10002252_pt1 | contig 16100 bp, 14 predicted proteins | sample RVTome_14_FD_200259 | JGI IMG/M metagenome (GOLD analysis project Ga0299906, IMG submission 200259) | Soil microbial communities from uranium-contaminated site in the Upper Colorado River Basin, Wyoming, United States - RVT145D125 (version 2) ... | reverse complement strand
GGCTTCGTGCTGATCGACCAGCTCGGGCTGCCGGGGACGATCCAGGTTGCCGGGGCGCTGAACCTCGCGCTCGCCGTGGTCGTGTGGCTGGTTGCGCCCGGCCGCGATCCGGAACCCGGACAAATCGCTGCGGCTACTATCGCCGAGCGCACCGAGACCGGCGGCGCCGAGGCGCCGTGGCGGCTGCTCCTCATGATCGCGGCGCTCACCGGGACCGCGTCGTTCATCTACGAGATCGGTTGGATCCGCATGCTGACGCTGGTGCTCGGCGCGGCAACCCATTCGTTCGAGCTCATGCTCTCGGCGTTCATCCTCGGCCTCGCGTGCGGCGGGTACTGGGTGCGGCGCCGCATCGACCGCGCGCGGGAGCCGCTCGCGTTCCTCGGCATCGTGCAGATCGCGATGGGGCTGCTCGCGCTCGCCACGCTCCCCCTCTACGGCGCGATGTTCGACGTGATGCAGCTGGTGATCAAGGGCACCGCCAAGACCGACGCCGGCTACGGGATCTTCCTGCTCGCGAGCCACGGCATCGCGCTCGCGATCATGTTCCCGGCGACGTTCTGCGCCGGCATGACCTTGCCGCTCATCACCTACGCGCTGCTCGCGCGCGGTCACGGCGAGCGGTCGATCGGCGCGGTGTATGCGGCGAACACGCTGGGGGCGATCGCGGGCGTCGTGTTCGCCGCGCACGTCGGCATGCCCCTGCTGGGCCTCAAGGGGCTGATCACCGCCGGGGCGGGGCTGGACATCGGACTCGGCCTGCTGCTGCTCTGGCGGCTCGCGGTGACCGGCTTCCTCCAGCGGCGCGGCGCGCCGTCGCTGCCCTCGGGGTTGACCTTCGGGGCGACGGTCGTCGCGCTGATCGCGCTCGTGGCCGTGGGGCTCGCCGTCAGCCTCGACCCGTACAAGATGGCCTCGGGGGTGTTCCGCCGCGGCGACCTGTACTCGGCGGCCGACGCGGAGCTCAAGTTCTACCGGGACGGCAAGACCACCTCGGTCAGCCTGATGCAGTTCCGCGAAGGCCTCAGCTTGCGCACCAACGGCAAGTCCGACGGCGCCATCAATCTCGAGGACGGGCCGCGCATCTCGGACGAGGTCACCATGGTGCTGACCGCGGCGGTGCCGCTCGCGCACAAGCCCGACGCGAAGACCGCCGCTATCATCGGGATCGGAACCGGCCTCACGACCCACGCGATGCTCGCGAGCCCGACCCTCGAGCGCGTGGACACGATCGAGATCGAGCCGGCGATGGCCGAAGCCGCGCGCGGGTTCGCGGCGCGCAACGCCTCGGCGTTCGCCGACCCGCGCAGCCGGATCGTCTTCGACGACGCGAAGACCTACTTCTCCACCCACAACCAGCGCTACGACATCATCGTGTCCGAGCCGTCGAACCCGTGGGTCAGCGGGGTAGCGAGCCTGTTCACGACCGAGTTCTACCGGCACGTCCGCCGCTACCTCAACCCGGGCGGAGTGATGGTCCAGTGGTTCCAGCTCTATGAAATAGACATGACGCTGGTCGCGTCGGTGCTGCAGGCGCTCGCCGAGAACTTTCCCGACTATGCGATCTATGCGGCCACCGACTCGGATCTCCTCATCGTCGCCGGCGATTCGGACACCCTCGCGCGTCCGCTTCACGACGTGTTCCAGATCCCGGGCCTGGCCGCGGAGCTCCGCAAGGTGCACGTGCAGCGCATCGGCGACCTCGACATCCGCCGGCTCGGGGGCCGAAGCTCGCTGCACCCGCTGTTCCTTTCCTACGGCGCGCCGGCGAACTCGGATTTCCGCCCCTACCTCGACCTCAACGCGTCGAAGTACCGCTTCCTGCAGAGCGGCGCCGGCGAGCTCACGCGCGTCGGCGCAGAAGGCGTGCCGATCATCGCGATGCTCGAGAGCCGACGGCAGGTGGTACGCCCGGTCTCGTACGACGGCGACGAGTTCCTCGAACGCATCGAGCTCGCACGCCGCGCCCGGTACGCACGCGACTTCTATCTGGACGAGAAGCTGCCGCTCCCGGTCGGGATCCCAGCGGACCTGGAGAAGAACCTGGAGCTCTCGAAGATGCGCGGCCTCGACTGCATCGGCGGCGAGACGCCCGACATCTGGGTTCACGCCCTCTTCCAGGTGGCTCGCACCATCAACACGGCGCTTCCGCCGGCCGAGGCCGACGCGATCTGGTCACGGTTCGAGCAGGCGCCGTGCTACCGGCGGCTCGCGGCCGAAGAGCAGACGTGGGTCAAGCTCTTCCGCGCGGTCGGCACGCGCGACCACACCGCGATGGCACGCCATGCCGACGACCTGCTCGGCCGCGGCCGCGAGCTGTCGTCCGGCCACAAGCAGTTCCTGCTCACCGCCTCGCTCGTCGGCAACATCCTGTCGGCGCAGCTCGACCGCGCGCAGGGTGCGTGGGACCGGCATTCCGCCGAGGTCGCGCGCGGGGACCTCGGCCTCGACCTCAGGCTGCTCTACGCGTACCTGGCGGTCGCCAAGTCGGCGGCGCAGGCGAAGCGGCCCTCCTGACTACTTCGGCTTGGCGGGAATTCGCGGCGTGGGGCACGCCGCGTCGGCGTTCTGCGCGCGGTGACGGAGCGCATGGTCCATGAGCACGATCGCCAGCATCGCCTCGGCGATCGGCGTCGCGCGGATGCCGACGCAGGGGTCGTGTCGCCCGGTCGTCGCGACCGTGACCGGTCGTCCCAGCTTGTCGATGGACCGGCGCGGAACCCGGATGCTCGAGGTCGGCTTGAGGGCGATCTGGACCAGGATGTCCTGCCCGCTCGAGATCCCGCCCAGCGTGCCGCCGGCGTTGTTGGACAGGAACCCGCCCGGCGTCAGCTCGTCGCCGTGCTCGCTGCCCTTCTGCGCGATCGACGCGAAGCCAGCCCCAAGCTCGACGCCCTTCACCGCATTGATTCCCATCATCGCGTAGGCGATGTCCGCGTCGAGGCGGCCATACACCGGCTCACCCCAGCCCACCGGGACGTTCTCGGCGACGACCGCGACCTTCGCGCCACACGAATCGCCGGCGTCGCGCAGCTCGTCCATGAACTGCTCGAGCTGCGGCACAACCTCCGCGCTCGGCGCGAAGAACGGGTTCCGGTCGACGTGGTCCCAGGCGACGAACGGGATCTTGATCGGTCCGAGCTGGGCGAGATAACCGCGGATCGCGACGCCGTAGCGCTCGCGCAGCCACTTCTTGGCGATCGCGCCGGCTGCGACCCGCACCGTCGTCTCGCGCGCCGACGCGCGGCCGCCGCCGCGATGGTCGCGGATCCCGTACTTCTGCCAGTAGGTGTAGTCCGCGTGGCCCGGGCGGAAGGTGTCGGCGAGCTTGCTGTAGTCGCGGCTCCGCTGGTCCTCGTTGCGGATCAGGAAGCCGATCGCCGTCCCGGTCGTCCGGCCTTCGAACACCCCCGAGAGGATCTCGATCGCGTCCGATTCCTGGCGCTGGGTGACGTGGCGCGAGGTGCCGGGCTTGCGCCGGTCGAGCTCGGTCTGAATGTCGGCGGCCGAGAGCTCCATGCCCGGCGGGCAGCCGTCGACGATTCCGCCGTACGCCGGCCCGTGGCTCTCGCCGAACGAGGTCACGCAGAACAGCGTGCCGAGGGTGTTGCCGGACATTCGCGCCTGCCCCTGGAGACGCGATCGAGTTTAGCATAGTGATTTCACGCGACTTTCCGGCGATGAGCGAACAGGATCCCGACAAGCTGAAGGGGCCGGGCGAAATGCCGATCCGGCAAGTCCACGATCAGGTCAGGAAGAGCGTCCAGCGCGACCGCGAGGCGCAGAAAACGCGCAACCCGCTCACCCAGCCCCAGACGCGGTGGCAACGCTTCGTCCGCTACGCGTGGGGCCGCAGCGGTCGGCGTTGATCACCGCCGACCGAACCGCGAGCGCACGACTCTAGCGCCAGTCGCCGCGGAGCCGCCGGACCTGGGTCTGCAACCCTTCGGGGGTGACGAGCTCCGGGGCGACCGGTGGGGCGGCCACCAGGCCGATCCGGCTGAGGAGTCCCCGCCGGAACGGCCTCGCCATCGCCCGCCCGCCCATGCGGCTGAAGAAGCTCCCCCAGAGGCCCCGCAACGCCATCGGCACGACCGGCACCGGGGTTTTCTCGAGGATGCGCTGGAGGCCGGACCGGAACGGCTGGATCTCGCCCGAATCGGTGAGCCGCCCCTCGGGGAAGATGCCGACCAGCTGCCCGGCCCGCAGCGCGGCCGCGACCGCGGTGAACGCCCGTTCCATCATCTCGGGATCTTCCTTGCGGGAGGCGATCGGGATCGCGCCGCCGGTGCGGAAGATGAAGCTCAGCACCGGCGTCCTGAAGATGCGGTGGTCCATCACGAACCGGATCGGGCGCCGGCAGGCGGCCATGATCACGATCGCGTCGACGAAGCTCACGTGGTTGCAGACGAGCAGCGCCGGGCCGTGCTCCGGGATGTGCTCGAGGCCGGACTTCTCCAGCCGATACACCGAGTGGATCAGCAGCCAGGCGAGGAACCGCATCAGGAACTCGGGCACCAGCGAATAGATGAACACCGCCACGGCGGCGTTCAGGAGCGCGGTCAGCAGGAAGAGCTGCGGCACCGTCGCGCCGAGCTGCAGGAACGCCGCGCCGATCAGCGCTGCCCCGACCATGAACGCGGCGTTCACGATGTTGTTGCCGGCGATGATCCGCGACTGGTGCGCGGGATCCGAGCGGCTCAGGATCAGGGCGTAGAGCGGCACGATGAAGAACCCGCCGAAGAGCCCGATCAGACCGACGTCGGCGAGCACCCGGATGGCGCCGGGCCGCGCGAGAAACGCGCCGACGCCGCCCACCGCGCCGGGCGGGACCGACGGCGTGGCGAGGAAGAGATCGAGCGCAAACAGGGTCAGGCCGATCGATCCGAACGGCACGAGCCCGATCTCCACCTTGTGCCCGGACATGCGCTCGCAGGCGAGCGAGCCCGCGCCGATGCCCACCGTGAGGACCGCGAGCAACAGCGTCGCGACGCCGGCGTCGCCGCCGAGCCAGCTCTTCGCGAACGTCGGGAACTGGGCCAGCAGCAGGGCGCCGTAGAACCAGAACCACGACACCCCGAGGATCGACAGGAACACGGTCCGGTCCTGGCGCAGGAACCGGAGGTTGCGCCGGGTCTCGGCGATCGGGTTCCAGCTCAGCGCGAGCGCCGGTGCCGGCGGCGGTGCCGGCGGGATGAACCGGCTTGCCGCAAGCCCGAGCACGGCCACGGCGATCGTCACCGCCGGAACGAGCAGCGTCGGCCCCGAAGGCGTCGCCACGAGCAGCCCCCCGAGAATCGTGCCGAGGAGGATCGCCGCCCAAGTGCCGGTCTCGACGAGCGCGTTGCCGCCGACGAGCTCCTGCTCGCGGAGGGTTTGCGGCAGGATCGAGTACTTCGCCGGGCCGAACACCGTGGAGTGCACGCCCATCAGGAACAGCGCGACGAAGAGCGTGACCACGTCGCCGCGGACGAACCCCGCGGCCGCGATCACCATGATCCCGACCTCCGCGAGCTTCACCAGCCGCATGATCCGCGCCTTGTCGTACTTGTCGGCGAGCTGCCCGGCGGTCGCGGAAAACAGGAAGAACGGCAGGATGAACACGCCGGCGGCGAGGTTGACCGTCACCTCCGGCGCGAGGCCCGCGAGACCGGCGGCCTGGAACGCGATCAGGATGACCAGCGCGTTCTTGAAGACGTTGTCGTTGAACGCGCCCAGGAGCTGGGTCGCGAAGAACGGCCCGAAGCGCCGCTCGCCGAGGAGCCTGAACTGGCTGCGCTCAGTCATCCGCGCATGGTCGCGCCGGGCGGCCGGCGGCGAGTCCCGGCCGCACCGCTCACTCGGGCCAGTTCTTGATGTAGCCCTTCAGCATGCGGTTCTCGAAGCTCTGCTCCTCGAGCACCGCCTTGGCCACGTCGTGGAAGGACAGGACGCCGGTCAGGGTCGCGCCGTCCATGACCGGCATGTAGCGGACGTGCGTGTCGATCATCGCGCGACGCAGCTCCTCCACCTCCACCTCGGGGCCGACGAACTTCGGCTCCTTGACCATCACGTCCTCGACCTTGAGCCGCGCGAAGCCCTCGTGGAAGCGGTGCAGCGCGGCGAGGACCTCGCGGAAGGTGAGCATGCCCACGAGCCGCCCGCGGTCCATCACGACGAGCGAGCCGATGTCGTTCTCGACCATCGTGCCGACGGCGTCCCACAGGCGGCCTTCGGGGGCGATCGTGTACAGGACCGAGCCCTTGATGCGGAGGATTTCCTTGGTGAGCATGGCTTCCCTCCTTGCGCCGGCGAGCGTCAGGCGCGCGCTTCGATGTTAGACCACGGCCGGGCTCAGCGCTCGAGCAGGTGGGCCTTCTCCTTGGTCTTGGCCCACTCGTCGGCGTCCGCGGGCGCGGGCTTGCGCTCCACGATCGGCGGCCACCGCTTGGCGAGCTCGGCGTTGAGCGCGATGAACGGGCGCTGCCCGGGCGGCACGTCGTCCTCGGCGTAGATCGCTTCGACCGGGCATTCGGCGACGCACAACGTGCAGTCGATGCACTCGTCGGGATCGATCACCAGGATGTTCGGCCCCTCGCGGAAGCAGTCCACGGGGCAGACATCGACGCAATCGGTGTACTTGCACTTGATGCAGGTCTCGGTGACGACGTAGGTCATGGTGCGGGCCACTCGCCGGAGCGAATCGCAGTCGCGGCGATGGTAGCACGGCGCTCCCCCCCGGCCCCGGCCGGGGCCGCGCGCGTAACCCTCCGTCGACAAAGGGAAAGCCCGCGGTTTCGCGGCCCGCGCCCGGGCTTCGCTTGGCGGGGGTTTTTTGTTAGGATAGCAACCAAAGCGAGAACGCCTTCCGGCGGCAGCCCGCCGCCAGCCCCCGAATTCGCAAGCCGAAAGCCAAGGCCGCCATGACGAGCGAGCATATCGTGCACGTGACCGACGAGACGTTCGAGCCCAAGGTCCTGAAGTCGGACCTGCCGGTGCTCGTCGACTACTGGGCCGAGTGGTGCGGTCCCTGCAAGGCGGTCGCCCCCATCCTCGATGAGGTCGCAAGAGAGTACGACGGCAAGCTCCGGGTGGCGAAGCTCAACGTGGACGACAACATCGAGGTGCCGAAGAAGTACAACATCCGCGGCATCCCGACGCTCATGCTGTTCAAGAACGGCAACATGGAGGCGATGAAGGTCGGCGCGCTCTCGAAGTCGCAGCTGACCGCTTTCCTCGATTCCAACCTCTGACCCGACCCGCCCCTTCCCCCGCTAGCCAGGATCTCGAGACCGCGCTACCATCGAGCGCGGTTGTCTCCGCGCCGGCTCCCGGCGCGCCTTCCCCCGACGTCCGGACCCTCGAGAGGTCCCAATCCATCCAGAAGACTGCCAACACGATGCACCTCTCCGAACTCAAGCAGCTCCACGTCAGCGCCCTGATCGACATGGCGACCCAGCACGAGGTCGACGGCGCGAACCGCATGCGCAAGCAGGAATTGATCTTCGCGCTGCTCAAGAACCGGGCGAAGAAGGGCGAGGCGATCTACGGCGACGGGACGCTCGAGGTCCTTCCGGACGGGTTCGGGTTCCTGCGCTCGCCCGACACCTCGTACCTCGCGTCGACCGACGACATCTACGTCTCGCCGTCGCAGATCCGCCGCTTCAATCTCCACACCGGCGACACGATCGAGGGCGAGATCCGGACGCCGAAGGACGGCGAGCGCTACTTCGCGCTGGTCAAGGTCGACAAGGTCAACTCCGAGCCGCCGGAGGCCTCGAAGCACAAGATCCTGTTCGAGAACCTCACCCCGCTGCACCCGAACCAGCTGCTGCGGCTCGAGCGCGAGATCAAGGCCGAGGAGAACATCACCAGCCGCATCATCGACATCATCGCGCCGATCGGGAAGGGCCAGCGCGGCCTGATCGTGTCGCCGCCGAAGGCCGGCAAGACGGTGCTGATGCAGCAGCTCGCGCACGCCATCATCGCCAACTACCCCGACGTCGTGCTGATCGTGCTGCTGATCGACGAGCGGCCGGAGGAAGTGACCGAGATGACCCGCACGGTGCGCGGCGAGGTCGTCGCCTCGACCTTCGACGAGCCGGCGCAGCGGCACGTGCAGGTCGCCGAGATGGTGATCGAGAAGGCGAAGCGCCTCGTCGAGCACAAGAAGGACGTGGTGATCCTGCTCGACTCGATCACGCGGCTCGCCCGCGCCTACAACACCGTCGTGCCGGCCTCCGGCAAGGTGCTGACGGGCGGCGTGGACGCGAACGCGCTGCAGCGGCCGAAGCGGTTCTTCGGCGCCGCGCGCAACATCGAGGAGGGCGGCAGCCTCACGATCCTCGCCACCGCGCTCATCGACACCGGCAGCCGGATGGACGACGTGATCTACGAGGAGTTCAAGGGCACCGGCAACATGGAGATCCACCTCGACCGGCGCATGTACGAGAAGCGGATCTTCCCGGCGATCAACGTCAACCGCTCCGGCACCCGCCGCGAGGAGCTCCTGATCGAGCAGCCGATCCTGCAGAAGGTCTGGGTGTTGCGGAAGCTGCTCTACCCGATGGACGACCTCGAGGCGGCCGAGTTCCTGGTCGACAAGATCAAGGCGACGAAGTCGAACGGCGACTTCTTCGACTCGATGCGGCGCGGCTAGTCGCCTCGAGGTCGCGGCGACTTCTTCGACTCGATGCGGCGCGGCTAGCGGGCACGTTGCCGCGGCCGCCGGTTTCGGGGATAATCGCCGCCTCCGTAAACCGGCTCGAAACGCGCTCTCCCGCACGTCGGGATCGCGAGACCGAGCCAGCGCGAAAGGACATGCCATGAAGACCGCAATCCATCCCGCCTCCTACAAGGAGATCACCGTCATCTGCTCGTGCGGCAACTCCTTCAAGACCCGCTCGACGCTCGGCAAGGACCTGCACGTCGAAGTGTGCGCGGCCTGCCATCCGTTCTATACCGGGCGGCAGAAGATCGTCGACACCGCCGGCCGCGTCGAGAAGTTCAAGCAGAAGTACAGCCGGACCAAGCCTGCGGGCAAGCCCGCCAAGACCCAGGCATCGACCTGAACCTGCGGCATGGCACTGGAAAGGGCAGCTTCGGCTGCCCTTTCCGTTTGGGGGGCGCGCCCAGGCGCGGCGGTAGAATTGGCCGCATGCCACGCGGTCGCCGCATCCCAGGAGCGCCGGCACCGGGCCAGGCCTTGAAGATCCTCGAATAGCGACGTGTCGCCGAAGCTGCCAGCCCTGCTCGCGCGACCGATCCCGCTGCCGCTCGCGTCGTGGCCGCTCGCGGTGCTGGTGGCGGCGTTCCTGCTGCCGGGCCTCGTCGGCCATGACCCGTGGAAGACCGAGGACGCCGTCGGCTTCGGCGTGGTCCACCAGATGCTGGTGAGCGGCGACTGGCTCGCGCCGCACCTCGCCGGCGAGCCGTACTACGAGGACGGTCCGCTCTACTTCTGGGTCGCCGCGCTGTTCGTCAAGGCGCTCGGCACCGTGCTGGCGCCCCACGACGCCGCCCGCTTCGCGAGCGCGCTCTTCGTGCTCGCGGCGCTATGGTGCGTGCGGCTCGCCGGGCGGGAGCTCTACGGGAAGCCGCAGGGCGACCTGTCGATGCTCGCGATGCTGGGCTCGGTCGGGCTGCTCTGGCACGCCCACGAGACGACCGCGGAGACGGCAATGCTGGCCGGCCTCGCCGCGGCGTACTACGGCGTCGCTATCTCGCACCGGAAGGTCTACAAGGGCGCGTTCTTCTTCGGCCTGGGGACCGGCGTCGCCTTCCTCGCCAAGGGACTCGTCGCGCTGCTGCAGCCGTTCGCCGCCGCGCTGCTGGTGCTCGCGATCTCCGCGCCGTATCGACAGCGCGGCTTCGCCGCCGCGGTCGGGCTCGGGGTGCTGATCCTGGCGCCGTTCGTGCTGGTGTGGCCCGGGTGGCTCGCAAACTCGTCCCCCGACTACTTCGAAGGCTGGTTCGCGTGGCAGCTCGCGAACGTCAGCCATCCGCCGACGCCGCCCAAGGTCCTGGCGATCCTCAAGACGCTCGCGTGGGGGGCATGGCCGGTCCTGCCGATGACGCTGTGGGCGACGTGGGAGTACCGCCGCAACCTCCGCGAACCCGGCTTCGCCGCGCCGTTCGTCGCGAGCATCGTGTCATTCGTCCTGCTGCTGTTCATGCCCAATCCGCGCGACATGGACGTGCTCGCGCTGCTCGTTCCCCTGTCGATCCCGGCGGGCGCAGCGGTGCTCGCCCTGCGGCGCGGGGCGGCGAACGCGCTCGCCTGGTTCGCCATCATGACGTTCACTCTGGTGGGGAGCTACATGTGGCTCATGTGGCTGGCGACGCTCATCGGCTTCCCGGGGCCGCTCGCCCGCACCGCAGCCCGCCTCGAGCCGGGGTTCGTCCTCGAGGTCCGATGGCTTCCGCTCGTGTTCGCGCTCGCCATCACCGCCGCGTGGTGGATCCTCATCCTGCGAGTCGAGCGATCCACGCTGCGCAGCGTGACGCTCTGGGCCGCGGGGATGACGGTCGTCTGGGGTCTCGTAGCGACCATCTGGCTCGACTGGATCGACTACGCCAAGAGCTACCGGCCCGTCGCCGAGAGCCTTCGCAAGGTGCTCCCCGCAGCGGCGCGCTGCGTCGAGAGCCGGGACCTCGGCGCGACCCAGCGCGCGGTGTTTCACTACCATGCCGGGCTCGTGACACGCCGCGTCGAGGTGCACGGCCGCACGAACTGCCCGTATCTGCTGGTCCAGGCGAACATCCGGGTGCCGTCCGCCGAACCCGGGCGGGGATGGGTGCGCGTCTGGGAGGGCCAGCGACCACGCGACCGCGAGCGGTACCGCCTCTACCGGCGAACCGAAGCCCGCCGATGACCTCCCTCACCGACACGGCGACCTGGCGCGAGCTCCACCAGCATCACGCACGCCTCGCGGCGGTTCATCTCGGCGAGCTGTTCGCCGCCGAGCCCGACCGCGGCCGGCGGCTCGTCGCCGAGGGCGGCGGCATCTACGCCGACTATTCCAAGCACCGCGTTACCGACGAGACCCTGCGCCTCCTCTTCGCGCTGGCGCGCGAACGGGGCATCGAGCGGTGGCGCGATCGAATGTTCGCCGGCGAGCCGGTCAACACCTCCGAGAACCGGCCAGCCTGGCACGTCGCGCTGCGCGCGGCGACGCCGCCCCCCGAGGTCGCGGCCACCCTCGCGCGGATGCGCTCGCTCGTGGAGCGCGCACACCGGTGGGCGCTGCGGGGGGCCAACGGCCGGCCGCTGCGTACCGTCGTCAACCTGGGCATCGGCGGCTCGGACCTCGGTCCACGGCTGGCAACGCATGCGCTCCGCGGCTTCGACGCCGGGCGGATCCGCGCGCGGTTCGTCGCCAACGTCGACCCGGCCGACCTCGATGCCGCGCTCGAGGGGCTCGACGCGGACACGACGCTGTTCGTCGTCACGTCGAAGACCTTCACCACGGCCGAGACGCTCGACAACGCCCGACGCGCCCGTACGTGGCTGGCGCGCACGCTCGGCGACGCGCCGGACCTCGCCGCGCACTTCATCGCCGTGACGGCGAACCGCGATGCGGCGCGGGCATGGGGCGTCGCCGAGGATCGGATCTTCCCGATGTGGGACTGGGTCGGAGGCCGCTATTCGGTCTGGTCCGCGGTCGGGCTGCCGCTCGCCCTCGTCGTCGGCATGGCCGCCTTCGGCGAGTTCCACGAGGGCGCACGCGCGCTGGACGAGCACTTCCGGACCGCACCCCTGGAGTCGAGCCTGCCGGTGATCCTCGGGCTGTTGGGGGTCTGGTACGGCGACTTCTGCGGCGCGCAGACGCACGCGGTGCTGCCGTACGCCGAGGACTTGCGCGAGCTTCCAGCCTATCTCCAGCAGCTCGAGATGGAGTCGAACGGCAAGCGCGTCGACCGCGACGGGGCTCCGGTCGACTACGCGACGGCGCCGGTCGTGTGGGGCGCCGCCGGCACGAACGGCCAGCACGCGTTCCACCAGCTGCTGCATCAGGGAACGCTGCTCGTTCCGTCCGACTTCATCCTGCCCGCGAGGCCCGCTGCCGGGGCCGATCCGGAAGCCCACCGCCTGCTGCTCGCGAACGCCCTCGCGCAGAGCGCGGCGCTCGCGTTCGGCGGCGGGGATCCGGCCGCGCCCCACCGACGCTGTCCCGGCAACCAGCCCTCGACGACCCTCGTTCTCCCGCGGCTCGATCCGCGTTCGCTCGGCGCGCTGCTTGCGCTCTACGAGCACAAGGCGTTCGTCCAGGGCGTGGTGTGGGGCATCAACAGCTTCGACCAGTGGGGCGTCGAGTTGGGCAAGGCGATGGCGAAGGGGCTCGGCCCGGCGCTCCAAGGGGGCGAAGCGGAGGCGATCGACAGCTCCACGCGCGCGCTGATCGTGCGCATCCGCACTGCAGGCGCGGCCGATTGACTTGCCCTCCCCTGCCGACTAACCTGCCGACGTAACGGAGCGCAACCGACATGAACGAAGACACCTTCAACCTGTCGATCCGCAAGTTCCTGAAAATGGTGGGCGTCAACTCGCAGCGGGCGATCGAGCAGGCGGTCGCCAGGGCCCGCGAGTCGGGCGCGATCAAGGGCAACGAGTCGTTCCCCGCCCAGGTGACCCTCGAGATCCCGGCGCTCAAGCTGGCGGTGAAGCTCGACGGCAAGATCGAGCTCGAGTGAGCGGCGCCGTCCGCGTCCGGCACCAGGAGCACCCGAGATGAACGTCGCACGCGAACTCGACGCGGCGCTCGCCGCCGACCTGCGCCAGCTCCTCGGCGACCGGGTCACGACCGCGCGCGGGGTGCGGGAGCACCACGGCAAGGACGAATCGTACTTCCCGCACGCGCCCCCGGACGCGGTGGCTTTCCCGCACTCGACCGAGGAAGTGCGCGACATCGTGAACCTCTGCCGCCGCTATCACACGCCGCTCATCCCGTTCGGTGTCGGCACCTCGGTCGAGGGACACGTGCTCGCCACGCGTGGCGGCGTCTGCGTCGACCTGAGCCAGATGAGCAAGGTGGTGGCGGTGCACGTCGAGGATCTGGATGCGACGGTTCAGGCCGGCGTGACGCGCAAGGCCCTGAACGAGGAGATCCGCCACACCGGGCTCTTCTTCCCCATCGACCCGGGCGCCGACGCGACGCTCGGCGGGATGGCCGCGACGCGCGCCTCGGGCACGAATGCGGTGCGCTACGGCACGATGCGCGAGAACGTGCTCGGTCTGACGGTCGTCACGGCGGATGGCCGGATCATCCGGACCTCGCGGCGGTCGCGGAAGTCGGCGGCCGGCTACGACCTGACCCGGCTCTTCGTGGGCTCGGAAGGAACGCTCGGGGTCATCACCGAGGTGACGGTGCGGCTCTACGCCGTGCCCGAGGCGATGTCGGCAGCGGTGTGCTCGTTCAAGGACATCGCCGGGGCGGTGGGGACGGTGATCCAGACACTCCAGGCGGGGATTCCGATCGCACGGAGCGAAGCGCTATGCGCGACCACCATGAAGGCGATCAACGCACACAGCAAGACCGCGTACAAGGAGCAACCGACGCTGTTCCTCGAGTTTCACGGCAGCGAGCGCGGCGTGGTCGAGCAGGCCGAGCTGGTGCAGGAGATCGCGAGGGAGCACGGTGGCGAGGGCTTCCAGTGGGCGACCAAACCCGAGGACCGCAACCGGCTGTGGGCGGCGCGCCACCAGGCCTACTTCGCCGGGCTGCAGCTGCGCCCGGGCGCGCGGGCGGTGTCGACGGACGTCTGCGTGCCGATCTCGCGGCTCACCGAGTGCATGGTCGAGACCGCCGCCGACATCGCCCGGGCCTCGATGCCGATCCCGATGTTCGGGCACGTCGGCGACGGCAACTTCCACTGCATGATTCTCGTCCGGGCCGACGACGCGGCCGATCTTGCCGAGGCAAAGCGCTTCAACGAACGGCTCGTGGACCGCGCGCTCGGCATGGAGGGGACCTGCACCGGCGAGCACGGGGTCGGGTTCGGAAAGATCGACTGGCTGCGGAAGGAGCACGGGAGCGGGGTCGACCTGATGGCCGCGATCAAGCGCACGCTCGACCCGGAAAACCTGATGAATCCGGGCAAGGTGGTTGCGGTGGAAGACTGACGACAAGCGCCGGCGATCGACGGCCTCAGTCCGCGGTCTTCAGGAACTTCTCCCGGTAGTACTTCAGCTCCTCGATCGACTCGTAGATGTCGGCAAGCGCTTCGTGCTTGCCCTGCTTGACGACGCCGCGCGCGAGATCGGGCCGCCACCGCCGCATGAGCTCCTTCAGGGTGGAGACGTCGAGGTTGCGATAGTGGAAGTAGCCCTCGAGCCGCGGCATCCAGCGCGCGAGGAACCGCCGATCCTGGCAGATGGAGTTGCCGCACATCGGCGACGCCTTGGCCGGCACGTGACCGGCGAGAAACGCGAGCACCTGCTCCTCGACGTCGGCCTCCGCGAGGCCCGAGCTCCGGACGCGGTCGACGAGCCCCGAGCGGCCGTGAGTCGCCCGGTTCCAGTCGTCCATGGCATCGAGGATCTGATCCGCCTGGCGCACGACCAGCACCGGTCCCTCGGCGACCGCGGCCAGCCGGGAATCGGTCACGACGATGGCGACCTCGAGGATCCGGTCGCGGTCCGGATCGAGGCCGGTCATCTCCATGTCGAGCCAGACGAGATGATTCGCGTCCTGCGGCATCGCTTTCGATTTTGCGGTGGTGCAACTAGAATTGGATTGTCTCACACGGTACCGGTCACGCCGCATGCATCCGTTCACGATCGCGTTCCTCGCCGCGCTCGCAATCGCCACCGCGACGCGGATCTGGCTCGCGTCCCGCCACATCCGCCACGTGACCGCGAACCGCCACGCCGTTCCGGCCGGTTTCGCCGCGAGCGTGGCGCTCGCGGCCCACCAGAAGGCCGCCGACTACACCGCCGCGAAGACCCGGCTCGGCATCGTCGATGCGCTGCTCTCGGCCGCCGTGCTGCTCGCCTTCACGCTCGCCGGCGGGCTGCAGCAGCTCTTCGACCTCTGGGCGCGGGTGTTCGACCCGGCGGGCTACGCGCACGGCATCGCGCTGATCCTGAGCGTGGTCACGATCACCGGAGCGATCGACTTGCCGCTCGCCATCTACCGGACCTTCGTCATCGAGGCGCGGTTCGGCTTCAACCGGATGACGCCGGTGCTGTTCATCGCCGACCTCGGGAAGAGCATCGCGCTTGGCCTGGCCATCGGCGTGCCGCTGATGCTCGCGGTCCTGTGGCTGATGGCGCAGATGGGCAACTTGTGGTGGCTCTATGTCTGGCTCACCTGGATCGGATTCAACCTCATCATGCTGGTCGCCTATCCGACCCTGATCGCCCCGCTCTTCAACCGGTTCACGCCGCTGGAGGACCTGGCGCTCAAGGACCGCATCGAGCGGCTGCTCGTGAAGTGCGGGTTTCGCTCGAAGGGGCTGTTCGTGATGGACGGCTCCAGGCGCTCGAGCCACGGCAACGCGTACTTCACCGGCTTCGGCGCCGCGAAACGGATCGTGTTCTTCGACACCCTGCTCTCCCGGCTCGGACCGGGCGAGGTCGAGGCGGTGCTCGCCCACGAGCTCGGTCACTTCAAGCGCCACCACGTGTGGAAGCGGATCGCCTGGCTGTTCCTCGCCAGCCTCGCGTTCCTCGCGGCGCTCGGCTATGTGATCGACCAGCCCTGGTTCTACGACGCGCTCGGCGTGGCGCGGCGGAGCACCGCAGTGGCCCTGCTCCTGTTCTTCATGGTCGTACCGGTGTTCACGTTCCTGTTGCAGCCGATCGGCAGCCGCTACTCCCGCCGCCACGAATACGAAGCCGACGCGTACGCCGCGGACCACGCCGACGCGCAGGAGCTCGTCCGGGCGCTGGTCAAGCTGTACCAGGACAACGCCGCGACGCTGACGCCCGACCCGGTGCACTCCGCGTTCTACGACTCGCATCCGCCCGCGGCGCTGCGAATCGCTCGCCTGCAGGAGCTGTCGCGGGCCGCGGGTTAGCATGAGCCCGCCGGGCCGCCCCAAGGGCGAATCCCGAGCGGCCGTAGCCGCGAGGGTAGTCCATGAGCCCGCCGGGCCGCCCCAAGGGCGAATCCCGAGCG
>Ga0299906_10002251_pt1 | contig 16101 bp, 7 predicted proteins | sample RVTome_14_FD_200259 | JGI IMG/M metagenome (GOLD analysis project Ga0299906, IMG submission 200259) | Soil microbial communities from uranium-contaminated site in the Upper Colorado River Basin, Wyoming, United States - RVT145D125 (version 2) ... | reverse complement strand
TAGCTCTTCGGTCTTGGTGTTGAAGGCGGCATTGGCGGTCTCAAGCTGGCCTGGTGGTAGGCCGAGAGAGAAGGGATGGCTCGTCTCGAGCCGATCGGCCTCGGCTCCCGCTTGGTGTCGATTCTGGCCGGAGGGCGCCATTTGACGGACCCAGAACTCCACTTCTGAGGTGTGGTCGTCGCCGACCACACTCTCTGCCCACGCCCCGAATGGCGCCGTCCTGGCTGGTAGGGCGGGCTCTTCGCCGCCCTTCCGCCGGTCGTAGGCGGTCGCCAGGTCATCGAGGAGTATCGCCCACGAGATGACGTCCACCACGAGATGGTGCATCACGATGATCAACTTGGCCTCGTTCGCAGCCCTGAAGTACACGGCTCGTGACACCGGTCCGACTGACAGATCGAGGGATTTCTGTGCCTCGTTGGCCATCTCCTCAAACGATCGATCCTCGGATGTCACCGCCAGCCAGGAGGCCTCGGAGGGGTGTTCATCTATCGTCTGCACCCATTCTCCACCGATCTCGTCGAACCTGGCACGCAGCAGGTCGTGATGTCGTAGGCAGTCCTGCCAGGCAGCCTCCATCGCTTCCACGTCGGTGTCGGGGCTCAACTCGAGGACGCGAGCCATATTCCAGTGGTCGGGGGCCGTCAGTCCAAGGGATAGAAACCATCTCTGGATCGGCCCTAGAGGGCAGGGACCGGCGGAATGACCGAGCCAACCCGCACCCACGTCAAGTTCGGGCGCTACGGCGGCCAGACCAGCGATCGTTGGGTGTCTCGTGATGTGGGCAGGGTCGATGCGGATACCGGCTTGGCGTGCCCTCGACACCATCTGAATGGCCACGATGGAATCACCGCCGAGGGCGAAGAAGTCATCGGTCGCCCCTACCTCGTCGATACCGAGAAGCTCCGACCAGATCCGCGCCAGGGTCCTCTCCATGTCGTTTCGGGGTGCGACACGAGCCCGATCGTTGCCCGCGGTGTCGGGCGCGGGCAGTGCGCTTCGGTTGACCTTTCCATTCGGCAGCCTTGGGAGGCCGTCGAGCATCACGAAGAGGTCGGGAAGCATGTATGCCGGCACCGCCCGAGCCAACACCTCTCTCAGATAGTGGCTGGTGTCGTTGCTGGACACATAGGCGACGAGTCTCACGCCGTCTCGACCCCCTGCGGGTGCCGCCGTCACTACGGCTTCACTCACGTTGGGCAGAGCGGCGACTGCCGCCTCGACGGCTTCGAGCTCCATCCGGTGGCCTCTTATCTTGACCTGTGTGTCGATTCTGCCGAGAAACATGATCTGTCCGTCTCGCCTGAACGAGCCAACGTCTCCGGTGCGGTAGAAGCGCTCGCCGTCTCTTCGGACAAAAGAATGAGAAGTGGCCTCCTCATCTCCGATATATCCCTGGGCGACCCCGGACCCTCCGATAAGGATCTCTCCAAGGAAGCCCGGAGGCACCGGGTGGCCCTCGTGATCGACTATCTCGATCTTCGCACCGGCGATGGGCCGACCGATGGGTACCGGTCTCGCAGGACCCTGGTCGTCCAGCCGGGCCACAGTCGCCCAAACGGTGGCCTCGGTGGGCCCATATTCGTTGTACAACCGCGTTCGAGGGAGATGAGCGACATGGGTCTCGATCAACCGGGGAGCACAGGGCTCGCCCGCGACGATGGCAACCTCCAATGAGGCCAGGGCCCCCGTGGCCCCTTCGTGGCTCACCATCAACTCATAGAGCGAGGGAAGGGTCAGCAGGTGCGTGACTCTCTCCCGTTCCGCTAGCTCGAGGATGGCCTCCAGGTCCCGCTCCAGCCCCGGGTCGGGCAGTACGAGTGTCCCACCGCCGAGCAGCGTCCAGAAGATGCCGACGATGGAGCTGTCGAAGGCAAATGGCGACAGGAGCATGAAGACTCCCGGAGGGCCTGGATAGTGGTGACGACGGGCGAGTGTCGAGGCGACGAGGTTGCGGTTCGTGACCATGACCCCCTTTGGCATGCCGGTGGATCCAGACGTTGGGATCACATAGGCCAGCGAATCGGCGTGGTAACTCGGGAAGACACTCTCGTCGGTGTCTTCGATGCCCTGGATCCTCAGCACATCGACGTTTGGAGGAAGCCCGGTTCCCCCTCTGTCAGAGAGCACGAGACTCGGGCGAATCTCGTCGATCAGCAATTCGAGATGTTGGCTCGGGTAAGTCGGGTCCAGGGGGAGATAGGCCGATCCGGCCCTCAATGCAGCGAGGATCCCAACGATCATGTCGACGGAACGACCGCAGTGAATCGCGATCGTTCCATCCGTTGGCGCACCACGCGCCAGGATCGAGGCGGCCAGTGAGTCAACCCGTTCCCCGAGCTCCCGGTAGGTGAGTGTCTCGTCCCGCGCCACGACGGCCGGCCGGTCTGGCTGTTCCGCTGACCGCTCGTGGAACAGCTCGATCACAGCCCGCATATCGTTCTCGAGCTCCGGGCCGGTCCCCATCTCGTCGAGGCGAGCCAGCTCTTCGGGCCCGACGGTGGTGTAACCAGAGACGAGTCCTTCTGGCTGCGTCGACACATCCCGCAGGATCTGGCGGATCTGTGTTCCCAGGCTGTCTGCCGCATCGACGGAGATGCGGGCGGTGTCGTATACGAGTATCAGCTCGAATTTCTCACCCGGCACGGCGAGGAGAGCCAGCGGATAGTTGCTCTGCTCGATGTGATGGCGTGAGGACAAGTCCAGACTCACCGGTCCTGGTCGCCCTTGGGTTGGATAGTTCTCGAAGACGAAGATGTGTTCGAACAACGGGTCGCCGGGTGATATGTCCGCCCACCGCTGGATGTCTGCCAGAGACGTCGTCTCATGCTGATGGATGTCGATCCACTCGGATTGAACTGAAGAGGCGAGTTGAAAGAAGGACATGGCGGAGTCGACCGTCATTCGCAGGGGGATCGTGTTGATGAACAAGCCAACGGCATGCTCGACTCCGATCAAGTCGGCGGGTCTGCCCGAAGTCGTGACTCCGATCACGACGTCCCTGGTCCGCGACCAGCGGGAGAGGACGATGAGCCAGGCGGACAGGACCAGCGAGTTGACCGTCACCCGGTTGGTGGCGGCAAGATCGCGAATCCTGGCGGTGGTTTCTCGATCGAACTCGATCGAGTGCTGAGCGTGGCCGGTGACTCCCGGTGGGGGTGGCAGCCCTGGGATCTCGAGTCGGAACGGCTCGCGGTAGCCGGCGAGTCGCTCCGACCAGAAGGCGGGCGCCGCATCCGGGTCTGAGCTCCGCTGCCACGCCACGAAGTCCCTGAACCTGAATGTCGGTGCCAGCACCACCTTCTCACCCGTCGTGTCGGCCTCATAGAGCGCGGCCGCCTCGTCGAGAAGTACCTGCATCGACCAACCGTCGGCGATCATGTGCTGAACGGTGCAGATGATCTTCCAGCTCTGCTCCGCCAGACGGACGAGCGTGTGGCGTATAAGTGGTGCTTTCGACAGGTCGAATGCCTTCCTGCGGTCGTCCCGAAGCAGATCGTCGAGGTCCTTGTGGATCGTGCCCTCGGCTCTGCTCGTCCAATCGAGCACTAGCCAGTCGAGATCGACGGTCTCACGGACGACCTGTAGCGGATCGTCCAGCCCGTCCCAGAGAAAGGCCGTGCGTAGCGCCTCGTGACGTTCGGTGAGTCTCTCCCAGGCTCTCTCGTAGGCGTTCGCGTCGAAGGGCTGACGGATGTCGACGACGATCTGGTTTACGAATACCCCTGATCGTGGCTCGCTGATGCTGTGGAACAGCATCCCCTTTTGCATAGGCGTCATGACGTAGACATCGGCAACGTTGTCCAGGCGGGAGGCAGTCATCGACCACCATCCGCATCGATGAGGGCGGCAAGCTTTTCGAGACCGGCCTCGTCGAGGTCGGCGTGTGGAAAGTCGGACGGCCGAACACTCCTCGTCCTCATCGAGTCGGCAGCCACCACGGCCTCTTCCAGCGTCCGTTCGAACTCGGTGGCAAACAGCATTCCCAGGCTTGCCCCGCTCGAGCCCAGCGCCTGCCAATCGAGGACGAGGCTGTCACCGTCGATCCACACATTGGTCTCGAGGCCGAATACCGGCGTGTTCGTGACCGCCATCGACATCCCGATGGGCCTGGAGATTCGAAACGGCCCACCATCGTCGGTGTTGCGAGTCACGTCCCCCAGATAGTTGAACAGAATCTCTCGAGATGGGTCTATGGCCAGCCTGGCCCGGGTCGACTCGTCGTGGTGGTAATGCCTGGCGAACCAGTAGTCGATGCCGCGGTCGGCGACGTCCGCAATCGCGTCGAGCACCGAGCTGATGAGGCCAGGGCCGGGATCGTCGACAGGATCGATGACGATGGGGTGGAACGAAGTGAACCACCCGAGCGTCCGCGTCACATCGAGCTTGGGGTCGTCCGTCTGGCGGCCGTGGCCTTCGAGAGTCAACCGGGTGCGATTGCCTATGTCGAGGCTGGCGGCTCCTACGAGGGCAGTCACCAAGAGGTCTTGGATCTGGACTCGACCAATCGCGGTTGAGCTGATAGCTCGAGCGGTCAGTTCTGCACCCACAACGACTCGGCCAGCGGCGGGCCTGCTAGCCGGTCCCTCGAGAGGCGATAGGGGAGGGCACGCCGATAGAGCCGGTTCCCATCGGCCAAGGTCGACCTGCGCCGCCCGTCCACGTGCCCACGTCACCCACTGACCGATGGTCGATGTGTGACCGGTGACCTCCGCATCCGCCAACCGGAGAGCCTCGGGGTATATGGCATTCAGGTCGTCGGTGAGTGCGACCCAGCTCATCGCGTCGACAATCAGATGATGGCCGACCCAGCGCAGGCTCGTTTTGTGCTCTCCGTTGCTGACCTCCACCCGCATGAGCGGCGACTCGCCAAGGCGCATGGGTCCTGCCCGGTCTCCCTCAGCCGAGCCGCTGTCCGAGTCGACTACGAGAACGGGAATGGGGTTGCCTCGCTCGTTGATCACCGACTTCCAATGACCATTCGTCATCTCGAAGCTCTGGCGAAGAGCACCGTGATGTTTGGTCAGGGCTGCAAGTGAGCGTTGGAAAGCGGTCATGTCTAGCTGTCCCGCGAACTCCATCTCGATGACCTGGTGGAAATAGCTCGGCTCGTGGTGAGTCGTGAAGAACCAATGCTGGACCGGTGTCAGATCGACATCACCATGATCATCGACCAGCTCGAGGTCTCTGGCCTCGGCCGCGACCTCGGCCAAGCCGGCGACGGTGAGATGATCGAATAGCGCCGCGAGGGTCAACGGATAGCCCGCCCGCCTCGCTCTGGCCACGATCTGGATCGCCATGATCGAGTCGCCGCCGAGATCGAAGAAGTTGTCATCGATGCCCACTTCGTCGATTCCGATGACAGAGCTCCAAATGCGGGCGATAGCCAGCTGCGCGTCGGTGCTTGGAGAGGTGAACTCGGTGGAGAGTTCGGGACGTGCTCCCCCGGGATCGGGGAGCGCCGAGCGATCCACCTTGCCGTGACGATTGACCGGGAGAGACTGCATCTGGACGAAGTGCGAAGGAACGATCTGAGACGGCAGTCTCTCGATCGCGTGGCGACGAATCTCCTCCGACGTCACGTCACCGACGTAATAGGCGATGAGCTGGGGCGCGCCGATGGCCTCGACATCCTCGGGGTATCCGATCTCATCGAGGATCTGCTGGACACGCACCACATCTATGTTGTCGTCCAACTCGGCCAGGGCATCCTCTCGCGACTTTTGGCCCAGTCGGACATCCCAAGAGTAAGGCAGCGCGTAGTTGTGGAACCCGCGTCGTTTCCGGTGCACGTAGATTCCCACATCGTTTATCAGGCAATTCGTCGACCTTCCGGTGTCACGCGGGCGTTCCCAGGGGAGGCGCCGTTCGAGATATGCGTAGATCTCGTCCAATCCGGCGTCGCAGTATCGATAGAAGTCGACGAAGCGAACCCGCTCGAATGTCTGCTCGTCGAGGAACGAGTTGTCGAGCAGACGTCTCGCTGCGTCGTCGACCCGGTGATAGGCCGTTCTCGCCTGGAGCACCTTCATGTCGATCTGCTCGGAAGTGACGGTCATCTCGGTGAAGAGGTCGGCGGTCAATCTCGTCTCGAAGAATTGCCCACGCGACAATCCGGTCACGATGAGGGGGATCCCCCGTTCCTGGGCCAGGCCCAGACTCAGGGTGTAGATCGTCTTGAAACACCCGTTGCACACATTGGCGTGGCGCTGGAGGCTGTCGACGAATATCTCATTCATCGCCGGAGTCGACCCGTATACATGGTCCACGTCGAGGGCCTCCGTCACGCGCTCGATGTTGAGTTTCGCCTCGGCGGAGATGAACCCGTTGTCGAGAGTGAAGGCCAGTGGCGTCGCCCCCATGTCCACCACACGCGCCAGTGCATATGTGCTGTCTTTGCCCCCACTGAGGAGAACGAGGCAGTCGTGATCGGCTCGGGTGCTCCGCCGTGCGTCTCGTAGCTCGACTTCCAGATCGGACATACCCTTGAAATAGACGTCAGCGCGATCTCGGTATCTCTCGAACGTGCGGCATTGGCTGCACACGCCATCCCGGTCGTAGGTGACACCGGGAAAGTCCGACGCGAGGCCGCACCTCGCACAATGGATAGAGGGTGCACGTTGGTTGGCGCTTCGCGAGAAAAGTCGGGCTGCCGCCTGTGCCACTGCCGGGTGTGTCGCCAGTGCGGCCTCGATTTCTCCGAGCTCCACCCTCACCCCGCGAACCTTCACCTGGTCGTCGACCCTCCCGAGGTATTCCAGAGTTCCGTCGGGCCTCATCCGTGCGAGATCCCCCGTGTCGTAGGTGCGCATCCCGTTGTCAGTGCCGAACCTGTCGTTGGTCAATCGACGTTGGTTCAGGTACCCGCGCGACACACCGACGCCACCCACGTGCAGGTGGCCAGGGACGCCTATCGGGACGTCGACACCCGCGGCAGTCAGCACTCGTGCCCCCATGTTGGCGATTGGCCGCCCGATGGGGACCGTCGGATCCACATCGTCCGGCGTCAGCTCGTGCACGATGCAGCCCACGGTCGCCTCGGTCGGGCCATACTCGTTGTGGATGCGAACCTTGTCCCCAAAGCGCTCCTCCACCCTCCGCGCCAGGCGTGTGGTGAGCTCCTCGCCGCCAACGATCAATTGACGAATCCGGCTATTGGTGAGATCGGAATCGACGAGGAACGCCAGATGTGTGGGCGTCAGCTTCACGATGTCGACGAGATCGTCTTCGAGCACCTGGTGCAGGCCCAGGTCGACTCGACCCTCGGGGTCCTCGTATACGACCACGGACCCCCCGCTCGCCAACGGCGTGAAGATGGAGGTGAGAGTGAGGTCGAAGCTGAGAGCCGTGAACAGTGGGAATGCCAGGCGCTTTCCCTGGATGTAGTAGTCATCTGCCCAGTTGATGTAGTTGCTCAACGAGCCACGCTCGATCATCACCCCTTTGGGATGGCCCGTCGATCCTGAGGTGTAGAGGATGTAGGCGAGGTCACCGGGCTCCGAGGGCGGCATGCGGCCGGTGGGTGGGCCGCCGGTCAACTCCTGAAAGCCGATGGACTGGATCGGGTTTTGGGGCGTTCCAACGACGACCGAGGCGCCGGCATCGTCGACCACATATCGGATGCGGTCTTCCGGCCAGGTGGGGTCGACCACCACGAAGGCTTCTCCGGCCCTCAACGCCGCCAGCATCACTACTACAGCCTCGATCGAGCGAGGGAGGCAAACCGCCACTACTCCAGCGCCCTCGAGTCGCCCTGCAGCCCGGCTGCTGAGCTCGTCGAGCTCCCGGTACGTGATCGTCCGCGGTCCCATCCGGATCGCGATGGAGTCGGGCGTCTTGGCAGCCCAGTAGTCGAATCGATCGGTGACGTCGGTTGAGAGGTCTTCTCTCGCGGTCGAGTTGAGCTGCTCGACGAGGGCTCGTTCCTCGTCCTCGAGCAGTTCCACGGTATCGATCGCGTTTCGAGGGTCCGAGAGCATCGCCTCCAGGAGACGCTGGAAGTGTCTGATCGCCCGAGAGCGTTGGGTCGGGTGGCCCACCCCCATGTTGAAGTCGAACATCACCACTGGCTCGCCTGTTGCCGAGAAGTCGGCGATGTGGGCCCGGAGACCGTGCTCGGGCTCCGAGTGGCCAGCGAAGAGCCATTCGGCGGCGATCTGCTGGCCGTCGAATGTGCCGAAGGCGGCGGTGATGTAATTCAAGATCACATCGAGCGATCGATTCGTGGCGGCGCTGCTGCTCCCAGGGCGTACCTGGCGCAGGTACCCGGAGATGACATCGTCGGCCTTCTTGGCGAGGCTCGTGAATGTCTCGCCATCGTCGAGCCCGAAACTCAGGGGATACACCTCGGTGAACAATCCCGGAGTTCTGCGAAGAGCCGGAGTCGTTCGATTGTGCGCCGGGGCACCGAGCGTGATCGTCTCTAGTGAGGTCGTCCGTCTCAGGAAGGACACGAACGCAACCAGGAGCAGTTTGAACCGTGTCAGCTCTCTGGTGATCGACTGCAGGCCTTCCCGCGCCGCCAGCTCGTCGAGACGTCGCAAGACATCGGGTCCGAGAGGTGCGGCGAAACGCTCTGCGACGGTCGTAGTCGACGATGGTGCAGAGCCGTAGAGTCGAAGTGGCTCCCTTTCGGCCGAGACCGGTAGGTGGCGGTGCTGACCGGCCTCCATCTCGACGTACTTGACAAAGGGCTCGAGTCGGTCTCCGAGACTGGCTCGTTCCAACCGAAGGCTGCGGTAGATCTCGTCCAGGCGGTTGATGAGGATCACGAACGAGCCTGCGTCGATCAGAGTGTGATGTTGGGCGAGGTAGAGGCCGACCCGGGTGCCTTCGAGCCTGGCAAGAGCGGCGTCGAACGGCTTGGTCGAGAGGTCGATGGACTCCCGACATCGTCGCTCTCCCCAAACCCGGAACTCCTCGAACGGCTCTCTCTCGGCCGTGAAGTCGAGGAGGGGGAGATCGTCATCTGGTGGAGCCGCCAACACGGTCTGGTAGGGGACTCCGTCGCGTTCGACGATCACCGTCCGCAAGACGTCGGCCTCACCTACGAGGATGTGAAACGCCTGACGAACCAGCCGCGTGTCATGTCCGTGCCCGAGGTCGAGGACGAACGCCATGTTGTATATGGGCTTGTCGTGGATCTGCTGGGCGGCCCAGATCAGCTCCTGGGCCCGGGTCAGGGGCCTCTTCTCGCGCCCTTGGATTGCCACTTGCCGTGTCGTCGTCATCGGTTCACAACCGTTCCCAGTCCGGTCTTGGCGGTCTCGATGCTCAAGACGAGCTGGCGGTGAGTCGTGGGCCCGTCGTCCGTGCGGAAGGACCGAATCAAGTAGGTGTCGAGGCGAGTGATCTCCTCGCCGGGCTCGAGTGTCGGTTCCACGCTCGAACTCCAGAAGTGATCAGGTGGTGCGAGTGCCGACCACCATGCGGAATGGCCGCGGTTGAGGTCGTCGAAGAGGAGCAACATGAATTGCTCGGAGGCTTCTCTCTGGCCCTGGTCCCGCGCTTGCTCGAGCCCGAGCAGTTCTTCGACCGACCCGGCATCAAGCAGGCGGACGTAGGTCTCGCCGGATCCGACGTATCCGTAGCCACCGGCGGCGGGGGCCCTCGGTCCAAGGCCGAGTTGGAGGAACAGGACCTCCTGCTCCAGGGGAGCGAAGCTCGACGCGGGCACAGTGACTCGGTCGCCGGACACTGTGGTCGCCTCGAAGCGGTATCCGTACGAGACCGGTGAGTCGAGCCAAAGAAGTCTCGGCGGGTGAAATAGGAACGATCCGGCGAGGGCCACCAGGACCACGGCTATCAGCCCACGCATTGGCGTGGCGTTCTCGCGGAACCAGGGAGCGAAGCGACGCATCGAGAGGATGGCGGCCAGGGCGATCTCCAAGACGATCCAGTCGAAGAACCAAAACCCGGTGGCAGCAAACAAGACGACGTGGAATCCCGCCGCCATCATCAGCCAGACCCGGAGCACCCGAAAGTGCGTCACGGCGGCCGCCGAGCCCAGTTCCACCACGAGCGTCGCCATCAGGGCCACTGTCCCAATTGCCCCAAGGACATCGGACATCGCGGTGGCAAACTCGCCGTTCCCTCCGGCGAGCCAGCCGGCGCTGTATGAGCCGAGGGGAAGGTTGGAGATGTCGTTGGAGGTGATCCAGCCCGAAGTCAGCTTGGCGACACCGGGGATGAAGTAATGGGCGGCGATCGCCGTGGAGAGCAACAAGATGATCGGCGAGCTCTGCCGACGCCCGCTCAACACGTAGACGAGATGCCCCGCGGCGACGCACAGGAGGGCTATGACCAGCAGGTCGTCGATGTTCTGGGCCGATCGGGTGCCAAATGGGTAGTTGAACTGTGAGTCGATGACTCGCATCTGGAGCGCAAACGGCACCAGGAACACAGGTCTGGCGATCGTGCAGACGGCCAGGCCCAGCAGCAGCCCCCGGTCGACGAGGTGGTCCTGGCCGAGGAGCCAGTTCCGCTCGTACAAGGCACCCCGCCAGGCGAGCAAGATCAGCAATAGGACGGCAAGCCAGCGAAGCGTCTGGCCGTGGTCCAACTCACTCCACGAGTTCCAGAGCCGGGCACGAAACCTCCAGGCGAGCACGGCAAACCCCGATGCTGCAGCCGCGTACGCCAGCTGTCTCGACTGCGCCGCCCCGACGATCAGCATCGGGTCGTCCAGATACCTCGGTTGCACGGTCGCCAGGAGCCGGGTGCCCCCATCCAGGAGCGCATAGACCAAGACCATGCCTACCAGCCATGCGATGTCGATCGGTCGATCACTGCGGAGGGCGGTTTGCAGCGACGTCTGTGGAGTCACCCTCGAGCTCAGGGCCGTGTGAGTGCTCATCCCTGCTGTTGGGAGGCTCGCCCGTCGGCATATCCAACGATTGCTTCGATCGTGCCGAAGTTCTCGATCGACACATCTCCTGGTGGGATATGTATCTGCCACGAATCCTCGACAAAGATCACCAACCGGGCGATGCTCAAGCTGTCGACGAGCCCGTCGAGTAATAGCTGGTCATCGACGCCTATCTCTATCGACGGGTCGTACAGCAGGTCGTTGGCGATGAAGTCGCGAATGGCCGCGGTCGGATTCTCGGGTCTCAAGCTCGGCTTCCTTCACGGATCAGTGCCCCCGCCCGCTCCGCGAGTGACTTGCGATCGATCTTCCCCGTAGTGGTCCTGGGGAAGTCATCGACAATCTCGATGGATGTTGGCAGTGCGTAGCCGGGCAAGCTGGTCGCCATGTGGCGCCGGAGGGCCGCTTCCTCTACCTCATGTCCAGCCAGGGTGGCCGCGGCGCGAATCAAAACTGTCCCGTCTCCCTCCGTGATCACATAGGTCGCTGCCTCTTCGACGGCCGGGTGGCTGAGAAGGGCCGCCTCGACCTCGTCGAGCTCCACCCGGAACCCCCGTGATTTGACCTGACGGTCCTTGCGGCCATGGAAATGAAAGACTCCCTCCCGGTCACGATGGGCGAGGTCTCCCGTCCTGAGGAACACCTCGGGTAGTCCCGAGAACCTCTGTCGGAAGTAGAAAACCTCCTCGTTGAGGTCGTTCCGTGCCCAATAGCCCCGCATCATCGTGGGAGCCCGAATCAGCAGCTCACCCATCTCTCCGTCGTCGACCGGATTGCCCGACGAGTCGACTACCAAGGCCTCCACGTTTGCGTACGGCTCCCCGATCGGGAGAGGAGGTCCGTTGGGGTCGGGCACGGACTCGACAGGAAAATGAGTGACGCCGTTCACCTCGGTGGGCCCGTAGACGTTCACGAACTCGGCCTGGGGGACTCGCTCCATGATCGATACCAGGTGCTTGAGGGGCATCGGCTCGCCCCCGAAGAGCACCAAGCGCAGTTTCCCCAGGCCCTTACCGTCCAGAACGCCTGGCTGGGAAAGTTGGATGAGAGCCATCGGGACCGTGAAGAAGACCGTGATACCACTCTCTTCCAGGAACCCGGCGAGGCTGGTGGGCAGCTTGAGATACTCCTCGGGGATCATGACTGTGGTGGCCCCACTCCGGGCTCCCCCGAAGAAGTCGAGGGTGGAGAGGTCGAACTGAAGCGGTGCGTAGTTGGACAGCACGTCCTCGGGGCCGAAACGGTAGGTGCTCGCGGTGACATTGGCCCATGAGATGGCACTGCGGTGGGTATGGGCGATGCCCTTCGGCACCCCGGTCGAGCCGGATGTGTAGAGGATGTAGCAGGGGTCCATCTCGGTCACGCGGGGTGACGTCTCCTGAGATGCCCCTGCCACCGCCCTCCAATCGATGGCCTCGACGTCGCCGATGTCCTCGTGCAGGCCAATCACGGCTCGCAGGCTCGGCGCCTCGCGTGCCATGGCTTCCAATCTTTCCCTCTTGGCCGGCTCGCTGATCAGGTGCTCGATGTGGCAGTCATTGACGATGAAGGCGAGACGGGCGATGGGTGCAGTCGGGTCCAAAGGCACATAGGCGGCCCCGGCCATCATGATCCCGTAGAGGGCGATGCCGGTCTCAAGGCACTTGTTGAGATAGATCCCGACGCGATCCCCCGGTTTCACCCCTCGCATAGTCAGCACGTTCGCCAGACGGCCGGCGCGCTCGAAGAGCTCGGCATAGGTGATGTCGGCTCCGCGACACGACAGAGCCACATGGTCGGGGTCGGCGGCGGCGGCCTCTTCGATTAGCTGGTGTAGTAGGTAAGCCATGTCACAACCCCAGCAGTCGGGCGACCACCTGTCTCTGAATGTCGGATGTGCCTCCGTAGATCAGACCGCCCACGGCGTCACGTAAATCGCGTTCGACACCTGTCTCGGTCAGATAGCCGATCCCGCCGAAGGTTCTCACCGCGTCGAGACCGGAGGCTACGAACTCCTCGGCGATGTGGAGCTTGGCGAGTGCAGACTCCAATTGTGCCGGACGGCCCGACTCCTTCAACCAGGCGGTCTTGTAGAGGAGCAACCGCGCCGTCTCGAGTCTGAGCCTCATGTCGACTATCCGGTTGGCGACGGACTGGAAACGCCCGATTGGTTGGCCGAACTGCTCTCTTTGCTTGGCGTGGTCGATCGTCATCTCGAGCTGTCGCTCCATCGCGCCGATCTGCCATGCCAGGATGAAGGCGCGTTCCCACTCCAGGGAGTCTGTCGATATCCCGACCCCTGCGCCGCGGGTGCCCAACATCGCTGCATGGGAAATCGGCGCCTCGTCGAACGTGACTGTCGTGGTCGGGTTGGTCCGCAGCCCCATCTTCTCGTGTGTGGTGCTGACGTCAACACCGGGAGTGTCGACCTCCACAAGAAACGCCGAGATTCCCCAATGCCCCATGTCAGGGTCTGTCTTGGCGAAAACCAGGAGAAGGTCGGCTACCGCCGCCATACCTATGAGGGCCTTGGTGCCGGTGAGCCGGAAACCGTCTGCAGATGGCTCGGCAACGGTCGACAGGCTGAACGTGTCCGAACCGGAGCCAGGCTCGGTGATCGCATGAGCACCAATGAGCGAGCCGGAGCCAAGGGCCGGGAGAAGGGTCGCCTGCTGCTCGGTGGATCCGGAGGAGATTATGGGCTGTTGAACGGTCCACATCTGACCGGCGACCGCCAGGTTCAGACCGCTGTCGCGGCATCCGTACCCGAGCGCCTCCAGAAGCAGGGTGGACGTGACGACCCCGTGCCCAAACCCGCCGTATTCGAGGGGTATGTTCCACTTGAGGACCCCGAAGTCCGCGAGTTGCTTCCAGATCGCACGATCAAAAGTACTGGACGCCTCCCTCTCGGCAAGTCCTACGTTCAAATTCGCCGAGGCGAACTCGATGACCGAGGCTCGCCCACGAAGCTGTTCCTCGGAGAGAGAGAAATCCATCTCAGTAGCCGATCCGTGGGGCGAGCGGTGGTGTCGAGAGTTCCTCGTATGGCGAGTACGGGTCGAAGCCAGAGTTGTCCAGTTGTACGTGTCGAAACTCATCCATCTCTACCGCCAGCTCGACGATGAGGGCCATCGCGACGTGGTCGGCCAAAGCCCAACCCGTGCTGTCGAAAACGGTGAGGTCGTTTCGGTAATCGGCGCCGGCGATGTCGTGTCGGACGATGTCTGGCAGTGAGACGATCCGAGCGGTGCCCGAATGCAGTTGCTGTGTCTCACCTTCTCTCACGGCCTGGGGGAGGAAGTCCGCGACGACGAGGCTCCGCTTCAGAAGGGAGACGGGCAGTTCACGCTTGCCGGGGAAATCGGATCCGACGGCATTGATGTGCAACCAGGCCTTGGTCTCAGCGTCCTCGAACAGAGGACCTGCGCCAACCGGGTTGGATGTCGATGTGCAGATGATGTCACAGGCGGCCAGCATCTCCTCCGGAGGCAGCGATTTGAACATCATGTCGGGGCCTGCAAACGCGCGTGCGCGCTCGGGAAGGGTCTGCACACGGTCTTGGTCAATGTCGTGGAGCAACACGCTCTGAATGTCGAACGCCATCGAGACGGCATGCAGCTGTGTTACGGCCTGAGCCCCGCAACCGATGAGACCGACGGTGGCACTCCCGGGCTCGGCGAGCAGTCGACTGGCCACACCAGACATGGCACCCGTTCTCCACGCGGTGATGAAGGTGCCGTCTGCCAAGGCCAGGAGATGGCCGCTCTGGGAGTCGTACACACTGATGGATGAGAGGACGGAAGGGAGACCGTGAGAAGTCGGGTTGAGGGGGTGATAGCCAACGACTTTGAGAGTCACAGTGTGGTCCCGCTCGTGGATCGGCATCCATTCGATCAGACCGTTTCCGTCGTCCCCGAATCCGTCACGTGGGGGTGACTCGAAGAGGCGGTCATCGAAGGTGGACAGCGTCTGCAGCAAACGATTCATGAGCTCGTCCATCAAGGGGCTTATGCCGTATTCAGCGGCGATTCGTCGTACGTTCCCCGCGTCGATGAGGAGCGAGTGCCTAAGTCCAGCGACCATGGTCCCCCCCGCCCCTCAGTCGTGACATGACAACACAGCTCGTGTCATATCTGCAAATCACCGCCCGCCTCAAGCATGAGAATATAGTCCGGTCCCGTCCAACGCAGAGAGTTGTGCCCCCCCACTCTCCGTATGTGCGGGGCTCATGAGGTACTCGTAGACGAGTACGGCGCGGATCGGTGGGCTCATCGCAGGCCTCCCGAGGTGACATCGAATCGCTGGGGCTAGCTTGTGACGAATGAAAGGGCGTTTGAGGGCGAAAGGCGGAAGACTCGTGCGTCCTGCAATCGTCACCTTCTTGGTCTCAGTCGCCGCCGCACTGGTCTCCTTCGCGCTGTTTCCTCGACAGGCGATCGCACACTCGACCAACGAGAGCTACGTCTATCTGGATATATACGACGACATCATCGAGGGTCGGATCGAGTATCCCGTGGATGACCTCTCCATGGTGCTCGATGTTGGGATCCCCGCCGACGCTGATGCGGCAGCTGACTCGGTTGCCACCAACCTCGGCCTGATCCACGGTTACTCAGCGGCTCACCTTTCGCTCGGGATTCCACCGGACCCCTGGCCGATTCGATTCGATGGCTATGAGATCCTGAGTGAGGGGAGCCTCACGGTCGTCGTGGTGCCCTTCGTGGTCGATCGCCGGTTCGACCCGATGCCACGCCGGTTCGAGGTCACCTACGACGGGATCATCTCAGAGATTCCCGACCGGTCGGCGCTGTTGCTCGTCGCCACTGACTGGAGGTCTGGGACCTTCAACAATGTCGAGGATCACCTCGCGGTGTTTGATCCGTCGGCACCCACACTCGCGGTCGATCTCGGTGACACGTCCCTGGTGCGTAGCCTATGGGGGGTGGTCGGGCTTGGCATCGACCATATCCGGATCGGCTCGGACCACATTCTCTTCATCATTGCCCTGCTACTACCGGCCGTCCTCTATTTCTATCCGCGGTTCGGATGGAGGCCGGCCGAGAGCTTTGGGGCGAGCCTCTGGCGAGTGGTCAAGATCGCCACGAGTTTCACTGTCGCCCACACCATCACTCTCACCCTTGGGGGTCTGGGTTTCATCACGATGTCGCCCGACGTCGTCGAGCCGCTCATCGCGCTTTCAATCGGCCTGGCGGCCTGGCACAACCTCAGACCGGTGATCTTCAACCGGGAGTGGG
>Ga0299906_10002250_pt1 | contig 16102 bp, 13 predicted proteins | sample RVTome_14_FD_200259 | JGI IMG/M metagenome (GOLD analysis project Ga0299906, IMG submission 200259) | Soil microbial communities from uranium-contaminated site in the Upper Colorado River Basin, Wyoming, United States - RVT145D125 (version 2) ... | reverse complement strand
GGCACGACCATGCTCAGCCCGTCGACCGCGCCGCGCTGGAAGATGCAGATCAGCGTCTTCTTGCGCGCCGCCGCCCTCGTCTCGGCCAGCAGTGAGCGGGTGAGGTAGTCGGGCGGCAGTCCGAGCGCGAGCAGCGCGAACGCGCCGTGCCGGACGAAGACTCTGCGTGAGATCGGATCCATGATCGCCTCTACCGCTTCTGGAAGTCCGGCGATCCGAGCACGAGCCCGAGCGCGCGCGCCGCGAGCACCCGTGCATCGTCGCCTGCCGCCTGCCGCTCCGCGAGGTCGGCCAATAGGTTCGCCCGAAGCCGCGCCGCGTCCGCGCCGGGCAACAGCCGCTCGGTCAGGCCGTCCACCCACGCTTCCAGCCAGCCGGCGTCGATCACGGGTTCGGCGGCCGTGCGCGCCGCGCCACGGCGGCCGGCCGCTGCGCCCCGCCCACGACGGTCGTTGACCGCTGCGTCCATGCCACGGCCGGACCGGCCCGCTGCGCCGGCACGCCCCACGATCGCGGGCAGCCGCGCACCCGCCGAAGGCACCAGCCGCGCCGGCTCGATCCGCACGCCGTCGACCCCGCCCGATGCCAGCTGCAACGCGAAATTCATCCGGTTCAGCATCGCGCCGCTGTTGATCCAGTCCTCCGACGTCGCCGGATAGCCGGTCGGCGTCGGCTCGTTGTACGGAAGGTGACCCATCAGCCGTAAGGCCTGCGGCAGCGCGCGCGATGCGCCGACATCCGCCGCCGTCATGCGCAGTGCGCTCGCGATCAGCTGGAACGGCGTCTTCACCTTCGCATCGATGTGACGCGGATCGTAGAACCGTTCGGACGTGAACAGCGCACGGGTCACCGCGCGCAGATCGCCGCCCGTGCGGGTGAAGACGGCCGCCACCTCATCGACGAGGTCCGGTGCGGGTGAGTCCGTCACGAAGTACTCGACCAGCTTCCCGGCGATGTGCCGCGCGGTCGACGGGTGCGTCGACAACGTGTGCAGCACTTCCAGACCTTCGGCGAAGCCGCCGCCGGCCGGCAGCGTTCGACCCAGAACGGTCTTCTCACCCCGATCGTGCTGCGCCGAATTGAACTCGAACGTCGGCTCGTCGACCGGCTCGGGCGCGCGTGCGCCGCGGCCCGCTCGACCGGCTCGACCCGGCAGCGCGATCCGTTGCGCCGCCGGCCGCGCCGCTTCTCCGGGCCGCCGGAACGTCCAGCCCGTGAAGACCCGCGCGACCGCCACGACGTCGTCCTGCGTGTAGCCGCCGTCCACGCCGAGCGTGTGCAGCTCCATCAGCTCGCGCGCGTAGTTCTCGTTGAGGCCGCGCTGCCGGCCGCGCTGCTGCTGCATCTGGCGCTCTGCCCGTTCCAGACGCTGCAGCTGCTGCTGCGTCATGCGACCGCTCTGCACCATGCGCCGCCGCTCGCTCGCGCTCATCAGCCGGATCTCCTGCAGCAGCCGCTGCAGCTCCAACCGCTCGCGTTGCAGCGTCGGGTTCATCGAGTCCGGCACCACGCTCGATGCGTTGTCCAGGTAGAACAGCATCGCCGGGTGCGTCGCCGTCGCGACCAGCATCGCCTCGAACGTGCCGAAGACGTGCGGCCGGATCGCGGTCCGCTCGTAGTCGGCCACCATGTAGCGGTCGATGCCCTTGCCGAAGAACACGTTGAAGTGATTGAACCAGAAGTCGGTCATCACCTCTTCGAGCTGCCGTTCCGCGTGCACCGCGCGCACCAGCTTCGCGCCGACCAGGTCGTTCAATTGGCGCTGCGGATTCGCCGCCGCCAACAGTTCGCGGCGCTCGGGCGTCATGTCCAGCAGAGCCCGCCTCGGCGCGGCGGCCGATCGCATCGAGTCGTTGGCCGCCGCCCGTTGCTGGGCCTGAATCGCACGCGCTTCGGAGGCGAGTCTGAACAGGTCGACCATGCTCGACGTCGCGGACGGGAACGCCCTCAGCTTCGCGTCCAGTGCCGGCTCCGTGATCCGTTCCGGGTCCAGCTGCCGGTCGAGCCATGTCGTTCGCCCGATCCTCAGGATTTCGTCGAGGTCGGCCGCGGTCGCACCATACGCCGCTCGTTCGAGGAGATGGATCGCGCGGATGCTGTCCTGCGTCGTCGCGCGGACCGCGACTTGCCACGCGGCGGCTGGCCGCGCCAGCGAGGCCGCGACCAACGACGCGAGGACTACGGCTCTGCCGATACGCATGGCGGTCTTCCTGGGTTCGGGTTCGGCGCCTGTACTGTCGACGCCGCAACCGGTTCGTTCGTTAATCTAGTGGTGTGGCGCGGAAGTTCCATGTCCGTACCGAGAGCGCGGATGCGCGCTCCGGCCAAGGCGCGACGAGGCGGGAATGGCAGCGTCATTTCAAGGAGCAGCAACGCCGGCGGGGGCGCGCAGGCGCGCTCCTCTGATGGAGCCGGACCGCGGATCGGGCCGCGGCCGACAAGAAACGATCGGTCCGCCGCGGCCCCGGCCGCATGCGGCACCGGCGACTGAGGCGCGACGGACGCATTGGCTACGGTGCCACACGACCCGGGCAGCGACGCCACGGACGGCCAGACGCCGAAGCAGGATCAGCAACCACCCATGAGCGCAGAAGCGACCATCAACGAAGCGTCCGCACTGCCGGCCGGCCTCGCGCCGCGCGGCGACCGGATCGCCCACGCGTACCAGCAGTTGCGCGAGCTCATCATCTGGGGCCGGCTCGCGCCCGGCGCGCGCATCATCGAAACCGACGTCGCCGCCCGGCTCGGGCTCTCGCGCACGCCCGTCCGCAGCGCGCTGCACCGGCTTCAGCAGGAAGGCTACATCATCGCCTCCGGCACCGGGCCGCAGGCGCGGCTCAGTGTCGCGCCGTTGACCAAGCGGGACGCACGCGAGCTGTTCGCCATCGTGTCCCACGTCGAGGCGCTCGCCGCCGAATGGGCCGCCCTCCTCGATGACACGCCCCGTGCCGGCGTCGTCGGCGAGCTCAAAGAGCTCAATGACGCGCTCGCTCGAGCCGCCGCCGAGCAGCAGCCGGACGAGCGCCAGTTCTTCAGACTCGAGCAGCAGTTCCACCGCGCCTTCGTCAAGGCGGCAGGCGGCCCGCGCCTCATCGCGCTGCACGAGGCCGTCAAGCCGCAATCCGACCGCTACGTCCGTCTCTACGTGCAAGCGCTCCTCGCCCGCATGGCCGACACCGTCGACGAGCACGTCGCGCTGATCAACGGCATCGACGCCCGCGACCCGACCGCCGCGAAGGAAGCCGTGCTCCTCGACTGGCGTAACGCCAGCCGCTATCTCGGCGAGGTCATGGATCGCCACGGTGAGATCGGAACCTGGTGAGCCGCGCGACACCCGCGTGCGCGCCGTTCCCTAGTCCTCCGAGCCGCCGTCGCCCCCGCCGGACGCGCCCCGCCTGTGGACGCGCGAGCGCCTCGCCCGTAGACTGCCCACTCGCTGCTGCGTAACGGGCGCGCGGCACCGGTGTATTCATTAGGGTTGCGCCGGCCATTCGCCGGCGCGTGAGCCGGTCCGTCGCGGGCTCTGCGCTCCGGCCGTGAGGCTCCAACGTTTCGCGAGGCTGATGCGTCAATTCCCCCAGATGGCCGAAGCGGATCGACGTCTCGTCGAAAAGGCGCGGTCGGGCGATGCTGAAGCGTTCGAGGAACTGGTCCGCCGGCACCTTCGCGCCGCGCACGCCATTGCGCTTGGCGTGCTCGGCGAGGCCGCGGATGCGGAAGATGTCTGTCAGGACGCCTTCATTACGGCGCTCGAGCAGATCGACACGTGCGACCCGGACCGTTTCGCGGGCTGGCTGATGCGGATCGTGCGCAATCGCGCGATCAGCGTGCAACGCCAGCAGCGGGTCCGGCGCAGCATGCCGCTCGAGTGGGCGAACGGCGCACGGAGCCGGGAATCGCCCGAACGGGATGCCGAGCGCTCGGCGCTCAGGGAACGACTGATGGCGGCGATCGAGCCGCTGCCGCAGCGGCAGCGCGAAGTCCTGCTGCTGCATGACCTGGAAGGTTGGCGCCACCGAGAGATCGGAGAGGCGCTGGGCATCCCGGAAGGGACGGTCCGATACACCCTGCACCACGCGCGGCGCGCCGTGCGGGAACGCCTCGGGGTGGACAGCGTGAGGGAGAAATAGTCATGTCGATGGACAGCGGGATCGACCTGTCGTCGCTCGATCCGAGCGCGGAGCCGGAGCGCTGGGAGCGGCTGGTCCGCGCGATCACCGAGCGGGCTGCGCCGGAGCTGGCGCGACGGGCGCAGCAAGCGGGTGTCCTCACGATCCTCGGCCGGTGGGTCTGGCCGACGCTGGCCGCGGCGACGCTCGCCGCGCTGATCTCGGGAGCCATACTCGCGACCGCACAACAGAGGGTCAGCGACGTGCCGGGCGGCATTGCGGAGGCGATCGGGCTGCCGGAGCCGGTCGCGAGCTGGATCGAGGAGAACCGCGGCCCGACGGGCGCCGACCTGCTCGCGGTCATGGAAGGCAGCATCCAATGATGAAGTTCACCCCCGGCGGTCGCTTGCGGCTGATCGGCGCGGGCGTGCTCGTGACGACGTTCCTCGCGGGCGGCCTCGCCGGCGCCGCGTTCCGGCAGAGCCAGCTCGCGGCGAGCGATGCGGCGCCGGCCGTTCGCGCGGGCGAGCGGCGCGGCGACCGGGACGGCCGAACCGACAACCGCGATGGCGACCGCCGGCGCAGCTCGATCTACGATCAGCTCACGCTGAGCGCGGACCAGGACTCGATGATCGACGCGATCTTCGCGCGCTCCGGCCGCGAGGCCGACCGCGTCTGGCGACACGAGTTCCGTCCCATCGTCGACAGCCTGCTCAATGAGGCGCGGGCCGAGGTCCGCGAGATCCTGACGCCGGAGCAGACGGAGCACCTCGACTCGCTGCTCGCAATGCGGCGACGGCGCGCGGCGGAGGCACGCTCGAACAACCAGCCGCGGCAGGGCCCGGATCAGCCGGGCTCGCGAAACGGAGGCGGGCGGCCGGACGGGCAGAGGAAGCCGAACCCATGAGTCGGTCGCGGCTCGCCCGTCGGCGCGCCGGCGCGCTCCTGGCCGGCATCGCGGTCGCGATGCCGGTCTCGTACGCCGCCGCTCAGACGCCGGACCGCACGGTAACGCTGGACGAGGCCGTCGACCTCGCACTCGCGAACAGTCCCGCGCTGATCCAGCGCATGGGCGCGATCGCCAGCGCGGAGTGGGGCGAGCGGTCGGCATGGGGCGCATTCCTGCCATCGCTCGCGATGAACTCGGGTGCGACTCTCGCGAGCGCGACCCGCTACGACGCGAACACCGGCGTGAACGTGACGGGCTCGTCCGACAGCTACAGCGCGTCGCTGTCCGCGTCGATGCCGATCTTCACCGCCGGCCGGCGCGGCGCCCAGCTGCGCCAGGCGCAGGCCGAGACCGCGACGGCGGAGGCCGCCGTGCGCGAGCAGCGCTTCACGACCATGCTCGCGGCGAAGAGCGCGTTCTTCGAAGTGCTGCGCGCCGAGGAGCTGATCCGCGTCAGACAGGCGCAGATCGGCCGCGCGCGGAAGGGTCTCGACGCGGCACAGGCGCGGCTCGAGGCCGGCTCGGCGACGCGGTCCGACTCGCTGCGCGGCCGGCTCGAGGTCAACCAGGCCCAGCAGGCGCTGCTGCAGGCGCAGAGCCAGCTGCGGTCGGCGCGCTACGCGCTCGGCGCGACGATCGGGATCGATGGGCCGGCCGGTGTCGTGCCGCCCACGGACCTGGAGCCGCGGCCGATCGCACACACGGAGGACGAGCTGATCGCGATCGCCATCGAGTCCGCGCCCGCCGTGGTCACGGCGGGCGCGAACCTGAAGTCGAACCAGGCCGCGCTACGCGTCAGCCGGACCCAGTATTTCCCGACGATCAACTCGTCGGCCGGCTATAGCTGGAACAACCAGGACCTCGCGTTCGGCGGCGGCCGGACCAGCTGGAATACGCGGCTCTCGTTCTCGTACAACCTGTTCAACGGCTTTACGCGCGAGGAGGCGAACCAGCGCGCGGCGGTGAACCTGCGCAGTGCCGAGGCGTCGCTGGACGACGTGCGGCGGCGCATCCGCGCGAACGTGGTGACGACGGCCGACGCGGTGCGCGTGGCCGAGCAGCGGATGCGTCTGACGCAGGAGGCGCTCGCGGTGGCGGAGGAGGATCTGCGCGTGCAGGAGGAACGGTATCGCCTCGGCGCGTCGACGATCCTCGAACAGATCCAATCACAGATCGCGCTCGCACAGGCGGAATCGGACATGATCAACGCACGCTTCGACTACCTGATCGCTCACGCGCAGCTCGAATCGCTGGTCGGGAGGGACCTGTGACGCCGCGCGGCCGCGAGCAGAACGGCGCTCCCGTCGATCCCGGTACGGCCGTCATCCGGATCGCCGGGCTGCGCAAGGATTATCAGCTCGGCTCCGAGACCGTGCACGCCCTGCGCGGCGTCGACTTCATCGTCGCGCGCAACGAGTACGTCGCCATCATGGGGCCGTCAGGGTCGGGCAAGTCCACGCTCATGAACCTGATCGGCTGTCTCGATACGGCGACGGCCGGCGAGTACTGGCTCGACGGCGAACCGGTTTCGAAGCTGAACGATGACCAGCTCGCCCGTATCCGCAACAAACGGATCGGCTTCGTCTTTCAGACGTTCAACCTGCTGCCGCGCGCGACCGCGCTGCACAACGTCGAGCTGCCGCTCGTCTACGCCGGTGTGTCGGCGAAGGTGCGGCACGAGCGCGCCGTCGACATCATGGACAAGGTCGGTCTCGGCGACCGCATGATGCACCGTCCGAGCGAGCTGTCGGGCGGCCAACGGCAGCGCGTCGCGATCGCGCGCGCGTTGATCAACGAACCGGCCCTGCTGCTGGCCGACGAGCCCACGGGCAACCTCGACAGCAAGACGGGCGCGGAGATCATGGCGCTCTTCGACAAGCTCCACGACACGGGTCAGACGATCGTACTGGTGACGCACGAAGCCGACATCGCCGACCACGCCCGGCGTCAGATCGTACTCAGAGACGGCATTATTGCGACAGACGAGCGGCGCGGAAACGGCGCCGCCCATCCCGGATACGGGGGAGGTGACACTTGAAGTGGGTGATTCGCTCTGCACAGGCTCTAGCTGCGGCGCTCGTCGCGGTCAGCGCCGTGGCCTGCAACCGGGGGGAGGCGGATGATTACACGGCCATGACCCCCACCTACGCGGTGGTCGAGCGGCGCGACCTCGACGTCAAGGCTGAAGCGTCGGGTCTGATCGAGCCGATCAAGCTCGTCGAAGTCAAGTCGAAAGCGTCGGGCGAGATCGTGGCGTTGCACGTCGAGACGGGCGACGAGGTCGAGCGCGGCGCGCTGCTGGCCGATGTCGATCCGCGCGACGTCGAGAACGCGTATCAGCAGGCGCTCGCGGATCGCGATGTCGCGAAGGCTCGGCTCGCCTCGGCGATCTCGGAACGCGAGCGGACCGAGGAGCTGATGCGTGCCGGCTACGTGACACAGCAGGAATACGAGAGCGCGCTGCTCAACGAGGCGAACCAGAACGCCGCGGCGATCAAGGCCGAGACGAACCTTCAACTCGCGACGGAGCGGCGCAACGACGTCACCATCCGGGCGCCGATCGCCGGCACGGTGATCTCGCGCTCTGTCGAAGAAGGCACGGTCATCGCGTCGGCCAGCCAGAACGTGTCGGGCGGGACCGTGCTGATGCAGATGGCGGACCTGTCGCAGGTCCAGATCCGGGCGCTCGTCGATGAGACGGACCTCGGCCGCATCCGGCCCGGACAGGAAGCGGAGATCAGCGTCGACGCGTACCCCGACCGTACGTTCGCCGGCGCCGTCTTGAAGATCGAGCCGCTCGCCCAGGTCGAGCAGAACGTCACGATGTTCCCGGTCCTGATCAGCCTGAACAACGATGAGCGGCTGCTCAAGCCGGGCATGAACGCGGCGATCGTGTTCGAGATCGCGCAGCGCACGAACGTGCTGGCGGTGCCGAACGCGGCTGTGATCAACACGCGCGACGCCATCGTCGCCGGCGAGATCCTGGGTATCAGCGAAGAAGCGGTGCAGACGGCGCTGCAGGGCGGGGCTCCGGCGTCGCCCGGCAGCCTGAGGGTGGCGCGCGCGGATCCGGACCAGCCGCCCGGGTCTGGCGCTGGCGGGCAGACCGCGACGACGCGCGACCCGCAGCAGCAGACCCGCCGCGGCGGCGACAACGCGCGGGGCGGCGAAGGTCGCGGCGGCCGCAACAGCCGTGGCGGCGCTCCGCGGACCCGCAGCGCGATGGCCGGTGCGCTGGACGCGGCGCGGCCGGCGGTGGTCTTCGTGCAGGCCGACGACGGCACGCGCTCGGCGCGCCGCGTGATGCTCGGTGTCAACGACTGGGATTACAGCGAGGTCGTGAGCGGCCTCGAGGAGGGCGAGCGCGTGGTGCTGATGTCGGTCGCGCGGATTCAGCAGCAGCAGGAGGAGTTCAACGACCGGATGCGCGAGCGCGCGACGGGCGCGCTGACCGGCCGCGGCGGTATGGACGGCGGCCGCGGCCGCGGCCGCTGAGGAGGGGAATGACATGCTGATCGGCGAAACGCTACGAGTCGCGTTCAGCTCGATCCGGGCCAACAAGCTGCGCTCGTTCCTGACGACGCTCGGCATCATCATCGGTATCGGCGCGGTCATCACGATGGTTGCGCTGGGCGAAGGCGCGCAGCAGTCGATCGAGTCGCAGATCGAGTCGCTCGGCAGCAACGTCCTGACGGTCCGGCCGGGGCAGCAGTTCTTCGGCGGGCTGGACCGCGGCGCGACGCGGCTGTCGACGGATGACGCCTACGCGCTGATCGGCAGCTCACCGCTCATCGAGAACGTGTCGGCCGAGATGTCGCGCCGGCAGCAGGTCGAGGTCGGCGCGAGCAACGCAAACGTCGAGATCGTCGGCGTGATGCCGGACTATTTCGAGATCCAGACGCTCGATCTGAACATGGGTCGGCTGTTCACAGAGGGGGAAGACCAAGGGAAGCGGCTGGTGGCGGTGGTCGGTGCCGGCGTCGGTGAGATGCTGAACCTGGCCATGACCGAGCTGTTGATCGGACAGTCGATCCGCGTCCGCGGCGTGCGGTTCGAGGTGATCGGCACACTCAAGGCGAAGGGCGAGCAGGGGTACGGCAACCCGGACGAGAAGATCTACGTGCCGCTGACGACGGCGCAGTACCGTGTGATCGGGCAGGAGCGCGTGAACTCGATCCTGGTGCAAACGGTCTCGCCGGAAGCGATGGACCCCGCCATCGCGGACATCGACCGAGTGCTGCGCCGGGCGCACCGGATCCGGCCGGGCGATGCGAGCGACTTCAACGTGCGCAACCAGACATCGCTGCTGAGCGCGATGGGTGAGACGACACGGACGTTCACACTGCTGCTCGCCGGCATCGCGTTCATCTCGCTGGTCGTCGGCGGCATCGGCATCATGAACATCATGCTCGTCTCGGTGACGGAGCGCACGCGCGAGATCGGCATCCGAAAGGCGCTCGGCGCGAAGCGGCGCGACATCCTGCTCCAGTTCCTGATCGAGGCGCTCGTGCTATGCGCCGCGGGCGGCCTTCTGGGTGTGGGTGTCGGCGCAGCCGGCGCCGCGGTGATCACGCGGACCGCCGGCTTCTCTGCGGCGATTGCACCGGGCGCCGTCGCGGTCGCGATCGGCTTCTCGGCCGCGGTCGGTCTGTTCTTCGGTATCTGGCCGGCCCGGCGCGCGGCGCGGCTGGATCCGATCACCGCGCTGCGATACGAGTAGCCGGGACCCGGCCGAACGGACTCGAAGAAGGCGCCGCCCCCTCGGTCGAGGGCGGCGCCTTCTTCATGCGAACCCATCCACTGGCGCGTGCTGAATCGTCCATGCCGTGGAGCCGGTCCGGATCGCAGGCACGCGGAACACGAGCCGCGCGTCTGGCGTAAGCGAGCGGCAGCGGTGGGTCGTGGAACATCGAGGAGTGCGAATGCCGAGCAGGATCTGGAGCGGACTCGTCGGCCAGCTCGAAGACGCGCGCCGCGCGTTGCGAGACGCGCCGGTCGAGGTCGCGCTCGGCTGGGCGGCGGCGATCTCGCTGTCGATCACCCTCGAGGGCAGCGGCGAAGTCGACGACTGGCTGCCGATCGCGGTTGCCGCCGCGCTCGCGTTCCCGGTTGCGCTCGCGTTCAGCCTGCTCCATGCCGCCGGCTCCGTGTCGGCGACGACGCGCTGGGTCGGGACCGCGATGGGCCTGGCATTCGCCGCGCTGTACGGGTTCGCCATGTTCGATCCAGCTCTGGCCTCGGAGGTCTGGCGCGCCGCGTGCCTGTTCGGCGCCGTCGCGCTGCTGCCGCTGCTGGTACCCCTGCGTGCGGGAGGGGATGGACCGGCGGACCGGGCATGGTTCTGGTTGTTCAACACGCGGCTCGCCATCCGGTTCGTGACCGTATACGGGTTCGCCGCTCTGCTCGCGCTCGGGCTGAGCCTCGCCGTTGCGGCGATCGGCAACCTGTTCGAGCTGAGCGTGCCGGACCGGTTGTACGGACACGTCTGCGGCGTGATGTTCCTCGGCCTCGCGCCCTGGGCGCTCGCGGGCGGGATCCCGGATCTGTTGGCCGATCCGGCGGACGAACGCGACCGTGCGGCGCGCCACGCACGCAGGGCCGGTCTGTTCCTCGCCCTGCCGCTGCTCATCGTGTACGGCGCGATCCTCTACGGTTACGCGATCAAGATCGGCATGACCGGCGAGGTCCCGCGCAACCTGGTGTCGCCGGTCGTGCTCGGCGCGGGCGCGCTGTGGACGCTCGCCGCGGTGGCACTCGAGCCCGTGTTCTGGATCGATCCGGATCCGGTGCCGCGTCGCGGCATCGCGCGGCTGCTGCGGCTGCTGCCGCTGCTGATGCTGCCGCTGCTCGCGCTCGGCGCATGGGCGATCTGGCTGCGCGTTGCCGACTACGGCTGGACGGAGTTCCGCTACATCCGCATGCTCGCCGTGATCGCACTGGCCGTGGTCGCGGTGATCGGCGCGGCGCGCGTCGCGCGCGGAGGACCGCCGCCGTTGCGGTCGCTGCCGGCCGCCGCGATGCTCGCGCTGCTCGTTGCCGGACTCGGCCCGCTGAGCGCGCCGGCGGTCGCACGACGCAGCCAGCGCGTTCAACTCGAGCGTGGGCTGGCCGACGTCGGGCTGCGCGATCCTGGCGGTCCCGCCGTCCCGCTCTACCCGTTCGGCGGTGAACCGCCCGAGCTCCGGCCAGTCGACCCGGAGACTTACGACCGCATCACCGGCAGCGCGCATTTCCTGTTGTCGCACTTCGGAGATGATGCGCTCGTGGGGCTCATCACGGGCGCGGCCGAGGCGCCGTACCGCTATGACATCGGCACCTCGCTCGGCCTCGAACGACGCGTCGAACTCGCCGAGGTTCGTTACGTCGACGCATACCTGCCGCCCGGTACGCGCTTCGATCTGAACGGCGCGACGGCCGCGTATCCGTTCCAGATGGTCGGTGACTCTGCGAGCTTCGGGCCGTACTCCGCAGATTACCTCGCAGAGCGGCGCGTCCTGCGGATCACGCGCGACGATGGCGGCGTCTGGGAGGCGGACCTCGACTCGACCTTCATGCGCCTCTTCGCTGCCGCGGCCGGCCAACGCGGGCCCGCGCCACAGCCGCGACCCGTGTCGGCGCAGGCACGCCGCTTTCAGGTCGGCAACGCCGAGCTTTCGCAGGAGCTCGCGGTGCTTCCGCTGCGCACCAGCGATGAGCCGAGCCCGGCAACGGAGGCGTGGCTACTGCTTCAGGCAATCGCGTTCGAGGTCGAGTCGGCGCCGAGCGGCGGCGAGCCTGGCGTCGCGCTTCGCCGACTCGATGGCTGGTTGGTTCTCGGCGCGCCTGCCCGCCGCTGAATCCGCGTGTGGCGGAACTCGGGGCCGCTGCGCCACGTACATCGGGAGCGGGCCGCGCGGAGGAAACGGCCCCGACTCGGCCACGAAGGCGACCAGAGGACCCGCGTGGCCGGACCACGAAGGAGGAAGCATGCGCAGCACCCTTGCCACCCTCGCCGCCGCCGCGGCCACCCTCATGTCCGGGTTCGCGGACACGCCGGCTGCGGCGCAGGACATTCACATCACACCGAGCCTCGGTGCATTCCACGCCGGCCAGAACCTCGACAACGTACGACGCGCCGCCGACGACGGGCGCCTGACGCAGAACGCACCGCTCGCGTTCGGCCTGGCGCTCGAGGCGTTCTTCCTGCGCGGCACGGTACTGTACGCGTCCGGCGCGACGATCGACGCCGAGGGCGCCGGGCTCGGCGGTACGGAGCGAATCGGCGACGGCTCGCTGTTCGCGGCTGCCGCCGACGTCGTGTTCCGGCCGATCCCCCGTCTGATCGTCATCCAGCCGTACGTGCTGGGCGGGATCGGCTTCAAGCACGAGCGCTACTCGTTCGAGGACGATGCGATCGGCGAGCTGCTGCCCGACCGGCAGACCAGGCACGCCTGGCACATCGGCGTCGGTGCCGACCTCATGTTCGGCAATCTCGGCGTCGTCGCCGAGGTCACCGACTTCATTGATCGTGAGGGCGACGGGTTCCTCGGCCGGCACGACAGCTTCGCGATGATCGGGCTGCGCCTGCGCCTCCGTTGAGCGCGGGTGCGGTGAGGTTCGATTGGATCGGCGGATGGACGGGTTCGAGAGGCGATCAGAAAAAGGGGGGCCGCGATTCCGAAATCGCGACCCCCCTTTTCTCGCTCGCCCGGCCCGACACTTTCTATCTCGGACTCCGGCCTGGCGTCAACGGATCCCGCCTTGCGTCACGGACGCCCGGCGGGCGTTATCCGCCCTGGCTCAGCTCGCGTCCACCGTGTAACGCCAGCCCGCGACCGGCGCGGTGACCGGCGCCGTGCCCTCGAACGGCACGATCGCCTGCTCGCCTTCCGCGTTCGGCGGCGCATTGACGCGGACCTGCGCGGTCCCGACCTGCGAGCCATCCTGCCCGATCAGCGTCAGGTTGATCGTGACCGGCGTGGCCGCGGCGAGGTTCAGGTTCTTCAACTTGCCCTGGATCTGAGCCGTCCCCTCGCTCGACTCCACTGAGATCTCATCCAGTGCGACCGGCATCGTCTCGAGCTTCTGCAACACCGCGTACGCCGCCCGGCCGGCCGCCTGGGCGCTGTCGCCTCGCATCTCCGCGAAACGCTTCTCGATCTGCGCCAGCATCAGAACGAGCTGCTCGTTGTTCGGGTCGACTTCCTGGATCTCGGGGATCTGCGCCTTGATGTTCTCGTAGATCTGCCGGAGCTGCGGGTATTCCTGCTCCGCCGAGGCCGGCGTCTCCTTGATCCGGTTCTCGATGCGCTGGGCCTGCTGCCACTTCGCCTGCACGACGTTGAACAGGTAGTCGCGAGCGTACGGATTCGTTTCGCGCGCCTTCTCGAACCAGCTCTGTGCCGCCTCGAAGTCCTGCGCCTGGAACGCCTCGACGCCCGCCGCGCCGTGCAGCTGCCCGATGTTCGTTGTCGCCATCCGTCGCAGATCGCGCCACTGCGCCTGACCCGCGGAATCCAGCTGCTCGTACAGCGGTCCGTGCGATGTCTCGATCGCCCGCTCGAGGGCCGCGATCGCCGGCTCGATCTCGAGCTTCTGCGCGTGGATGCTCGCGATGTTCAGGTAGCCCTCCGGCCGCTTGTCGTACAACGCGTTCGCAGCCGTCAGCGTCGCGAGCGCTTCATCGGTCTGGCCCGCGTCCAGCTGACTCACGCCCAACTTGAACCCGGTGATCCAGGCGGTCTCACGGAGGCCTTCGATCTCCTCCGCGTATTCCGCGTGCATCTGCTCCGCCTTGTCGAACGCCTCATCCGCCTCCGCCATGTGGCCCAGGCCGGCGTGCGCCTCGCCCGCGAGCTTCCAGACGAGCGCGTTGTTCGCGTCGTTCGTGAACGCCGGCTGCAGCGCCGCCAGCGCCCGCTGGTAGAGCTGCTGCTTCTCCGCTTCGTCCGACCGGATCAGGGCGAGACCCAACTGCTTCTCGGCCTCCTTCGTGTCCTTTGTCTCCTTCTGCGCCGCCGCCGACAACGGCAGGAGCAGTCCGGTCAGCATCAGGGCCAGGGAGAGCCCGCGAAACCCTCTCATCGATCGCCTCCGTTGATCCGCTGGGGTAGGGTTGGCGTAAGTTGCTATGGCCACTCGACCTCGGCCCTCAAGACAGGGGTCGGGTTGACGCCAGGTGGTAACCAGCCGCCCGGCGATTGTTCCCCCGCGTGCGGTCCTGACCCGTCGAATCGGTAGCATACCACGGCGCGGCACGTCGTACAAGTGCCCGCGCGCGCGAGGCACATTGGCGCGAGGCGGCGGCCGCGACGGCAGTCGAGAGAGGCGAGAATGCGGCTGAACCGCGAGGTCTTCATCCGTTCTCCCCCTCGATGTCCTGGACGCCGCGGGTGGTGTTGTGGGTCGCGGCCTGCAGGCCTGTCGCGACCTGCGGCAGGATCCCGAGGCGGGCATAGATCGGGCGGATCATCGTCCTGAGTCTTGGGATCCGGCTGGCGAAGGCGAGGGCGGCGGCGAGGCAGCAGGCGCCGCCGATGGCGAGGGTGGCGGGAGCGCCGAAGCGGTGGGCGATCGCGCCCGCGGCAAGGCTGCCGATCGGGGCGGCGCCGGTGAAGGCCATGCTGTAGAGGCTCATGATGCGGCCGCGCTTGTCGTCATCGACGATGGTCTGGAGCACGGTATTGCTGGAAGCCATGAGCACCATCATGCCGAACCCAGCGGCGGCGAGCATGGGCATCACGAGTGCGAGGGACCGTGCGAACGCGGCGCCGAAGAGTGCGAGTCCGAAGAGCACGCCGGCGAAGGCGATCATGCGGCCGAGGCCCCGGACGGTGGGTCGTGCAGCGAGGTAGAGGGCGCCGGCGAGTGCGCCGAGTCCGGTCGCGGCCATGAGCAGGCCGAGCGTGAGCGGTCCGCCGCGCAGCACATCGGTCGCGACGACGGGCAGCAGCACGGTGAACGGCACGGCGGTGAGGCTGACGGTCGCGACGAGCGCCAGGATCGAGCGGATCGGGCCGGGCCCGAGCGCGTAGCGGAGGCCTTCGTGGAGGTGCGACGCGACGGATGCGCGGTGAGCGGGGCGCGGCCGCGGTTCGACGCGCATGGCGAGCAGCGCCGCGATGACCGCGGCGAAGCTGACGGCGTTCGCCGCGATGACCGGACCTTCGCCGAACGCGGCGATCGCGAAGCCGGCGATCGCCGGGCCGACCAGCCGCGCGGCGTTGAAGATGGACGAATTCAGCGCGATCGCGTTCGGCAGGTCCTCGCGGCTGCCGACCATTTCGAGAAGGAACGACTGCCGTGCCGGGATGTCGAAGCCGTTGACGGCGCCGAGGAACGCCATGATCGCGATGATGTAGCCGATGCGTGTGCTGCCGCTGAGCACGATGGCGGCGAGCGCCGTCGCGCCGAGCATCGCGAGGACCTGAGTGGTGATGACGATGCGCCGGCGGTCGACGCGGTCGGCGAGCACACCCGCGATCGGACCGAGCAGGAACGCCGGACCCTGGCCGACGAATCCGATCAGCCCGAGCAGAAACGGCGAGCCGGTGAGCCGATAGACGAGCCAGCTCACCGCGACCTGCTGCATCCACGTCCCGATCAGCGAGACGGTCTGGCCGGCGGTGAACAGGCGGAAGTTGCGGTGCCGCAGTGCGCGGCCGGCCTGGCTCAGGACCTCGAGCAGGCTCCGTCCCCCCTCCCGTTCCGGGTCCGGTCATCCCGCGCTCTGCTCGTTCGCGAACAGCCGTGCGGATGACGGTCGGGCCGCGGACGAGCGCCGGCGGCCGCGGCATGATAGGCGTACACGGATCGCGACGCCACCGGCCGCCGCCCGAGTGGCGATGCCGCGCACGGCCGAGGCGTCGTCGCGACACTCGCCGCGACGATCGCCGCGACGACGCGTTCCGCCGGTGCGGCGGTCCGGGCCGGCGCGCCACAACCCTCGACCTCGCGGCCGAGCGGGCGAAACTCTGGACAGGTGAAGCGGTTATGCGTATGTATAGAGGGCCCGCGCTCGCGCCGGCGTCGTGCCCGCACGACGCCGGCGTTGCGGACGCGGGAC
>Ga0299906_10002249_pt1 | contig 16104 bp, 17 predicted proteins | sample RVTome_14_FD_200259 | JGI IMG/M metagenome (GOLD analysis project Ga0299906, IMG submission 200259) | Soil microbial communities from uranium-contaminated site in the Upper Colorado River Basin, Wyoming, United States - RVT145D125 (version 2) ... | reverse complement strand
CCGCGCCAGACGAGGAACCACAGCAGCAGGAAGAGGAGCCAGAAGACGACACCGCTGCCCGCGACCACGGTGGCGGCGAACTCCGACTTCTTCGCGTACGGGAAGCCCAGCCGGTGGTAGACGGCGCGGCTGCGCCAGAACACGAGGCCACCGGCGCCGAGGAGCGCCGCGCCGAGGAGCAGCACGAGGCCCGGCGGCACGTCGAACGGGCCCGGGATGAGGACGTAGAGCTGGATGAAGCTCAGCGCCATGAGCAGGGCCCCGCCCCATTCCGCGGCCAGGAACCCCCGCGCCGCGGTGTGCAGCGCGACGATCTCCTCGTCGCTCCTCCCGGCCAGGACGTCCTGGGGAAGGGGGGTTCCGGCGGCGCCTTCGGGGTCGTCCTTCGGTGCCATGGCCATGCCTACGGGTAGGCCCTCGACGGCGTGCGCGGGTACGGGAGCATATCCCGGATGTGCTCCTGGCCCGTGAACCACCGCAGCAGGCGCTCGATGCCGAGTCCGAATCCGCTGTGCGGGACGCTGCCGTACCTGCGCAGGTCGAAGTACCATGCGTAGGGCCGGAGGACCTCCTCGCGCAGGCGGGGGTACGCCTCGTGCAGGGCGGCCGGCGCACCGTCCTGGCGGACCCGGGCGGGGACCACGCGCGCGTGGCCGTGCAGGTCGTCGTGCAGGCGACGCGCCTCCTCGATCTCCTCGTCGGGGACAGGCCGACCCTGGTCGACGAAACCGGTCCGCAGGAGCGCCTCGTGGATCTCGTGCTGCGGGTATTCTTCCAGGAACTCGTGGACGAACTGCTGCCACAGGCGCTCCTCCATCCACGCGATGTCCTCGCTGCGCTGCGACCCGCCGATGATCTCCCCGTAGCCGTCGGGGGCGAGCAGGTCGGCGCACTTGACGCGGTCGGGGTGCCCCGGGTCGCGCTGCATGTAGAACGCCTTGATCTCCGCGGGCCAATCCGTGATGAAGACGGGGTTGTCCATCCCCTCCGTCAGCGCGGTCTCGTGCGGGGCGCCGAAGTCCTCGCCGTCGGGGAAGTCGAACCCTAGCTCCCGGAGGCGCTTGGCGGCCTCGTGGTACCCCATGCGCGGGAACGGCGCCCGGATCGACAAGAGACGGGCGGGGTCCTGCCCGAGGACGCGCAGGTCGTCCGCGCACTCCGCCGCGACGTCGTGGGCGAGGCGCTCGACCATGCGCTCCTGGAACGCGAGGTTGTCCTCGCTCGTCCACCACGCGGCCTCCGCCTCGAGGTGGTGGAACTCGGTCAGGTGCTTCGCCGTCCGGCTCTTCTCCGCGCGGAAGCTCGGCGTGACCGAGTACACCTTGGGCATGCCGAAGATGCAGCCCTCGAGGTACATCTGCGCCGACTGGGAGAGGTACGCCGTCTGGCCGAAGTAGTCGAAGGTGAACAGCGTCGCGCCGCCCTCGCACGCGTTCGTGGTGATGACGCTCGGGTCCACCTCACGGAAGCCCTCCTCGTCGAAGAAGCGCCGGATGGAAATGTAGAGGCGGTGCTTGATCCGCAGGACCGCCGAGAGCTGCGTGCTGCGCAGCCACAGGTGCCGGTTGTCGAGCTCGAACTCCGTGCCCTGCTCGCCGCGCAGCGGGAAGTCCTCCGCGCGCTGGTGGAGGCGGAACCGGGTCGCGCGCACCTCGTAGCCGCCGGGCGCACGCTCGTCTTCCACCACCTCCCCCACCAGATCCGACACGCTGGACTCGATGCGCGCGTCCTTCGCCTGGGCCAGGCTCTCGTCGTCCGCGACGCCGCCCTTCACGGTGCACTGGACGGTGCCTGTGCCGTCGCGGAGCGTGATGAAGGCGATCTTGCCGCCGCTCCGTTGCCGGTGGACCCAGCCCCGGAGGCGCGCCTCCTGGCCTGTCCGCCGGCCCGCGAGCACGTCCGCCACGGTGTCCCAGTCCTGCATCCGAGGGCGCGAGGCCGGCGTGCGATAAAAGGGCCGGGGACCGGCTTCCGGCCCCGGACCCGACGCGGCCCGCAGAGGCTGCACATTCGCCGCCCCCTCCGAAGGAACAAGAACCGGCGCACGTCATGCCGGATCTCGGTGCCCTTCGCCGTCGTCGCCTGCTCCTCCTGCAAGGCCCCCTGGGCCGTCGACCTCCGGCATGCGAAGGTGTCGTGTCCCCGGTGCCGTGCCCCCGCGGAGCTGCGGAAGCGCCGACGTCTCTGGGAAGGCGGCGGCGCAGCGGAGGCCCAGGCCGCGGCGGCGCACCTTGCGGCCGCGCTATCACGGGGCGAGCCGGGGGACGCACTCCAGCAGGTGGGGGCGCTTGCGGACGACCGGCCGCTGCCGCGGCACGACTCGACGGTCGACGCGGCCGCTGCGAAGGGTCGCGCCGTGCGCAACGCCAGCGCCCGGGCCGACGAGGTGGCCGCGTGGATGACGCGCCTCTCCGGCGGGTCCTCCCACGAGGAGCTGGTGGCGGCGCTCTGCAAGGCCGGCCTCTCGGCCGACCGCGCCGAGAGGGAGATCGTCCGCATGCTGGCGACCGACGTCGTGTTCGAGCCGCGTCCCGGGCAGTACCAGGCGCTCGACGTGTGATCATTCCTCTTCGTCGGCCGACCCATCTGCCGCGACCGGCGCGACCGCCGCGCCATCGGCGGCCCGCCTGGCCCGCCGCTTCTCGCGCCGCACCTGGGCCTTGATCTCCGGCGGCACGATCGGGTCGAGGACACGTTTCTGGGCGATGCCGAGCAGGAACAGGCCGTAGGCCAGCGAGAGGACCGCGGGGAAGACCAGGACGGCGTTCCCTTGGCCGATGCTGCCGCCGTAGAGGAAGAGCCAGTAGGCGCCCAGGACGGGCATCTGGAGGAGCGCGCCGACGATCCATCCCTTCGCGAGGTTGCCCGAAGCGGATCCTTGGCCGACGTACGCGCCGGCCGCGCCGTGGACGAACACGGCCCCCAACGGCACGGCGATCATGGTCGCGGCCGGGAGGAGGCGGTACGCGTTTCCCTCCTGCGTCGCGACGGCGAGGTTGACGGCGACGAACTGCAGGGCCGCCATGGCGCCGAAGCCCAGCCCGAGGGCCGTGCCGTAGTACGGCGTGTCCTTGCGTTGCCGGAAACGCTTCAGGCCCAGCACGACGACCTTCGCCCCCGTCTCGAAGAACGCGTAGCCCACGACCGTGAGGACGAAGGACGCGGCGGTGCCGTAGATCGGCTCCCAGAAACGGAAGACGTTGAACTCCAGGAACGTGGCGAACAGTCCTGTGAAGAAGCCCACGACGAGGGCGAAGAAGACGCGGGCGTCCTCGAAGTATCCCTCGTAGCGCTTCAGGAACCACCAGAGCGCGCCCATGGCGGGCACGATGGTGACGAAGACGGCGACCAGGTAAGGGGACACCACGGAAGCGCCGACGTGGAGGGGTTACAAAAGCACCGCAGGAGGCCGCGTGCGGTACGTCGGCACCGGGCCGGGGGCCGATCCGATGGCGGCCGCGTGCGGGTCACGGCCATGCGGCTTTCCGGCGCGGATCCGTCCATGTCACGGTCGTCGAGGATACAGCGTGTGGGTCACGGCCCTCGTTCATCCGACACGGTTCCGTCCGCGTCACCGAAGTCGAAGAGGAGGCATGATGGCAGGGCGGCGCGGCAGCGCCGCCTCCGAGCGAAGCGAGGGGATGCCGGAGGCGCCAGGGCCCGGCCCTTCGGGCCGCACCCCGCGAAACCGTCCACGTTGTGCCCGTAGTCGGAGTCGGCGGCGGATGGCGTCGCTTGGTCGTGGGCGGTGACCAACACGCCGTTCTGCGCCTGCACGAGGGCCCTGCTCGGCCAGCGCCCCGCGAGAGGCATGACGTGGTGTCCGCTGTCGGGCCCGGCGGCAGAGACGGTGCCGGATCGGAAGACCGGAACATCGGTCTTGCCTCGAGCACGGCACGGCGCCGGCATCCTGCATCGTCATTCCAGGAGGCCACGGAGCCGCTTCTGGAGTTCGTCGAGTCCGAGGTCCGTCGTGATGAGGGGGATCTGCTCGTACTCGGCGAGGCGGTAGGCGAGCTTGTCGACGTCCTCGGGGCGGTGGTACACGATGAGGCTCGGCTTCATGGGGTGGACACGCACGGCGATCATGGGACTGCGCCCGTACTTGATGCCGCTGAAGATCAGGGCCCGCTCCGTGCTCCAGCCGTACACGCGGACGTAGTCGTTGGCGTTGAGCGTGCTGATGGCGCGCACGGCGTCGATCAGCGTGTAGCCCTGGACCTTCTTCTCGTCGATGTCGGCGAGGACGAGGGCGCGCCCGTCGATGGCTTCCATGAACTCCTTGGCGGGCACGTTGCGCCGGTACTCGCCGATGTCCAGGATGCCCTCCGTGGGATTGATCAGGGAGTGGTAGCGCGCGAGGACGTGGCCTCCCCGGGCCTCGTCCATGGAGATGAGGGCGCCGACCATGCGGCGCACGGTGGCGATGCCGGGGCTCTTCCGCCGTCCGGACTCGTAGTCGCTGATGACGCTCGGGTTGATCTGGAGGCGGTCCGCGACCTCGCTCTGGCTGAAGCCGAAGGTCTCGCGCCACTTCCGCATGGTCTGGCCCGCGGTCTCGGAGAGCGTGATCTCGCCGGCCATCTTCTCCATCAGCTTCTCCCGCATCGATCGACGTAGGCGTTATCGGCATTTGATGGTTACGACATGGTGCGACAGGGGCTCCGTCAAGCGACGAAGCGCATTCGGACCCTGTAGACGGACCCTGTCGCCACGGCCCGGACGAGCATCTTTCAAACGGGTGGTCGATGGGGCCGCGATGACCATGAACGCCCCCACCACCTCGTCGGGCGAGGCCCGGCTGCAGGCCTTCCTCGAGCGCCTCCCGGAGGGCTCCCGGCTGCCCGCCCGCACCGTCGCCCATGCCTGGGCCCACGGCGGCGGCCGCCTGCGCACCGGCCGCGTCGCCGTCCGCCTGACCGGCGGGGAGGCCTTGGCCTTCACCGCCGCCACGATCCATGCGCCCTCCCGGCAGGAACGGCCTTACCTGGAGGTCTGCCGGGTCATCCTCCAGAACCACGGTGTCGCCCCGGCGGGCTTCCGGCACTGGGCCGACGAACTGGCCGACCTCCAGGAACTCGGCTTCGATCCGCAGGCCAAGTTCCCCACCGTCCCCTTGGACGACGCCCTGGACCCGCCGCGGCTGGCCCGGCTCGCCGGCGCCGTGCGTGACCTGGCTGCGATGCTCGCCCGTGAGCGGCCGGTCGAGCCCTAGAACCGGTGTCATGGCAGTCCGGCGGGCCCGCGGACGCCGGTCCCTGACCGCGCAGTCTAAAGGGATCCAAAGGGGTCCACCCATGTGCCGAGCCTGGCCGACGCCACCCTGGAGGACGCCCGGGGCCGCCTCTTCGACCTGCTCGTCATCGGCGGCGGCATCAACGGCGCCGGCATCGCCCGCGACGCCGCGCTGCGGGGGCTCTCCGTCTGCCTCGTCGAGAAGAACGATTGGGGCTGGGGCACCTCGGCCAAGTCGAGCAAGCTCGCCCACGGCGGCCTCCGCTACCTGGAGCAGTTCGAGTTCGGGCTCGTCCACGAGGCCCTCCAGGACCGGGAGCGGCTGCTCCGCCAGGCGCCGCATCTCGTGCGCCCCCTGCGGTTCCTCTACCCCATCTACCCCCATGTGGCGGCGCGCCGCACGGTGCGCGTCGGGCTGCTCCTTTACGACGTGCTGAGCCACGGCAAGAGCGTCGAGGGACGCGACCACCACTCCGTCGAGGAGACGCTCAGGGTCGCGCCCGGCCTGGAGCGCGAGGGCCTGAAGGGCGGCGCCACGTACACGGACGGCCAGATCCAGCACGTCGAGCGCCTCGTGGCCGAGCTCGTCGTCGACGCCGCCGCGCACGGGGCCCTCTGCCTGAACCACGCCCGCGTGAAGGAGATCCTCGTCGGCCCCGACGATGCCGGGACGGAGCGCGCGCGGGGCGCGGTCGTCGTGGACGGGAAGGGCAGGGAGGCCACGGTGCGCTCCCGCGCGACGGTGAACGCCGCGGGGCCTTGGGTCGACGACGTCCTGGGGCGGCTCGGCGCGGGGCGGCCGCCGAAGGTCCGCAAGACGAAAGGGGTGCACGTCCTCGTCCCCCGCTTCCTGGACACGGCCGTCATCGTGAAGGCCGCCTCGGACGGCCGGACGTTCTTCATCATCCCATGGCAGGAGCACTGCATCATCGGCACCACGGACACGGACTACACGGGCGACCCGGGCGATGCCGTCGCGGAGCCCGAGGACGTGGCCTACCTCCTGGAGGAGGCCCGGCGCTACTTCCCGGACGCTCCCCTGGACGAGGTCCGCTACACGTACGCCGGCGTGCGCGCGCTGGTCAACGAGGAGGGCCTTACGGAATCCAATGTGACGCGGCGCCACATCCTCTACGACCACGGACGCAAGGAGGGCCTTGAGGGCCTTTGGACCCTGCAGGGGGGGAAGATCACCACCTACCGGTCGCTGGCCGAGGAGTGCGTGGACCGCGTCGCCACCGCCCTGGGCCGCAACGACGTCTCGAAGGCGCATCCCACGCGCGAGGGCACGTTGCCGGGCGGCCCGCTCATCGACTGGGAGACCTACCGCGCCGCGGCGGTCCGGACCGCGCAGGCGGACCACGGCCTGCTGCCCCGGAGCGCGGAACATCTCGTGGACACGTACGGAGCCCGGTGGGCGCAGGTGCTGTCCAGTTCCCGGGAGGCGGGTGCCGTGGACGGCGCCGAGCGCGTCCGCAAGGGCCTGCCGCACCTCCGGGCAGAGGTCGACTTCGCCGTCCGCGAGGAGGGCGCCCGCACGCTTGGGGACGTCATGCTGCGCCGCACCACGATGGGGCTCGCGCGCGACGGCGCCCCGGAGGTGGCCCGCTCCGTCGCGGCCCGGATGGCGGGGCTTCTCGGCTGGGACCGGCGGCGCTTGGCCGAGGAGCGCCGGCGGTACGCCGACGAGGCGGCCATGTTCTGGATCGACGCGCTCGACCCCGCAAGGCCCCTGCCGCCCGCGGTCCTGGGCCGGTCCGTGGCCGCCTGAGTCGTCCCTAGGAGTCGTCCCTAGGACTCTCCCGCGCGGCCGCGCTCCGGCGGCGCCATCTCCATGACGCGCCACCCGCGGCGGAGGGCCTCGCGGCGGACGGCGCCCACGCGGTACCGGCCCGCCTGCATGAGCATGAGGGCCGCAAACGGCGCATAGCGCGCCCACATCCGGAGACGGCCCGTGCCGCGGCGGCTGTGCTCGTACAGGTGCCGGCCGAAAAGGCGCCCGGCGTCGCCGTGGATCAGGGTGTTGTCGAAGTCGAAGAAGGCCGGCCCGCCCGTCGGCGCGCCCATCGCGCGGCCCGCCCGGCTCATCGCGCGGCACCGTCGCGGGCGCCTCGGGCATCGTGGCCGTCGGCGCCCCGGCCCGTCCGGCCGGCTTTGCCGTACCGCGCGCCTCCCAGACGCCGCGCGAAGAACTCCGCGCAGGCCTCGGCCACGGCGGCGCCGTCGCGGTCCCGGAACAGGCTGTGGCCGCCCAGGTGCGAGAAGCGCTCCACCGGACCGGCAAGCGCGTCGTAGACGGCCTCGGAATGCTCGGGCTCGACGACGCGATCGAAGGGGCTCTGGATGCAGAGGACCGGCACGTGCACCTGGGCCGCCCAACGGTCCGCCTCCATCGTCGCGGCGAAGTCGTAGTTGCTCAGGCTCGCCCGCTCCTGCAGGAACGGCTCCCGGCGCGCCTCGTCGCGCGCCGCCGGGTCGACGAACATGTCCCGGTACCGGATCTTGTACGGCACGGTCCGCGCCGGGCGTCCCTTGGCGACATGTTTCCGGTTGAGGGTCCCCAGGACGTGGTAGGCGGCGCGCTCGACGGGGTTCAGCTCGTCGAAGAGGCAGCGGACGGGGTGGGCCAGGGCGGCCGCGGCGTAGCGCCGCCTCCGCGCCAGGACCCCGAGGACGAGGGCGCCGCCGAGGCTGTGGCCGACGAGGCCGAGCGGCATGGCGCGCCGCACCTGTGCCTGGAGGTAGGCCGAGGCCACGTCGGTCTCGGCGAGCACGCGGTCGAGGCCCGTCCGGCCGCGCTCGCCCGCGCTGGCCCCGAAGCCGCGCTGGTCGAAGGCGAGCGCGTGGAGTCCCGCCGCCGCCAGCGTCGCCGGCAGACCCCCGAACTCCCGGAGGTCGGAGTTCAACCCGTGCAGCAGGAGGACGCCGCCCCGCGCCCTGCGCTTGGCGGGCCGATGGTGCTCCGCGTAGACGCGGGTCCCCTCCACGGTCAGGTCGACGGGTTCCACGGCCCCCGCAGGCACGCGTCGCTTCATAGGTTCGCCCAGCAGGCCGCCGCTGCCTGGCGCAGCGCCGACCGGCAACGGTTTTCCGCCGGGCCAGGGTGGCCGCCGCCGTGGACCCCCATCGCGCGTTCCGGGCCGAGGCGACCACCCTCCTCGAGGACGTTTTCCGGCGGCTCGGCCACGAGGGCGGCCTGCCGGCGTTCGAGGTTCCGCCCGATCCCGCCATGGGTGACCTCGGGTGCCCCTGCTTCCCCCTGGCGAGGCCGCTGCGGCGCGCGCCCTCCGAGATCGCCCGGGAGGCGGCCGCGGCCGTGGACGCCTCGGGGACGACGTGGGTGCGCGAGGTCCGCGCGGTCGGCCCCTACGTGAACCTCTTCCTCGACCGGAACCGCCTCGCCGCCCACGTCCTTCGCGACCCCGATGCCGCGCTGACGGCCGCGCCGAAGCCGGGCCGCGTCCTGTTGGAGCACACGAGCGCCAACCCGAACGGCCCCCTGCACGTGGGCCGCGCCCGCAACCCGATCCTCGGCGACACGCTCGCGCGCCTCCACCGCGCCGCCGGGCACGACACACACGTCCAGTACTACATGGACAACCTCGGACGACAGGTGGCGCTGCTCTACTGGGGGGCCCGCAACATCCCGGAGGACGACCTGCCGCCCGCGGGTCGCGACAAGCCCGACCACGTCCTGGTGCGGTACTACCAAGCGGCCAACGAACGCATGAAGGAGGATCCGGTCGTGGCCGAGGAGGTCCGCGCCCTCGTCGCCCGGCTCGAGGCCGCGGACCCGGACCTGCTCGCGGACGTGCGCCGTGTCTACGAGGCCTGCTTCGCGGGCATGCGGGAGAGCCTGGAGCGCCTCGGCTGCGCGTACGACTCCACCAAGGACGAAAGCGACCTCGTCGCCTCCGGCGCCGTCGAGGAGACCCTCCACCGCCTCCAGGGGACCCCGCGGGCGGCCCAGGAGGAGGACGGGGCCTGGTACCTGGACCTCTCCGACGTCCTGAAGGGACAGAAGGACCGGTTCTACGTCACGCGCAAGGACGGCACGAGCGTCTACGCCACGCGTGATGTCGCCTACCACGTCTGGAAGGCCGGGCAGGTCGGGGACGACGGGCGCCTGGTGGACGTCCTCGGCGAGGACCACCGCCTCCAGGCGCTCCAGGTCCGCACCGCCCTGGAGGCGCTGGGGGAGCGCGTCCCGACAGTCGTGTTCTACGCCTTCGTGGCCCTGCCCGAGGGGAAGATGAGCACCCGCGTCGGCCGCGTCGTGTTCCTGGACGAGCTGATGGACGAGGCCGTGGCGCGCGCCGACGAGGAGGTGCGCCGCCGCCGCGCGGACCTTCCCGAGTCCCGCGCCCTCAGCATCGCCGAGGCGGTCGGCATCGCCGCCGTCCGCTTCAACATCGTCCGCATCCAGCCTGAGAAGCCCATCGAGTTCCGCTGGGAGGAGGCCCTGGACTTCGAGGGCGACTCGGCCCCGTACCTGATGTACGCGCACGCACGGGCGGCGAGCCTCCTCCGGAAGGCCGCCGAGGAAGGCCTGGTGCCCCGCTTCGACGCGGGCCACATCGGCGACGGCGAGGCCCGGCTCGCGGCGACGGTCGCCCGTTTCCTCCCGGAGGCCGAGGAGGCCGTGGAGCGGCTCGCGCCGCACCGCTTCGCCGTCTTCGCGCTCGAGCTCGCCTCGGCCTTCAACGAATACTACCGGGACCACCCTGTGCTCCAGTGCGAGGACGAGGCGCTACGCGGCGTCCGTCTCCTGGTCGTCCAAGCTGCCCGGGAGGCCCTCCGCCGGGCCCACGAGGCGCTCGGCCTGCCGGTCCTTGACGAGATGTGAGGCGAGGCCGGCCCCGCGCAGCCATCGGTCCAAGGCGCCGTCCGAGGCGTCGTCGGCTCCGGTCCCCCACCACAACGATTATGCCGCGCGCCGGGTCCCACGCCCTGATGAAGGCGATCCTCGCGGCGGTCCTGCTCACGGCCGCCCTGGCCGGCTGCCTGGACGGCGACCCGGACGGCGACGACGGCTCCTCCGGGACCGGCGGAGAGCCCACCGGCCCCCAACGGCCCACGATGCCCGAGGACCCCATGCCGGAAGGCGCCGGGCATGACCACACGGATCCCGAGACGCACAAGTTCCTCTGGAACTACGCCTTCAGCGCGCGCGACCCGCTCCTACAGAACCAGGCCTCGATCGCGGGCGTGCACGCGCTGGACCTCCAGGACGGCTACCTCTTCGGCGCCGTGTACGGCAGCCACTCCGCCTCCGTCGACGGGGGCCTCGTGATCTGGGACCTCACCGACCCCGCCCGGCCCGTGGAGACCGGCCGATGGACGGTCCCCGGGGCGGTCGGCGGCGACCGCAGCCTCGAGGCGACCCAGGACGCCGACTTCGCCGTCCTCGCCACCGAGTCCGTCGACTGCCTTGGCCACATCAACCCCACGGCGGTCAGCGTGTACCTCATCGACACCAGCGACAAGTCCCTGCCCGTCGTGGCGGACGTCATCAGCACCGCCGGCCCCAGCGCGGGGTCCCCCGACCGGATCGCGCCGAGCCTCGGCGAGCACTCCGTCGCCGTCCACCGCATCGCCGGCCAGGACTACGCGTTCATCTTCGGCAAGATCTTCGAGATCGCCCGCGGCGAGGGCGCCGGCGCGGCGCTCGTCGACACCGGTGCCCGGATCAACACGGGCCACGACATCTACGTCCGCGACACGCCGTGGGGCGACGTCTGGGCCCTGAGCGCCAACGGCGGCGGCGGCCTCCAGGTCTACGACGTCACCGACCCGACCGCGCCCCGCGAGATCACCGCCTGGGACCTCCCCGAGCGCCAGGCGCTCGCGTCCGAGGGCATCCGCTACTACTTCCACACCGCCGACGTGGCCTTCTTCGACGACGAGATCCTCATCGTCGTGTCCAGCGAGGACTGGGAGGACCACACGAGCCCGATGTGGATCCTGGACGCCACGAGCCTCGACGGCAGCGCCGAGGGCGACCTGACGTGGATCGGCACCTGGGAGAACCCCGGCGGGCACACGGCCCTCGGCACCAGCTTCAGCCTCCACAACCCCCGCTTCTCGCACGACGGCGTGCTGTCGATCAGCAGCTACCACGGCGGCCTCTGGCAGATGGACTTCCGCGACCCGTCCTTCCGCGCCGACCCCGCCGAGGTCGCCTACGCCGTCTACGCCGAGGGCGAGCAGACGGCGGTCCAGGACCCGGTCCATCAAACGGTGGAGAGCCGGCTCTGCGGCCTCGGGCTCACGCTTGATGCGCCGACGTACATGGACGTCGAGGTCGGCGAGGACGGCACCCTGTACCTCGCGGACGTCTACATGGGCCTGTACACGTTCACGCCGACGGCGGAGCACCCCGTCTTCGGCGAGGCCTAGAAGCCGGAAGACCCAGGGAGGCGCCACGGCGTCTTCATGCGTCACGGGACGCTGCGTCGGCCTCGACGCGCCTCAGCACGCCGTCGGCCGCGAAGCGCCTTACGTCATGCCGGGAGGCCCGCCGGTTCCGCCGCCGGGCCGGCGCGGCGAGCCCGGGTCCCGCTCGTGCGGAATCCTTCCGGACCGCTTCAGTTCCTCGTACTCCCGTAGCTGGCGCCTCAGCTCCGCGTGCCGCCGGCGCCGCTCCGCGTCCCGCCGCGCGCCCGCCACGAGGGCGCGCCACGAGAACACCAGGAGGGCGATGCTGAAGACGGAGGCCAGGACCAGGAAGACCTTCGTGCCGAGGTCCGCCTCCTCGGGGAAGACCAGCTTGTGCGGCGCGTCCGCTGCAGGCTGATAGTCCGCAAGGACGAGGACCGTGTACGGGATGGTCACGAGGACGGTGATGAGGCCGAAGACCACGACGCCCACGAACGCGCGGCTGGGCAGGCGCACACGGCGGGAGGGGACGGCGCGGCACATAACCGTTGCAATCGTGATGCAGGCAGCGAGCCCTTCAAAGGCGGACGCGGCCTTCCGCGACGCATGGGCCGCCTCTTCGGCACGAACGGCGTCCGCGGCATCGTGGGCAAGAGCATGCACCCGGACCTGGCACTCCGCCTCGGCAAGGCCGTCGGCAGCTGGCTCCGGGCCGGGGACACGATCGCCGTCGGCAGCGACGCCCGCCTCAGCGCGGACATGCTGAAGGCGGCCTTCTGCGCGGGCGTCCACAGCACCGGCGTGCACACGCTCGACGTCGGCGTCGTGCCGTCCCCGGGCATCCAGCTCTACGTCCGCGACAAGGGGCTCGCCGGCGGCGCCATCATGACCGCGAGCCACAACCCGCCGGAGTACAACGGCATCAAGCTCATTGCGCCCGACGGGACGGAGACGTCGCAGGACGAGGAGGCGGCCGTCGAGCGCCTCCACTTCGACGAGCACTTCCGGAGCGCCACCTGGGACCAGGTGGGCACGCACCGCGTCGTCGAGGACGCGGCCGGCCATTACATCGACGCGGTGCTCGCGCAGGTCGACCAGGAGGCCATCCGGGGCGCCGGCCTCAAGGTCGTCCTCGACCCGGGCGGCGGCGCCGGCGCCGTCACGGCCCCCGTGCTGATGGAGCGCCTCGGCGTCGAGGTCGTCCCCATCGCGTGCGAGCCGGACCCGCTCTTCTCGTCCCGCCCGAGCGAGCCGACCGAGGCGAACGCCGCGGCCGCCATCGCCGCGGTGAAGCGGGAAGGCGCCGACCTGGGCATCCTCCAGGACGGCGATGCCGACCGTGCCGTCTTCCTCGACGAGAAAGGTGGGTACGTGTGGGGGGACCGGTCCCTGGCCCTCGCGGCGCTGCACGAGCTGAGGCGCCACCCCCCAGGATCCATCGTGTGCACGGCGGTCTCGTCAAGTTCCTGCGTCGCGGACGCGGTCGGGATGGGGGGCGGCCGCCTGGAGTGGACCGTCGTCGGCTCGCCGGTCGTGGCGCGGGAGATGATCCGCCTCGGTGCCGTCTTCGGTGGAGAGGACAACGGCGGCCTCATGTTCGCGAGGCACCAGGTCTGCCGCGACGGCCTCATGGCCATGGCGTTCATGCTCGAGCTGCTCGCCACCACGGGGCGCACGATGTCGGACCTGGTCTCGGAGATCCCCGAGTACGCGCTCGTAAAGGAGAAGGTCCCCGTCCCAGACGACGCCAAGCAGGCGGTGCTCGCCCGCCTCCGCGAGGACGTCCAGAGCCTGGAAGGCGTCCAGCGGATCGACGACCGCGATGGCGTGAAGGTCTACTTCGACGAGGGGTGGGTCCTGGTGCGGCCAAGCGGCACGGAGCCCATCTTCCGCGTCCAGGCCGAGGCCCGCGACGAGGCGCATGCGCGGCGGCTCGTGGACCGCTTCCTCGGCGTCCTGCACGGCGTCCTCGCGTGAAACCGCTTCTACGGCAGGCCTGAGCAGAGGTCACGCAGGGCCGCAAGCGGCCGCTCGTGCTTGACCACGCCGGAGGCCAACAGGACCCCGTAGGCGCCGAGCGCGATGGCCGCCTCGACGTCCTTGCCGGTCTTCACGCCGGCCCCGCAGAGCGCCCGCGTCGACGGGGAGCGCTCCGCCACGGCCGCCGCCGCGTCGCGGACGATGGACGGGTCCGCCCTCGTCACGCTCACGTCGCCCCCGATCAGTTCCGGCGGCTCCACGGCCAAGTAGGTGGGCTTGAGGGGCGCCAAGGCCTCCATCTCCCCCATCGAGTCGGCGCAGACCAGGCTCTCCAGGCCGGCCCCCCGCAGGCGGTCCAGGGTCTCCCTCACGACGTCGTGGCCCACCTTGTGCTCTGCGTGGTTCAGGAGCGAGCCCACGGCGCCCGCCGCGCGGACCGCCTCGACCGTCGTCCATCCCGTCCCGGAGCCCGGCGGCAGCGCGTCCACATGTTGGGCGAAGACGCGCACGTCCGGCAGGTCGCTCCGCCGTCCCAGCGTCGCGAGCTCCACCATGGGCGGCGCCAGGCCGATCGGCACGCCGGACTCCTCGGCCGCGGTCTGGCAGGCGCGCGCCAGGGCCAGGACGCCGTCGCCGCCCGTGACCTGGGGGTACACCTTCGCGTTCAGGATGATCCGCGGCTGCATGCCGGGGCCGAAGCCAGGACGGGATGAAAGTCTTCGGCCACGGGTCCGGGGGAACACCGACGCCTCATCCTGAACGCCGCCGAAAATGTGGCGCACCCGGATCACCGACGACGTGCCCCGCCTGCGCCACCCATCACGATGACGTGCGAGAACACATCCAAGAACGCCACGCCCGCAACGCCGACCGATCGCTCGACCGGTCGTCCTTGAACCGGTGACGCCCGGATCCGGATCCTGGTTCCTTCATCCGCCGATGCAGAGCCCGTTGGCCCACATCTCACAGTACCGGCCGTCGTAGCACTGCTCGTCATAGGGGCGGTCCGGCCAATCCGGTCCCCAGATGAGGTCCCCCGTCGGATGGCCGACGGACTCGGACTTTTGTGCGGTCTCCCGGATCAGGTCGGGGACCAGGCCCTGACTGTGCCACTTGCCGGCCCCGCACTCGCGTTCCTCGTCCGAGGCCTCCTCGGCCGCGACCGACGGCACGAGGAGAAGCAGCAACAGGAAGACAGACCACCGCCTCATGCGGGACGGAAAGCACGTTGCCTCTTAGGTTTTGGCGGGATGATGTCGATCGCGGATGCGGAGGCGTGCAGGTGCGGAACAGCTGCATAGGCCTTGGCGAGCCCTTCAAGGACCGGACCGACGGCTTAGAGTACGCCGAGGCACGGCGGACATGGCCCCGAGGCAGTCGCTACGTGGCCTACGAGAGATCCCGCAGGCTCGTCTACATCGGCGCAGCTCGCCGACGACGGCGCCTTCCCTTCCAGGCCGGGGACGAACTGGTCATCCGCATCGTCCCCGAGGCGGGGCGGCTCATCGTGGGGAGAACCGGGGCCGGATAGGGGTGCGGCCGGCCACATTTCGGGCACCTGAGCACGAGTGTCATCGTTTCGCGCCGATCATCCGGGCATGGCGAAGGTTCGGTCCTTCCCAGGCTTGCTCGCCCTCGCGCTGGTCGCGATCGCTATGACGGGAGCAGCAGACACGGCGGCCTCCGCCGAGCCGTCCTGCGTGCAGTCGAGCAGCGCGACCGATGAGGGCGGCTCTGGATCGGATGTCGATCCGCAAGTGAACCTCGCCGGCCGGGACATGACAGTGTTCGTGGTCTACGAGACGCCCGTGATGACGGGTTACCAGACCATCCGCATCTCCTGTCGATCAGCGACCGCATAGCGCCCAGACACCTGGACCGCTGATTGTAGAGAAGGCCAGGGGAGGAGCCAGCCGGGGCAAGATCCAAGCGCATGGTCGCGCATCGACTCATGGGTTGTTGACTTTGCAGGTGACGGTCCAACCGGGCAAGGATGGGCTGCCAAGGTGCGCCGTGCAGCGGAACGGGCTCAAGGTCGAGAAGCTGGGATCTGGGCCCGCCACTGTGGTTCCTGCCCCGAGCAGCGCCGGGGCGGCCGTGGCCGAGAGACCGCTGCCACCCGTGCATTCGGCGGTGCCCGATGCGAGGTCGACCACGACGGTCACGATCACGCAGATGTTGTCAAGTGGACGGGAACTTACGCATTCGACGAAATGATCCGAGCCCGACTGGATCACGGGCGTGCAGGACCAGTTCGGATCCACGCGCAGAAGCACCTCGGCGCCTCCCATGCCGTCGTCGGTGAGGACGATGACGGTCGGCAGGCCAGGGAAGGGAACAGGAACGGGGGGATCGTTGTTGTCGAGATCCGGCGCGGCAAGGACCGGAGTGGCGGGGTTGGATGCGGACCCGCCTTTCTGGAGGAAATGTTCCACTACCTTCGGATTCTACAGAGAATTCGACCCCTACTCCCAAGCCGTTTACCCCTGCGCATCGCATGCAGGCGTCCTG
>Ga0299906_10002247_pt1 | contig 16109 bp, 15 predicted proteins | sample RVTome_14_FD_200259 | JGI IMG/M metagenome (GOLD analysis project Ga0299906, IMG submission 200259) | Soil microbial communities from uranium-contaminated site in the Upper Colorado River Basin, Wyoming, United States - RVT145D125 (version 2) ... | reverse complement strand
ACGGGTTCACAACCGGATTATTCAAACAGACAGACGGCATATTCCGGCAGATAAAAGGAATATCATGCTGGAGGATGTTTCCTGGCTTGAGGCTTCGGTAATACATGACAAATTCAAATAGTGCCTTAAAAATTTGGAAATGCTGCAATTGAGGTTGTCTCAATTACCTAAGTCTAATCGCACATCAGATCTCCGCAATTGCCGCGAATTGTCAGTAAAACTGGAAACACGTGTGTTTCCAGGAGGCGACATGTGTGTAGCAAGGAGGATGAATGGCGTGGAAGGACAGATGAACGGTAATATATTTTCCTGGTAAATTTTTTAGAGAGAAGTTGTGAACAATTTTGATTTAATTATGAAATGTAGTCAGTTATGGAGGTTTATCACTAATTAGACTTCGCTTATTTCATAATTTATAATAATTCTAAATGAGTATGATGCCACAGCCCAAGTCTGACGCGGAAATACTCGAACTCCTGCGTAGCCGTAATATTTACCCTACTACTCAAAGGGTAATTATCACACGTCTGCTGTTCGAGAAATGCGCCCACCTGTCTGCGGAGGATGTTTTCCGTCTGGTCAATGCGGACAACCGTCATGTCTCCAAGGCCACGGTGTACAACACGCTTGGCCTGCTGGCGGAGAAGGGTGTAGTCAGGGAAGTGATCGCCGATCCCACGCGGATTTTCTACGACCCGAACACGCAGCCGCACCACCATTTTTTCGATGTCGCCACGGGCGAGCTGACGGACATCAGCGCGGATCAGATTCGCGTGAGCAGTTTGCCGCCGCTTCCGCCGGGCGCCCGGCTCGAAGGGGTGGATGTCATCGTGCGCTTGCGCCCCGAGAAGTAATTCCAGTCTTTCTGGCTGCGCCGCGGTTGGTTCATCCGCAAGAACCGCTTATACTTCCGGCCCGCTTCAAAATTACTCCAGGCCGGTGTAGCTCAGTCGGTAGAGCAACTGATTCGTAATCAGTAGGTCGTCGGTTCGACTCCGGCCACCGGCACCATTAATCAATAGTTTATACGGGCACGCCAAGCGCAGGTTTCTCCATGCAGACAGCATGTAGACGGTGGGAAGCCTTCAGAAAAAACAACGGCGTCATCCTCTTTGACGCTAACAACATATATTGTTTCTTTGCACGACCGATTCGGGGACCAATTACTGATTATTGATCGGTCCCGCACCTCGGCTTGCAAGAATTCTGTTGATTACATCTGCAGGATATCGAACTGTGCGCGTTCCGAGCTCTGCATATGGAATGGTTACACCTTTCCAGCGGTCTCTTTCCAGAAACGCTTTGCTCACGCCCAGCATCGCCGTAGTTTCTTTTGTTGTATATAGTTTTTTGGGAACCATAGGAGCTTTCTCCTTCGATGAGCCATCGAAGGTGCGAAGCACCGAGGCGAAGAGCCCGAGGTAGCCGCGCCTCGCGCGGCGTAAGCCATTGTGGGCCAACGTGGTTTGCTGGACCGCAGGGCGGCCGTGGCCTGTCGAAGGCGGAGCCGTAAGCAGAATACGCGCCGGATCTGAGGGCGGAGGGGACTTGGATGTCCCGTTGCGCATACTGAGGACCGGCGCACAACGAGAAAAAACAATACGAAAAACCAGAACTAAAATACGGCGTTCGTAACAGCTGTGTCTGTTTTCAGTGAGCCAACCAATAAAGGAAGCTCGGGATGGGATAAGCTCGTTTATTGAGGATAGAGCCATTTATGGTGATCCCCATATGTTCGAGCTCTCTCCGCTGGTGCTCAAGAATCTCGCGCGTCGCGGTTGTGGCGTCGATGACGAGAATCCGGTAATCGCTGCAGGACAGCCAGGGCAGCCTGTCACCGTCGGTGAGTGGGCCAATGTCCATGAGAATTACATGGTAGCTGCTGCGCAAGCGGTCGAGTAATGACCTTATCAGCTGAGGCCCCGGCCTGTTCCGGTCTATGTACTTCAGGGACAGGATGTCGGTCCCCCGGAATATATTACGGGTGACAAAGCTTGATAGATCAGAGTCGTCGGTTTCAATGTCCTGAACCCAGACTGGCGATGCCTCGACCTCCAGCAGGTCCGATACCATCTCACTCTTTTCCTGCTGAAGACCCGATGTTATATCGAGCACGAGCACTCTGCCGGGGTCTATCGCGCCGATGGCGCGTGCCAGCCCAGCAACGACAGTGGATACCCCTTCGCGGGGAGACCGGGAAGTAAAAGCCATGATAGTGCACCCATCACGTGCATCGAGGAGCCACTTGGACCACATGCGAACACGAATGCGTTCAAAAGACGCAGATTTTGATAAGCGCTTGAATATCCGGGATGTGCCATGCCGCGTCGAAGTCGCGTACTTCGCAAGACGCGCATTAACTGCTTTTAAGGTGCTGATTGCTTGATTCACTTGTTTTGCCACTGAAACATAAATAAATTTTACTCTAATATTTATAAGCGGACTTTTTGGCTATAACAAAAAAACTACCGTGTAACAATGCGCCCTGATGCCCCTCATCACTGCTGGCCGGTTGATTCTTGGGACAGCACGAATCAACGGTAGATAAGTACCCCAGATATAAAGCCTTCGGTCACCACGCACCCCGTCACAGAGTTTCCTCTGGACCACCGAGCGGGACGTTGCGCCTGATACGAATATCTTGAACGCACAGGCTACCGCAGGACAAGCGGAAATGCCATTGCTCCGCGCCAATCGCGCGGAAGCAGTCAAACAGCGCCTCTTTGTTTCAGGATCGCAGGTACGGTTGCAGCGAGTATCTTGAGATCGAGCCAAAGAGACCATTGGTTGATGTACGCCATGTCCAGCTCCATCCATTTCTCGAAGGTTATCGAGCTTCTCCCGCTGATCTGCCAGAGGCAAGTGACGCCCGGTCGCACACTGAAGCGCCGACGATGCCAGTCCTGGTTAAAGCCCGCGCAGTCGCGCAGGGGGAGGGGGCGAGGACCAACCAGGCTCATATCCCCCTTAAAGACATTATAAAGTTGCGGTAACTCATCCAGACTTGTTTGGCGCAGGAATTTTCCGATCGGAGTGATTCTCGGATCGTTTTTGATCTTGAATACCGGCCCATCTATTTCGTTGAGATGTTCCAGGGTCTTCTGGAGCTCCTCGGCGTTGGTGACCATGGTGCGGAATTTCAGGAGTCGAAATTTCCGTTTGTTGAGCCCCAGCCGTTCCTGGGCAAAGAGTATTGGCCCCGGTGAGCTCAGTTTTATCAACAGGGGGATGACTATCAGCAGAGGCAACAGCACAATCATCAGAAAAACCGAACCGGCAATATCCATGGCCCGTTTGCCGATCAACTGCCAGCCGCTCATCGCCGGCGGCACGATGGTAATGATCGGTTCATCCTGCAAAGTGCTGAATATCATCGATGCGGAGCCAAGATTCAGGAAACCGAAACCGGGAACGAAGTGGACCACGACGCCCTGCTTTTCACAGAGCTCCACGATGCGACACGCCTCGTTGTACAGCGTGGATAAGGGGAGGGTGATGACAACTTCATCGACGACGTTATTCCTCAGGTAATCGTCAATCCCGTCCAGTCCGGCGACTATGTTGGCGTCCAGGTTTTTCGGCCGCGCATCTTTCTTCCAGTCATCATCGACAAAACCTCGCAAGGCATACCCCAGCTCCGGGTGCAGCTTGACCATCTTCGCGAGTTCCTGGGCGCGGTCATTTGTTCCGACGATCAGCAAATGCCGGAGATTGCGTCCTTGCAGCCGCAACTCGCGCAAGCAGAAATTCAGCACTTCCCGGGTCAGCAGCGTTCCCAAAGTGACAATGACCCAGAACTTGAGGACAAGCCATGTGGTGATCTGCTCCAACCCGACCAGAAAGGCGGCGCCGATGAGCAGCAGCAGGGTGCCCAGCGCGGTTGCTTTGACCATGTCGATGAAGTGATACGGTCTGAAACGCATGAACGACATGTATCGTTGGCGGTAGAGGCCGAAATACTGGAACAGCATTATCCAGCCCAGCAGAATGCCTCCCGCGGCGAGCATGTCCCGCAGTCGCGGCCGCACGTTCAGAATATCCTGAAGCGATAACCATTGTGATGAAGCGGCGAACAGCCTGATGGCCGCGTAAAGCGACAGCGCCATTACTGTCAGATCGGCAGCCACGAAAGTCCAACGGACGAGTATTCTGCGAGTTATCATTATGCGTTACGGTAGCTGAGTACCGCCTCCATGCCTCTGCGCCGCGTTTTATTTATCATGCGGCGATATAGCGGCGAGAGTAAGATTTGCGCCAAGCGAAAATCTTACTCGGGTTATTATTAATTTTTGTTACAGATTTTCTGATAATTTATGGCGTTCGCTGCACAAATGGAAGCCGCCAATATCACCCTCCGTTTGTAAGAATGTAAAAATTATCGACATTGCGAAGGCGGCTTGTACCTGCTGCCGCGCTCTGGCCCCTGCGCAAAGCCCACCTGCGGACCGCATGGTCGTAGCCGCGCGAGTGATTTATCAAGGCCAGCCGCACCAATACAGATGGCGGAGGATATGAATCAAGTCGCGAATTGCACTATGATCGACTCCGCGCGAATACCAGAGGGCGGTATCTATAAAAAAAATCGTGCGGGCGGGTTCTGATCGGCACGACGGAACACGAAGCTTGGCGGGAGAAAAATTCAGCATGGTGAATCATGGGCTATGCCGCAACCTCTCAACGAGAGCGCTAACAATATGATGTAGTCCAGTGTTTTTATGTCGAATTTTATGCAGAAGAAAAATTACTTTTACGGGGAGATGCTTTCATGACGGCTGGTTCGGTACCAAGGGAGGATTGGCGCGAAGAGTTCGTGCCCTATTTCTTTGGAGAAGGCCCACGCCGGCTGTACGCCTGCCATCACCTTCCGGCGGTTGTGGCAGCACCCGCGAAGGCGATTTTGATCTGTAATGCGACGGGACACGAATACGAGCGCACTCATCGCACCTTGCGCCAGCTTGCCCTGCAGCTTGCCAGATCCGGCCACCACGTGCTGCGTTTTGATTATCGCGGGACGGGCGATTCCGCCGGAAAGTATGCGCATTCCGGGCCTGCTGAATGGAGACAGGATGTCACCACCGCCATCGAGGAATGCGAGCGGATATCGGGACACAGGCAGATTTGCGTCATCGGGCTGCGGCTGGGGGCGACGCTGGCGGCCCAGGTGGCTGCAGTGCGGCAGGATGTTGAAAGCCTTGTGCTTTATGCCCCTGTTGCCGATGGCAAATCCCTGCTTGGCGAGTGGGAACACGCGCAGGCGGAATACGAGCACAAACACGGCCGTACGACACGCCATGGAATGTCCGATGAGGTCCTCGGGTTCGCCCTTTCCGATACTTTCCGTGCCGAACTGACTGCGCTGGCGCTGCCAGAACCCAACCCGGCGCTGCGTCGCGTGCTGATCCTCGCAGAGCAAGCCGCGGAGAAAGGCGCGCGGCAAATGGCGCAAGCCCTGGCGAGTCGCGGCGCGAGCGTCAGCATAGAACCAGTGGACGCCCCGGCAATCTGGCGGCGGGAGCCGTTCGAAGCCATTGTGCCATTCAAGCTGCTGCGGCGCATCGTCGCTTGGATGAAGGAGGGCTGATGGTAAAAGAAGAAGCACTTATGCTGGGTCCGCACCGGTCGCTGGTAGGCATTTATACGGCCGCTGCATCCAGCAGCTCGTCGCGCGGTGCTGATGTCGTTGTGGTTCTTCTTAATGCCGGATTGATACACCATGTGGGCCCGCACCGCCTCCATGTCAGACTTTCCCGCGCGCTCGCGGCGCGGGGGATTAGCGCATTGCGGGTCGATCTTTCAGGCATTGGCGACAGTTCCGTGCGCCCCGATGGCCTGCCGGCGCAGGAACTGGCCGTTCGGGAGCCGCGGGAAATCATGGATGAACTGACCAGGCGCGGACACCAAAACTTTGTGCTGTTCGGAATTTGTTCCGGGGCCAGGCAGGCACTGAAGGCCGCTGTCGGGGACCCGCGCGTCAAGGGGCTGGTGCTGGTTAATCCGGCGGTACTTGTTGACGCTCCCGAACTGACTTCGCAAGCGGCGACGCAGTACTACCTGCGCCGTTCACTGTGGAGTCCACGGGCATGGGTCAATCTCTTCACCGGCAGGGTCAATTACCAGGGGCTGTTTCGGTCGCTCGCGGGCATGATCCGTCGTCTGGGGCGCGGCGGCAATCACGCCCACGACAAACCCGCATTGATTGACATGATTCGCCGGGAACTCGAGCCTTTGGTGGCGCAAGGGACGCGGCTGCTCATCGTGCTCTCCGATCGGGACGCGCAGTTTATAAAGCTCCTGGATGGCGGAGTCCGGGCCCTGCAAAACGACGGACAACCTCAAATCCAGCTGTATCCGAAAGCGGATCATCTGTTCACGTCGCTGAAGGAAAAAGCGGAGCTGGTTGAGCAGGTTTGTCGCTGGATCGAGTCGCTTCAATGCGCGTCATCCGAAACAGACGCCAGGATGCCCCGGCGTGTGCTGCCGGCGGATTGAACAGTGTAATACGCACAACAAGTGGATCGGCGTCAGTGCGGTTCACGTCGACCCGGTAAACGACGGTTAAGGAGCATCATGTCGTCAGCACAAATGTTTCGCAAACTTGCGAGCCCTCTGCTGCACCTGAGCGGCGCCTATGCGCGACGCTGGCAGCGAAGCGCCCGTGAGGAACCGTTCACGGTGGTGCTCACTTACCATCGTGTGGTCAAGGATGAAGCCGCCGGGGCCGGGCGCTTTGATATCGAGCGCGGTGTGCCGGCCAGCGTTTTCGAGGCGCAAATCCGCTTCATGCTGAAGTACTTCGTGTCTGTCAAAGCTTCGCAAGTACTCGAACCCGGGTCCGGACGTCCCCGTTTTGCCGTGACGCTGGATGATGGATACGAAGACAATTTTCTGGTGGCGGCGCCGATCTTGCGCCGTCTGGGTGTCCCGGCCACGTTCTTCGTGGTCAGCGATTACGTTGGCACCGACCGTCTGTTCTGGTGGGAACAGATCGCCGGCATGGTGCGCGCGACCGGAGTTCCGACACTCGATCTTCGGGCGACCATGCCGGATCTGCTGAATTCCAGCCGGCTTCCACCGTCACTACCTCTGCGAACGGGCGCGGAGCGCGAGGTTGCTTATGCACGTTTGTGCGCGGCGGTGCGGGCCCAGCCCCACAAGGAATTGCCTCGCTATCTTGATCGTCTGACACAGACTCTTGAGACGCGCCCGCGAGAGGAGGGGCGCGAATATGCCCTGATGAACTGGGTCCAGCTGAAGGAGCTTGTCCGCCAGGATTTTGAAATCGGCGGCCACACGGCGAGCCATGTGAATATTGTCGGCGCAGACCGGGAAATGCTGGATACGGAAGTGGTGTCCTCCATCAGTGCCATCGAGCGGCGACTCGGGGTTCCCGTGCCAACCTTCGCGTATCCCTACGGCTACTTTCCGGAATCCGATGGCTCTGCAACGAATGCGCTGAAAGCCGCCGGTTGCCGGGCTGCATTTACCGGTGTGAACGGAGTGGTGAACGGGCGGTGCGACGCGTTCAGGTTGCCACGTTCGCACCTGAACCGGCGTTCCAATTTCGTGTGGGCGTACAACGTACAAGACGCGCTAAACCGCAGCCAGCGGGAATAGTGTTTCAGAATAAACGTTCGAAGACTTCGATCATGTCACCGACGAAAACGGGGGTGTTGCGATTGCCCGTCGTTTTGCGGCCATCCTCCCGGGTTATCAGGAACTTGGTTTCATTCGCCCGGTAGGTATAACCACCCGCCTTCGCAATGGCCTTGCTGGCGGTCATGCCAAAGACGTAACTGAAACACCCCGGATTTCTGACCTCTCCCAGCACGCAGAAAGGCCGTAGCTCAACGAGATCAGCGCTTACCTTGGGGTTGACTATGTCGTTATTTAACAGTTGTTTTGTGATGGTCTGCTCGAGCTCAGGTAACGTTAACCCTTTGACGTTGATTCCGCGAATAAGCGGCAGGGATATCCTTCCGGTATCGTCGACGGTGAAGGCCCCTGACAGATCCTCATGCCCATAAACGGTGATGCGGACCTTGTCGCCCGGGCCCAGAGTATAAGGCGGGTGTTCCAGGCTCGGCGTTTCCAGAGTGCCTTGATCGGGAAACGTCCCTTGACACCCCGTCCCGAGTACGACAAAAAAGCAAGAAATGAGGAAAATGAAAAATTTCCCCAAGTCTCTACCGTATCCTCTGCGTAAGAACCTTATCCCGGAATGTCGCAGTATTTGTGTCTTCATACCAGTTACCCCTGTTGACCGAGAAGCCCTAACAAAAAGAAATAAACCACCAAGACGCCAAGAACGCCGGGTTTTTACTGTTGAAAAAGTAGCCTTCCTTGGCGCCTTGGCGGTTCAAGATCATATTCATTTTGTTAGGGACTCTAAAATTGTGCCCGCAGTTGGATATATATAATGTCCTTTTCGAACTCGACAGAGTTGCTTGATGCGGTAACGTTGCTGGAGCTGTCTCTTCGTATATTATGATACTGCATTGAAACATTGATATAACGATTGATCAGGTAAGTCGAGCCCACCAGCGCGTCATACGTGGTATCGTCCCGTTCGGCGGTGCCAAGGCTTTCGTAGTCGTCGGTGATGTAATTGAAACCCAGCTTCAGGAGCAGGTTCCGACGGAGTTCGTGGTCCACGGTTACCAGGGTATTGGTCGATACGTAACCGGAGAAAAAGACACCGATGGTTTCCTTTATCGAACGCTCCAGGTCGATGTTGACGGAGGTGAGCGTGGTCGCGTTCCAGTTCAATGAGGCGTTAAATACCGGCGTGCGGATGTCTGGAAACGGGTCCATGTAATCTTGAACGCGATATCCCGCCGATAGGTTACCGGACGTCACACCGCCCAAATCGAGCGCCAGGCCCATCAAAGCCTCATAGCCCTTCGAGGACCGGTCGGCATTGATGACGTCCTCCGGTTCGTCGTAGTCCCGGCGGTCGCGCCTTAAAACGACGAAAACCCGATCCTGGCTCGACAGGATTTCGTAGCCGACGCGCAATCCGACGGTGCGCTCGCTTCGGTCCCGGTCGTCTTGGTTTATAACGGTCTCCACGCCATTTACGATTCCCGGCACGTCATCGTAATTCTTCCTTGTCTGGCTGGTGTCCAGGTCGATATGCCATCGCTGTAGTCGTTGGGAATAGTGCCCGAAAACATTGGTTTCTTCGAACTCCGTCGGCACCAAGCCACCGGTGTCGTCGGGTGCCATCCTGTCTACATGGTCGCGCTTTAGGCTTGCGCCGCCGTACAACTGGTTGTTTTGAGTTACATCCAACCTGCCGTCGACGGAAAATTTCCAGTCCTCGGTGTTTTCGCTCGAGAAATCCGAGTGACGCCGAATATCCGTGCTGGCGGATAGATTCAGCTGGTGGTTGGGCCAATTCGAACGAAGCAACGCCTCTAGGGAGTATTCGGAAATGAGGCTCGCTTCTTTGTTATCTTGGGTGGCGAAGATGTTATCGTCATGCAGCCCTTTGTAGGTGAAAGTCGGATAGGCGCGGAAGCCGCCCACCTTGACGCCGAGCGGGTCGAGTTCGGGACGTATTCGGGTCAACACCGTTTCCCGCGGCGCAGGTTCTTCGGCCAGAATGGCGGTGTTGAACGACAGCGAAAATAACAAGCCGGGCAACCAGCGGCGCAATGCCACGTGTTTATCGAGACGCGAATTGCGCCGCCGAATGTTGTGGTTCACGCCCCGGCCTCGCTCCAAAGATTATTCGTAGAATGAATGCACAACGGGATGTTTTTACTTATTGTGCAAGACAGTGACAGGAAAATGTATCAAAGGCAATGTCCGGCCTCAAATGCCGATCGTTGTTGCGTGTCAGTTCACTGACCGGTACTCTTGCGATCCGGATGCTCCTCTTGGGTTGATCGATTCGAACGCCTGTCGCAAGGTTCAAGCCGAAAGCCCGCATCCCGCGCTTTTTTACAGCAAATTGAAGACTTCATCTCATGAAGCGGCTCGTATTCACAGGCATCAGCCTGTTTCTTGGCCTCGTGGCAGGGCTCGCCATCGCCGAAATGTTGGCACGGATTCTCTATCCGGCATCGGAAGAGCTGGCGGGCACAATCATCCTGAAAGTCGGTTCACCCCCTGATTTCCTTCCTGAAGTGGGTTCCTTCCCCTGGCGAAACAGCCAATACCGTCATCGCGTGATCGGGGATTTTGACAATATCGTCGCCTTCAACGATCGCGGACTGCGTGGCCCCGTCATTCCCTACGAGAAACCGCCGGGCGAGATCCGCATCCTGTACGTTGGAGACTCGTTCGTTGAGGCGGCGCAGGTACAGGACCATGAGACCGTCTATCATCAGCTGGAGAAACTGTTTCGTGACAACGGGCTGAAGGTAACGGTAATCGGTGCAGGTCGGAATGGGTGGGGGACAGACCAGCCGTATCTGTACTACCGTCACGAAGGCTACCGATACGCACCGGACCTCGTTCTTTATCAGTTTATTACCAACGATGTCACGGACAATGCCAGTAATTCCTTCGGTCAAAAAGGGAGAAAACGGCAGTATTTCGAAATCCGCAATGGCGCGCTGGTCCCGGCTGACCGCACTCCCTCCGCGTCGTCGTCGCTGTATTACATGCTCGCAAGGATAAAACGCCACCTGTTGCTGTCGTCCCGCCTGTTTGTGCTGCTCAACGCCGTAACGAAATCCGGAAATATCGACGATCCGGCGGCACCCGTACAGACGCCGCTGCAGCCTTCCGCGGCTGCGAAACCGAACCCCCTGATATATGCCTTCCAGGAACCGTATACCCCCCAGTACGAAGACGCCTGGATGCTGACGGAATTACTGATCGCGCAATGGGACAATGAGGTCCGCCGCCATAACGCCGTCTTCGGCGTTGTGTACGGGCCCAGTCATTGGGCCATCCATGACTGGGACCGAATACCGGCGATCTATCCGTTCCTCCGGAATGAATTCCCGAACTGGCGGCGCGACAAGCCCGACAAATACCTGGCCCGTATTTCCACAAGACACGACATACCGCTACACAACCTCTCGGCGGCTTTCCATAAGTGTTCCGGGATGACAAATGAAAGGTATTACTTCCGCAATGACGGTCACTGGAACGCCGCGGGACACCGGCTGGCGGCCAGGGTGACATTCAACTGGTTGCTGACCAACCCCGACTTGTGGCGGCGGAATGCGCAGAAGCCGGCCGGGATCACTCCCCTATCGCCATGTCCGTAACGGTGTCAATCGTTATAGCGTCCTATGGTCGGTTACCCTTGCTCAAAGAGTCTGTGGGGAGTGCCCTGGCGCAAGAGTATACGGACCATGAGGTACTGGTCGTGGATGACGGCTCGGATGAGGAGACCAGGGCGTGGCTGCGCGCGGCCCAGGAACAGCATGCCAGGCTGCGTGTCGTGTTCCAGGATCACCAGGGCGTCGCGGCGGCACGCGCCAGGGGGGTTGCCGATGCACGCGGAAACCTGATCTGCATTCTGGATTCAGATGATAGGCTGGTACCGCATGCTCTGCGCCGGCTGACCGAAGAGTTTGAAGCACATCCGGGGACGGTACTCGTTTACACCGGCATTACAGAATTCCGGCCAAACGGACTGATGAAGGTTCACAAGTATCCCGTCTTTCCGACGATACGTGGCATGTTGTGGGCGATTTTCTTAAGTCCACGTGTTCCGTTCAAGCATTCTGGAACCACGTTTCGGCGCAGTGCGGCTGTCGAGCTCGGATCATACGATCGGAGTCTCCCTTGTAAAGTGGATATTGACCTCTATTTGAGATTCCTCAATGCTGGTTATCTGCCGCGGATGCTGTCTGAACCGCTTGTCGACTTCCGCATGCACAAGGATTCGGTCAGTCGCAACCGCTTGTTGGGTCTGCGGGTCTGGTTTCGCCTGATCGATCGCTATGGCCCGCCGAATCCGGTGTTTCGCGCTGGATTAAAGGCGCTCAGGGCGGTCTCGGAAGCCGCGAAATGGCTCTATGTGGAATTGACTGCTGGGCTCAAGAGGTAACACGGATTCTCGGGTCAGGAGGCGATATAAAACGAGGCTGCATGCCGGCAGTTATGCTTCAGCAAGGTTCTGTGAGGCATCCCTGGGTGCGCGATGGATCGGAACAATCGATATTTTTGCGAATGCTACCCTAAATCGAAGCGTAGATGCGATCGAGTCGATGGGCTGCTTCGGATGCAAGGAAATGAGTTCGGGCGTAATGGTGGTTGGCATGAGCCATCAGTCGATAGCGTTCCTGATCCTCAGCGATGCGGATAATCAATTGCGCAAAGTCTTCAGGCGCGGTGCTTTCGGTCAGGTAGCCGTGCACGCCGTTTTGAAAAAAATCCGGGACGCCACCAACCGGGCGGGTGACGACCGGCAGGCCGAAGGCCATGGCCTCGACGATCACATTGGGAAAGCCTTCGCCGTGTTCGGTGGGGAAGCAGAAAAGATGCGCGTTGCGAAAGACGTCGTATTTGCGCGCTCCGCTCACGACGCCGAGAAACGTGACGTTCCTGACCTGAAGCCGTTCCACCAGAGCCTTGGCTTCGTCGGCGAGTTCTCCATCACCCGCCACCTGCAATTCGAACTGCGGGTGGCTGCGCTGAATGATGCGCAGTGCCTCGATTACTGTCATGATGCCCTTCGCCCGGAACAGCCGGGAAGCGAACAGCACCCGCCATCGGGGTGCGCCCAGTCGGCTGGCTATGGCCTTTCCGAGATCGAAGGACGCGATAACGTCGTCTTCGATGACGATGACCTCGGAGTGGATGGTTTGGACGATGCCCCAGCTCCGCAGCCTGTCCGCGAATGAATTCGCCAGGACGATGAACGCATCGGCCTTGCCATAAAGCAGACGAAAGGTCCTGCCTTCGTTCCGATCGAGCTGTCGCTGAAAATCGGGATTCCAGCCATGAATGAACACCAGCGTTTTCTTGCCGCGCCACCTCGCCAACAGCAGGAACACGGCCTCGCGATAAAAGCTCTTGCGTTCCAGCGACGGATTCAGATGGACGATCTTGATGGTGCGGTCGGAAAGGGCAGCCCAATACCTTCGATAATCGCGCAATATGCGCGTCAGGCGGGCGAGTATGCCTGTTTCGCCAGGGCGTTGTGCAATGGGAAAAGACTCGTACGGAACGTTCAGGTGCGGGAATAACTTGAGCAAGTATGCTTCTATGCCACCCAGGCGTTTGAAATCAGGATGTTCGACGAGTACCTTAACCATGACATGGACCGGTTAATGAATTATTGGACGATTTGAATGTCGTTATCCATCGTGCTCGCAACGTGCTTAAGAGGGACCGCGGTGCGGCCCGTATGCCTCGTCAAGTACGGCGCTTCTGTCGGAGCGGGGCAGCGATGGCCTAAAGCATATGTCAAGGCTGGTCAACCCATCCGGACCTGAGAGTATCATTGATTAGTTACTGGTTCCGCCATCACAATAAAAATTGTACGGGCTTTGCAGATGTCCCGCACAGTAGCTGGTTAGGAATCTCGGGGCCGGTGATGCGGCTGACATATATTGGCATATGGGTGGTAATCGTCTCGCCGGTTATGCTGTAATGGTGCATAGTTGCAAGGGGACTAGGTTTTTTCCTTTGCTTATCAGATGACAATTTCGTCACCACACCCATTGCCGGATTTTATGCGCCATCCTGTCATGCGATCCTGACGCAAAAGCCGACGGAGAAGCCTATGCCAAAAGGAAATGTGATGGAGTTCGAGGCGATGACACAATTGCGTCGCGCTATGTTCAGGACACTCTGTTTGTTGGTAATTGGTTTCTTGATTTCCTGTAACTCCTTTGTGGAAGCTGGGAGTACGCCTGCAGTTCGGGACAATAGGCCTGATGCCCCTTCAGGGGAGATGCTTCTTGATGTTGATTTTGAGGACGCAACTGTTACACCGCATCCGGATAAGAAGCTCCAGCATAAAGTGGACGTACTTGGGATAAAGCTTCCTTCCGGGCAACCTGTCAATGCGGCTATTTTTTATGAGGGCGGGGACCCTTCCGGTCGATTCGCCAAGGTAATTCCGGATCCCACGAAAAGCGGCAACCATGTTCTTCACTACTGGCTGAAGGAAGCTCAGGTTTCCAGTGAGCGCAAAGGAAGATACAAGGGTCGTATTCAGATGATTTTGGCAGACCTCCAGTGGACTGAGGCATACCAGCGTTACCGTATGTATCTCCATCCCGATCTCAAGCCATACCGTTCTTACCCGGGGGAAAGCACATGGTTTACGATAAACGAGCTATGGTTTGGTGCCAGCTGGGAGGGCCATCCCAATCCATTCCGAATAACACTGGGGATCGCGAAAGAAAAGGGGGTTGGCAAGCCTCTGGGTTTTCTCGCAACCGGCGAGATAAAAGAGAAAGGCAAGTGGAAGCCTGTCTGGCATAGCTTCAATGATAAGTTCGAGGTCCCCATCGGTGAATGGCTGGACATAGAGGTGGGTTACAAGCAAGGTGATAAAAATACCGGCCGATTCTATGTAGCGGTTAAACGCACTTCGGATGCCGTGATGACCACCATCGTTGACGTTCATGATTGGACCTACCATCCGCGCGCGAAAAAACCAGTTCCAATGACCCAGTGGAATCCCCTAAAACTCTATACTTCCTCCTCTATCATTGACTTTATTCGGAACCATGGAGGAGCTACTCAAATCTATTACGATGATTTGACCATCCTGAAAAAATGGCCGAATTAAATAAAGAGGGAATAAGAAGCTTCGGTGAGATGTACCCATCTCCACAGACACGTGGTTAAGTAATAACGTTACGCTCTTCATACCGCACCGGACTGACGTAGTCGAGAGTCTCGTGCATCCGCTCCCGGTTGTAGAACCCCTCGATCCACTCGAAGATGGCACTCCGGGCCTCGCTCCGGGTCTTGAAGTCCCGATCCCAGGTGAGTTCGTTCTTAAGATTCGAGAAGAAGCTCTCGGCCACGGCATTGTCGTAACAATCGCCCTTGCGGCTCATGCTCGGGATCATGTGGTGGGCCTTCTGGATCTCCCGATAGGCCGGGGTGGCATACAGCGGACTCTGGTCGGTGTGGTGCAGGAGACCGGGGTTCGGTTGCCGGTGTTCGACGGCCATGGCCAGTGCCTGGATGGCGAGTTGCTGGTTCTGTTTCTCGCTCATGGACCAGCCCACGACTTTCCGGGAGTACAGGTCCAGCAGCACGGCCAGGTAGAGCCAACCCTCGCGGGTCGGGATGAAGGTGATGTCGCCGGCCCAGACCCGGTCCGGGGCCTTCACCGTAAATTGCCGCTGGAGCAGGTTGGGCGCCGCCGGCACGTTGTGGCGGGCCGCCTGGCCGGTGCGGAAGCGCCGGCGGCGCCGGGCCTCGATGCCGTGCAATCGTCGCAGGCGCGCCACCCGGTTGTGGCCGCAGGTTTCACCTTGTTCGCGCAGCGCGCGCCAAGTCTTGAGGATACCGTAGGCCTCGCGGGAACGCGTATGGATGTGGCGGATGCGGGCCAGTAGCCGATGATTGCGACGCGCTCGATCGCTCTCGGGCCGTGCCTGCCACGCGTAGTAGCCGCTGCGCGAGACCTGCAAGGCCCGGCACATCGCCGTGATCCGGTGTTCGGATTGATGATCCGTGATGAACTGGTACCTCACGACGACTCCCTCGCGAAGTACCGTGCGGCTTTTTTTAAAATCGCGTTTTCTTCCTTCAGGCGCGCATTCTCACCCTGGAGACGGCCCAGCTCGGCCTCCCGGCCGCTGCGGCGGCCCTGCCCGGGGAACACGCCCTCGTGGCCCCGGGTCTTAAGCTGCTCCTGCCACTTATAGAGCTGGTTGCGTTTGATTCCCAGCTCCCGGGCGATCTCGGCACCGGGCTTGCCGGATTTCTCTAACAGGCGAACCGCTTCGAGCTTGAATTCCTTGCTGTAGGTTTTGTACTTCCCCATCGGACACCTCCTCGGGCATTATGGCCCTTATCTGGGTGTCCGTGGAAACGGGTACAGCTCACGGTGACCCAAACTGCTTCCTGTGACAGAAATCCATTTAATTATATAGATATACAATGTCACCGGCCCGGCGGTCTCGCTGTCCAGCCAGGAGCGCGCCGGCCTGTAGAATTCCACGCCGAAATCG
>Ga0299906_10002246_pt1 | contig 16111 bp, 21 predicted proteins | sample RVTome_14_FD_200259 | JGI IMG/M metagenome (GOLD analysis project Ga0299906, IMG submission 200259) | Soil microbial communities from uranium-contaminated site in the Upper Colorado River Basin, Wyoming, United States - RVT145D125 (version 2) ... | reverse complement strand
AAGCAGATACTCGAGCCCGAACCAAACCTTGCGCGGAACTTCGACGAGCCTTGGCTCAACAAACGTCGGCGTCGGGTTGAAGTAGAAATGCCCGGCCAGGAGCTTCAGGATCTTCCTGATGTTATAGGCCTTGACCAGGACATCGGCGCCGACGCCCCAGCCGGCGACGAACGTGATCTTCACCGAATTCGGTTCGCTGTGGATCGACGGCCAGGTCTGATCCTTCTTCAGATAGACTTTGCCGAAAAACTCAGTGGTTATCGATCCGTAGACCGTCGTCGCCAATACCTGCCAGTCGCCGTCTTCATCCAGGTAATTGACGCTGGAAACGGACTGCAGGACCGGAAGCGGCAGTTCCATCGAGCCATCGAACTTGTCGAGGTAGCCGGTCCACGTCTGCGTAAGAATGGCCCGGTTCAACTGTCCTGAAGGTCCATCGATCCGATGATAGGCCTCGTAGATGCAGTCCTGGATCTTGGTGTCCTCGGCGGAATGCAGGATCCGGTGCTCGGTCTTGAAGTCGGCGACCGAGAGAATGGCAAGGATTTGCGACGTCGTCGGTGGCGTGTCGGCGACTTGGGCCAGTTTGAACTGCTTTGCCGTGGTCATCGCGTCGCGTACCTGTGCATGATCCCCGTCATACGGGTTGGTCGTGCGGCGATCGCGCGCGGCGGTTTCGCGATCTCGACCTTTTTCTTGCGCTTGGCCTCAGCCGAGGCCGGCTTCTTTTTTCCATGCTTCGGCATTTTGATCCCGCACTTTCACAAGAGCCCGCAGGTCTCAATTTCCGAAATGATGGCGTCGGCGCCATCGTCTGCCCAAAGCAGCCTTTGCCTCGGTCTCGCATTCGGCATTTGCGATCCGACAGGCAATCCGCAAGTCGCAAACCACCGTTCGCTTGCTGCAGGTATGTCTGGCACCACGAGCTTGCAGATCAGCAGCGGCACGCCCATGAAGACGGCCATCCATGCCGGCCCATTGTTGACGAACAGGTTCAACTCCGCCCCGGCATAGATTGCCGCCCGCTCGAGTAAATCGATAGCCGCCAGCGGTTCCGTCGCGAATGGCAGCGGTGTCTCGGCCTCCGCGGAATCACGAACGAATACCGGCTCAATCCCCTTGCGCTCGATCCATTCAGCAACCTTCAGCCATTCCGCGACGTCGCTGTTTCGGGTCGGCCAGTAACTGGCTTCCCGAAGCGTGATCGTCGCATATGGCTTGCCGCGACCCGTCTTTTTCGTCGACCTGAGCGGGAAAACTCCGCGCCGCATCATTTCGACCATGACGTTGGCGCCGTAGTGCCTGACGCCGTAGTGCCTGACGTCTCCGTCAGGTTTTCTCCTGTCGGCCTGGACGACGCATCCATGGCAATTGGGAGCGAGCCCCGTCATCGGGACAACGATCCGATCGCGCATCAAAATGCGCTCGGCCACCGAATATGGCGCAAACTGGTCGTCACGAAACCCGCCCCAAGGACCGGGTATCAGGTGCACCGCGAAGTCGCTTTCGGCCGCGGCAGAAACAAGAAACCCGGTAAAATCGTAGGTCGCCGGAGAGACGCTGAGATCGTAGCAGAAGGTGATCACTGATTACGCCACTATCCGGCTCACTGTGAATTCCGCACGGTTTCTTCGCACAAAATCCGGGGCATTGCTGCTGGCCACGACTTGCCGCCATATAGCCTCATCGTCGGTACGCCCATCACCAGCGATGATGATGCGGTGCGATGCGAGCCACCAATGCATCTTGTTGGCGCGCCGCGCCGCCCATTTGGCGATGCTGTCCGCGGAGATCAGGTTGCCTGTTCCGAACGTCCGCCCCCTCGGCGAAATCTCCGCTAGTGCCAATTCATGGCGGTCGGTCACTACATGCACATCGTTGCGGTCGAAGCCGAGTAGAAGGTCGTCGTCAATCGTATTGCTGAACGACAATGGCCGATCCTTGAACACCGCGACCGGGTGCAGGTGAAAGCCGCGCAGCGTGATGTCGTCTCCGTTGCGGTAATAGACCGCCCACGGCACCATGGTCCTGCCGCTGCCCCAGAAGCATTCCTTGATCGAAGGATGGGCATGGCGCATGGTCCAGTCCAGCAATTCGGATGCTGGAGCGTCAGCAGGCGGATTTCCTTCACTCAGCGTGCGCGTCGCCGCGCAGATCACTGCTCGCTTTCCAGACGCAAAGCGCGCCTCGCAGGCCATGAATACCTCACGAGACAGGACGATATCGGCATTCAACAGACCGACACATTCGCCGGACTTGGCGTCCTCCAATGCCTCACGGTGCGCCGCTCCGAACCGGAGATACGGATTGACCGCTTTGGGGACCGGACGGCATTCGATCTCGAGATGAGCCATCGCGGCAGCGATGCGTTCGGGTTGATCGGTGTGGATCAGATACCGCACCCGGCTGTTGATGTTTTTCAGCGCTGCCAGATGCGACGGTAGTGCTGCGCCAATGAACCTGTCGACATACCAGTTACCCCAGACCGGCACCGCGATAAGCCAGTTCATGTCGCATGGTCCAGATTACCAACCAAATGCTCTCTATCTGCCGCAGACGGCATCGAGATATGTCTGCAAATCGACCTTCGGCCAGATATCGAGCAACGAAGGTTTCGAGGCGTTGACCACCTTGATCTTGCGCGCCTCGAGTTCCGGAACGAGTCCGCTAAAATGCGGCAGCATTACCTCGGTCCGGTCGACGTCGATCCGACTGAATTGATGCCCGCCGAACCAGTAGCCGCCATTGTTGACGTCGACCCCGACGAGGCAGATTTCGCTGCCATAGGCGTGAATCGAGCAGTGCATCGCCTGGTAGGAACTGTTCGCTCCGGTCCGGCAGTTCTCCGGGTCCGGATCGAAGCCTTCCTTTCCGGTGTTCTGGAGCAATCCAGCCCATTGCCGCGGAACTAGCGGATCGAGCGTCGTCTTGATCCCCGGGAAGTGCTGGACGCGCTGGATATGCGCCGTCCACCACTTCATGTCGCAGGAGTGCAGCCAGTCGGCCCACCATGCCGGGTAAACGGCATCGCTGACGGCGATCACGCGGATTCTGTTTTCGAGCCGCGCTATTGCGATCGAATGAAAATCCCGAGCAGTTACCGACTCTCCGCCGGCGATGATGACAACAGGGAAACCGGAGAATACCGGCTCAATTCGAAACGGCATCCGCGGCGTTTTCGATGATCGCGTTGGCCTCCTCGACGTCCGTTACCTTTCGGCCGGAGATCCGCTCAGCCAACCGGATTCGATGCTTCCAGTGCAACGATTGCCAGTCCGCCGGGATCTTGCCGTCATCCCGAGCAACAGGCGACGTCGGTCCCGCCGACGGCGCCCCTGCGCTGTCCTTGGACGGGTCCGGCGCGGCCACCGGTTCCTTCTCGACTGGCGCGACAACCTTAGCAACCGGCTCTCCGGTGACCTCGACGAGATCGGCCAGAATGCCGCCTTCCCGAGGAGAACTGATCGCTCGATAGGTTGCCGTCCGCTTGCCGATGGTGATCTGGATCGCACCGGACGGATGCGAGACGACCATGTTGGACGCCAGCATGCGCGGCTGCATCACGATATGTTTTGGCCACGCGCCGACGAGTTCGTTGCCGCCGTCGACGCGCTTGATCTGCAGTTCGCGGCGCGAAACATCGGCGGCGGGCTTGTTGAGCCCCAGGCGCTCGCGGAACGGCTCGACCTTGGGATCATCAGGCCACATCGCGGCGCCCGTGGCGACCGCAGCATCGGCCTCGTGAGGCCGCATCCAGATAAGCTGACCCGCCTGCAGGCCGATCGCTGTGACAACTTGTTTCATGGCATCCTCACTGTTCGGCAATCGGCGGCGCCCGCCGATGACGGAGCAGTCAGAAGGGCGGTGTCGCCACCGCCCTCCCACTATTTGATGCGCGATTACGCGATCGCGGTCTGGTTCTGATCGCCCTGGTAGCGGGAACCGGTCAGGACAACGATGACCGCAGCGATGACCGAGTTGGTGCCGTTCGTCAGTTCGACTTCCAGCCACGGCGAGCCATCCGGCAGCTCGGAGGCGTCGACCTCGAGCACATACATGATGGTGTCGTTGGCCGACGGCGTGATGCCGGCCGACGTGAATGCCGCAAGCGAACCGAGCGTGTCGCCGGCGGCAGTTTCCTCCGCGGCATACCTCGATCCGATAGCGGCTTTGGAACCACCGGACGCCGCGGTAGCGGCGTTGAGGATGATCTTGGTGAACGCAGCCGCACTGACGCCGATCGAGACAATGATCGTCGCATGGGCATGGTTTTTCATGGACCAGCGGTCGCTGAGCGCGCCGCCAGTGATGTTGATCGGAGGAAGGGCGTTGACGATATGGCCCTGTTCCGCGAGTACGATTCCCTTCATTTCGAATCTCCTTGAGGAAGGAATTGGTTCTGGGCAGGAATCGGCGGCCTTTCGAGCCGCCGATCTTATTTGCCCGTTTCGCGATTACCGCCTTACGTGCGCGTCTCGAGCGTGATGTAAGGCGACAGGGTGTTCGAGCCCTTGAACGGCGTCAGAGCCGTTTTCCAAGCCGGCTGGCCGTCGACGCGGAAGGTGATGCGGAACGCCATTTCATCGTAGATGAAGCGGACGTGCATCGATTCCGAGGCCGAGACGCCGCCCTTGTCGATCATGAGGTACTGGCTCAGATCGACGAGCACGATGTCGCCGACGGTGCCGAGTGTCGAGGCGTACTCGACCGGCAGGACCGGACGGCCCATCAGGGTTCCGAACGGCGCGTTCTTCATGTCGTTCGTCAGGCCCGGAGGCGCATACATCAGGTGTGAGCCAGCCCCAGCGATGGTCATCTTCCAGAGCTGCGGCAAGGCGTCCTGATTGATGAGCCATACCGAATTGGCGACGCTGCGGATCGGCATACGCGCCATCATCTTCAGCACGTTGTCGGCGTTGATCGTCGCCGCGGCCTGAGCGGACTCGGCGGTGATGGTAACCAGGGCGCCCGAGTTCATGAACCCGAGCGGCTGGCCGGAGCCGGTGCCGGAATAGATCGAGTTTTCGACGGTGAACGCCATTTCCTCGGCGAAGGCCTGCTTGTAGATGGCCTCGATCGCCACGGCGTCCTGCATCAACTCGTTGGTCAGATAGGCAAGGCCCATCAGCTTGTTGAGCTTCAGCTCGATGTTCTTGAGCTTCGGCTTCGAAGCATCGACCGTGGCGCCTTCATCTGCCCAATAGACACGGACTCCGCCCCAGCGCGAGCCGGTGGCGCGGCTGGTCTCGTCGATCGACGGCAACGTGATGCCGTTGGCGTTGCCCGAGATCGGAATCTTGCGGACCCTCGGAAGGATCTGCCCCATCTCGTGCATCAGCGTCATCAGCGCGGTGGAGAAGTCGGTCTGGACCAGGAAGCCGCCTTCCGACGGAACCGATTCATTACCGCCGGCAGCGCGTACCAGCGGCTGCCATTTCAGGCGCGGATCGGGCGCGCGGTCCTTGTTGATGCCGGCGTTGATGACCGCCTGCAACTGCTCGCCGAAAGTCTTGAACAGTTTGTCGTCCTTGACCTCTGCCGGCAGTTTGCCGCTCTTGCCGTCCGCGGGAACGGCGCCAGCGGCCGCGGCCTTGTCGGCGCGTTCCTTGGCCGCCATCACATTGGCGGCTTCTTCAACGGCCTTGGTCAGTTTTTCGTAGTTCGCGAATTCCTCCTGGGTCATGTCGCGGGGTTCGCCCGCATCGTCCACGATACCCTTTTCGAAATCCTCGAGCGCGCCAACGGCTTTCTTCACATCGGCGCGAAGCTGCTCCAGAGTCTTCATTTGGTTGTCCTTTCGGAATCTGGATGGTTGGAACAAAAAAGGCGCCAACGGCGCCTCCAACTTCGCCCCTGTCCCGGGGCACAATCCCGGGGCGGGATTAGGTGATGACGCCCTGCAGACGCAGACGCGCCATCAAATCCGCGGTTTTGGCTTTCGCCTTGGCGCGCGAATTCGGAACGAGCACCGGTTCGGGCTCGATTTTCTTGACCTCGACGAGATCGAGCAGCAGGCGCCCGTATTCGTCTTTGGAAACCACTTTGTATTCGGCCTCGGATTCACGGTCTTTGAACCGAACCGTGTCGTCATCGAGCGATACGAAAGACAGGTGCTTGGTCAGCGGATCGTCGACCATCTCCTCGTCCATGATCGTCTTGGGAAGCCACTCATCGACTTTGAGCGTCTCCTTGCGGTTCTCGTCGACGAACTTATGGATGACGAGCGAGCGGCGCTCATCGGCGACCGGTTCGGCCTTCGGCTCCGGCGCCGACGCGAACAGATCGGTGAATTTCTTCTGGAACCTGGCGAAGATGCCGTCCAACTCCTCCGCGACTTCCGAGGAGTCGAGTTCCAGCTTCACCTTGATCGTTTTGTCCGCGTTTTTGTCCTTGATTTTGTCCGCAGCCTTGATCGAGGCGTAGGCCTCCTCGAATTCCTTGCGCACCAGCAGCCCGCCTGTGGTCCGTTCGCAATAGGTGTCGAGGAACTGCTCGAACATCTCCGCGGCCATGCGCATATCGCCGCCGGCGGCCTTCGCCAGCGCCTCGGGATTGGCCGGGATCGAGCAAACCGAGCATTCCAACAGCTCGGACGAAATGAAATCGAGGCCGTAGGTGTTGCGGCCTTCCTCATCGAGTATCCATTCGGCCTCGAGCGGCATGAACCCGATCGAGCACGCCTTGATCGCCGCGGCGCCAAGCAGGCGCCCGACCTCATCGATGGCGTCGGTCGTGCCCTCGGCGTGCAGGCTCAGCAGACCCTCGGTCCGCTTCTTGCCGCCGCCGATCTTGCGGATATCCGACCACCAGCCGATCGGGGCGCGGTGATTGTGGAAGGCCAGCGCCACCGGGTTTTTCAGGAAATTGTCGAGCACCATGCCGTCCTGGCGGACGATATCGCCATAACGGTCCGTGCTCTCCGACGACATCGTGAACCGTTGCGAACGGGTTGCGGCGTCGTATTTCTTGGTTTCCTCGCCATCGAGAACGACGGATTTGAACATTGCGCCGTCATCACGCGCCGAAAGACGGCGCTTGGCGACGATTTCGTCCAGGGAAGCGCGTTTCTTCATTTCACGACCCTCAATTCGGCGGTTTTCTTGGCGTTGTCGCCACCGGCATCACTGCCGGCCCCGGGCTGGCCCGATTGACCGGCCGGCAGCACGATTTCGTTGTTCTCGTCGACCAACTGGACGTTCGCCGGAATGAGCCGGACCTTTCCGGCACCATTCGGCAACGCATTGAGCCCTTTGGCCCTGAAGCGGAACTCGTCGATCGTCAGCGCACCGCGATCGGCCATTTTTTGCAGGAGTTCGCCCTGTTTTTCGACGTCGTAGAGCTGCATCGCCTCGCGATCGAACTCCAGGAACAGGTCACCACGTTCCTCTGGCAGCAAAAGACTGCGCTCCATCCGGCGCTCGATCCTGTTGGCGATCGGGATCAGCGTGTCCTGGACGTAGGATTTCTCCAGTGTCTCCATGTTCTCGTATTTGACGTTCACGATGTGCATGAGCTTGTGCGGTGGGATCCGAAATACCCGGGCGATATCCTCGACCGCGCTCGCCTTTGCCTTTGCCGCCTCTGCTGCATCGGACGCCATGACGACGCCCTTGAACTCCATGCCCTCCTCGAGGACGATCGGCGTGCCATCGGAGCGCGCTTTCTTCCACAACTCGGCAAGCTGGCTTTTCAACCTCAGGAACGCTGCCTCGGAAAGCGGCTTCTCGTTCGGCATCTGAAAGACGCCGCGCATCGTCGCGTCCGACCGATAGAGCCTGGTCTGGTACTTTTGCAGCGCCAAGGCGAGGCTGAAGACACCGGAACCGGCATCGAGATTCGAATAGCCGAAAAGGCCGTCGAACATGCGGCCGCGGAGATGGATGACCTCCGATTCCATCAGGAATCGCTCGAGCCCGCGCAGCATCAGCCGCTCGTGCGGTGTTATCCTTTCGATGTCGAAGACATAGTGGCCGCTTTCCTCGTCGACGAGAATGGCGACGCGCCCGGGCAGCACCGGAATGAGATCGGTGACGTCGCCGCGGGCATTGAACTTCTTGACGATAAAGGCGTTCTGGACCGCCACGAGATGCAGGACCAGCATCTCGACGAATTCGTTCCAGGTGTGATGCTCGTTCGGGTCGGCATCGAGCATCCTGGCGAGCCAGTGCTCCTTGCTCTGGACGACTTCGGAGCCGTTCCCGGGCAGGCGCCGGCGCAACTCGAGCTTTACCTTGGAGATGTCCTGGGAGAGGACGTCGAAGGCGGCGAGCACCGCCGAAATCTTGATGATGTCCTCGAGGTTGACCGGACCGGCTTCATCGCTCCACTCGCCGTAGCCGAACAGCGAGACCAGACGCGCGAAGGTGCTGGCGGCAAAGCTGGTGTTCGGCACCGCCGCCTTATCGGTCGGAACCAGTTCCCTGCTTTCCGTCTCGGGCTCCACTGTCTTCTCCACCATGGAAGCCCCGCTTTTCGTAGATCGACTCGTGCCGGCGCTTGATGTCGAGCATCTTGTCGTTGCGCGCCACGTTGGCCGCGATCAGCGCCGAGATGCCGTCGATGCGGTACGGAGAATTCGGCGATTCCTTCTGCGGCAGCACGTTGTCGCGCTTGTCGAAATAGCCGACGACGTTCGCCGCCATCCAGCCGGTCACCGGATTGCCGTCATGCCTCAAAAGGCCGCCATTGATCTTGGCGAAGATGTCCTTTGCCGGGTCCGATACGGTCTTGAAGCCGGGCTGCATCTGCGCCGCCGGGAAACCGTCGTCGAACAGGCTCGAGATGATCTGGTTCGACTGGTAGTTGTCGAAAATGATCGCTTGGACGTCGAAAACGGTGCACCAGAAGCGAATTCGCTCCTCGATCCGATTGTAGTTGGCGACGGACCCGAAAGTGGCCTCCAGGAAGCCGTTTTTGACCCAATTGTCGTACATCGGGCCGAATTCTTCGTGCTTGAACGACGGACACCGTGTCGGCACGAAATGTTCGCAGTGGATCGTCACCAGATCCGGGTTTTCCTCGTCATCGATCTCGATCGCGATGGAACAGATGTCGTTTTTTGAGGCCAGGTCGCCGCCGATCCATGCCGTGCGGCCACGCAGCGCCATGACGTCGAGGCCGTCGACCTTACAGGCGTCCCAATTCTGGATGTCGATCAGCCCGCCGGCGCCGTTCGACCACAGATTGAGCCTGGTGCGCTCGAATTCGAGCACTGCGGCCGGCGATTGCGAGCGCGCCTTCTTGTGGCGCTCGATCAAACTGGTTTTCGAGAGCGTGATCCCCCACATCGGGCTGCATTTGACCCAGCGCTCCGGCTGGTGGGCGAGCTTCTTGTCCTCGGATTCTTTCTTGTCGAGCGTGAAGATCATCCCGAGAAGATGCGGCTCATCCTTGCCGCCACTGGCGAGCTGGGCGATGACGCGCTTGCGCGTGTTCCAGCACACCCCCATGGCCCGGTTGCCGGCCGTCGTGATCGACAGGAACAGGTTGTTCACCCGCTTGCCGAGCGACGAATCCATGACGTTGAACAGGCCCTCGTCCTGGGCGTGCAATTCCTCCATTACGACGACGTGCGGATTGGCACCGTCTTCCCGTTCCGCGATCGACGAGATCATCCGGACCCGCGCCATCGGATCGTTTTTCTTTTTGATGTATTTGTTCGTCGGCTCCTCGAGATCGTAGTGCTCGATCAGCCCTGGCGTCATCTCGACCATCGTCTTCATCGGGTCGTAGACGTATTTGGCCTGCTCCTCCTTCGGGGCGCCGATGAAGATTTGGGAGCCGTTTTCCTCCTCGTGCAGCCAGCAGTAGAGCGCGATTACCGCGGCAAATGCACTTTTGCCGTTCCCGCGGGGGATCTCGACATAGACCTCGCGGACCAGACGGGCCCCGATCTCGTTTGGTGAATCGGGATCGTTTCGGCGGAAGCCGAACAGCCAACACCCGATCAGGATTTGAAACGGCTGGGCGACGAAGGTATCACCCTGCTTTCCACCTGAGGGCAAACGGATCTTCTCGAAGAAATCGAGGAAGTCGCATGCCCATGCATCGGAGAAAAATATCCTGGCACCGGGTGCCTTGCACTCGTCGTGGAGATCGAGATACCGCTTCGCCGCCTGTTTCAGATAGAGGCACGCCGCGATCTTGCCCTTGATGATCATCTCGCAGTAGCGGCGAGCGATCCCCGGATAGTCCGGAAACTCCTTTTTCTGGATTACCGCGTCGTCATCGGGCCACTCGAGCGCGATGCTCGGCAGGTGTGCGAAGTCGGCTCGGGAAACCGTTACTAGCGAAAGCGGATTTCTTTTTCTGGCCGCTGACGACCGATTCGCTGACATTCATCTGCTCCAGCCAGTGCAAGATTTGTCGGCGAACTTCGATGGCCCGGTTCGGCGGCTCCTTCCCCTCGGCCATGCGGGCCGAGATGACGTGATCCTGCAGCGCCAGGTTCTCGATCTGGCTGATCGAGGTTTCGGTCAGCAATCCGGCGTCCAATAGACGCCGGGTCCAGTGATCGAAGGTTCTCTGTCCGTGATCGTTGACCGGAAACCCGCATGGCGGGATTTCCCGCATCACCGGGAAGGCGAGGATCTTCGCGACCTGGCCGGCGGCGCGCGCCTCATCGGACTTGCCCGGCTTGAATGTGCCGCGCGCCTTGTGCTCCGCGTCACTGATCCGCTTGACCATGGGGAATTCTCGCCGTCAGATCCGGACGGCTCCTGCAAAATTCAATTGGAAGATTGCCAACAGTCCGACCAGCATAACCGCGATTGGGGATCGCTAGATAATCTCGCCACGCCTCAAATTTTCTTTTCATTCTTGGCGATTTTGCATCGCCGTAAAACAGTCGGAACAATTTCTCTTGGGCGTCCTGACGATTGACGATGATCCGATAAAGCGGGTTCATCCGCTGACTGATATCTCGTCGATGGTGAATACCGCCCTCTGTAAGACGGTCGGACGTCGCATCGATTAATGCCTTCGACGCGCCGCACAAACCGAGACGCAGCCCTGGCGTGCGCGCTCCGGGCCGCCAAAAAATCGACGCCCAACCATCTCCATCCCAAAGACCTCGGATGAAGTGCCAGCGCATTTTCTCGGGAAATGAGACTGGCCAACCGATCGAGAAGCTTTTTGCCTCGTGGAGACCGAACCCGCGAAGTCGGCTGGCTATTGCAGCGCTTGTAAACCCCAACACCCAATGCCGCATTGGGTTATCGCGTTCCTTGATCAGATTGCATCCGCCAAGAACGATCTCGGCTTGAGCAAGCGTTTCCCAGTCCTTTGACGTTACCGAGACAACGTTTTTTCTAAGGTTTCCGTCCGACCATATCATCCCCATCAACCATGCTTCAGCGGACGAAACAGCCGAAAATGCATCTTGGTCCAGCGAATACGCCGGGATTCGCTCCTCCAAAGAAACCCCGCGATAGACGCGCCCGTAGTGCATCTCGCACCATTTGCCGCTACGCGATCTCGCCTTCTTTTCGCATCCCGCAAACGAGCATGTCGACCATGCAGCGGGCGGTCTGAGCGGAAGCTCTACGCATCCGTACTTCATCACGCGAAGAAGATGCTTGTTGCAGAACGCATCGCCTCCTTTGTAGCGACTATTCGGCGGCTCCGAACATCCCGGCGCTGCGCATTTGCTTGGCAACCAATTTGCTGCTCCAATGTGCGGACTGCCGTGCGCCCGCCACCGCTGATAGTGCATTTCGCACCAGCCTCGGGCCCACCGTCTCTTGCCGCACTCCGGGATAGAGCATATTTTCGTCGTAGCCATCTCGACCTCCTGACAGGTTCGACTGGTCAGGGCCGCTGCAGTGTATCGAGCACTCAGCGGTCCGTTAATTTTGGAGCGGATTTGATATCCGCACACCACTCCTTCAAAAGCGAAATGTCGCCGATTTTTTCGGCCTTCAGTTCAAACTTAAATTTTCGTCCATAATGGTGCATTGAGCAAAGAGATTGGAGGTTTCCCCAATCAAGTCTAGGCCCACCATGGCGCAATGGAATGATGTGGTCAACGCTGTCCGCCGGCTGGCATTCGAAGCCTTCCTGCTCGCAGAACCGGCAAAACGGGTTCTTGCGGCGGAACCGGACGCTGAGCTTCTCCCAGATGTGGTCGTAGTCCTTGCGCGCGCGCGGAGCGTCGTCTTCCTCGCCCTGCCGACGACCGCCGACGAGGGGAAACTTGCGCCGCTCGTACATCAGCGCCATCGGTGGATGTGCTCCAGGACGGACCAGCCAGCCATGGGCTAGGTCGATGAAGGTTTCTCTTGGAGATTGTCCCGCCTGCCGCTTGGCCGGCGCGGTCCGTCCTGAAAGGAATGGGCCAGCCCTGAAAGCTGTTCTTACGCTTCCGATTCGAAGCCTCGCGACGGTCTTTGCTTATCCGTCTCGATCGGGCCGCGTCGGTCGTCGTCCCATATTTGGAGCGGGCCATGGGAGTCGAACCCACCTTGCCGGCTTGGAAGGCCGTTACGTCCCTCGACGCAACCCGCGAATTTTATTCCGAATTTTATTCCAAGGCGGGCCGGTCGCTACTCCGGCTCTGATTTCACCAAACGCCCTGCGCAGGGTCTCTTTTCGTCGAGTGCCAAGCACCCTCGGAACTGTTGGCTATCAGCCTCGAAAGGCGTGTCTGCTTTCCACGCCGCCGCCCTGGATATCACGCCGGTCCCCGCTTCGCGGTTAATGGCGCAATCCATTTGATCGAAGGATCAGGCCTCGTTGCCGGCTGCATCCCGGCCGAGCGCGCCGCCGACTTGCGTGGGTCGCGGTATGTCCTTGCTGCGCTTCATCGGTTCCTCGAATTTGGTCGCGGGAACCGGATTTGAACCGGTGACCTGCTGGTTATGAGCCAGCCGAGCTACCACTGCTCCATCCCGCAAAAATCGCTGTTTTCTCGATGGGAAAAACTGGTTGCAATCGCAATTCTACGATTCGGCGGCATTTTGTGTATGAGTTTTGCGATTTTGTCAAATCCGATACCGGAGCTACGGTTTCGGTTTTGCCGATTTGGCGACGTTTGAACGCTCGTTTCCAGTCGCTCAAATTGCCGACAGCGTGACGGGGCCGGATGGCTTAATCTCCACCGAAATCTCCCGCTCCGAGACACCGACGTCCACTAGAAAACCCTCGAACTCGCATTCGATGCTATCGCCGATTATGAAGAACCGGCGAGCCTCACGCCAATGCCGCGCAGCAAAAAGCGGCGGATAGTCGGCTGGCGCGTATCCGCTGCAATTCACGATGCATGATCGTATCCCGATGAATCGGTCTTCGATCAATCCGTCATCGATATCCGCGGTGAAGTCGGTCAGGCCCAGCAACGGAATCTTTTCGCCGCCTCTTTCCACAAAGAGCACCAATTGCTCGATGATATTTGCGGGCGGCTCCGGAAACGACGCGGCAACGGCAGGCGGCAATTCAAGCTGAAACACTTCCGGCAATGCGATCGCCGGCACCGCCGCGCCCAACATCTTCAAGAATGATCTGCGGTCCATTTCCATCGTTTTACCCTCTCAGACCGTCACCACACGGGCATAGACACCGCTGCCCGTGCTCGTCGCGCCGTCGTACATCATGGCCTGAAACGACCTGATGAAGTCCACCGGCGAATCGTAGTGCTCGAGTTCGTCGACCATCCGCTCGAACACGGCGATCGTCTTCTTGATCGAAACGCGCTCCATCCTGGTCTTCGCGATCTTTTTGTCGAAGATGTCGACGAAGATGTTCGGCTCGTCGTCGTTGCGTTTCACCCTGCCGCGGAGATCGCCGAGATCCTGCAGCCTCAACTCGATCTTCGTCAACTCGTCGCGATGCTGCGCCAGGATGTTCCTGCCGTGCTGCGCCAGCGCCTTGATCAAATCGATCTCCGACACCCGTCCCTTGGATTGAGCCAAGACTTCCTCGAGCAACTGGCCGATCAGCGTCAGCGCTCCGCTGAAGAGGTTCGTGACCTTGCCGTCGTCGACTTCCCCGGTCTGATCGTAATTGGCCCGCATTTCCTGATCGGACAGAACGGTATAGGCGCGCGACACCGCCATGAACGTCTCGGGATCGCCGCCGAGATCGGGATGGTGCTGCTTCGCCATACGACGATAGGCATCCTTGATCTGGCGGTCCGTTGCCTTCGGCGAGACGCCGAGGAGTCCGTAGAGGTCGATCATCACGATATCACCCATAGGGTGAAAACGGCGCCGGCCAGGACCGACGTCGCGACAAGCGCGGCGATCCTGATCGTCAGGAGCCGGACTAGTGCCCGGTGTTTCTTTTTCAGGTCGTCGGTGTCGGTCTTGACCTCGATCTTCTTCGGCTCCTCGACGGTATCATCGATTCCTTTGACGGCGATGATATCGGCGAGCCGGTAGAGTGCCGCCGCCGTTTTTGGTGCTCCAAGAGCGCAGACGTACCTGCGCGCCGCGGCCTCGAGCAAATCACCGCAGTATGGCGCCATCCCGATCATCTGATCGTACTGGTTCCGCTCAAGCAGGAATTGCTCGTATCTGCTGCTGATCTCGCTCATCTCACGAACTTCTTCGCGTCCCGCCGCTTCTTTTTCGTCTCATATCTGGCCTTCGACCGCCGCGGCCGCGAGCCCCTGGCTTCGGTCGGCGTCAGAATCCTTGCCTTGCATCTCGACACCGGCACGATCGTCACGATCTTGGACCTTTGAACCACCAGTTCATAGCCGTCCCGCTTGATCCTGACAGCCCCAGCATGGATCGCGGCGACGACAACGGCATCGGCAATCTTCGCCTTTACGGCGTCGATCGTCATCCCGAAATCGGTGCACCAGGCAAACGCCAGAGCCGCATTCGAGGCATCTTTCAGCGCCTTGACCGCGGCACCAGGGCTGTATTCGAGCACCCGCTCGAAATACCTGATCACGGCATGATCGGTGACGTAGGTCTCGGCGTTCATTGGCCCTGCTCGTCGGCGAGCCGATACCGGTCGACACCGCAATAGACCAGCACGCCGGCCGCTTCGAGCTTTCGAATCCACGTGTCCGATACTCCGGATCCGTAAACGCCCGCGCCCCGGTCGGGATAGCCGCGCCTCAATTTCGGAACGCGCAACAGCGTTGCGCCTTCGCGCAATTCCGCCAGTACGCGCGGCCAGCTTTCATCGTCGCCTCGCGCCCGAATGCTGGCGATGCTTTCGCCCGTGTCCGCTTTCATTACGCCGCCCACGTCCCCTTCGGCGCGTCGTCATGCCGGTCCGACTCTTCTCGCTCCAGCGCCGACATCACCAGCGCTGCGGCTCCACAGATGACCGTCACCACGATGATCAACGCCAGCATGATCGTCTGCCAGTACAGGCCCAGGAACGTCATTCAGCTTCTCCACAGCCACGTCCGATCGTTTCGCCGCGCGGCCCGGCGGTGAAATCGCGCCAATGCACCCAGCCGCGCGGGCAGTGGAAGCCCCACTCGCGCAGGCGCGGCCCGGTGACGAACAGTGTCCAGCAAGCGCCGTCGACAAGCTCAATGCGATGCGCCGTGCGCGCCGCCCGAAACTTGCAGTCACCCCGGCAGCGCTCGACGCGCCGGTTGACCCCGCCGGCCGCGATCGTGTGCTCGACATAGCGCCCGGCCAGTAGCAGCGAGATATTCCACCACGGATGGTCGTGCAGGGCGCGGTCGTCGTCGGAACGCAGGAACTGATGCAGGTAGACGTTGAACCAGCGATTGCGCGGGATGACGTACCAGCGCTTCAGGTACGGATCGTCAGCGCCACCAATCACGAGATCGGGCGGCCGGCGCCGCGCCATGCGAAACAGCGGCGTCTCGATGCGGCGCACGACCCATTGACCCAGGAACGTCATCGCCGGTGCTCCAGATCCCATTTCGCGCTCGCCTTGACCCACTCGGCCCTCGAGACGCCGTCCCGACGTCGCGCCGCGGAATGCTTGTATTTCGGGTCGATTCCGATCGCCTTTTCCTTCGCCGCACCGCGCGCGCACTCCGAATTCCAGTTTTCAGGCTGTTTGACGGTCATTTTGCCGATTTCCCCGATTTTGCGATTTCCGCGAAACCTTATGCCTGACATTTTCGCGTTTTTCAAGAACCATCACGCCGAAATTTCAGGACTGAGCCGAAAAAAAC
>Ga0299906_10002245_pt1 | contig 16113 bp, 22 predicted proteins | sample RVTome_14_FD_200259 | JGI IMG/M metagenome (GOLD analysis project Ga0299906, IMG submission 200259) | Soil microbial communities from uranium-contaminated site in the Upper Colorado River Basin, Wyoming, United States - RVT145D125 (version 2) ... | reverse complement strand
GCAGTGACGACGCCGGTTCAGTCACGCCTCCCTGATATAATCCAGCGCACGGGGCGTAGCGCAGCCTGGTAGCGTACCGGCATGGGGTGCCGGTGGTCGTGAGTTCAAATCTCACCGCCCCGACCAATCAATCAAGGACTTGGCAGCCTGCTGAGTTTGAAAATTCCGGCAGTTTTCAAACGAGTTTGAAAATTCGCCCCAAGGGCTGGCCCCGTGCTCGAATTGATCATCGCTGCGCTCGTAGGCTTGGCCGGTTACATCCTGACGAAGATTTCTTTCGACCCGGCATCCGACCTTCGCCGGGCGATAGATGAAACGGCTCACCTGCTGGCGTACCACGCGCAAACGATTCTTACCCCCATGAACAGGACAAACGAAACATCGGATGCGGCGAGAGACGCGCTCCGGAGTAACTCGGCCGCTCTCACCGCCAAACTAGACGGTATTTGGTTCTACTGTGGAGTTCGGCTGCTCTTCCTCGGGAAGCTGCCAGACAGCAAGGCGATCTCAAATGCTGCTGTTACCTTGCGCGGCCTCTCAACCCAAATGCATGAGACCGAGGAGGAAGCAATAAGGTCGTTGGATGAGATCCGCAATCGAGTCGACAAAATTCGACGGTTACTGAAGATCGAGCTCCGCTAGATCAACCTGCATTCTTGCTCACCCGCGGCAGGGGGACAACCTCGATCGGCTTCCGACGATAGACTCGGCGTGTGGTGCGCGGGTCCAGATGCCCGCCGCGGTCCATCGCGTCGTCAAGGTTCGGGCTGTCGGACACGGCCTTCGCCTTCAGGTCGTGGAAGTGCAGCTCGTGCTTGGCGAATCCGGCGGCGCGTGTGGCACGCTGCCAAGCTGAGTTGAACCCCGTCTCGGTAAACGCCTTTCCATAGCGATTCAGGAACAGGGTCGCAGTGTCCAGGTCCTTAACGGCTCGCTGCCCGCCGCGGACCTTTGCCCGTAGCTCGAGGGCACGATTGACCACGGCGCGTAGGTCCTCATTCCACCGGATGAGCTGGCGGCGCACGGCCTCGGTGCGCTTGCGCTTATTGAGGGTTAGAACCAGCCCTTCGTCTGTCAGGTCAGCCAGCGTTAGCTTGAGGAGCATTCCCCGGCGCGCACCGACCATCTGCGCCAGATCCATCATGCACTGCAACACGGGGGCTGCTTTGGCGTAGACCCTCGTGAACATGTCGTCCGTGACATACACCCCGCGCGGCGTCTCGACGTTGAATTCGATTTGGAGGCAGGCGTTGTACTCAGTGTAGCCCCAGAGTGTCTTGGCAAGACGGAAGATCCGCGACAGGCACCGAACCTCCTTGTTGGCGGCTACCGGTCGCCCCGCGGCCTCCTGTGCCCGCAGGTAGCGAGTAACGTCCATGGCGCGCAGGAAAGGCCCCGTGGAGGCTTCCACTTCGCTTCTGGCATAGCGCCGTGCGCCGAACTCGGCCCTCAGGCGCTTGCAGTAGCCCTTGTGGTCTTCTCCGGTCCGGGCGTGTAGCGTGGGAATGATCTCCCGCTCGTAGCGCTCGATGATCTCGCCCACGGTGCCTGGGATGGCCTCCTCGGGTGGCACGTCGGTTACGAAGACCTTCACCCACTTCTTGCGTGCCTCCCCCTTGTCGGGGCCGAGTGGAGCGCAACGTTTCCCGGGGAATGCGGCGGCAAAAATCCTCCGCATCTCGGCGTTGACAGGGCGGATGTAGTAGCGGCCCTTAACCGCGTAGACGCCTAGCGGCAGGTCCTTGATTGTTTCTCGGGGTCGTCCCACGCGCAGCATCGTACGCCTACCGTACGAGCTCAGCAATGGGAGCCAACGCTTGCCTGAGCCGGGTCAGTTCATCGCACACGTCAGCCATGCTCTCAAACGTCGTCCAGCGGTGCCCGCATCGTGTGCATTGGCGCCGCCTACGAATCGAAACTTCTTCAGCCTCCGTCTTTACGACGAAGCTCTCCACGTGCTTGCAAATCGGACAGTGCATGCATACTCCAACTCCTAGTTTTATGCCCGGCGAGCGGGCGGGTGAAGCCGTGTCTCGTTGAAACAGTGGGATGCATCAGGACTGGTCTGGCGGCTTTGGTCGTTGCTTCGCGAACTCCTCCGAGTCCGGTGGCAGCCAGTAGCGGTGGGTGGGGGCGTCATCCCGCCAGGAGCGCTTGCGGCGCCAGCCGAGCTCATGCAGAACCCCGCCGAGCATTTGCGGAGTGCAGCGGAAGAGCGGAGCGAGATGCGAGATCAGGTAACGCGGCCTCCGATCCTCGGGTGCGAGCGCGGCATACCAGCGCTCGACGGCGGCCCGCAGCTTGGCCATGCGCTCGGCGGAAGAGGGGCGCGCGGCCTTGGCGTCTTTCGCTGCCCGGTGCTCAGCAGCCGCGGCCTCCCGCCGCAACCGACGTTCTTCAACCTGCCGCTTCAAGTTTTCCAAATAGTCTGCCATGGTTGTGCTTATTGTTCTTCAGTTTGAACCGCCAGTGCGTTTATGCCACTCGCCAGCGCCGTGATCTGGCCGACACCCAACTCGGCACCCTTGGCGGCCGCCTGCACTTTCGTCTTGTATATCTCCAAGGTCTCGAGCAAGCGCACGCGGGCATCTTCGACCGCGAGCTGCGAGATCTGGATGTTCTGCTGCGTCGTCGCGCGGATGACTTCCTGCTGGAGCGCGGCCTGTGCCTGCAGGGCACCCCGGATATTGGCGTCGCCGGCAATGTCGGCACGGTAGAGATCGACGCGGAGCCGGGCACCATCCACCAGCCGGCGCAGGTTGGCCTCGTACGCCACGATCTGCCCGCGGTAGACTTCTATCAGCGCTGACGCCCGGGCCTGTTCAGCCCGTATGCGGCCGAGCTCGACATCCGCCGTCACCTTCGCGGCGTCGACGCGAATGCGGTAGCGATTCACCATCTCGCGGTAGATCGCGATGGCAAACTCCGCCGTCGCGCGGGCCACGTTCAGTGCGCGTTCGCGCACCGAGTTGTGAAAGCCGATCAATACGGTCTCGAGCTGGCGCACTTCCTGTATCGTGAATTGACGGTTCTCAACGAACCGCCCTGCGCGGTTAACGTAGATGTCCCGATCAAGTCCAGACATCTTGTTCTGCATGTCCTGATGCGCTCGGGCTTGATGGATGGCCCGCTCGTCGGCAGCCATGGGGAACCCCCGCGCCGCCATCGTCCGGCCGACTTCGTCGACCCGGGTCATCGCCAGCGCGGTCTCGCGGTCGCGAGCGCGCTGCAGGAGCGCCTGCTCGTCGGCGGTGTCGATGCCGAAGCCACCGTTCACCAGATCGGAGAGCAGCTTGGCCTTCAGCGGATCGAGCAGCGTGGACTCGTAAGCCGTCTCGAAGTACAAGAACTCGTTGGTCGGCGCCAGCAGGTCGTCCACAGGCAGCACGATGTCCTGGATCGCCGAGATGTCGATCGCCGGCGCCGCCGGGGGCGACGTGGCTTCCCCGATGTCCACCGACGGCCGGAGCCCGGTAGAGAACTGGGGGATCTGCACCGTCGGTACGGTGGCGTAGTTGAACGGTCCCGGCGTGACTACGCCAGATACCGCCTCGGCAGCAGCTAGGAGCTGGTCGATAAACGCCTTCCCGGCAGCAAGCGCGGCTTTGATGTCCGCCTTTGTCTCTTTGATAATCTTATCTACGTCAGCCATGTGAGTGTCTCCTTACTGAAGGCGCGGGTTCGCCGCGCGCTTAGTGTTACTGTGCTGCTTCGAGTCCTGCTGCGGTGTCATCGTTAGCTCCGTCACTTCGCGTCATTGCCGCTGGTGGCGATGGGCACCAGTGGGATGCGTCGGAAGCGAGCTTGGTGCTGGGTGTGATGCGGCTGGTGCCGTGAGCAGGCTAGGTCGTATGCCCGCGACGCTACGAACCGCCGCTCGGGTTGCCGCGCCTTCGCGCCATGCACGATGATGGCCACGCTGCCACGCCGACCCGACGAACCGTTGCAGTACCCACAGGTCACGCACTGGAGCTTGTGGTCGGCCTCGTCACTGGCTGGACAGACCGCCTCGCGCTCGATCAGCGGCTCGGTAGTGAGCCGGACGCGGTACGTGCGCCAGCCCATGTTTTCTGCCAAGCGCTTTTCACCCTCTGAGTCCACGGATGCCATGCAAAACTCGCGGTAGCTCTGCGCCTCGGGCCTATGTCACTGGTGAGTAAAGGCAGTCCAATCACTGGCACGGGCGGTGACAGCGCGCCAGACCGACAGCGGCACGGCCGCCGGATCACCGTAGGCGGTGATACGCACCATGCGGCCAGCGATGGCCTCGGCAGCGACGTGGAGAGCCCCGCACACATCCGGGTACCGGCCACGCATGAGGGCGTCCCAGACTCGTGTCGGGCCTTGCCGGACGACGACGTAACACGTACCGGCTTTGGCCGGCCGATGCTTGCATTTACCGCACACCGACGCGTCGCGGCCACTACGTAGCGCCTGCGTGGGCCGCTCCCCGTGATCAGCGAGGACGTAGGCTTGCGCCATGTCTCCGGTCTTGCCGTTCTCCGAGCGGAGGATCAGCACGCAGACGATCGGCTCGCCGTTCAGCAGCGACGGACCGCGATAGATGACGTAGCCGCGGGGCTTGCGGGGGGCTGGGTGAGACTTTCGACGCCCTCGGTGGCTAGCCCTCCTTCCCGCCGCGTTGGAGTCCGCCAGGTGCGGCAGGTCCGTCTTCGCGATGGGTCCAATCTGGGAGTCGATCGGAGCGGCACCATCCGGTGAAGCTGGCTTGGTGGCGCGGTGATGAGGTTTTAGTGATGCGAGGGGTTCTGTGGCGCATAGATCGAGTCCTTCTGCCATCCTGAGTCCTTGCCAAGGCGCGTTTTACCCGGCCGAGGCCGGTGTGCTGCTGTGAAACGTGTTCGACGGCGTCGCCGGCACGCGGTGCTGCGGTGGGATGCGGCGCGGTGTGCCCGGGCTCCCTGAGCCGCGAGACGGTCCGCTGGTGGCGCGGTGGGGCTGGGGTACCGGTCGGGCCGTGAGGCGGTGTGCTGCGCCCCTCCCGCCGCCTCCCAGCTCGTCGACAGGCGAGCCAGCTCCGAGCGCGACCTGGTGCGCTGGGAGGCGGTGGGACACGTCCGGTCGGGAAAATGCGCGTGCCTGTGCGTGCCACACCTCACGGGCGATCCGAGTCCGTGAGCCTCCGATCCACTATCCATCCGCCCAGACGCGAACTTTCGTCGTTTGTCTGTGGTTGTGGTAGCCCAACACGGAACACTACGTAACACCTTCCTATTACCCCCTATTGAAAATTTTCATTAAAGGGCGGCTAATGGGAGACCCCTCCGTAGTGTTCCGTTCCGGCGGGCATCGAGTGGAAATTCCGCTTCGCGCAGTCAGCGTTGCGGGAACCCGGCGCCTGGTACGGAACACTACGGAACACTTTGGAAGATTCATCCTGATGAGTCCGAATCCGAGCGTTTCGTCGTCGGGTGAGTAGCGAGCACCTATTCCACGGTGTCTGCCTCCAGCGGTTTCAGCCGAAGTCCCCGGTACCGGACGCCGTCCGCAGACACCTTCTCGTATTTGTTTACCATCCATGCCCCCCAGCGCGTCAGGCTTGGCGCGTGCTCGCCGCGGCGCTCCTTGAAGGTGACGTAGTCCTTGTAGAGCACGTTGGCCTTTGGCAAGTCTTTCGTTGGTCGATCGTCACTCTCAATCACTTCGCAGCGCTCTGCGATCCACAAGGTCGGCGTCGACTGCGTGTCGAGGTAATCCTTGGTCTCCTGTTGAACAGCAGCACAGGGCTTAAGCGTGTATCCGTCCTGGACCCATTGCGCGTGACCTTCGATCAGCCAGGTCAATATCTGTGGTGCCTCCGCGCGCAGCTTTTCCGGCAACAGCGGATCGCGATTGCCGAGTTCATCACTAAACGTTGCCCGAAAGGGGACGATGTGCATCCGCGCACGAATTGCGTCGTCCACCACGCGTAGCATCGGCCGGTGGTTACCGTATATCAGATGCTTGTGGGTGCGCGCGAACTCAAAATAGTCTTGCTTCATGAATCGTGCCGAGATGGTTGTGTCACCTGTCAGTGATTTAATTCGGGTCTCATTCCAATACGCACCTTCCGCAACTTCGGAGGATATGGCGAGTCGGACGCCACGGAGATTGGCTAGTTCGGTCGGGTGGCTTTGTGCCTTGGTGCTCATAAGGGTCTCGCTCAGAATGGTCTTGGCGTAGTCACCGACGATCCAAGCGATAAGATCGCCGAGCGTGTTCTTGCCGTTGCGTCCCGCGCCAATCCAGAATAAGAGCCAGTGGTCGGCTATGGCGCCCGAAAGCGCAGCACCAAGAGAGCGCTGGTGATACTCGATGAGACTTGTGTCACCCAAAGTGATTTCTCGCATGAAACGATCGAATGCCGGCTTTGGCCCGTCCTGCGGGGTGACTTGAGTAACGTTCGTGATCTGGTCTCGACGATCGTGAGGCCGTATCTTCCCCGTCCTAAGATCGACGGTGCCGCCCGGGGTGTTGAGGAGCAACTCATCACGATCCCAGTCGCCGGATTCCGTGGCAAATGTCCGGGCCGCGCGGGCGAATTTTTCGACGCCGTTGGCAAAGGCAGCTTTGGAGATATTTGCCTTGCCCGCTGGATTGGCCTCACGAGCGAGTTGTCGTGCGAAGTGAAATGCTAGATCCGTGCGCTCGGGCTGCCAGCGCGCGCCGTCCCACACTAACCATGTCCCCCACGTCTTGCAGTAGCGCAGTTCATCGCTGTAGCGTCGCTCGAACAGGCGCCCAACGTTATCTTCGTTCGGCGCATGCATTACAACTGCGAGCGCTTGAGCATCTTCTTGGCTCTGAGCTCCGAAGCCCAAACTCGGGACGATGACTGGGGTGATGGGCTGTGCGGGGGCAGTCTCCACGCGCCCTGCGTTCGGCGCTGCCGATGTTGCCGAAGGTAGTGATTCGGCGCTCGCAGCTACGGCGTCCGCGTCTACTGCTGGCGCCTCCTCGACGCGACTGGACAGCGGGATGTCGTCGATCTGAAGGTGCCCCAACTGCGCGGGGGAGCTGATCTTGCCCCGGAACGGGCAGGCGTCGCAGCCGCCCGGATTACGGGATTCAAAAGTGGAGCACAGAGTAGGGCCGACACCTTGCGACCGTATCTGATGTATCTTTTGATCCACCCAGCCGGAAGCTGGATCGTAGTTCGGGAATCGGCTTGCCCATTCGTGGATAAGCTGATCGCCCTCCACGGCGTTGCACAGGAGTTGCACCGCAGCGTAGAAGTGAGGTTCTGAGACGGTAGCAATATTGTCCCGAACCTTGGCAAGCTGCGGGCAGCGCTCGGCGACCTTCACCGCGCTGCACAGTGGGAAGCTCTGCTTGACGGCGAAGTCGGCGTTGACGTGCTCGGTACTGGTCTCGCGTTTCTTTACGGTATCCGGGGCTTTGATGCCCTGCTTTGCCAGCGCTTGTGTGACAAGTTTGTGGAAGGCGGCATAATCGAGGTCCTCGGCGTCGACAATAAGCTCGACAGCGCAAGGATTGCTCGGATCTTTTCGGTTCCAAGTACCAATCGGTCGAAGGACCCGTGAAGAGTCTGCGGAGCACTGATAGTCGATCTTGAACTTGAGTCGTGCGGCGAGCGCCTTGAATGCTTCCGCCGTTTGCTTCCACTGGTCCGGCCCGATCTCGTTCGTGAGTGTCCAATAGACATGTATCCCCCGACCTGAACTAACTACCCACGGTATTGGCAGTCCGCTGGCAGTGCAGAACGATTTTAGCCCGTCGATCGCGTCCTCCTGATCCACGTACTTCTCGGGCTTCTTGGGATCGACATCCAGGTCAGCCCAAAAAGCCTTGACCGCGCGCACGTTGCGCTGCACGCGCTGCCGCTTCCAGACTTTGCCGTCCGGCCGTATGTCTTCGACCCAAGGTTCGCGGAACGCCGAGTTGGCGTGATAGGTAGCTACGCCCTGTGCGTCATACTGCAACGCATAGGCCGCCGCCTCCTCTAGCGAGTCGCAAACGGTATGCTTCCATTTGCCGTCTATTAACCGGGCGATGATGTACAGCCCGGTTGACGGCAGTATCTTCCGAAGGAAGTCGAGGGTGCTGATGTCCTCGTCTGCAGCCTCGACGGTGGCTGGCGCACAATAGTCGAACGCTGCCGACGCGGTCGGAGAACGCTCCGCCGCGGTAGCACCCCTCTCCGGGGCGCTCACTGTTTCACGGCTGGGTGGGTTTTAGCGCGCTGACTGCTGCGCGAAGTGAATACAGCACGAGCGTCTGCTCGCAGGGGTTGCTTGGTACTAATACGCGTGCGCTGGGACAACCAGCGATCTAGTACGCTCTTGCGATATTTTCGCAGTCGGCCCACGGAAATGAACTCGAGCTGCGGACGCCCGCGGTAACGCCACGCTTTCAGCGTGGTCGGTTTTATGCCGAGATAGGCTGCTGCGTCAGTTTCAGACCACAATGGATCCTGTTCCTGCGCCCGTGGGGCAGGAAGTGGGGCTACTACTTTGGAAAGCACGTACCCTCCTTGTCGGGGCCGCGTTTTAGGTACTGCGCCGTAACTACCGAGGGCGGATCAAGGAATTTCCCTACACCTATAGAACCGCAGGAAACGCCATTTCTGTCCACCGGAGGCGGTAATCGGCTACGATCGGAGCGCACAAACAAATATGCTGGTGCCATATACAATCAGCCCGCTAGCCGGGAGTTCTGTTTTATGTTGGCCGGCTCAATGCCAGGCAAGTCGTACAGCGGTCTTGCATCTTCGTAGAATAGGCGCGCTTCCTTATCGAGCCGATCGACATTTGTCTCGAGCATCCTCAATACGAAGCGCAGATCGATTTCAACTGCCTTCCTCCTCCGCCTAAGATACTCATGGTGCAGCTCATCGAGCTTGGTGACGGTATTGACGATGGCGCGAGCGCGCCGACGAAGTGTGTTCGGAAGCGTGCCGCCAGCAAGTTTACTGATGGCTTCAATCGCTGGATCCAAGCGAGACAGGAATATGCGCGGCTGAACTGCGCGCGCCATGTCCAGGCGGATTTCGTAGAGGCTACGTGTCGCCTTGCCGCGGTTGAGGTCTGCGATCTCTCCAGCCCATTTTGAGAGGCGGGATCGCGAAAAGTCTATGTCGTTAAGGGCAAAGACCCTGACATGGTGGCAAGCGAGGAATTTGACCCGCTCTTCGCTTGCTGCAGAAATCTCGTCAATCCGGAATTGCCACTCCGACCTGTTGATCTTTCGTCCGGCCTGGTTGGGCGACCGCCGCCTGCCGCGCTTGATGGTCATGCTTGCCCCCCGCGCTTCACACGAGGACGGACAGTGCGTTCACGCAAATACTGTCTGATGTCGCCCGCTCGGTAGCGTACGACTTGGTGATTCAAGCGAATGAATTTTAGGGGATGATCGCCGGCCGCTCGGTACTGCGCGAGGGTTACTTCAGCGAGCCCCAATATGTCGGCCGTCTGACGCGATGTGAGGAGCACATCGTCATCGGTGGGAAGTGCCACTTGTGCTGTCGTTAGCATTCGGTTAGCTCGTCGTCTCTACTCCTGATTTAACCGCCGGCTTAGATTACGCCAGCGAAAGCCCGAGGAACCACTTTCTAATAGGATGACATATACCCAGCCATTTGTACACCGGCCGGACTTCAGGGGCCGTGCTCCTATGTGCATGCGTATTGCTGCCCAACCTAATACCTATACCATGAATCTTTTATCGACTACACCGAGCGGGGTTCACACCTGCTCGGCTGCCGGAGCGCTCCTTGCTGCTCGCGTGGCACGAGCCAGTGCTTCCACTACGGCTTTCGGGTCATATCGAATCTTCCGATGGGACAGCCGGACGTAGGGAAGGATCGGGCGACCGGCATGCCGGGCGCGTTCCAGGGTCTTAGGGTGCATTTTTATTTTGGCCGCTACCTGCTTCTCCGTGAGAAGCGTCAATAGGCAGCCTTCGCCATCCTGCGGAGCAGGAGTCGGGCACTGCGGATCCATCTGAGGGCCTCCGATCGAGGAGGTTTTAGTACCGCGCTGGGAGCGCGGCGAAGTTTGCTACGACTATGTAAGGTATGACCGGCGTTGAGCGCGAAAAGTTCCTTAACGTACTTGTAGCGTCCTGCCTGCGGGTAAATCTTGGGCCCACGCCACCGATGCAAACGTCATTTGCTTCATCTTGATCTCTCCGCCAATCGCGCTCGCGCGCTTATGAATCAGACACGATTCGCGGGGACTTGTTCAGAGTTTCCCTAGCGGTCGGTCGGTCGTGGCCTGACCTTTTGCCCAGACGGCCTCCCCCTCGACTTCTGCAAGGGGCACCTCGATGCCGCGCTCGCGCCTAGGCGAGCATCAGGGGCTTACGCCGCCCGTCGCCCATACCGAAACCCCCACCGGCCGCCGTCTGGAAACGCGCGCCGAATCAGCGACCGTAGCCCCGATCCGATCCCATACGAGAACCGGATGTTTTCTGTACATCTGGCCGGCCCTGTACTACCATGGGCGCTCGTCACCACACGGGGGAAGGCGTCATGCAGGAGAAACGCGTTGGCATCTATGCGCGGGTATCGACGGACGGCCAGACCGCCGACAACCAGCTTCGCGAGCTCCGGGCGGTCGCGGAGCGGGCAGGGTGGACCGTCGTCGAGGAGTTCTTGGACCACGCCGTCAGCGGCGCCAAGGGCAGGGACCAGCGCCCGGCCTTGGACCGTCTCCTGAAGGCCGTCACGCGGCGCGAGGTGGACCTGGTGGCCGCTTGGTCCGTCGACCGGCTAGGGCGCAGTCTGCAACACCTGGTGAGCTTCCTGGACGAGATCCACGGCCACCGCGTGGACCTCTACCTGCATCAGCAGGGCATCGACACGACGACCGCGGCGGGTAGGGCGCTTTTTCAGATGTGCGGAGTCTTCGCTGAGTTCGAGCGCGCCATGATTCGGGAGCGCGTCCGGGCCGGCATCGCCCGCGCCCGCGCTGCTGGCAAGCGCATAGGACGCCCGCAGGTAGGTCCCGAGATCGAGGCGAAGATACGCGCGCTGCGGGCGAAGGGCAGGGGTGTCGTCAAGATCGCCCGCACTCTGGGCGTGGGCGGCGGAACCGTGCAGCGGGTGCTGGCCGCGAGTCGCACTCGCCCAGGACTTCCGCACGCCGAGTAGTTCTGCACACACGCCCGCGCCGCGCGCCTGACCCTGGAACCGTTCGCCGTGCGCGTGGTCTGTTGATTTCTGCACGTCGCCGTCTTGAATGCAGCAAGCAAAGCGCTGACAGCACGTGTGACAACGTCATACAAAATCAGTATAATATTCAATGAGATAGCTTGACATCGCGTTTAAACGGGGTTACGATGGGCGCACTAGGCAATGTAAGCGGCAACCCGCCCCGTGAGTGCGGTTTTTTCGCTCCTTCATGCGAGCGGGTCGAGAGCCGGGAATACCAGAGCCGCAAGGCGAATACCGGACGACGTGCTTACTACGTCTAGTGAGACCCGCCCACCTCTCATTACGGTGGGCTCTAGGAAACGTAGGAGACTTCACCATGTTGAACACTATCTCGATGCATCCCCAAGGCATGCCCCTTTCCGCCGCTCTGGAACTTGCTACCCGCCGCACCATCGCACAATGCACGGCACTGGCGCAGCGCAAGCTGGTTGCGCAGCTAGACCGCGCGGAGTCGGCTATCACCCAGGCACGCCAGATTGCCGACGCCATAGTCTGACGCATCCCACTGCTACACGAGCCCACGGTAACCCCGTGGGCTTTTTTCTTGCCTGCTGCCGGACGCGCCCCACCGTGGCGCGGCCCGGTACCTGACGGCACGTCAACCCGCCGGGAATCGCAAGGTACTGCCCAGACCGGCGCGCGTCCCTGTGGCGCGGCGACTCAGCAGGCCGTCCAGTACCTAGCCGTGCGCTAGCCCGTTGCGAGCCGCGAGGTACTACCCGCTGCCACGGTCTCAGCGTGAGCCGGTGGCGCGGTGACGGCACCGCACGAATACCTATTTCGGCTTGAGGAAGGGGTGCTGGGGGCGCGATCGCGCGAGGCCCCCCGCATGCAATCGTCTGGCGCACATCACCAGGCATTTTTGACCCTATGTAAAGTTCTTGACGCATCCCACCATTTCACCTCGAAACAGCCCGAAAAATTGGATCCCTTCAGACTCATCGCGTAAAGATCTTAACGCTACTAGTGTCATCTTTTCCCTGAGAAAATTCTCACGGCGTAAAGAAAGCGACACGTGATTTCCTCCACCGCGTTGCCCTCTTGACGCCGTTACACTGTGTGGCAGTGGGGTGCGTCGGATCGCGCCCGATCAGGGGTATCGGAACGACCCGCAGTGAAGTGGGATCCGCGCCGCGAGTGACGCAGGTCCCTGCGCGCTCTCGATGGGAGGGAACACTATGGCTCGGATCAAAGTGCGGAGGACGAAGCCCGCGACGATGCAAGTACGCGTGGAGGATGACGTTAAACGCAGCCTCCAGCACTATGCCGACCAGCAGGGCATCACGTTGTCCGAACTGATACGGACGAAGTTAAGAGACTTCGCTGCGGATATCCGGAGTCAGCAACAGCAAACTGGCCCGGCAGTTTGAGTAGTCGGCGCTGCCGTTAGCTACGACTCCCAACGGCTCCACGACGCGTCATCTCGGTAACTTTCACGAGCCCCCCTGGGGGCGGGCCATCCTTAGCGCGCCGCGCGTAGCGCGCTCGGATCCCGCGCCCGCTTGAGCACGCGCGCTGCGTTGACCCGCTTTAGCGCATCTGCCATAGTCAGCCGCATCGCAATCGACCCGCCGACATCGATCCGGGCGCCCCATGCCTCGCCCCGTCCGCGTTTCCTCCCCGACGCCCCGCCCTCTGGCGCGCCTCGGGCCCCATTCAAATTCCAAACGCCGTTGCACTGAACCCAGCGGTTCAGTCCAACGCGTTTTATCCACCCTGCTGCCGCACGGCGGATAAAAACCTGTTCGTTAGGGCTCAGGGGAAACACATGGAATTCGGCCTTGGATATATCGGTGGTCTGGTCTTCGCGTTTGCCGTAATTCTCGCCGTTTCGTCGGTGATCGGCGCGTTTACTCTCCGCGTCGCAACGAAAGTTTCATCTCAACTGGAAGCTACGGCGGATCTACGCCCAGCCTTCGCGGAAGCCTACAAGATTTCATTTCTCGCGGGCCTTGTAGCGTTCGCAATTTGTTTTGCTTTAGGACTCGTCGTAGGGCTCGCTGGAAAAGATTTCAATTTCTTCGGTTACGTGTTGCTCGCTGCAGTTGGATTCTTCTCCAATGCGGTTGTGATTGCAGTTCGGCTAAAGCAACCTGAAAAAGGCAGAGTTAGTTTTGGGCGGGCTTGCTGGTTTACCGCCATTCAGATCACATTTTCCGCCATAGTGGTCTATGGGTTAATGAAACTGTTTCAGTTCATCACCACGTGAGGCGCTTGATATGAGTATGCGATTTTCCTCATTCCGGCAAATCGAGGCATTCGTCAAGCGTTACGCTAAAGAACTTATCATCGCTATCCTCGCGAGCGTCGCAGCCATTTTTCGAGACTGGTTTGTCGAGATGCTTCGCCAAGTTGCAGTTGAACTTCTTTCCCAGTTCGTGTTTTGGTCAACGCTTGCCGCACTCTCGGGAGTCCTGCTGTTCGCGTTGTATTTCTACAAGTCTCGGGTCCTTGAGCGAGAAGTCCTAAAGCACGACCCACATTTTTACGACCACTATGAATTTGACCAGGCGTTTGACGAAGCAATCAAGAAAAAGCCCTAACTTTAGGTCGAACGGACGGGCCGCAAGCGCACTGCCACGTCAGTCGTCGGTGCTGGCCCGCCGTTCACCAAGACGTTAGCCGTCACCGGAACGTAGCCATCGCCACAAGCACCGTGTCCGCATTGTCACCTACCGTAGCCGCCCACGTTCAGAAGCGGACGATCGATCTTGGACGATGGGCAATGTCCCGCAAGCGCATCTATCTCGACAAGTGCTTCTGGATATACTTGCGCGACGCAAATCTAGGTCGGTCTAAAGTGCCAGAAGCACAAGTGCTGCTACAGTTGTTGACCCAGGCGGTCACTGGCGACCGAGTAATCTGTCCTATAAGTGATGTTCTCTTTTTGGAGCTGTTGAAGCAGACAGACCTGGCTTCACGTGCGGCTACGGTGGACTTGATTGATCAGCTTAGTCGCGGTGTCTCACTAGTTCCTCACGAAGAGCGGTTTAAGATAGAGAGTCAACAGTTTTTTCTGACTCATCTTGATCAGTCACTCCCCCCGGTGGAACATCTGGTCTGGACGAAGGTAGGCTATGTACTCGGGGTCATTCACCCCCTACCTCCTCCCAATCTGGATGCCGAGGGAGTTCAGATTGGCTTCTTTGACTTCGTGTGGGATCGGCCCCTTCGACAGATAATGTCAGTGATTGGCGACCGAGAACCTCCAGAGTCTCTGTTCGAAGAGCAGGCAGCCGAACTCAATAGACTAAATGCAGAACACGCGCCCGACATGAAGAGCTATCCGCAGGTGTACAAAGATGAGGTGCAAGGAGTCCTGGAACTCGCTACGCCAGTGGGCCTAGCAGCTATCCGCAGCCTTGAAGGCGCGCCTATGTCCGCCACAGCTGGAAACGCGCACATTGACGCTCGTGCTGTTCATGCTCTGCTCTGCGCAGCAATTGCCAAACCGGACGGTAGGCGCGCGCTTCGCACCGCCCATCTTCAGGCAACTTTTCACGCCGCTGTCCGGTGGAATCGAACAAAGAGACTCAAGGCAAATGATCTACCCGATTTCTTACACGCTCAGGCAGGCATTGGATACTGTGACGCACTACTCACTGATGGACCAACCAAGCATTTGGCCGACCAAAAGAACCTTAGAATCGGCGATGACTTTCCGTGTATGGTCATTGCGTCAGTGCCAGACGCTGTCAGCTGGATGCGTCACGGCTAACCGTGCGCTGCAGGGGGCGCAGGCCAGCGGCGCGCCGATGAGCGGCTTCGCAGTCGTCAGCCATCGCGTTCAGCGCACCTGAACGGGAACGTTGGGCGTCACGGAAACGGCGACGGTTGGCTTAGATGCACAAAATTGCCCCGATGCTGGAGACCACGATCACTAGTCCTGACGGGCATGATTGGTGGCCCGCTGACTTTCCATCTTTCCTGAAAGAGTTGAAGCATATAGTTGGGTCCTGTGTCGGTGATGACCCGTGCCCCCTGTATAGGGGTCAGTCCAGTCATGACTGGCTGCTGGACTGCACGTTTGTAAGAGCGTTCATCCGCACGATCTTCTCGATCGAGGACTATCGCACGCTCAACCGAAAAGTGCGACGCTCAATACTTTTCCATAAGAGCGTCCTCAGCCTACTGCTCTTGAAGTTCGGAGTGCTGAGCACTCTACGCCGAGAGGCTCTCGAGAGAGAGCAATCCGAAGGAATAGATCCGTGGTACGAATTCATAAAGCATTTCCAGCAATATCCTGAGAGCGATTGGTTCATCAAAGGCACTTTCATGCTTGACTGGACGACTTCCCCCGAAATCGCTTTGTATTTTGCGAACGACCGTCGTAGCGGCGCGGGTGCGGTTTGGGTCTGCGATGCCGTGGAAACAGGCAGAACGCGTCCAGTAAAGAAGATGGCTGAGATCCTCGATCTAATGCATCAGAAGAACTTGTCTGATACTCCCCAAGGGGTCCCGCTGATCTTTCACCCGCCTGTACAAGCGCTCCACCCAAGAGCTGCTGCGCAGCGCCCTGTATACGTCGCCCAGATGGATTACAGATGTGATCTCGCGGACGCTTGGTACACTCAAGAGGCATCTTTGGTGGATCGACATATCTTCGTCAAACTCGCACTGCCATCAGGTACAGTGGACGAGTGTGCGCAGTATCTTGCCGCGAATGGAATTACAGACGAGGTGGTGTACCCAGGATGACGCCCAACAACGCGCTGCAGGGGAGCCGCAACAGCGGCGCCACGCTTGCTGTTGCGGCCCCCTGAGCGCGAGCGTAGGTGTCCGCTTTGGGTGTGCGCCGTGCAAAGGCGGCGCTTTCCAGTGGGTGAGAATCCCACCCGGCAACGGCTCCAGCCGGAAGCAACCGGAGCAGCTATGGAGGAGACGAAATGGCTGAAGCCTTCGGATAGCGTGTCACGAAATACGGTGACAGCGCGAGT
>Ga0299906_10002244_pt1 | contig 16117 bp, 16 predicted proteins | sample RVTome_14_FD_200259 | JGI IMG/M metagenome (GOLD analysis project Ga0299906, IMG submission 200259) | Soil microbial communities from uranium-contaminated site in the Upper Colorado River Basin, Wyoming, United States - RVT145D125 (version 2) ... | reverse complement strand
CCGAAGCTCCTCTCCCGCTGCGGCCCCTCGTGGCCGGCCTTCATGATGCCGTCGCCGGCGCCGGTGATGCACATCCAGCCCGCGTGGGCCATGAGCCGGCTGAACTCGCGGGCGGTCAGATAGTCCGGGTGGTCCTCCGGCGTGCGGGCCGAGCCGAAGATGCTGATCTTGCGCGTGTCGAGATACTGGTTGAACACCCGGAAGGCGTACCACATCTCCTTGAGCGATGCGTTCATCAGCTTCAGTTGGCCGGTGTCGTGCTTGTCGCGGATCATCCGCAGACTGGTCTGGACCATCTGGGTGACGAGACGGCCGTCGAACGATTCCGGGTCGCCCCCGGTCAGTCGGACGAGATCGTGGATCGCGTCGATGACCGGCTCTTCCTTGACGTGCAGTGCTGGGTTCATACGGCGTACCTATCGGCCAGAATCATAGGTCCGCCGATGGTTATCGCCCGCGGACCCCCGCAAGAAAGGATTCACCACAGAGTCGCAGAGGGCGCAGAGGTGGGAATAGAAACCACGGATGTACACAAATGCACACGGATCATCAGGGCGGGCCGATCGAGGCTCAGTCCGAATCGGCGTCCATCGGTGTTCATCCGTGTCCATCCGTGGCTCCACCTCTCCGCGACCTTCGCCACGGCGAATCGTCGATCTGCGACTCTGCGGTGAACCCCCGAAGCGGCCACACTCAGTCGATCCGGACAAGCACGCCCGCCCCGCGTCCGTCGCCGAACACCGCCTCGGCGCAACGCTTCAGGTCCTGCATCGTCACCGCCTCGATCGCCTGCCGCAGGACCGCCGGATCGAGGCCCATCTGCTCCATCCGCCCCAACGAGAATGCGGCAAGATACGGGTTCATCGCCGCCATCGTCTCGGCCCCCGGCCCCAGCCGGAGCATCATGCCGTACAGGTTCGTGACCGGCTGCCGCCATTCCTGCGGCGTGGCCCGCTCGGCCATCAGTGAAGGAACGCGGCCGCGAATCTCCGTGATGATCGCCTCGGCATCGACCTGCTCGCCCGCCTGCACATTGGCGCACAGATAGGCCACGCGCGGAGCGTCCAGCGGGGCGTACTGCACGGGCGAAAGCGCCATGTGCCCCTGCTGCTGGCGCTGCAACTGCCGCTGCATCTCCGGCATGGCCTTCATCTGGTGCCGGCCGAGGAGCATGAGGAACGGCACATAGTCCTCATGGGCCGGATCGGGGACTCGATAGGCAACCGCCGCCATCGCCGCGGGCCACTGGCCGAATTCTGGCCGCTGGAGGTCCACCGTCGTCGTGCCGCCTTCCCGCGCCGGCAGCGCCGGCACGGGCGCCGGAGGGGGCTCGCCGGACAGCATGCCGCGAAACGCCTTCTCGATCAGCCGGCGCGCTTCGGCGGGATCGAATCTACCGGCGATGACGAGGATCGCATTGCCGGGCTTGTAGTAGCGCGCGTGCCACGCCCATGCCTCCTCGACGGTGGCGGTGCGAAGTTGCTCAATCACCCCGCCCCGCCGCGCCCCAGGATTTCGGGGATCGACCGCTTCGCGCGCGAGGTTCGGCGCTGCCAGGTGCGGGAATTCCCCGTACATGTTGGCCAGTTCCGCATCGACGCGCGGCAGCTCACGGTCCAGATCCTGCTGCTCGATCCGCAAGTCGCCCATGCGGGCCGCGGCATCGGCGATCTCGGCCTCCAGGCGATTCGCGGCGAACACGGCGGACATGACGGTGTAGTCGATGCCGGTCTGTGCGTTGGAGCCCCCGGGCGGCGGGTAGGCGGCCATCATGCCCTGCGCCGTGCGCGCCGGCGCATCGCCCGCCGCGCATGTGACGTACAGGTGCTCGATGAGATGGGCCAGGCCGGACTTACCGGGCGGGTTGTTCTCCTCGCCGAGTTCGAAGAGGACGACCAGCGCGACCATGGTCCCGGTGGCGCTGGGAAGCAGCCGCACGCGCAGGCCGTTGTCGAGTGTGTAGCGGTGGAGAGCGTCGCCGTGTTCCGGCCTTGGGGCGGGTGCCGGGGGCTGCGCGGCGAGACATGTCGCGGCGATCAGGATCGGGAGTTGCATGATCGGAATCCTACTTCGGCGCCTGCCACACTGCGCCGCACTCGGGACAGCGCGGCTCGGGCAATCCGCGGATGTCATAGCGGCAGTACGGGCACACGCTGTTTCTCAAGTGCCGGGTCTTCCAGTACGCGTCGTCGTGCAGAATGCGGTGGTTGATCAGATAGAGGATTCTGGCACCTGCCAACGCCAGCACCGCGATGAACACGTTTGCGAATGTTGCGAAGTAAGAACTGACAATAACCGTGAAAACGCCCAGGATGCCGACAACAAGCAGAGCCATCAACACCGCGGTGATCATCGCGGAAACGGGCCCGAGCCACGCTGGTCGCCAGGGTACTTTGTTCCGCGCGCTCATACCCGCCTATCCATCCCACACGGCGCCGCGATTGTATGATTGCATACTTGCCCGCGGCATCACTTCCCCGTCATCAACTCAAACAACTTCTTCAGCGTCTTCTGCTTCTCCATCCCCATGATCACCTCGCGCAGTTGCCTGCACGTCTTCTTGCCGACCACGCCGCGGCCCAGGGCGTCGAACTTCACCGCGATCTCCTCCTCCGTCATCGGGTCGCGCGGGTCGCCCTTGGGCACATCGACGCGCTGCTGATAGAACTGCCCGTCCTTGAGCGTGATCGTGACCTGACTGGGCTGGAACTTCGGAAAGAGTTTCTCAAACTCCTCGTTCGGCACCACCTTGATCTTGTCCATCACCCCCGGAAGCGTGGGATCACCGATTCGTTCATCCTTGAACTGAAGCGGCGTGACCATGCCATCCACCAGCCCCACCGCCAGCGAATAGGGCAGCGAGTGGTCCGCCGTCTCCTTGCTCGTGGGCCGGTACTTCGCCGGGTCGCCGAGGATGTCCGCAGCGCGGGCGATGACCTCGACCCTGATCTCCGTCACATCGTCGGGGTTCACCTCGTGCTCCTTGACGATCTTCATCATCGCCGTCAGCGGAGCGTGGCTCAGGGCCTCGATGGGGAAACTCTTCATGCCGCAGTCGAGGATCTTGTAGTGGCCCCCGGAATCGAGCGGCAGGTCATCGGTGAGCATCTCCAGGTGGAACGTCCCGCCGAACTTGCCGAAGCAGTGCACGAGCCCCTCCTTGCCGTCGATGAGGTGCTCGGGCCCGGAATAGCCCCGCGCCGCCAGCATCGCCGCCTCGACGCCCGCCCGCGTGGCCATGGGATCGACGGTGTTCTTCATATTCGTGAGCTTGCCCGCCGTCACCGCGCCCAGACACATCGACGGCGCAGCGCTGATGCCGACCGCCTGCTGGATCTGCTCCGGCGAAAGACCCATCATGCGCCCCGCCACGATCGGCGAGGCGATGCTCGTGAGCGTGGCGTGATGCCAGCCGTATTCCCTGACTCCGGGCTCCCCGAACTCGCACAGGCGCATCTCGATCTCGTAGGCGATGACCGTGCCGAGGATCAGAGCCTTGCCCGCCCCGATCGCCGCCGCCTCGCTGCCGGCGGGCTTCATCTCGCAGATTGAAAGGGCCGCGGGAATGATGTCTGACGGGTGGCTCGGATCGGCCTTCCAGTAGATGTCGTTGTAGTCCATCGCCCGGATGCACAGGGCGTTGAGCAATGCCGCCATGACCGGATCGGTTCTGTACCCCGAGCCGATGACTGTGCACGGCTGCTTCTCGGCGCGCTTGCCGCCGAGTGACTTCGCGTAGTCCAGCATGATCTTCACATCGTGCTGCTGCGATCCGCCCAGGGCGCAGCCGAAGCTGTCGAACAGGAAGAGCTTGGCCGTGTGAATCGCCTCCGGCGAGAGATCGTCGTACGTCAGGTCCGCCGCCCACTTCGCGAGCGTGTACGACATGAAATCGGTGTGTTTTTTCGACGTATCGTGGCCGGCCATGGGCGTTTTTCTCTTCCTGAACAGTGGATTCGCGGTCCGAGGGGCGAAAGTGCGCGGCAGTGTAGCAACGTGCCGACCGGTAGCGTGGTATCGAGAGGCGACGCCCGAGTCCCAGCCAGGAGCCGCCCCGTGTCCCTGCCGCATGCCTGCGTGTTGACCACCCTCGCCGCCGCGCTGGCCGCCGCGCCCATCGCGCCGCCCGCCACAGCGCCGGCCTCGCCCGCCGATGCAGCCGCAGATCGATCGCTTGATGCCGCGCTAGCCGACCTGGTCGAGAGCCGGGGAATCCCCGGCCTGTCGGTCGCCGTCAGCCACGACGGCGAGATCGTCTATTCGAAGGCGTTCGGCCGCGCGGACCTCGAGCTCGATGTGCCCGCGACGCCCGCGACCCGCTTCGGCCTCGGCTCCATCACCAAGCCCCTGACCACCGCCCTGTGCGCGCGGCTGGTTGATCGCGGCCTGCTCGACCTCGATGCGCCGGTGGAAACCTACCTGCCGGACTTCCCCTATGCCGGGCGCGGCATCACCGTCCGCCTGCTCGCCGGCCATCTCAGCGGCTACGGCGACGAGTTCGCCACCGCCCGCTGGCTGTCGAATGAGCACTTCGCCACCACCCGCGAGGCGATGGTGCAGATCTGGACCGAGCCGCTCATCGCTGAGCCCGGGGCGGAGCATCACTACGCCAACGGCACGTACACGATCATCGCCGGCGTGATCGAGAAGGTCTGCGGCATGACTTTCGACGAGGCCCTTGCCGCGCACGTGCTCGAGCCGCTGGCGATGCGCGACACCGTTTCCAACGACCCGACGATCATCGTGCCCGGCCGGACATCGTTCTACATTCAGCACGAGGACGGCACGATCTATGAGGCGCCCACGTTCGATCCCTCGCACAAGCAGGCCGCGGCGGGCTATCTCTCGACGGCCGAGGACCTGGCGCGCCTGGGGAGCGCGATGCTCGCCGACTGCTTCCTCTCGTCGGGCTCGCGCCGTCAGCTCTTCACCGCGCTCAAGACCACCGGCGGCGAAGACACGGGCTTCGGTCTCGGCTGGCGCATCGCGACGGACGATGAGCACGGCCTCATGTACCACCAGCCCGGCGGCGGCCCGGGAATCTCGACGTGGATCTGCCTCCTGCCGGACGAACGCCTGGTCATCGTGGCCCTGTCCAACCTGACGGGCGCGGCGGTGGGGAACGCCATCAATCGCGCGGTGGAGCACTTCGGCCAGCAGCCCTGACGGACGTGACGGTCAGTCATCGGACTCTTCAGCGCCGTCCCCGGCCGTCGGCTGCGCGGCCGTGCTCGGGTACATCACATCCGTGAAGAAAAACGCATCGCAGATCGCCGACCAGTCGGCGCGCATCTCCGCGTAGCCCCGCGGCCGGGCGACGTTCCGCTCCGCCAGCCACGCCCCGCCTTCCCGGGACGGCATGGTCCGCAGGTCGACGAACAGGTAGGGATGCCCCGACTCATGGCACAGGGCGTCGAAGCTGCCATTCGGGGCGGGCTCCAGCGGCCGCGACCAGCCGGCGACGCTTCCGATCTCGCCGGCATAGGCGATGAAGTCGATCACGTAGAAGTCGTCGCCGAGCTGCTCGCGCACGTGGTTGCCCATCGGCTCCCACGGACCGGGATCGAACACCCAGCCGCCCTCGCCGTCGCCGTACTCGACCGTGCGCGAGTTGCAGGTCATGTGGCTGCTCGCGGCCCAGACGATCATCTTCCGGTCCGGGTAGAACTCGCGGGCCAGCCAGACCATCGTCTCGGCCATGTTCGGCTCGCGCACCGCCGCCATGTGCAGCATGTCATCCTGCCCGCCCTCAGCGCTGCGGCCGCGGGCCCCCCAGTACAGAATTTCCACCATCGCCCGGAAATTCAGCAGGGCACGCGACAGCAGCGCCCGCTCGCGGCGGCTGATGATGTGCGTGAACGGGCCCGCATCGTCCTCCATAGCTGCAATCACCTGCTGCGCCGCCTTGCCGAACTCCAGGTACTTGATCGACTGGTGATCCGGCAGCGGGTTCCAGCTCATCTGGTCGAACGCGCCGTGCATCGCCTCGAACGAGTCCTTCAGCGACTCCGGCCGCCCGGCCCGCTCGAAGACCTGCCACAGGTGATCGCGCAGCACCGGCCCCGAGCCCTCGCCCGTGAGCTGCGAGTCCATCCCCGCGATCTCCAGCGGCCGGCTGGTCTTCCGCGTGGCATCGACGTACTCGATGAGCGGCCGGACCTGCTCGCTCGCCATCCAGATGCCGAAGATGCCCTTGCGCCAGACATCCCCGAGCGATTCGCCCCGGCGCAGTGCCAGCTCCACCTGGTAGCAGTCATACATACCGGATTCCCACACCAGCACATCGAAGCCCATCACCTCGTGCAGGAACCGGATCATGCGCGTCTTGGCGTGAAAGTGCGCCCCATCGCCGTGCGTCGGCTCACCAAGCCCCACCACCCGGGCATCGCCGATGAGGTCGATGAGCGGGCGCAGGTCGGCGAAGTCATCCTCCGCCGGCGCCGGGTCGATCGATCGCACCGCCACGGCGTGATCACGCAGCCATATCGCTCGCGGATCGGGCTCAGACCCGGCCTGCGGCGCCGCGTCCTGGCCGACGCACGCCGCCGTGACAAGGCCCAGGCAGATCGACATCGCAACGAAGTGCCCTCGACCCATGACGCTCCTTTCACTCGATTCACGTGTGTCGTGATGGGAGGTCGCTCTCGACCTTCATCCCGCCCTTGTACCGACCCATACGAGCCCGGTCTCGGCGTGTTCGGGCCGAATCGGCCACATCGCACCGCCGCTTTCGTCACCGGAGGCGGCCGATGCGTCCAAATACATGTGAACGCATGACATGCAACCGGCCGCCCGCGCATCCTATGAGATTGGAAGGAGTCGCGATCATGGACCAAGGCACGAATGGATCCAGCACCGGGACGGCATCATCGCCGGGCGGGCCGCCGCCGGTCAGCCGTCCGCCCGCCGCCGGACCGGCCGCCAACGCGCCGGCCGCGGACCCCCTCCTTCGCGATTACCTCGCCCGGCGCGATGCCCCCTGCCCCTCGTGCGGCTACAACCTCCGCGACAACGCCCACGGCGCGTGCCCCGAGTGCGGCGAGGCGCTCACCCTGCACCTGCATCCCGCCGGCCCGATGGCCCGGCGCGGCGGATTGCTGCTGCTCGTGTTCCTCTGGCTGCTTGCCGCCAGCTCCATCCAGGGCTACATCTCCGGCCGATCGATCCACCAGGCCGCGACGAGCCCGTTCAACCAGGTGCTCACGCTGTTTCGCAACGTCGGCGGGGCCGGGGCCACCATCAACCTTCCCTCGATTGTCGCATCTCCCGGACCCAATGCCGGCGGCGGATTCTCGTTCCAGATCGGCGGATCCGGCACAGTCTCCGGTCCGGCCCCGGCCGCCGGCTCGACGGCAGCGCCGGCGACCGCGAGCAGGCTGAACCGCACGATCACCCTGCCGCCGATCCAGCCGGTCCCGACAATGGCGCCAATCCAGATCGGTTACGCCCAGGCCGGCGGCTACAACTGGTCGGCCGTCACGTGGAAGCAGTGGACGCAGGCGAGTGTGTGGACGGGCCTGCTCATCGCCGCCCTGACGGGCGTGATCCTGCTCTTGATCCTCCGCCGCCGCCGCGAGGCCTCGCCGGGCCTCAGCCGCGCGATCAGCGTCCTGGCGTGGTCGGGCTTCGGCGTGTTCTGCGCCATGCACCTGGCGGGGACGGTGTTCGAGCTGATCTGACGTGCGCGGCGGCGCTGCGCGACCGGACCGGACTATCATGGTGGCGCTGAACCGGGGCCCACAGGGGAGGCGCCACATGCACCATCACCGTTATGCCACGCCATTCGCGGTCATCGTCGTCTCGTGCGCTGCGGCGTCGACTGCCGCGCAGCCGCCCGATACTCCTCCGCCGCCGCCCGGTCATGCCCTGGAGATCGGCGATCTGCTGGTGAAGCGGAACCTGGCCGACGCCGTCGCCGACCTTCAGCGCCGGCTCGAGCAGGCGCCGGATGATGACACCGCCCGGTTCGGCCTGGGCATGGCCCAGTTCCTGAGCAGCGGCGAGAACCTCTTCCGGTCTCTCTACCGGCATGGGCACGATCCGGACATGACGTACCTGGCGTGGGTGCTCGGCATCATGCAGTGGCCAGTGCCGGTCAATCCGAATCCGCTCGAGATCACCTACGAGGACATGCGCGGCATCATCGAACGGTGGCGCGAGGACCTGCTCGCGGCCGATCGCACCCTCGCGGCCATCGACGATGATCAGGTCAAGCTCCGCCTCCGTCTCGGCATCGTCATGATGGACTTCGACGATGACGGCGCGGCCGAGCCCGATGAGGCGCTCTTCGGCGTCTTCAATCGCGCGCAGCGGCGCTTCACCGCGACACGTGAGATCGCCGAGATCTGGCACATCGCCTTCGACCGCGGCGATGTGGACTGGCTGCGCGGCTACATTCACATCTGCACGGCCCTGGCCGAGTTGGCTCTCGCCTGCGACTGGCGCGACATTTTCGAGCGGACGGCCCATCTGAACTTCCAGAAGCCCGTGACGCCGTATCCCTACCTCGTTCACCGCGATTCGAGGCAATGGGGCGACAACTGGAAGACCGTCGATTTCATCGCCGTCGTTCACGGCCTGCGCTGCGAGGTGGTGGAGCCGATGCGCTGCCGCGCTGCGCTGGACCACCTGCTCGCGGCGATCGAGTTGAGCCACGGCATGTGGAATCATTACAACGCCGAGACCGATGATGACTATGAATGGATCCCCAATCCCGGCCAGCAGGCGGTGATTCCCCGCGGCGCGGTCACGAAGGAGCAGCAGGAGACATGGCGGCTGTTTCTCGATGAAGCGGCGGCGCTGCTGCGGGGTGAGCGGCTGCTGCGGTTCTGGCGCACCGCCGACGGCGAGAATCGCGCGGAGGGGCTGGGGGTGAACGTGCATCGCCTGTTCACCGAGCCGCGCACATTCGACCTGGTGTACTGGGTACAGGGCACCGCCGCACTGCCCTACCTGGAGGAAGGGATGCTCACCGAGCCGCAGATCTGGGCCCGGCTCGAGGAGGCGTTCAACCGCCACACGTTCCGGCACATGTGGTGGTTCAACTGACGACGCCACAGCGCCGGCGGCGTCGTGTCATCCGGGCGATGGCGGCACGGCCGTGCGTACTCACGGTTCGTCGATGCGCGCAATCGTGCTCACAGTGCCGCTCTCATCAATTCGCCGCAGATGAATGACCGCGCCACCGCGTCCGGGCGCGACATCCAGCACGACGATACGGCCTTCGCGGTCGAGGGCGATGCCGACGGGCTCATCGAATCGCACCCGGAGCGCCGGGCCATCGTCGCCGCCGGCCTCGCCCAAGCCGGCGAGCGTTGTCGCGGCTCCTGTTGGGGTGATGTGCCGGATGCAGCGCGCGGCGGCATCGGCGACCAGCACAGCGCCATCCGGCGCGACCACGAGTCCCATGGCAGAGGTGAATGGCGCCGGCCCATCGCCACCGCCGGCGAGCGTGGTGACGTCGCCATCCGGTGAGACAATGCGCACGCGCGTGCCGTCATCGGTCAGGTAGAGGGGGCCATCCGGTCCCCACGCGAAGCAGGCGCTGTGGAGGTCGCCGAAGCGGGCGGCGCTGCCGCGCCCGTCGGTGTGGCCGCGCGGCCCGCCGGCGAGGGTTGTCACGCGACCATCGGCCTCGATGCGCCGGATGATCGTGTGATCGCCATCCGGCCCGGCGTCGATGCCGATGATGCGCCCCTGGCGGTCGATTGTGAAGGGATCGCCGCCGGCGCCGATGATGAAGGCGGGGGCCTGTCCTTCAGGCGGATAGACCTGCTTCAGCGCGCCATCCGGGCCGACCTTGAAGACGAGTCCGCCCGCATCGCTCGCGGTGCAGAGGTTTCCTTCCGCATCGAGCACGAGGTGGTGCGGCACGCGGAACGCCTGATCGAGACCGCCTTCGGCGACAATGCGCGCATCGCCGTCGGGCGACACCGCCCAGATGCGATGACTCGGCCCGAACGTGAAGTAGATCGCGCCATCAGCGCCGACGACCAGCCCCGCGCCGGGATGGGCCAACGCCGGCGAAGCGCCGAGGTGCATCAACGCAATGGCCAGGAGTGGCAAGCGGAATCGGCTCATCGAAGCGCTTGTACCGCGGGCGGTCACGGCGGTTGAACCAGCGGTTCATTGTCGGTCTCATCGCGCACCACGACCGGCCCGGAGCCGAAGCGGAGGAAGGCGAGCCGGCGCGTGTTCAGGTCGAGGGCGCAGATCTGCCCTCCGAGCTCGAAAATGACAATGTCGCCGGGGAGGATGGACGGGTTGTGGCCCTGCCAGGTGCCGAAGTGCGAGGACCACTGAATCTGGAACCACTCCCTCATGGTCTCCTCCTCTCCGTTGCGATTGGTCTCAAACCTCCTGAAGTAGATGCCACTGAAGAGCATCGGCTGGACTCGCCAGTCGGTAGTCTTGTTGCTCCGCAGATCGGCGGCGTAGTAACCCGTGAAGTACACAGACGCCGGCCGTTCCGGCTCGATCGAACTGACAAACATGCTCTCCGGAAGCGCGAACGACTCAACAAGAACCTTGTTGCGAATTGGGTACTTCCCCGTCACGCAAAGATCATACTTGTCGACTTCCAAGAAGTGTTCGTGATAGATTGACAGCTTGTCGTCCTTGCCGCAGGCTTGGTCAAGGAAACGCTCGTCGTCCGTTCCGTCGGGACGCATGCGATGAATGTCCCCACCCGCTGGATCGATGTAGTACACCCAGAACGGCAAGTCGTTCGGCACAAACGACGGCGACTCGACAATCGTCACATGTCGGCCCACATCGATCTGCCAGTGCATCCAGGAAAACGGCGCCAGGCAGACAAGGTATGAAAGTGTCTGGACAAGCACACATGCGGGCACTGTGCGACCAATCCGCCGCCGATGTCTGTCGAATGAAGCATGACAGAACGGCCATTCCAAGACCACGGTCACCACAAATGCGACCGCCACCGCGCCAACTATCCAGGCGTGATAGTTCTCGATGGTCACGGGCCAATGCCTCTGCGCGATGCCTGCCTCGAACGTGCCCCCGAAAAGCGCCACACCCGCGAATGCCGAGAGATAGTTCGCCCCGATCATCAGGCCGATTGCACGCTTCGCCGGCGCTTTGAAGAGTTTCGAAAGAACAAACCCTTCGATCACACCGATGACGACGTTCCCGATCAGCAGGAACGGCATGTAGAAGGACATCATCCTTGTGACAGTGTTGGCGAGACAGAAGTAATCCGGCGGCACGTATTAACCTCCCGTGTACCCACAATTCGTCAGATCGGTGGCCGCAGTTGCATCCGCAGGCGCCGGCATCCGGCCTCAATTCGAGATGACAGCATACACCCGCGTGTCCCTCAGCGTGCCGTCATTCTCGCGGCAGTCGTTGCGGAGGATGCCCTCCAGCGTGAAGCCCGCCCGCTCGGCCACCCGCTAGCTCCGCTCGTTGCGATCACTGCACCGGATCTCTACCCGCTTCATGCCCAGCGCATCGATCGCGTAGCGCACCAGCGCCCGCATCGCCTCCGTCATATACCCCCGGCCCGCGCGGCTGGAGCGCACCCAGTAGCCGATCTCCAGCTTGGGCACGCCCGGTTCGATGTGGTGGAACACCGTGCCGCCGACGATCGCGCCTGTGGCCGACTCGATCATGATCAGGCGAATCTCCTCGCGGCGCTCGTTCTTCGCGATCGCATCGGCGATGTACGCCCGCGTGGCCTCAAGCGAGCCGTGCGAATTCAGCCAGGGCCCCCACGGGGCCAGCTCCGCACGCGACTCGTTCACCGCCGCGTTGAGTTCCTCCGCATCGCCCGGCTCCACGAAGCGCAGCATGAGGCGCTCCGTCTCGATCGGCATGGGCATGGCCAGCGACGATGCGTCCACGAGTCCATCGTAGTGCGATGCCCGCGACACGGTTCATCGACTCTCACGACGCCTGCAAGACCGCGTCAGGCGCGATCTCGACGCGAACGACCTCGAGCCCGGCCGTGCTGACATCGACGATGGCGGAGCGGATGGCATCGACCAATGATGCGGCCTCGCGATGAACATGAATCTGCGGCACGCCCGCGATGGTCGCGATCGTTCCGTCGTCGACAATGCCGTATAACCGATCGGCCTGTTCTTCATCCGGCTCTGCGCTGAGGACCAGTGTGAATTCATGCACTTTCATGATGCGATCTTTCAGGATGATTCGCTGCGGATCGGATGAGGACACCGATCAACGGCGCGCCGAATGTCGCGTGCATGACTCTCCGGGTTGCGGGGCGTTGACATGACGCGAACCCGGCAACCATCACGGCCGTGACACGGGCACCAGATTGTACCCCCAGATGTGAGCGCGCGGCCCTGCCTTCGTGACGGACCATCCATTCGTCTCGGCGTACCGGATTGCCTTGCGGATGTGCTTGTTCTGATGATCGGCCACAGATTGCTACGCCTGTCTGCTCATACCTTCCGCGCCACTTCTTCCGCGACTTCGAGTGTGGAGTTCGCGCCCGGGTCGCCGGCGCGCAGACCGCGGATATCGTACGTGCCGACCCTGCCTTCGCGGATCACCGCCGCCACCGCGCTCTCCAGCCGCGCGGCCAGGTCCGACTCCTCCAGCCAGTCGAACATGAGCTTGACCGTGAGGATCATGGCCATGGAATTGACCTTGTACTGGCCGGCGTACTTAGGGGCCGAGCCGTGCGTGGGCTCGAAGACCGCGTACTCATCGCCGATGTTCGCCGCCGACGCGAAGCCCAGCCCCCCCACCAGCCCGGCGCACAGGTCGGAGATGATGTCCCCGAACATGTTCTCCGCGACCAGCACATCGTAATTCTCGGGATTCTTGATCATCCACATGCAGATGGCGTCGATGTTCGCCTCCCACAGCGGGATTTCCGGGTAGTTCTTCGCCACCTCGCGGGCTACGCGCGTCATCAGGCCGCCCGTCTCGCGCAGGACGTTGGGCTTCTCCACCAGCGTGACGGTCTTGCGCCCGTGCTTGCGGGCGTACTCGAATGCCTGCCGCACGATGCTCTCGCAGCCCTGCCGGCTCATGATGCGGGTGGAGAGGGCGATGTTCTCCAGCCCCTTGGCCTTCCACGGCTTCATCCTGGGGTTGGCGCACAGCGCCTCGTAGACCGACTCCGGCAGCGGGAAGAACTCCACCCCGCCGTACATGCCCTCGGTGTTCTCGCGAAAGACCACCAGGTCGATGTCACCCCCGGATGGCGGACGATAATTGAGCGGGTTGCCGGGATAGGCCTTGCACGGGCGGAGGTTGGTGTGCAGGTTGAAGAGCTGCCGCAGTTTCACGATGGGGCTGAAGTAGACGAACCCCTTGCCGCGCAGGGAGGGATCGAGCTCGTTCTCCGCCTCCTCGCGCGGCTTGCTGGTGATCGCCCCGAAAAGAGCGCAGTCCGTGGCCTTGAGGATGTCGATGGTCCGCTGCGGCAGGGCCTCGCCTTCCGTGCACCAGAAGTCCCAGCCGATGTCGGCGGGAATGTACTCGGCATCGAACTTCATCGCGTCGAGAACGATGCGCGCGGCTTCCATGACGTCGTTGCCGACGCCATCCCCGGGCATCCAGGCGATCTTGTAGGTGGCCATTCACTTCTCCAGGCGTGCTTGTACCAATTGAGGGTCGAGACTATACCCCGACGAACCTGAAAGTGAAGCCGCGCCACCGGTCGCAACTATGGACCTGCGAACGCGGCACGCCGAAGGGCATACACGTTGGCGGCGCACGGCGTTGCGCTGGCCTTGTGCACAAGGGTCAGCAGGCGGATGTACTCGTCGCCCTCGAAGGCATCCAGCCGCGCCCAGTGCCGTGGCAGGTCGTCCGTTTCCAGCAGCCACACCATCACCCTCGGCCCGCCCGACTCCAGCACGATCCCCGGAAAGCCCATCCCCGCGCCCCAGCCGCGGTCGTGCAGCACGCCCTCGATCCAGCCCTCTGTCCACGTGCCGCGCAGGTCGGCCAGGTGGTGGTGGTTTGACCGGCCGGGCGCCAGGGAGCCATAGACGGCGAGCCGCCGCGATGGACCGCCAAGCGTCCGCTCCTGATCGTCGTCGAGCGGAGCGACTGGGCACAGCGCTGCCGCGCGGGCGCTATTGATCTGTTCGATGAGCGTCAGACGTTCGTTGGTGCTCGTGCGTTCAGTCATCCGGGAGCATCATCATCGCCGTGAAGCGCGACCTCAAGGCAGCGCATAAAATGACGGGACAGGCCAGCAGTCCTGCTGATGCTGCTCACTCCCGCATGCCCTGGAAGGAGGCGCCATGACCGTTCAATCCGCCCGCCAGCCCCGCCGCGCGTTCGAGGACCTGTGGGACTTCGACCGCCCCGCGGAGACGCAGTCGAAGTTCCGCGATTACCAGCGCGAGCATGCGGCAGCGATGTCCGACGATGAGCGCCTGGAATTGCAGACGCAGTTCGCCCGCACGCATTCGCTCCAGCGGGAGTTCGATGCGGCCCATCGAATCCTCGATGCCGTCGAGGCCGAATTGACGGGCGACACGCCCGTCGCGCACGTCCGCTGCCTGCTTGAGCGAGGACGCGCCTTCAATTCGGCCGGGGACAACGAGAAGGCCCGCCAGCACTTCGGCGCGGCACTGACCGCAGCGCAGGTTCGGGGCTGGGATGGGTACGCCGTCGATGCCGCGCACATGATCGCCAACACCAATGCCGCGACCCCGGATGAGGCCCTGAAGTGGAACCATGCGGCACTGACGCTGGCCGAGGCCTCGCCCGACCCTGTAGCTCGCCGGTGGCGGGCCTCGTTGTGCAACAACATCGGCTGGGCCCTGTTCACGCACGAGAAGTTCGATGATGCGCTGGCGTTCTTCGAGCGGGCGCTGCTGTTGCGCGAGGAAGAGGGCGCGGCGGGCGAGATCCGCGTGGCCCGGTGGTCGATCGGAAGGTGCCTGCGATCGCTGGGGCGGGCGGAGGAGGCGCTGGCGATCCATCGTGAGCTGGAGGCGGAGATGGAGGCGGCGGCATCGGATCGGCCGGACGGCTTCGTCTTCGAGGAGATCGGCGAGTGCCTGCGGATGCTGCGGCGCAATGATGAGGCGACGCCGTACTTCCGCAGGGCCCATGAGCTGCTGTCGCGGAATCCCTGGCTCGCCGAGCACGAGCCGGCGCGGCTGAAGCGGATTGCCACACTTGGCGGCGCAGGTGCACGACCGTCGGCCTAATCCCGGACTATCTGCTCCAGCTGATGAATGAGGGCCGGCAGATCATCGCTGATGATAGTCCACACAATGTCGAGATTGATCTCATCGTAGCCGTGGACGATGCGGTTTCGGAACCCTCGCACGCCTTCCCAGTCAATCTGCGCGAGCTGCGCTCGCCTTGCTGCGGAAACCCGATTCGCGGCCTCGCCGACGATCTCCAGCAGTCGTGTGATCGCCAGTTCAAACAGCCGATTGGTGTCAAGGTCATGACGTGACTTACCCACGGCAAATTCACGGGCTTCGCGCGCGTGATCCAGCATCTGGCGGAGACTCACCGAGTCGTCATGCCGCGACATAGATGTTCCTCGCCTCCGCCAGCACTTCGTCTCGAAAGTAACTGCTCAAACATTGCGGCGTGTTCAGATCAACGGGGCGTCCGAGCAGTGCACCAAGTTCATACTGCAACCTGAAGAACCGGAATCCGGGCGTTTCTCCCGGCTCGAACTCCACCAGCACATCGATGTCGCTCTCGGCCGTGAAGTCTTCGCGCAGGGCCGAGCCGAAGACGGCCAGGCGCGAGATGTGATTGCGCCGGCAGAAGGCGGCGATCTCATCGCGGGGGAATTGGTCGAGATCGAGGGGCATGGGACTTCGTGCCCCATGATATCGACTAATCGTTGGCCCGACGTCGATCATGCACGGGCCGGAACCGACGTCAGCCGCCGCCTGACCAGGTTCTCCGCTCCGCCGGCGGCGATCAGTTCCTGGGCCACCGTGCTGAGCGGCGCGAAATCGAACGACCGCCCGTCGCACTCGATCACCGACCGCTCGAAGTCGATCTCAATCTCCGGGCCGATGATGGTGGCCTGACTCCCCCTCCCTTCCAGGGAGGGCGCCGGGGGGAGGGTGTCGCCTGCCGAAGGTCCGTCAGCCCCACCCCTCTCCCTGCCCTCTCCCCTTGAGGGCAGAGG
>Ga0299906_10002243_pt1 | contig 16118 bp, 12 predicted proteins | sample RVTome_14_FD_200259 | JGI IMG/M metagenome (GOLD analysis project Ga0299906, IMG submission 200259) | Soil microbial communities from uranium-contaminated site in the Upper Colorado River Basin, Wyoming, United States - RVT145D125 (version 2) ... | reverse complement strand
GCCCTGGTTCAGAAGCACGCCGACTACCTGTGGACGATCATCGCGGCCGTCCTCGTCTTTCTGATGCAGGCCGGCTTCGCCCTCGTCGAGAGCGGCCTGACCCGGGCGAAGAACGTCGTCAACATCTGCATGAAGAACCTGATGGACTTCTCCATGGGGACCCTGGGCTACTGGGCTGTCGGCTTCGGGCTGATGTTCGGGGCTTCCTCCGGCTGGTTCGGCACCAGCGGCTTCATGCTCTCGGACTTCGCCGCGGAGTCCGATCCGTGGCTCTACGCCTTCTGGATGTTCCAGGTCGTCTTCGCCGCGACGGCTGCCACGATCGTCTCGGGGGCCATGGCCGAGCGGACGAAGTTCATCAGCTACCTCCTCTACAGCCTGTTCCTCAGCGCCTTCACCTACCCGATCTTCGGCAGCTGGGCGTGGGGGAGCCTGTACAAGGGCGGCGGCTGGCTCGAGGGGATGGGCTTCATCGACTTCGCGGGCTCCACGGTCGTGCACAGCGTGGGCGGCTGGGCGGCCCTCGCGGGCACCCTCGTCCTCGGCCCGCGGCTCGGCCGCTACGGCAAGGACGGCAAGCCCCGGGCGATGCCGGGACACAACCTGGCCTTTGCGACCCTGGGCGTGTTCCTGCTCTGGTTCGGCTGGTTCGGCTTCAACGCCGGCAGCACCACCGCCGCCAGCACCGACATCGCGCTGATCGCGGTGAACACGAACCTTGCCGCCGCGGCGGGCTCGGTGGCCGCGATGTTCGCAGCCTGGATCTTCCTCAAGAAGCCCGAGGCGACCATGGCGCTCAACGGGGCCCTCGCAGGTCTCGTGGGGATCACCGCTCCCTGCGCCAACGTGACCCCGACGTCCGCGGTCATCATCGGCCTGATCGCCGGCGTGATCGTGGTCTTCTCCGTGCTGACGTTCGACAAGCTGAAGATCGACGATCCGGTCGGCGCCATCTCCGTCCACGGCGTGTGCGGAGCCTGGGGCACCCTGGCTGCCGGGCTGTTCAATGCCGAGGGCGCCACGTTCGAGATCATCAAGGTGCAGGTTATCGGCATCGTAGCCGCCTTCCTGTGGACCTTTACAGTGATGTTCGTGTTCTTCAAGCTGCTCGACATGACGATCGGCCTCCGCGTATCGGCGGAGGAGGAGATCGACGGGCTCGACATGCACGAGCACGGGAACGAGGGCTACGCCCACGACACCTACAGCTCGTCCGCGGCGGGGATGACCGCATGAGCCCGCAGTCGCAGCGGCCAGGAGGTCTGATCTCCCCCTGTAGTCGCTAACTCGTCTGTCGGTCCCTCAAGCGGGGGCCGGGGGCACCCGCCTCGCCCCCGGTCCCCGTTTGTTGGGATCTCCGCCGCTCCCTGCCCCTGGACCTGCCTCGTCCGGGCCCGGGCGTAGACTCCGCTGGTGAGTCACGCCCACCGCGAGCCGACGTTCAGGCTTCGCCTCGACCCCTGGTCCGCCGAGTACGACGCGTCGATCCAGCTCTCGCCGGAGCAGCCGCCCCCGGAGGTGGACAGCTCCGTGGAGGGAAGAGCCTGGACGGCGGTTCGGCCTGCGGGTGGCGCTCCTTCCGGCCCGGTCGCCTTCGTGGACGGCGTGCGCCGGATCGAGCACCGACTGCTCCTCGAGGGTGGAGCCAGCCCGTTGTACGGGCTGCTCGGGAGCTACGCGGTCGGAGCCGCGGTGCTGGCGGGGGAGGCCCGGATCGAGCACACCGAGGTGCAGCGGATCGTGTGCGCAGGCGGGGGGGTGGCGCTGGAGCCGTTCCTGGCGCCCCTGCCGGGGAACGGGCATCGCCTGCTCTTCTCACCGGAGACCGTGGCCGAAAACACCCCCGCGGCCCCGCTTCAGGGGCTGCAGAACGCCATGCGGCGTCGCGAGGCGGCCCTGGCGGAGGCCCTCGCCGAAGAAGGTGCGCTGACCTTCCTGGACGGACCCCTGAGCTTCGTCTCCAGCCCCGACGCGGCCGTCGTCGGGCTCGTGAAGCGACTCGTGAGGACCTACCTGGATCCGGGCGCCTTCGAGCTGGTACCCCGCCTCGGAGTCGGCGAGCGCACGCCGCTCTTCCTGATCCGGCACGCCCGGGAGCCCCGCTACTCCTGGTACGCGCGCATCGCCGCCGGCCGCCCGATCGACGCGAGCCTCGCCGGCATCGTCCGCAGCGAGACGTCCGCCGAGCTGCCCCTGGCGCGGGTGGCGGTCCTCGCCGACGTCTCCACGGCGCTGCTGCCCTCCCTGGCCTCCGACAGCCTGCGGGATGCCCGGGCGCCCCAGAACCTCCATCCCGTGGGGGCGCTCGAGCGCGAGCTCCGGCGGCGGCTCGGTGACGCCCCCCTGGTGCGCCGGGCGATCGAGGCCGAGCTGCACCGGGGAGCGGCGGCGTGACACCGCAGGCGAGCCCGATCGCCGGGCGTGTCCTGGGGACCCAGGACTCGATGCCCCTCGAGTTCTGGGTGGGAGTCGCGCCGGAGCAGTTCCTGCAGCTCGACGACGTGGTTCTCGTCGAGACGGCGCTGCCCGACGGCACCCGGGTCCGGCTCTTCGGCGTGGTGGACCTGGTGAGAGCCCGCCACGAAGGGGCCCGCTTCGACTCCGACGTGTTCCTGGTGGAGGAGGGTGTGCTGCCGGCCACGGTCTCGCTGGCCGCACACGTCAGGGTCACCCGTGTGGAGCCCGAGATCTTCGTGCCGCCCCTCCCGGGTTGTGCGGTGCTGCGGGCTGCGGGCGTGGACCGGGACCAGGCGCTCTTCTTCGACCAGATGAAGCGGCGCCTCCCTATCGGCCTCTCCCGGGGCGGCGACCCGCTGTTCGCGAACCTGGACTTCATCGACGGGTCACGGGGCGCCCATGTGAACGTCTCGGGAATCTCGGGCGTCGCGACCAAGACGAGCTACGCCACGTTCCTGCTGCACAGCCTGTTTCGGGGGGGGCACCTGAGCGGGGAGGGGTCGACCCACGCCCTGGTGTTCAACGTCAAGGGCGAGGACCTTCTCTTCCTCGACCAGCCCAACGCCCGGCTGGGAAGCGAGGAGCGGCTCAAGTACAAGACCCTGGAGCTTCCCCCCGAGCCCTTCGAGAGCGCCCAGTTCCTGGCCCCGGTCAGGCGCGGGTCCGCGGAGCGGCTGCCCGATACGGGCAGCCGCCAGCTCGGGGTGCAGGCCTTCTTCTGGACTCTCCGTGAGCTCGCCGAGGAGCGGCTGCTGCGGTTCCTGTTCGCGGACGCCGACGAGGGCTTCGGCCAGCTCGGCTTCGTGGTGGACGCCGTGGAGGCTCACCTGACCCGGGCGGCCCGGGAGTCGCCGCGGAACGAGCCATTCCTCGTCCTGGACGGGAAGCGGATCGAGGAGCTCGACACCCTGGTGGAGGAGGTCTCCGACCGCCTGGACGTCTGGGTGCCGAAGGGAGCGGCCGGCACCCTCGCCGCCTTCGAGCGGCGGCTCCGGGCCGCGGCGCGCCACGTCGGCCACCTGATCCGTGGCCGCGACGTGGGCCGCCGGGAGGAGCACCGCCTGGACTGGCGCCGGCAGCAGCTCAGCGTGATCGACATCCACTCTCTCCACGACCGCGCCAAGCGCTTCGTGGTGGGGGCGGTCCTGCGGCGCATGTTCGACGAGAAGGAGAGCCTGGGCTCGTCACGGCCCCTCGTCTTCGTCGTGCTCGACGAGCTGAACAAGTACGCCCCTCGGGAGGGGATGAGCCCGATCAAGGAGGTGCTCCTCGACATCTCGGAGCGCGGGCGCAGCCTCGGGATCATCCTGATCGGAGCTCAGCAGACGGCGAGCGAGGTGGAGCCGCGCATCGTCTCCAACGCGGCGATCCGTGTGGTGGGCCGGCTGGACCTGGCCGAGGCGGAGCGCTCCGAGTACGGCTTCCTGGGCGCGGCGGGTCGGGCGCGAGCCGGGATCCTGAAGCCCGGGACGATGATCGTGCAGCAGCCCGAGATCCCCACGCCGCTCCTGGTCCAGTTCCCGTTCCCGGCCTGGGCGACCCGAAAGAGCGAGGTGGACGAGACCCGGCTCACGGAGGCGGAGGTCTTCAAGGGCTTCACGGGCGCGTAGGGCGTGAGGTTCCTCCACACGGCAGACTGGCACGTCGGCAAGACGCTCCGGGGCCGACCCCGGATGGACGAGTACGCCGCCGCCCTGGACCAGGTGGCCGGAGTCGCGGTGGAGGCGAAGGTCGACGCCGTCCTCGTCGCCGGCGACGTCTTCGACTCGCCGGCGCCGCCGCCGGAGGCCGAGAAGCTGGTCTACGACCTGCTCGCTCGACTCGTCTCGGAGCGCATCCCCGCGGTCCTGATCGCGGGCAACCACGATCATCCCCGGCGGCTCGGAGCGTTGGCGCGCCTGCTCGAGGGAGTGGGGGTCCACATCCGCCCCGAGGTGCGGCCGGCGGGCATGGGCGGGATCGTCGAGCTTCCCAGCCGGGACGGGTCGGAGCGCGCGCGAGTGGCGGTGCTCCCCTTCGTCCCCGAGAGGAAGGTGGTGGACGCGTGCCAGGTGCTCGGCCCCGAGCACGCCTGGTACTCCGAGTACGCCCGCCGGATCGAGCAGATCCTCTCCTTCCTGGCCCGCGACTTCGCTCCCGACACGGTCAACGTGGTCCTCGCCCACCTGCTCATCTCAGGCGCCCGGGTGGGGACGGGGGAACGTCCGCTGCACCTCGGCGAGATCTACGGGGTCAACGCCGAGCAGCTGCCGGCCGCCGCCCAGTACGTGGCCCTGGGGCACCTCCACAAGCCCCAGGAGCTGCTCGCGCCGACGAAGGCGGTCTACCCCGGTTCGCTGATCGAGCTGGACTTCGGCGAGCGGGAGCAGGAGAAGCGGGTGGTGATCGTGGAAGCCCGGGCCCGGGGCCAGGCCCGGGTGGAGTCGGTGCCCGTCACCGCCGGCCGACGGCTCCGGGACGTCGCCGGGACCCTCGAGGAGCTGCGGGCTCTCTCCCGAAGCGGGGACGACGCCTTCCTCCGCGTCAAGGTGAAGGTGGAAGCGCCGTTGCCGGGCATCGCCGAGGAGGTGCGCTCCCTCCTGCCGAACGCCCTCGACGTCTCCCTCGACTACCGGCGCCTCGAGCCCGCGCCGCCGTCCGCGAACCGGCGCGACGTCCCCGCGGGTGAGCTGTTCGCGGAGTTCTACAGGAGCAAGCACGGCGCCGACCCCGACCCGCGCCTGCGCACCCTGTTCGAGAGCGTCTACGAGGAGGCCTCGCAGCCGTGAGACCGGTCCGCCTCGAGGTCGAGGGCTTCACCTCCTTTCGCGAGCACACCGAGCTCGACTTCACCGGCCTGGACCTGTTCGCGATCACCGGGGCCACAGGCGCGGGGAAGTCCTCCCTGATCGACGCGATCGTGTTCGCGCTCTACGGTCAGGTGCCGCGGGTGGGGCGCAGCTACAAACAGCTCATCAGTCACGGCGCGGAGCGCCTGAGCGTCCGCCTCGACTTCGAGGTGGGCGGGCAGACCTACCGCATCGTCCGGGCCGTCCGGGCGCGGGGGCAGAGCGCCGTCCGGCTCGAGCGGATCGCGAACGGATCCGCGGAGCCGGTCGCGGACCGGGTGCGCGACATCGAGGCCGCGGTGGAGCGCATCGTGGGCCTCGACTACGACGCCTTCACGCGCTCGGTCGTCCTGCCCCAGGGCCAGTTCGACGCCTTCCTCAAAGGCGAGCCGGAGGAGCGGCGCAAGATCCTGGTGGCGCTGCTGAACCTCGGGGTGTACGGGGACATGCAGGGGATCGTGAACCGGCGGGCAGTCGAAGCCCGAACCCGCTCCGAGCTGGTCGGGCGCCAGCTCGAGACGGACTTCGGCGAAGCGGACGAGGCGAACCTCGCCCGCTGCCGCTCGCAGCTGGAAGCGGCGAGAGGCGAGGCGGCGGGCCTGGAGAAGGAGTTGGCCGGCCTCGCCGGGTCGATCGCGGCGGCGGGGAAGGTGCGCTCGATCCGCGCCGAGGCCCAGAGGCTGAAGGGCACCCTCGAGGAGGAGCGGGGCCGACGCAAGCGCGCCCAGCAGACCCTCGCGGAAGCGGCGGCGCGCCGCCGGAACCTCGAGGCTCGGCTGGCCGAGGTCGCGAAGAGCCTGGAGGCGGTCCATTTCGACCCGGAGCGCCAGCTGCGTCTGGTGGAAGCGCGGCCGAGGCTGGAGCGGCTCCTGGCGGCGCGGCGACGCGTGCAGGACCTCGAGATCGAGCTGGAGCGGTCCCGGGTCGCCTCGGAGAAGGCGGACGCCTCCGCCGCCTCCGCGGCGAAGGCGGCCCAGGTGGCACTGCTGAAGGAGGAGGCGGAGCGCTCTGCGCTCGAGGGCGCGCGGCGGGTGCGGGACGCAGCCCGGGTGCGCCACGCGGCCCACGCCCTGCGGCGGGAGCTGCGGCCGGGGGAGCCGTGTCCCGTGTGCGAGAGCACCGTGGCGTCGGTACCCGGGTCGGGAGCCCCCGGGCTCGATGCTCCGGAGGCCGCTCTCGCGGCGGCGGAGACGTCCTCCGAGGCGGCCCGGGAGGAGCGGTTCCGGTGCGACCGGGAGGTCACGAAGGCCGAGGGAGAGCGGGAGTCGCGACGGCGGGATCGCGCCCGCCTGGCCGACACGATCGACGAAGCTCGCCGCGAGGTCGGCACCCTGGAGGAGTCCCTGGCCGGCGCGCTCGGCGACCTCGGCGACCCGGAGACGCTTGCGGCGAAGCTCGCCGCGGAGCTGGAGACGCTGGACTCCGCCCGGCGGGAGCGCGAACGGCTCGAGACGACCCGCGCCGCGCTCGAGCGGGAGCAGGCCGCGCTCGCCGCGGAGCTGTCCGGGGCGGAGCGGTCGGTGGCGGACGCCGGCGAGCGGATCGGCCAGCTGGAGCAGGCACACGACGCCGCATGGCGCGAGCTGGAGAACGTCCGGAAAGGGCTCCTCACCCGGTTGCGGCGCGCCGGCTGGGAGGACCCGGCCCTCGATCGCCCCCTCGAGGAGCGGGACGAACTCCACGCCCTGGAGGATCGGCGCACCCGCCTCGAGCGGGCCCGATCCGAGGTGTCCGCCCGGGCCGCGCGCCTGGAAGAGTCGGTGACGCGGCTGGAGAGGGACGTGGCGCGGGCCGTCGAGCTCCGCGATCAGAAGCGGGCGCTGGATGCCGACGCCGCGCTGTACGGGACTCTGGCCCAGCATCTCCACGCCGACCAGTTCGTGGCCTACGTGCAGATCGAGGCGCTCCGGCTGCTGGCCGAGGACGGCTCCCGCCACCTGCGCGGGCTCTCCCAGGGCCGCTACTCCCTCGAGAGCGAGTCCCAGGACTTCCTCGTGGTGGACCACTGGAACGCGGACCAGCGCCGCTCGGTCCGGACCCTCAGCGGCGGCGAGTCGTTCCTCGCCTCGCTGGCTCTAGCCCTCGCCCTCGCCGAGCGGCTCGCCGAGCTGTCCGTCGAGGGGCGCGCCGGGGAGACGCTGGAGAGCCTGTTCCTCGACGAGGGATTTGGGACGCTCGACCCGGAGGCCCTCGATCTCGTCGTCCAGGCGATCGAGGCGCTGCAGGGAGGGCGGCGGCTCGTGGGCGTGATCACCCACATCCAGTCTCTCGCCGAGCGCTTGCCCGCCCGGGTCGAGGTGGCCCGGGCCTCCGCCGGCGCGCAGCTCAGCCTCGCCTGAGGTCGCGCCTCAGCTCGCCCGCCAACCAGCCCCGATCCCGCTCGAGGGCCTCCCGCGCTCGCGTCGCCTCGGCGCCGTCGAGGAAGACCGTCTCCGCGAAGCGCCGCTCCAGGATCGGCATCGAGATCACTCCCGCCCGGAGCCCGGGCCGGATCCACTCCCGGTCTCGCGGCTCGAGCCGGGCGTACTTGGAGATGGCCGCGTCGTTGGGCTCGAGGAACCACGCCGCCAGCTCGGGCTCGAGCTGGCGGCGCACGAGGCGCCCTTCCCAGCCCTCGGGCAGGGTCGCGACGCGGGGCGAGATGGGGTCGAGGTAGTAGCCGTGCTCGGCCTCGAAAGGGCTTCCCTGACCCAGGCTCGCGTCGAGGTCGAACACCCGCTCCGGGTCGCCCTTCGTGAACGCGTCGACGTCGATCGAGGCGGCCATGCGCGCCGGGACCTCGCCCTCGCATCCGAGCACGGCGAGGCTGCCGAGCACGACGTAGTCGGTCTCGCCGCACAGCTCCCTCGCCCGGGCGAACAACCGCCTCAGGTCCTCCAGCCTCACTCGAGAGCGCTCTCCAGCGCGAAGGAGAAAGGCGTGTTCTGGTACAGGGCGTCGCGCCACTCTCCCGGCTCGAGCAGTCCCTGCGCGACCCGAGCCGGCGAGCCCTCGAGGAGGCGGCGCCAGCGGGTCACGTAGTGGCGGCTGCAGAGTCGCTGGCTCTCCCAGCGGTCCACGACCGCGCGGGCGCGCTCCACCAGGGCCAGCCCCTGGCGTCGTGGCGCGGCGAGCAACCGGGCCGCGAGGCGCGCGTGGCGGTGACGCCGGTCGATACGGCGGGCGCGCTCGCGCTCGCGGGCCAGCCGGGTCTCGAGGCTCGCCTGGACCCCCCTCGACGTCGCGGCCAGCTCCAGGTCCAGGGCGCCGCACAGAGCCGCCAGGGTGGCGACCCGGATGTCGCGGCCGGATCCCGCCTCGAAGCGCGCCACGGTCACCCGGCTCGTCCCGGCACGGTCTGCCAGCTGCGCCTGAGTGAGCCCCTGCTGGAGCCGCGCCGTCCGGACCCGGTCTCGGAGCGAGTATCTCATGAGATACACAGTAGCACATTCATTACCTGGAGAGCGTACCGCTTCCCGCCCGTGGGGAGTTAGAGTCTGGAGAAGTCTGAGAGGAGAGATCCTGAAGCTCCGCCCCGGAACCCGTCGTGTGCTGCTCCTGGCGTCGCTGGCGGGGCCCGCGACGGCAACGTCACAGGTCGGCGGCGGGTTCCCCGAGGAACCCTCCCACGTGTGCGTGAACGAAAGGCCCTTCCGGGTGACACCACGGGACGTGGACTGGGTCCCGGCCGGGGTAGTGTCCATCGCGATCCTGGGGCGGCTCAAGATGCTGCCGGTGCGGGGGGGGTTCCGCTACGAGGTCGCCGACGACCTGTACAGCGTCAAGATCGAGCCCGTGCGTTCCATCGCCCAGACCTTCGAGATCGAGGCGCTGGAGATGCTGAAGGGACGCGTCGAGGTGGTCGGCTGTCTGGACGCGGTCGGCCCGGGGGGCGCGATCCCCGTGTTCAGCGCGACGGCGATTCCCGACGAGGACGAGGCGCCGGAGCCGCGGCCGGCCTCGATCGAGAGTCTCCTGGAGCGTCCGGACAGCCTCGACGGCGCCGTCGTCCGCGTCGAGGGGATGTTCGGGGGCGCCGGCCACCGCTCGCTCCCTCCCCACACCCGGGCCACGTCCGCGGACTGGGTCCTCGAAGACCGGGAGGGCGCGGTCTGGGTGGGGGGCGAGGATCCCGCCGGCGACGGCTTCCGGCTCGACCCCGAGGACGGCGCGGACCTGGGCACGGGCCTCGCCGTCGTGGGGCGCGTCTCGTACTGGAAGGGCAAGCCCCGGGTGCGGGCGGAGCGGGTGGTTCTCCTCCCCTGGGCACGGGAGGCAGAGCGGCCGGTCGTGCTCTTCACCGCGCCCGCGTCGGGCCGGGCCGTGTCGCCGGGCTCGCAGCTGGAGGTCCGCTTCAGCCGGGCGATGGCGCCGGAGAGCGTGCCCGGGCAGATCCGGCTCGCCTACGAGGGGGACGCGACGGCTACCCTTCCGGGCCTGTCGGTCCGCTACGACGAGGAGTGGTGGACCCTGCTGGTCACTCTCCCTCCGGATCTCGAGCAGGACCGCTGGCTCGAGCTGAGCCTCGGCGAGGGGCTGCGCGACGCTGAAGGCCGCCGTCTGAAGCCGGTGAGCTACCGCTTCCGGGTCGACTCCGCAGCCAGCCCACCAGGGGAGGGGTCGGCAGCCGTCACTGTCCCGAACCCTTGAAGCCTTCGGCCTCGTCGGCGAAGAGCACGTTGAAGGTCGTCAGGGAGCCGTAGCAGCCCGTGACGTAGCTCTGCAGCTTGAGCTTCAGGTCCTCCGGGAGCTCGGCGGCGTTGAGCTGCTGCTCCAGAGTGCGGAGCCGGTTGCGGACCATGACGACCTTGTGGAACAGCGTCTCGATCGGCAGCGTCTTCTCCTGCAGCCCTTCGCGGCCGGGCCGCAGCACGAGATGGCCCCCGCGCCATTTCTCCGCGGGCGCCACGGGAGTCAGGCCGGCCTCCTCACGGATGATCCGCCTCAGCATCAGCTCGAGGTCCGCGTCGGCTGTGGACATGACCGCTGCCGTCCTTTCCCTCTCCGACACCAGCTCCAGGGGCGGGCCGGCCCTGGCCGCCGGGGTGTCGCGCCGCGGCGCGTGGCTGCGGGCGCCGCCGCCGCGGAAGTTGTGCTGGCTTCCGCAGAAGCCGCAGACGACCCGCAGCGGGCGTCCCTCCGCGTCGGCGGCGAGGACACGGTGCTCCCGCTCGATCTTGCAGGCGCGACACAGGTCCTCGACGAAGTCGCCGGCGGTGTAGCGTCTCTGCCCGTTCAGGCCGACCCCCATGCAGAGAGGATGATACCGCCCTCGCGGGGCACCTCGGCCACCGAACGGCTCAGTAGCGCAGGCCGAGGGCGGCACCGGCGCCCGCGTCGTCCCCTCCGACGACGACGCGCCCGTCCTTCACGACCCAGCGGATCGCGGGAACGCCGCTCCGGAGCAGGTCGAGGAGTCGCGAGGAGCGCAGCACCACGAGGTCGGCCCGCTTGCCGACCTCGAGGCTTCCCAGCTCGGCGTCGAGGTCGAGGGAGTAGGCGGCGTTGATCGTCGAGGCGGCCAGAGCCTCCTCCAGGGACAGCCCCATGCCGAAGCAGGCGAGGGTCATGGCGAAGGGCATGGAGGGAGAGAGGCCACCGCCGGGGTTCGCGTCCGTGGCGAGGGCGATGGGCGCGCCCGCCTCGACCAGCGCGCGGGCCGGAGCGTAGCTTCCGAGCTTCAGGTAGAAGGCCGCCGCGGGGAGCAGCGTGGCCGCGCAGGAGGCCTCGGCGAGCGCCCGGCCGCTCTCGGGGGAAACGTGGACCAGGTGGTCGGCGGAGCGGGCCCCCAGCTCCGCGGCGAGCCGGGCGCCACCGCTGTCGGCCAGCTCGTCGGCGTGGAGCCGGAGCCCCATCCCGGCAGCCCGCCCCGCCTCGAGGATCCGGCGGCTCTCGGCGACCGTGAACACGCCTCGCTCGCAGAAGACGTCGCAGAAGCGGGCCAGGCCGAGCCGGGCCACTTCGGGGATCATCTCCTTCACGACGATCTCCACGTAGCGCTGCCGGTCCGCGCGGTGCTCGAGGGGGACCTCGTGGGCTCCCAGGAACGTCGGCACCACCGTCACGGGATGCTGCGCCGCAGCCTCGCGGATTGCCTCGAGGGAGCGCAGCTCGGCGCCGGTCTCGAGCCCGTAGCCGGACTTGACCTCGGCGGTCGTGGTGCCGTTCAGGAGCAGCTCGTCGAGCCGGGCGAGCAGCCCCCGGGTCAGCTCGTCCACCGAGGCCGAGCGGGTCGCGGCGACGCTGCGGACGATGCCCCCGCCCTCGGCGGCGATCTGCTCGTAGCTCGTCCCCGCCAGCCGGCGGCGCAGCTCGTCGTCCCGATTGCCGGCGAACACGATGTGGGTGTGGGGGTCCACGAAGCCGGGGATGGCGGCCGCGCCGCGGGCGTCGAGCGTGCGCGCGCCCGGAGCGGGGGCGACGGCGCCCTCGAGCTCGCGTTCGGGACCGACGAACACGAGCCGACCCGCTTTGGCGGCGAGGGCTCCCCTCTCGACGAGCCCCAGCTCCCGGAGCGCCCGGCCCGTGCGGGGCGCCGGGCCGGCCAGGGTCGCGATCGATCCGACGTTGCGTACGATCAGGTCCGCGGTCGGCCTCACGGTCACGAGCGGAGACTACACCTCCGCGGGTCGCGTGGGGCGGCGCTAGAATCGAGGGCGACGGACCGAAGTCCCCTGAGGAGCCATGGCTGACGAGACTGCCGCCGCGCCGACCGTGCGCGCGCCGCGGGGGGGCGCCCTCTCCTGCAAGGGCTGGCATCAGGAAGCCGCTCTTCGCATGCTGATGAACAACCTGGACCCGGAGGTGGCGGAGCGCCCCGAGGAGCTGGTCGTCTACGGCGGGGCCGGGAAGGCGGCCCGCAACTGGGAGTGCTTCCACAAGCTGGTGCAGACGCTGCGCCGGCTCGGGAACGACGAGACGCTGCTGGTCCAGAGCGGCAAGCCGGTGGGCGTGTTCCGGACCCACGAGGAGGCGCCCCGGGTGCTGATCGCGAACTCCCACCTCGTGCCGCGCTGGGCCACCTGGGAGGAGTTCCGCCGCCTGGAGGCCCTCGGCCTGACCATGTACGGCCAGATGACCGCGGGGTCCTGGATCTACATCGGCACCCAGGGGATCCTGCAGGGGACCTACGAGACCTTCGCGGAGTGCGCGGCGCAGCACTTCGGCGGGACCCTGGCGGGCCGGCTCGTGGTCACCGCGGGGCTCGGCGGCATGGGGGGCGCCCAGCCGCTGGCAGTGACCATGAACGGCGGCGTGTGTCTGGCGGTGGAGGTGGACGAGTCCCGCATCCGGCGCCGCCTCGAGACCGGCTACTGCGACTTCATGGAGCGCGACCTGGACCGGGCCCTGGAGCGCGCCCTGTCCGCGGCGGAGAGCCGCGAGCCGCTCTCGGTCGGCCTGCTCGGCAACGCGGCCGAGGTGCTCCCCGCGATCGCGGAGCGGGGCGTGGTCCCCGCGGCGGTCACGGACCAGACCTCGGCCCACGACCTGCGGGTGGGCTACATCCCCGCCGGAACCTCCCTCGCGGATGCCGCGGCGTGGCGGGAACGGGATCCCGAGGGCTACGAGGGCGCCGTGCTCGACTCCATGGTGCGCCACGTGGAGGCGCTCCTCGCACTGCAGGCGAGCGGAGCCGTCGCCTTCGACTACGGCAACAACCTGCGCGGCCAGGTGGCGGACCGGCGGGGCCTGGCGCGGGCCTTCGAGATCCCGGGCTTCGTCCCGGCCTTCATCCGGCCGCTCTTCTGCCGTGGGGCAGGTCCCTTCCGCTGGGCCGCCTTGTCCGGCGAGCCAGAGGACATCCGGGCGACCGACGTCGCTCTCGCGGAGCTGTTCCCCGCCAACGAGCGCCTGGTCCGCTGGCTGGAGCTGGCAGGCCGGCGTGTCCGGTTCCAGGGCCTGCCGGCGCGGATCTGCTGGCTGGAGTACGGCGACCGCGCCGAGGCCGGGCTGAAGCTCAACTGGTTGGTGGAGAAGGGTCGGGTGAAGGCGCCGCTGGTGATCGGGCGCGATCACCTGGACGCGGGGTCGGTGGCCTCGCCGAACCGCGAGACCGAGGCGATGCGCGACGGCAGCGACGCCATCGCCGACTGGCCGCTGCTGAACGCGCTGCTCAACACCGCCTGCGGCGCGAGCTGGGTCTCGATCCACCACGGGGGCGGCGTCGGGATCGGCTACTCGATCCACTCCGGCATGGTGTGTCTGGCGGACGGGACCCGGGCCCAGGAGCGCCGCCTCCAGCGCGTGCTGACCGCCGACCCGGGCTCCGGGGTGATGCGCCACGCCGACGCCGGCTACGAGCTGGCGGTCCAGACGGCTCGGGAGCGCGGCGTCGACCTGCCCATGCTCGACTCGTGACGCGAGGCCGGGTCAGGCTCCGGCACCTCTACTCGGACCTCGAGGGCAGCCTCGAGGAGCTGGCGTCGGACCGGGGGAGCGTCGAGAGCAGCCGCCGCGTCGTGGAGAGCGCGCTCTCGGACGGGAACGCCTACTACGGGATCAACACCGGCTTCGGCGCCCTGGCCCGCCAGCGCATTCCCGACGGCCAGCTCGAGCAGCTCCAGTGGAACCTGCTCGTCAGCCACGCCGTGGGCGTGGGTGAGCCCGTCCCCCGGGAGATCACCCGGCTGATGCTCCACCTCAAGCTCCACGCCCTGGGGCTGGGCTACTCGGGGATCTCGCGGCCGACCCTGGACAGGCTGCTGCTCTTCGCGCAGCGCGACCTCGTCCCGCTGGTCCCGTCCCGGGGCAGCGTCGGCGCCTCGGGGGACCTGGCGCCGCTGGCGCACATGAGCCTTCCCCTGGTCGGCCTCGGCGAGCTCTGGGACGCCGACGGGCGGGGAAGCCGCCCGGCGGCGGAGGTGCTCGCCGAGCACGGCCTCGAGCCGATCGCGCTCCGACCGAAGGACGGGCTGTCCCTCGTCAACGGGACGCAGCTCATGACGGCCTACGGGGCCTGGGTCCTGGAGCGCTGCGCGCACCTCGTGAAGGTGGCGGACATCACGGCGACGATCTCCCTGGAGGCGCTGCAGGGGAGCATCGTCCCCTTCGACCCGCGGATCCAGGACGCCCGGCCCCATCCCGGCCAGAGGGCGGTGGCCTCGAACGTGCGCCGGCTACTCGAGGAGAGCGCGATCCTGGAGTCCCACCGTCATTGCGGCAAGGTCCAGGACCCCTACTCGCTCCGCTGCGTCCCCCAGGTGCACGGCGCGACCCGCGACGCCCTCGGTTGGGCCGGGGAGGTCGTCGAGACGGAGATCAACTCCGCGACCGACAACCCGCTCGTCTTCGAGGACGGGGCGATCCTCTCCGGGGGCAACTTCCACGGCCAGCCCCTGGCGCTGGCGCTGGACCTCGCGGCGATCGCCGTCGCGGAGCTGGGGAGCATCTCCGAGCGGCGCAGCTACCTGCTCCTGGGCGGCCACGACGGGCTGCCGCCGCTGCTCATGAAGCAGACGGGAACGAACTCGGGGCTGATGATCGCCCAGTACACGGCGGCGGCCCTGGTCTCCGAGAACAAGGGGCTGTGCCACCCGGCCTCGGTGGACTCGATCCCGACGAGCCTCGGCCAGGAGGACCACGTGAGCATGGGGAGCATCGCGGCCGTGAAGCTCCTCAGGGTCTACGAGAACGTGGTGAACGTGCTCGGGGTGGAGCTGCTGTGTGCCGCCCAGGCCCTGGACTACCGCGAGCTGCGACCGGGCCGCGGCGTCGAGGTCGCCCACCGGAGCATCCGCCAGCGCATCGAGCACACGGAGGCGGACCACCTGCTCGACCGGGAGCTGGCCCGGGCCGCGGCGATCGCCGGGGGGAGCGAGCTGGTCGCCGAGGTGGAGGTGGCCGTGGGGGAGCTGGAGTAGAAGGTCGGAAGAATCCCAGCTGCCTCGACGTGCGGGCCGTCATTCCTCGAAACGGGCGGACAGCTTCCCGATCGGTCCGAAGTCGGCCGTCACCTCCAGGCCATCCTCCAGCGGCAGAGGGACCGCGCAGGTTCCGGTCGTGACGATCTGCCCCCCGCGCAGGTACTCTCCGAAGCGCCCCAGGTCGTTGACCAGCCAGGTCAGGGCCGCGCGCGGATCGCCCAGGACGTTGGCGCCGAGCCCGGTGCCGGCGGGCTCTCCGTTGCGGATGAGTTGCACGCGGTGGGCGGCCAGGTCGAGGTCTCGCCACTCCGCGGGCGCCGGCGGACCGGGCTTGAACCAGCAGGCGCAGGCGTTGTCCGCCAGCAGCAGCTCTTCTCCGATCCCCACGAACTCCGCGTAGCGCGAGTCGGGGATCTCGAGGCCCGGGCCGAGGGCGGCGACGGCGTCCATCACCTCGGCCGTCGAGTAGCTCCGACGCCGTGGCGGGAGATCGCGGGCCATGGTGAACACGAACTCCGGCTCGACCACGCGCATGCGGTTCCGCGCGATCGGAACGAGAGCTCCGGGCTCGATCATCCGCCCGGCCAGCAGCCGCCCGGCGAGCGGACCCGAGACGTCCAGGTGTCTCTGCCCCGCGACGCTGGTCGCGGCGATCTTCCATCCCGCGACCTTCTGCCCGGTGAGCCGAACGAACTCGGACTGGATCGCGAAACCCTCCCGGGCGTCGCTCGGCCTGCATTCGTCGGGTAGCGCCTCGATGACGGCCGCGTCCCGCCACGCATCGAGGAAGACCTGCGCCGCCTTCTGCCTGCTGTCACGGCCCACAGGTCACCTCCCTTCTCGGGACACGACGTCGATGCTATTATGCGTGGCTCGCATAATGCGCTCTCGGCCAGAATCCGTAGGCGGGGCTGGAATTCACGCAGCAATCTCGAGCCGACGCTGAGCGGTAGCCTTTGCGACCTTGAGGACGAGGTATTCGTGGTCGCGG
>Ga0299906_10002242_pt1 | contig 16120 bp, 17 predicted proteins | sample RVTome_14_FD_200259 | JGI IMG/M metagenome (GOLD analysis project Ga0299906, IMG submission 200259) | Soil microbial communities from uranium-contaminated site in the Upper Colorado River Basin, Wyoming, United States - RVT145D125 (version 2) ... | reverse complement strand
GCGTCTGGACCCGGCCTCAGCGATGTTCCCGCTGCCAGATGCACTCCCCGTTGCGATAGACTTCACACACCCGATGCAGGGGGACGGTGTGCGTTTGGCCGAGGGCATCCGACACCTGAATGGCGAAGTGATCGTCCGGGGCGAAATAGACATCGCTGAAGGGAAACACAATGATCCGCTCCTCCAGCCGGTCGTGGTAGCCGACGGCAAACTCCCCCTGACTAAACTCCGGGTCCCAGCGAATGCGGTTGAACAGTTCGCGGATCGGAATCATGACGGGGCAACGGCTCCGTGGCAGCGGCTGCAGAGAAATTCACCGTCACGGTAGCACTTCAACAGCAGATCGGCCTCGATCACGCCGCTGCCCCGGCAGTTTCCAGAACCGGCCTCCCCCTGGCAGGCCACGTTGAAGAGGAGCGGCCGGAGGAACCTGTCAAAGGTGACCTGCTGTTTGGCGGTCAGCAGGTCGACGCTGCCCTCATGATCGAGGAGAAAAGTGCCGACGCCGATGACCGTGCGTGGCAGGTACCCGGTCCCCTGCACCGCCACCTCGATGTAGTGCGCCCCCTTGTGGCACAGGTATTCCAGCAGGTCCAGATCTACTTCCATCGTTATCCTCCTGAATGTTCATTATACCCCGACGCAGCCGGGTTGTTGCGCCCAGTATGCCCCGCTTTACCTGCGAATCGCCAGCAAAAACGCGGAAGGACGCAGGCCGGGCAGGGGCATCTCCGAACTTGTGCTATAGTTGTTGGCATGAAGACTCTATCATCCATCATGCTCCTGTTTCTCCTGAGTCTGGCTCCCGCCTTCGCCGACTCCCAGGTATACCGTTGCCCCCCCACCCCGCCGGATGCCGAGGGGCCGTTCTACCGCGCCGGGGCGCCGGTGCGCAGCCAAATCGGCAAGGGATATCTGCTGCTCGGCGAGGTCAAATCGACGACGGACTGCCAGCCGATCGGCGGAGCACGGATCGAAATCTGGATGACCGGCCCGGATGGCCGCTACGACGACCGCTGGCGGGCGACGACTTTCTCTCGCGAGGACGGCCGCTATTTCTTCGAAAGCCATTTCCCTGCCCCCTACGGCAGCCGTCCGCCGCACATCCACCTGGTCGTCAACGCCCCCGGCTTCGCCGAGTTGATCACCCAGCATTACCCTGTCACCGGGCAGGGGATGGCCGTCTTCGACCTGGTGCTGATTCCGCAGCGCTGACTTCCCTGTCCCCTTGTCTGCTGCCGCCCCCCTTGTTGTCCTCCCTTTTGCATTCAGACAGCGAACTAGTGTATGATTTGCCGAGCGGTGGAACGTTTCCACCGCTCATTATTGTCCAAGGAGTTCTCCCCGGTGCTCAATTTCGACGAACTGGAAAAAGGTTTCAGCGAAGAGGAGGCGCTCGCCGAAGCCCGGCGCTGCCTCAAGTGCAAAAATCCGCTCTGCGTCAAGGGCTGTCCGATCGAGAACCGCATCCCCGAGATTGTCGCGGCGATCGAGGCGAAGGATTACCGCGCAGCGATCGACATCATCAACGAAAACAGCAACCTCGCCGTCATCTGCGCCCGGGTCTGCCCGCACAACGACCAGTGCGAGGGGGCCTGCGTGCTGAGCCGCAAAGGCACCGGGATCCGTATCAGCAAGCTGGAGCGCTTCCTCGCCGAGAAGGAGCTGGAGCTGGCTCTCAACCGCCTGCGCGGCAAGGTGGCGGTGATCGGCTCCGGGCCGGCCGGCCTGTCGGTGGCGGCGATCCTCGCCAAGCAGAACTACCGCATCACCGTCTTCGAGGCCCAGCGGAAGGCCGGCGGCGTCCTGCGCTACGGTATCCCCGAATACCGCCTCCCCAGGGAGGTGGTCGACAAGCAGATCGAGATCGTGCGCAACCTCGGAGTTCGGCTGGAAACCGGCGTGGTCATCGGCGAGGACCTGACTCTCGACCAGCTCTTCGCCATGGGCTACCAGGCGATCTTCATCGGTACCGGCACCGGCCTCTCCAAGCAGCTCGGCGTTGCGGGGGAGACCCTGACCGGTGCCATGCAGGCAATCTATTTCCTCGAAACCGTCAGCCTGATCCAGGACGGCAGCCTCCCCGGCCGCCCCTGGCCGGTGCAGCCGGGGGATCGGGTGCTGGTGGTGGGCGCGGGCAACGTCGCCGTCGATGCCGCTCGCACCGCCCTGCGCCTGGGGGCGGCGAGTGTCGAGGCGGTCGACATCGGGCCGGAGAAAGAGCGCCGTGCCAGCGACAAGGAATACTCCGAGGCGCTGCATGAAGGGGTCAAATTCCGTTTCCAGACGAGCGTGGTGAAGATTCTCGGCGACCGCAAGGTCGAGGGGGTGGTGCTACAGCAGTTCACCCGCCAAGTCTCCGGGCGGGAGAGCTTCACCCTGCCGGTGCCGGGGACGGAGCAGGAGGTGGCGTGCAGCAAGCTGATCATCGCCATCGGCCAGAAACCGTTCGCCCGCATCGTCTCCACCACTACCGGCATCAAGACCAACGACTGGGGGTACGTCATCACCGAGCCCGAACCGTTTTACGGCATGACCACCCGCGAGGGGGTGTTCGCCGCCGGTGACGTGGTGCACGAGCCGAAGACGGTGATCCTCGCCATGCGCGAGGGGCGGCGGGTGGCCGAGGCGATCGACGCCTGGCTGCAGAGCCGGGTGGTCACGAAATCCCCGGAGACGGAAGCCGGCTAATCGGCCGTCTGCGCCTCGGAAGGAAGGGTTTTCGTTGACAGCCGGGGGCGATTTGGGGTAGTTTTTACGGCTTGTCAAAGCCCGGAAGAATATATTCACGGAGCGCTGGCAGGAATCAGGAAGAAGTGCGGCAATCAAGATTTACCTGGCGACTTACCCGGAAAAGGCGGTCATCTCGGCCGCCCTTTTCTTTTGCCGAATCGCCCAAATTCATCTGCTTGATATATAATCGAAAAAGCTTTCAACCCCCAGGAAGATTTTCCCCGACCCGAGGTTTTCATCCATGGCCCAGCCCTGGAAAATCATCGACAGCGTCCCCACCGACGAGGGAGTACTCGAGCTGCGGCAGCGCGGCGAGCGCGACTTTCTCATCACCGTCGGCGGACTGGTGCTGATGAACAGCATGACGAATCGCTCCGAAGTCGCCCTCGGCCTGCTCGCCTGCGGCCACCTGAAACAGCACGCCGCACCCCGGGTACTCGTCGGCGGCCTTGGCATGGGCTACACACTCAGGGCGGTCCTCGACGCCCTTCCCGCCACCGGCCGGGTCACCGTCGCCGAACTCAACCCCGTCGTCCTCGGCTGGTGCCGCGGTCCGCTGGCGCATCTGACCGACGGCGCCGCCGCCGACGCCCGCCTCGGTGTGGAGATCGTTGATGTCGCCAGGCTGATCCGCCGGTATGCCAGCGACGGCACGGGAGAGAGATTCGACGCCGTCGTCCTCGATCTCTACCGCGGTCCCCATGCCCAGTCCCACAAGCGCGACGATCCGCTTTACGGCAGCCGGGCAATCGAGTTCACGCGCACCATCCTCAAACCGGGCGGAATCTTCGCCGTCTGGGGCGAAAACTACGACGCCGCCTTCGACAAACGCCTGGTCGCAGCCGGCTTCGCGGTAAGCAGCGAGAGGCCCGGACGCGGCGGGCTGCGGCATGTCGTCTATATCGCCCGGCTGCAGACCCCCCGCACGAAGCAGCAATTCCCCCGGAAGCACGTCAAACACCCCGCCTGAGCCAGTGGGCGGCGACGCCCGTTGTCGACAGCAGTGTCGACCCGGAGATCTCCCCGGGTTGGCCGGCACTATCAGTCATCAGAATGAAACAAGGGAGTACGGAAGGATGAGCAATAAAAAATTATCGGCAGGAGACGTCATCGAGGCGCATTGCACCCGCTGCCGGACCCTCATGAATCACACCATCGTCGCCATGGTCGGCGCGCGCGTGGTGCGCGTCCAGTGCAACACCTGCAACGGCGTGCACAATTACAAGGAAGAAAAACCGGCCAAGGTGTCGGCCGAACGTTCCACCAGCCCGAAGCAAGTGGGGGCGCCGAGGGCAAGCCGGAAAGACCCCGGGGCCGCCGATCGGCAGGAATGGCTTGCCCTGCGTCCGAGCATGCAGCGGGAGCGGGCGAAGCCGTACACTATGACCGGAAGCTACAAGGTGAAGGACCTCGTGGAGCACCCCCTGTTCGGCCTCGGTGTGGTGCAACGCGTCGTCGCGAACAAGGTCGAGATCCTCTTCGAGCAAGGGAGGAAGCTGCTGCGCTGCCAGTGATTTCCCTCCGACGCCGGATACGCGTTCTGCCATCGCTACAGTGAGGGCGGCCAACAGGCCGCTCTTGTTTTTTTACAGCCCCCCCTGCCCTTCCGCTTCAGATCGTCAGAAATCCTTGCGGGGCCAGGCTGGTGGCGAGCATCACCGAATTGATCTCCCGGTGCTCGCTCCAGCCGGCGTCATCCCGGTTTTTCCACCCCACCCAGAACCCCTCGATCGTTTCGCCCAGCGACACATACCGCTCGAGAACCTCGACCAGAGGCAGCACGGCGGGAGCAAAGGCGCCCGGATGCTGCTCGACCAGCTTTTTCATCCTTTCGACCCCCTGCAGGCCGATGGCGAGACCCAGTTCGCGGAAAGCCAGGCGATACTCGGCCGGAAGCCGCAGCGGATTACCGCTCGCATAGGACTCCAGGCCGAGCCGGGCGGCCTCCAGGACATCCACCAGCAGTCCGGCCGGCTCGAAGACCCCCAGGCACCGCAGCTGAGCCATCCGGCAGGCATCGAAGAGCAGGCCGCCGAGACCGAGCGGATCATCCGTGGCCAGGCTCCTGCCGTTGCAGATCCCGGCCAGTTCGAGAATCTCGGCGTCGAGCCGGGGCGCTGCTGTCCCGGCAAACTCCTGGCGGGCGGTCGCTTGCAACTGGCAGAAGGTGACGAGGCCGTCAAGGGGATCGTGCTGCCCCATGGAGGTGACGAGCGGCCGGCTGAGGTCGATGCTCATCTTCCAGACCATCCGCTTGCGACCGCCCCGGTGGGGAAGACTGGTGAAGCGGGCGTGGGCTGTCTTCGCCAGTTCCAGCGCCCAGACGTTGTAGGCCGCCTCGCCCGTAACCCGGCTGAGGCGGTTGAGGGCATGCATCCATTTGGTCAGGTAGTGGTAGTACTGGCCGTCCCGCTCCCATTCCAGGTGCTCGTTGAACGGCTCCCCCGGCCCCCGCTCGTTCAGGTCCTTACCGATCCGCAGGCCGCCGATCGTCGGGTGCCTCCGGCCCTCCTCCTCGCCGAGGCCGCTGATCCAGCCGGTGCGCGGGTCATCGTCGCGGTGCCGGCCGAGAATCGCGTGCACCTGGCCGACCAGGCGTAAAGCGAGGTCCCGGAATTTTTCATCGTTCGTCCGGCGATAGAGTTCCAGAAAGTTGCAAACCGCGAAGGCATCGGTCCACAGGTAACGCCGCGGCGCCTTTGCAGCCGGGTCCAGGCCGGTCCGCGCGGCGAACTCCGCCATGAGAACGCGGACGGTCGATTGCCAGGTGTCGTGCTCCATTCCCTTCTCCAAACAGTGGGGGGCCTTCGGCTGACCGCCGGGGGCAGGTGAAGTCTAACATGTTTTTCCACGGGCTCCGGGCGAAGCCGTCGGCCGGAATTGGTTGGCTTATTTTCCCACTGAAATGACGGCCTCATCGCTGGCAAGCGAGGAAGGAGGCATTATTATAGTTATAGTGATCAGGATTGGTTCAAAGCTGGCCGTCTCGTCCCGGAAACGGCGGGAACCTCGCAGGGCAATCGCGAGAGGAGGAGTGGATATGAACGGAAATTTTTGTTGGCGCAGATGGTCGGCTGTGCTGCTGGCCCTGGTGCTGGCGGCCTGTGACGGCGGAGGCAACGGAGCGCCTCCCGGAGATGTGACGCCGCCGGCCATTGTCTCGACTCTTCCCGTCGATGGCGCCTCCGGAGTGACCCAGACCACTGCCGTGGCCGCCACCTTCAGCGAGGCGGTGGCCCCGGCATCCATCACCGCTTCGACATTCAGCCTCAGTGCCGGAGCACTGCCGGTGAGCGGTTCGTTGACGGTCAGCGGGCCGGTCGTCACCTTCACCCCCTCGGCTCCCCTTGCGCTGGCCACCCAGTTCACCGCCAGGCTTGCCGTCGGGGTAACGGACCTGGCAGGCAACGCCCTGACCGCCCCGTTCACCTGGAATTTCACCACCGAAGTGACTCCCTGGCCCGGCACCCGGCAGTTGGGGACCCCGGCCGACGATACCGGCAACGCCGTGGCCGTGGACGGTGCGGGGAATGTCTATGTGGCGGGCAGCACCAGCGGAGACCTGGACGGAGTGGGCGTCGGCGACCCGCTCTTCGGCGGAACCGACCTCTTCCTCGCCAAGTTCGGCCCCTCCGGCAACCTCCTCTTCACCCGGCAGCTCGGGACGGAGCCCACCGACGAGGCCAGGGGGGTGGCCGTGGACGGCGCGGGAAACGTCTATGTGGCGGGCAGCACCAGTGGGGACCTGGACGGAGTGGGCATCGGCGACCCGCTCTTCGGCGGCGTCGACCTTTTCCTTGCCAAGTTCGACCCGTCCGGCAACCTCCTCTTCACCCGGCAGCTCGGGACGGTGCCCAATGACGAGGCCAGGGGGGTGGCCGTGGACGGCGCGGGAAACGTCTATGTGGCGGGAAACACCAGCGGGGACCTGGACGGAGTGGGCGGCGGCGACCCGCTCTTCGGCGGCGGCGACCTTTTCCTTGCCAAGTTCGGCCCGTCCGGCAACCTCCTCTTCACCCGGCAGCTCGGGACCCCGGCCGACGATACCGGCAACGCCGTGGCCGTCGACGGCGCGGGGAATGTCTTTGTGGCGGGGAGCACCAGCGGGGACCTGGACGGAGTGGGCGGCGGCGACCCGCTCTTCGGCGGCGGCGATTTCTTCCTGGCCAAGTTCGACCCCGCCGGCAACCTCCTGTTCACCCGGCAGCTCGGGACGGTGCCCGCCGACGAGGCCCGGGGGGTGGCCGTGGACGGGGCGGGGAACGTCTATGTGGTGGGAAGCACCGCCGGTGACCTGGACGGAGTGGGCGTCGACGACCCGCTCGTCGGGGGAACCGATTTCTTCCTGGCCAAGTTCGACCCCGCCGGCAACCTGCTGTTCACCCGGCAACTTGGGACGGTGCCTGCTGATTCTGCCTTCGGCGTTGCCGTTGCCAGGCTGGCCGTCGGCGGGAACGTCTTCGTGACGGGCGAGACACTAGGCGATCTGGACGGGCCGGACGTCGGCGCCCCGCCCTTCGGCGGCACCGATCTCTTCCTGGACAAGTTCGACCCGTTCGGAAACCTGCAGTAGGGGGGAGAAATAAAGGACGGGCTGCTGATACAATGATAATGGAAGACAGCGCCAGCATCAGCCTGACACGAAGACGCTTCCTGAAACGAAAAAAAGAGGGGCGGCTCTCCTACCCGCTCGCTGCTCCCCTTCTCCTGCCTCCCGTTTCTTCCTTCTCTCCAATCACCCGGATCCGCGGGAAAAGCCCGGAGGCCAGTGCCTGCGTCCGTTGTAGGCCGAGGGTCTTAAGGGTCCGCAGGACCTCCTCCGCGCCGCACACCAGCGCCGCCACGTCGATCCCCAGACAAAACGGAGCGAACGGGCGAAGCAACGCTATCCCCCGCGCCAACAGAATCAAGGCCCCCTGCTCGTTTCCCCGCTGGAGATGGTACAGTCCGACACCGACCTGGAGAACGCCCTGGTAAAGCCGTCGCATCGCCCCCCTTTCCGCCAACCACAACTCCTCCAGCGTCTCGTGGCAAGCGAAATATTCCCCAGCGTTGAACTGACGGACGCCGACGAGCAACTCTGGGAAGGGCTGCCAGGAACAATCCAGCCTACCTGCCGGTTTTTTTCCGACCATCAGTACCTCACCCATTCGCAGTGCCCCTCTCCCCTGCAAGGTACATCACCGCGGCCGCCCGGTCCCGGCTGCATCCTTCTCCCATTTTCGCACCGGTCTCTCAAGCGCACATAAGGTAATCACATACCCGGCAGCGCCACTCGTTGAAGACGGTACTGTAGTAAATGGAGTTGCGGTCGGGAGCGAATCCGAGGCCATCCAGATCGAAGCAACCCTTCACCCCGCAACGGGGACATCTTGCGTCCTCGCCATGCCGAATCGTTCGACCGATAGCCCACTCCAGCAGCACAACCTGGCGCTGCACCACGGTTTCATATTCTTTGCGGGTTTCATACATCTGCCGCTTCTCCTCTCTTTTCTTCATTATAGCCCAACCCGCCCGCCGGCAGACGGGCAGGAGTACGCCTGCGCTCCCGGGGTCCGCATGAGTTACAAACAGAAAGCCGGCCCTCCCGGAACCCTGCCCGCAAGACCGGCCGATTTCAGGTTCATCCCATGCAGATCTCTTCGTCCCCGCGGGAGCGCCGTCCCGTTAAAATCACTCCGCGCCCCGGGGTCAATGGGGGCCACTGATCAAGTCGGCCCGCCGCTCCCTTCCCCGATAGAGGCAGCCACCTGTCCCGCGAACGGCGTCGCGACCGACGACGACCCAGCCACTGCCACGCCTGAAGAACGTGACCTGATCGGATTCCAGCATCCTGTCCAGAACCTGAGAGGAGACAATTTCCTCGGTCCCGTTTTTGAGCATTACCGGAACCATCATCGCTTCCACCCCCTTTCTGCCTTGCTCTACTATTATTTTATCAGGGAGTTGCCCTCGTCGCATGACTATCCACAGCACCGAGGGCGGACGGTGCGGCGGCCCCGGCATTTGACTGGGAAGGACCCGGGGAGGTGTTCATAAATTACAGGAATTGGGGGCAATCAGGAGGGACGGGGTGATAAACCTCCCGCCCAGGCTATAATGAATGGCACAGAAACGGGAGGACCCCATGACGGAAAGACGATCAACGAGTTGGTGGTTCGGCCTCTTCATCCTGTTGCTGGTTTGGGGTTGCGCCTCGACCGGCGCCCGCACCGACCGCAGCGCAGAACTCCTTGCGAAGAGCTATGCCACCATGTCCGATGCAGAGCTGCAGACCTATTATTTCCAGCTCAACGACCAGATCGCCAGAGTCGAACGCTCGGCAACCGGCACCAGGGTAGGTGCCGGGGGCGGCAGCTATCCCGTGCGGGCCGGGGTAGGCGGTGAGGTCCCGAGGCAGACGGTGGCTGATGAGCTGCGTGACCGGCGCAACGAAGTACGGACGGAGATGAGCAGGCGTGGACTGCGACCATAGGGTGAGGAGGTCCCATCGGCTGATCCGCTGCATCACCTGCCATATTCGGTATACAATATTTCTATCGCCAAAATTAAGATTGTGCTAATATTTCTCCAGAGTATCTCCCGTTGCCCGGACCCTGCGCCTTGACCTGTTCAGCCACCCGGTTTTCGAGGACCTATGCGACCGAGGACGATCATCTTGGAGAGCGATAACCGTTTGCGCGAGTTGTTGGCTGTCCTCCTGACGAGTCGCGGGCATGAAGTCCATGCCTACGCCTATCCCGTCACCTGCCCTCTCTACCAGCAACCGGACGGCACCTGTCCGCAGGAATCCCCTTGCGCCGACCTCCTGATCACCGACATGCAGATGTCCGCCATGAGCGGACTCGATTTATTACAGTTGCAGGCGGAGAAGGGGTGCAAGGTGATGGTGCGCAACAAGCTGCTCCTTACCGCTGGACTTTCAGAAGACCAGAAACGCCTGGCCGGACAGCTCGGCTGCGTCGTCGCCCACAAGCCGTTCGAGATCCCCGAACTGTTCGACCGGGTGGCCGAATGCGAGAGCCGCATCCGGGATGAACGGCACCTGGGAAATATCCAGTTGCACAGCTGATCACGGCAATACGGCGGGTGCCGGAAACAGGTCAGCCCCTGGCAGCGGGAAAGCTCCTGGGCCAGGAGCTGTTTTTTTTGGGTCTCCGGAATTCACTGTTGAAACCTGATACTCTTTGCACAGCATGAAATCTTTAAAATCGAAATTTAGTGTGAAATCGTATAAACCAGGATTTGCAAGGCCACTCGGATTCCCTCGGATTTAGTCCCCCCATCACCCTTTGAAAATCAAGACACAACTTTTCGGACATTCCCTTTCTTGATAGTCCTTTCTTGATAGTCCTTGGAGAAATGGACCTCTGTTGCGACAATAAGTCTTCCTCCTCGTTCCTGATTTCGTCATTGACATGCCTGGAGGAGATGAGTAGACTGTTGCTAATTAAAGGGGAGTAGCATCCGGTACCTTCCGGCCCGTGCTTCGTCAATACGGTGGCAACGCCACCCGGACGCGGGAGCTGCGACGCCAAGTCGAGCCTTGCAAGACCTTTGTCCAATGCATGCAACCATGCAGCGGGTAAAGGTCTTTTTCTTTTACCCGCTGCGCAACCCAACGCGCGGAGGTAAAAGAATGAATCGGCTCAAGATCACCTTCCTTCTCACCTGTCTCACCCTCCTTCTCGTCGCCATGGGCAGCGCCATCGGCGGCCACTCCGGCATGCTTATCGCCTTTGTCATGGCCTGCTGCATGAACTTCTTCTCCTACTGGTATTCGGACAAGATCATCCTCAAAATGTACAAGGCCCGGGAGGTCTCCGAAATGGAGAACCCCGCCTTTTACGGGATGGTCCGGCGCCTCGCCCAGCAGGCGAACATGCCGATGCCCAAGGTCTACATCATCCCCTCCGAAGGCCCCAACGCCTTTGCCACGGGACGCAATCCGCAAAACGCGGCGGTGGCGGCCACCGAGGGAATCATGCGCATCCTCTCCGCCGAGGAGATCGAAGGGGTCATGGCTCATGAGCTGGCGCACGTGCAAAACCGCGACACGCTGATTTCTACCATCGCTGCCACCTTCGCCGGCGCCATCTCCATGCTCGGCAGCATGCTGCAGTGGGCCGCCATCTTCGGCGCCGGCCGCGGCGAGGACGAGGAAGAGGGCGGCGGCCTCCTCGGCGGCTTGGCTATGGCGATCATCGCCCCCATGGCGGCCATGCTGATCCAGATGGCCATCTCCCGCTCCCGTGAATATCTGGCCGACGCCTCCGGAGCGCGAATCTGCGGCAAGCCGCTGGCTTTAGCCAACGCTCTACGCAAGCTGCAGCAGGCCGCAACGATGCTGCCGATGCGGGAGGCGACCCCCGCCACCTCGCACCTCTTCATCGTCAATCCCTTGACCGGCACGTCGCTGCTGAAACTCTTCTCCACCCATCCTACGATGGAGGAGCGGATTGCCCGACTGGAGGCGATGGCGCTCACCAGAGGGTAAGTGCCGCCACGATGCAAACCATGGGTCGAATCGTGTCTCAGGCAACTGACTGGTAAAAAAGAAACTCGGGATTGGAGATGATTTTGTGAATTCCCTCTGGATGTGGCTCGGCTTCAACGTTTTTGTCCTGGTCCTGCTGGCCCTGGATCTGGGTATTCTCCACCGAAAAGGCAAGGAGGTGGGGATTCGGGAAGCCCTCCTGCTCAGCCTTGGTTACTTCTTCCTGGCGCTGATTTTTGGCGCCGGGGTCTATCACTTCCTTGGCGCGAGCGCCGGAGTCGAGTTTTTTACCGGTTACCTGCTGGAGAAGAGCCTGAGCGTCGACAACATTTTCGTCTTCGTCCTGATCTTCAGCCATTTTTCGGTGCCGGCGCAGTACCAGCACCGGGTTCTGTTCTGGGGTATTCTGGGCGCCCTGGTGATGCGGGCCGCGATGATTTTGACTGGCGCGGCCATCATCGAGACCTTCCACTGGGTCATCTACATTTTCGGTGCCTTCCTCATCTTCACCGGGATCAAGATGCTGGTGACAATAAACCAGGAACCCGACATGGAAGGGAACCGCCTGGTCCGCCTGATCCGCCGCCATTTCCGTGTGACGGAGAGCTTTGAAGGACACAAGTTCTTCATCCGCCGGGACGGTCTGCTCTACCTGACGCCGCTGATGGTTGTGCTGATCCTGGTCGAGGTTTCCGACGTGGTGTTTGCGCTCGATTCCATCCCGGCCATTTTTGCGATTACCACCGACCCGTTCATCGTCTATACTTCCAACGTCTTTGCCATCCTCGGGCTGCGGGCGCTCTATTTCGCCCTGGTCGGCATCATCCACCGGTTTCACTATCTCAAGTATGGCCTGTCGCTGGTGCTCATGGTGGTTGGAGCGAAGATGCTGATCAACGCGGCTTTCGGCAAAGTCATCCCCACCGATGTTGCGCTGCTGGTCACCGCCCTGCTGATTGGCGGCTCGATGCTGGTATCGGTCATCAAGACACGGCGGCTGCCCAAAGCGATCGCCACGAAGGAAGCCATTCACGGTTGGGTGCCGGGCAGTTCCGCCAAATCCGAACCTAGTGACCATAGCAAAACACCCAAACGATAAAAAGAAACGAAGAGATTTTACATGGAAACCATCTGGCTAGAACTCGTCATCGTATTGCTGCTTATCCTGGCCAACGGGTTTTTTGCCGGCGCGGAACTGGCCATTGTCTCCGTCCGCCGCGGCCGGATTGCTCAATTGGCGGCCGAGGGAAACCGAGGGGCCAAGGTAGTGGAGCAACTGCTCTCTGATCCGCACCGCTTTCTGGCGACGGTCCAGATCGGCGTCACTCTGGTCGGGACCATGGCTTCCGCAGTCGGCGGCGCCGCGGCAATCGAAGTCATCAAGCCGCTTCTGCAGCAGGTCCCGATTCGTCTTGTCAGCAATGCTGCCGAACCTCTGGCGCTCTTTCTGGTGGTCGGCTGCATCGCCTATCTCTCCCTGATCCTTGGCGAACTGGTGCCCAAGGCTCTTGCCCTGGAGCATTCGGAGCGGATTGCCCTCGGCGTCGCTCGACCGATTCGATTCCTGGCCCGGATCGGGGGAGTGGCGGTTTTCATCCTGACCCTGTCGAGCCGGACGGTTCTGCGCCTGATGGGGATCAAGGCAAGCGGGGAGCGGGCCTTCATCACCAAAGAAGAAATCCAGCATCTGGTGGCCGAGGGGCGGGAAACGGGGGGCGTTACGCCCAGCGAGCAGGAGTTCATCCGAAATGTGTTCGAGTTTTCTCAAACCCAGGTGCGGGAGGTCATGGTTCCTCGCCTCCGGATTGTGGCCTTGGATCTGGGGGAGGACCGCGATCAGATCCTGAAGATCGTTGTGGACAGCCAGTATTCGCGCTTTCCGGTTTATCGGGGGGAGATCGACAACGTGGTGGGTTTCGTCCATGGCAAGGACCTGCTGGGCCAGGCGGTGCAGACCCCCGACTTCAATCTGGAAAGCCTTTTGCGGACCCCTTTCTTTGTTCCGGAAGCGAAAAAGGTAAATGACCTGCTGCGGGAGATGCAGCGCGGGCACATCCACATGGCGATGGTGGTTGACGAATACGGCAGCCTGAGCGGAGTGGTCACCACCGAGGACCTGCTGGAAGAGTTGGTCGGGGAAATAGAGGACGAGCATGACCAGGGTGAGCCGCAGCGCATTCAGCGACTCAAGGATGGCGGCTACCTGGTCGATGCCCTCCTGCCACTCAACGACCTGGAGGACCTGTTGGGGGTGCGTTTCCCTGAAGGAATGCCCTACGAAACCCTTGCCGGGCTGATCCTTTTCGAACTGGGGCATTTCCCCGTGGAAGGGGAACGAGTGGCGTGGGGCGATTACCTTCTGACCTGTGTCAAGGTCACTCCGACGGCCATTCGAAAGGTGAAAATCGAACCGGCAAAACCGGTATAAATTTAGGAGAGATAACGACGGTATTCAGCTACCTGGACCCTCGCCGCAAAAGATATATTCATGAGAAGCGCAAGCAGATGGATTTTGAGCCCTGCTTGGGTGAGAATCTTGACAAAGCGCGTGCTGCAAGAGGTAAGGGAAAATGAGCGGATTTGTAAGTTCAACCGATTTTGACATGTAATCTGATTTGCCCATGGAGACCAATACCGTTCTTTTCGCCTTCGGGCTGACCCTGTTGGCCGGCCTTGCCACCGGCATAGGCAGTGCCCTGGCCTTTTTTACCCATACGACCAATACCCGATTTTTATCGCTGGCCCTCGGCTTTTCGGCAGGGGTGATGATCTATGTTTCCTTTGTCGAGATCTTGTTCAAGGCCAGGACGGAGTTGACCGCGGCCCTTGGGAATGGTCCCGGCACATGGGTGGCGGTGGGGGCTTTCTTTGGCGGAATCGCACTGATCGCCCTCATCGATTGGCTCGTCCCCAAGTACGAAAACCCCCATGAACTCCATTCCATCGAGGAGATGGAGCAGGGGATCGAGAACCTCCCGCGGGACAAGTCGCACGATTTCGGCAAGTTGCACCGTATGGGCCTTTTTACCGCTCTGGCCATCGGCATCCACAACTTTCCGGAAGGGTTGGCGACCTTCACTGCGGCCCTGACCGATCCCCGTCTCGGCATCGCCATCGCTACGGCCATCGCCATCCACAATATCCCCGAAGGGATCGCCGTATCGGTTCCCATCTATTTCGCCACCGGCAGCCGCCGGAAGGCATTCAAGTTCTCCTTTCTCTCAGGGGTGGCCGAGCCCATCGGCGCCCTGGTGGGATACCTCATCCTGCTGCCGTTTTTTACGCCCACCATTTTCGGTATTCTGTTCGCCGGCGTAGCCGGGATCATGGTGTTCATTTCTTTTGACGAGTTGCTGCCCGCTGCCCAGGAGTTCGGTGAACACCATCTATCAATTATTGGCCTCATAGCCGGCATGGCCGTCATGGCCGTTAGCTTGCTGTTGTTATTGTGAGCAGAATCTTTAATTTGGGAATGGTGTTCAGGGCCAGACCAGGACAACTACGCCGACCCAGGGGGTTCTTGTTAAACGCCATTTTTCAGACACTTAAAGGGCCACCTCGAATTCACGGGGTGGCCTTTGCTTTAGCACAGAGAAAAGGCTTCTCTGGCTGCCTGTCCAATGTTCAGCATAAAGCCTGTAGACAGAGGATCTGCTGATGCCGTAATGCTCTGCGATCTCCGTCTTGCTGCAACCTGGAGCTTCGAAGTCACGGATCAAATCTTGGATCAAATCCTGGATCTCTTGTTTTGTCAGTTCGGCTTGTCGCCAAACTTAACGCCACAGGCTATGACCTTCTCCCGCCCCTCGATGGATCGCTCACTCCCTGTATCTCTTCATCTTTGAAGGTATTTTCTTATTGCTCTTCGCCTGCACCGACCGCGCTACGCAGGTTTTATTGTTGGCAAGCAGTCCCCCCGTCTGCAGGCCATAAACCAAATCCATTTCCAAAAACATCGTTACAAACCGCCGCTGGCGCTAAGCATTGTCATCTGGGCCGAATCGATAGGTCCACAATAAAACCCAGCTCCACCACCATGTAATTATATAATTCAAAAAAATAAATTTACCTATCATTACAAAAGTGAAATACAAATAACAAAATACACATTTAAAACTATTGCATTTATTGACATTGCAATAATAAAATGGATGAAAACGTATATTACAAATCTGAAAGAAATGCACTGGAAACATTCCAATCATGAAATAAATAATTGTAATGGAAGGCAATTGACAAGTCAGGTGATTAGTATGGTTAAAATCGGCTATTTTCCGCCTTAAATAGAGATATTTCGCCACTATTTAGGGCAAAATAAACAGAAGTGGCTTAGTCATGATCTATAAGTAGTGAATACATCATGATGGTAATGGTTGGAAACACTATTTTATTGTTGGCATCCTCCTTGCGATCAAGGCTGCACCAGCGAGCATTCTCAGTCACCCGAGAACCACATCACTAAACAAGTAAAAGGTGATAAGGGTATTCTCGGCCTGGCGTACAGGGACAAAGGAGAAATACTGCTGTACGCGAGTTCAGCAGCAGTTTTGTGCCGTTTTGCCATCAAGTTAACCGGGAAGTGGAGATAACGTTAATGATGAGATTTCTCGATCATCTGGAAGAGTGGCTGGTCGCCTCCCTCATCGGTGCCGCGACGGTGGTCATCTTCCTCGCCGTCCTGCACCGCTACGCAGCCGGCCTGGCCATCCCCGGCGTGCAGGACTGGCTCCTGAGTCTCAACATGGGCTGGGCGCAGGAGCTGTGCATCTACATGTTCATCTGGATGGCCAAGTTCGGCGCCGCCTACGGGGTGCGCACCGGCATCCACGTCGGAGTGGACGTCTTCATCAACAGCCTCAAGGACAAGACCCGGGCCAAGTTCGTCGTCAT